>LXNI01001983.1_pt1 | contig 15595 bp, 13 predicted proteins | sample 809091 | NCBI WGS metagenome assembly LXNI01 (sample SAMN04870527, study PRJNA318959) | sponge metagenome | biome: 01000161; feature: marine sponge reef; material: water | host: Sarcotragus foetidus | place: Greece: Milos, Mediterranean Sea | collected 2013-05-29 | depth 5-7 m | reverse complement strand
AGCTCTCCGGCGGCCTGCGCCAGCGGGCGATGATCGCCATGGCGCTGATCTGCCGCCCCGCCCTGCTGATCGCCGACGAGCCGACCACCGCGCTCGACGTGACCGTGCAGGCGCAGATCCTGAAGCTGGTCAAGGACCTCCAGCAGGAACTCGGCATGGCGGTGCTGATGATTACCCACGATCTCGGCGTCGTCGCCAATATGGCCGATGAACTGGTGGTGATGTATCACGGGCGCATCGTCGAGGCCGGCGGCGCCGAGGATGTGTTCCGGCGCGCCGGGCACCCCTATCTGAAGGCGCTGCTGCGCGCCGTGCCCCGCTTCCACATGGCCGAGGGCGAACGGCTGACGCCGATCCGCGAGGTGCGCCCGGAAGCCGGGCGGTTCCTTGCCGGGGAAAGCCGTTCGGAGCCGGAAGAGCCGCCCGCCCGCCCGCTGCTGGAAGTCCGCGGCCTCACCAAGCGTTACGGCAGCCGCAAGGCCGGCCTGTTCGGCGGCGGGGCGGCGGAAGGCGTGCTGGCGGTGGACGATGTGAGCTTTTGCATTGAGCGCGGCGAATGCCTGGGGCTGGTGGGGGAGAGCGGCTGCGGCAAGAGCACGACAGCCAAGATCGTCATGCGCGCGCTGACACCGGACAGCGGCGAGGTGCTGTTCGACGACAAGGGCGCGGCGGTGGACCTGCTGCGTCTGCCGCAAAGAGGCCTGCTCCCTTACCGCCGGCGTATCCAATATATGTTCCAGGACCCGTTCAGCGCGCTCAACCCGCGCATGACGGCCTTCGACATCGTGTCCGAGCCGCTGGTCGTGCACCGCCTGGCGGGGCCGGAGGAGCGCCGCCAGATCGTGCGCGAGCTGATGCACCTGGTCGGTCTCGATGAGCGCCACCTCAACCGCTATCCGCACAGCTTTTCGGGCGGCCAGCGCCAGCGGCTCGGCATTGCCCGCGCGCTGGCGCTCAAGCCGGAGCTGCTGCTTTGCGACGAGCCGGTGTCCGCGCTCGATGTCTCGGTGCAGGCGCAGATTCTGAACCTGCTGAAGGACCTGCAGACCGCGCTCGGCCTCACCTACCTGTTCGTGTCGCACAATCTGGCGGTTGTCGATTACATGGCCGAGCGCATCGCCGTGATGTGCGCTGGCAGGCTGGTGGAGCTGGCGCCGCGCGCGGCGCTGTTCCGCAATCCGCGCCATCCTTATACGAAGGCGCTGCTGGCGGCGGTGCCGGAGCCCGACCTCGACTATCCGCTGGACTTCCGGGCGCTCGCGGACGAGCGCGCCTCGAAGCCGGAGCTCTGGCCGGATCCCTACCGGCTCGGCGGCGGTGCAAGGGGCGCGTTCCGGGAGATCGAGGCGGGCCATTTCGTCCGCCTCGGAGAAGACGCAGCGCCCGGCGGGCTCGCCGCGTGAGGCTGCCGGCCGCCCTGCTGGCGCCGCTCCTGCTGTTTGCGGGCGCGTCGCTGGCGGCGCCTGTCGAAACGCCGTCGCTGGCGGAGCGGGTCCGCGCCGGAACGCTGCCCCCGGTCGAACGTCGCCTGCCGGCCGTCCCGTATCTCGACGAGGAAGCCGGGCCCGGCCGGCATGGCGGCGACCTGCGGTTGCTGATGGCCAAGGCCAAGGATACGCGCCAGATCGTGGTTTACGGCTATGCGCGGCTGCTCGGCTACAGGCCGGACCTGGTGCTGGAGCCGGATATCCTCGAACGCGCGGAGGCCCGCGACGGGCGCATCTTCACGCTGTATCTGCGGCCGGGGCACAAATGGTCCGACGGGCACCCCTTCACCGCCGAGGACTTCCGCTACTGGTGGGAGGATGTCGCCAACAATCCGGAGCTCTCGCCGACCGGGCCGCCGGCGGCGATGCTCGTGGACGGCAAGCCGCCGGTCTTCGAGGCGCTGGACGACGGGACGGTCCGCTACAGCTGGGAGGCGCCGAATCCGGGCTTCCTGCCGGCGCTGGCCGGCGCGCGGCCGCTCTATATCTACCGCCCGGCGCATTACCTGAAGCGCTTCCACGCCGCGCATGCCCCGCCCGAGGCACTGGCCCGGGCGGTCGAGGAGGCGCGCCGGCGCTCCTGGGCGGCGCTGCACAACAAGCTCGACAGCCAATACAAGAACGACAATCCGGACCTGCCGACGCTGCAGCCCTGGGCGCCGGTCACCCGCCCGCCCTCGGACCGTTTCGTCTTCACCCGCAATCCCTATTACCACCGTGTGGACGGGGACGGCCGCCAGCTTCCCTATATCGACCGCGTGGTGATGAACATCGCCGCAAGCGGGCTCATCCCGGCGAAGACGGCGGCCGGCGCGAGCGACCTCCAGGCGCGCTATCTCAGGTTCGACAATGTGACCTTCCTGAAACGCGGCGAGGCGCCGGGCGGCTACAGGCTTCGCCTCTGGCGCACGGGCAAGGGCGCGCATATGGCGCTCTACCCCAATCTCCACGCCGCCGACCCTGTCTGGCGAGCCCTGTTCCGGGACCGGCGGGTGCGCCGGGCGCTCTCGCTCGGCCTCTACCGGGAGGAGGTCAATGAGGTCATCTATTTCGGCTTGGCGCTCACCGGCAATAACAGCCTGCTGCCGGGAAGCCCGCTCTATGACGAGGCGCTGAGGCAGCGCTGGGCGGCCTATGACCCCGATGCCGCCAATGCCCTGCTCGACGAGGCCGGCCTCGGATGGGGCGATGACGGGCTCCGCCTGCTGCCCGACGGCCGCCCGGCGGAGCTCATCGTCGAGACCGCGGGCGAGAGCACGGAAGAGACCGATATGCTGCAGCTCATCCGCGACAGCTGGCTCAGGCTCGGCATTGCGCTGCACGCCAAGCCGCTGCAGCGCGAATTGCTGCGCAACCGCATCTTCTCCGGCCAGACGCTGATGTCGGTCTGGTCGGGCTGGGAAAACGGCCTTGCGTCAGCCGGGATGAGTCCGGCGGAGCTCGCCCCCACCAGCCAGCAGCAGCTGCAATGGCCGAAATGGGGCCAGTATCACGAGACCCGGGGCGCGGCCGGCGAGCCGGTGGATATGGCGGCGCCGCAGCGGCTCTACGGGCTGAACGAGGCCTGGCGCCATGCCGACGGGCCGGAGGCGCGCCGGCGCATCTGGCGCCGGATGCTGGAAATCCACGCCGAGGAAGTGTTCGTGCTCGGCGTCGTCGGCGGCATCCGCCAGCCTGTGGTCGTGTCCGAGCGCCTTCGGGGCGTGCCGGAGGAGGGCTATTACAACTGGGAGCCGGGCGCGCATTTCGGCATATTCCGCCCCGACCGGTTCTGGCTGGCGAACTGACGGCGGGGCGGGAAAGATGCTCACCTATATCGTCCGGCGCCTCCTGATCGCGATTCCCACGCTGGCGATCGTGAGCGCCATCATCTTCGTCATCATCCAGCTGCCGCCGGGCGATTACCTCACCACCTATATCGCCGAGCTGCAGTCCCAGGGCGAGGCGGCGGACAGCGGCAAGATTGAGTTCCTGCGCCAGCAATACGGCCTCGACCAGCCGCTCTGGAAGCAATATGTCTTCTGGGTCGCCGGCATGTTCCAGGGCGATTTCGGCTATTCCTTCGAATACGACCTGCCGGTCGCCGATGTCGTGGGCGACCGGCTCTGGCTTTCGCTGCTGCTCAACTTCTCCACCATCATCTTCATCTGGGTCGTCGCCTTCCCGATCGGTTTCTACTCCGCCACGCATCAATATTCCTGGGGCGACCACGGGTTGACCTTCCTCGGCTTTCTCGGCCTCGCCACGCCCAATTTCCTGCTGGCGCTGGTGCTGATGTATTTCCTGCGGATCGAGTTCGGCATTTCCATCGGCGGGCTGATGGACCCGCACTATGTCGAGCAGCCCATGTCCTGGGCGAAGGCGGTTTCCGTCGCCGAACATCTGATCGGGCCGGTCGTGGTGATCGGCACGGCCGGCACGGCCGGCATGATCCGGCGGCTGCGCGCCAATCTCCTCGACGAATTGCAGAAGCAATATGTCGTGACCGGCCGCGCCAAGGGGCTGCCCAATCTGCGCCTGCTGCTGAAATATCCGGTGCGGATGTCGCTCAACCCCTTCGTGGCCGATATCGGCAACATGCTGCCGCAGATCGTCTCCGGGTCTGCGGTCGTGGCGATGGTGATGAGCCTGCCGACCACGGGGCCGATGCTGATCGACGCGCTGCGCAGCCAGGACATGTATCTCGCCGGCTCCTTCCTGATGTTCCTCTCGGTGCTCACCATTGTCGGCATGCTGCTGTCCGACCTGGCGCTCGCCCTACTCGACCCGCGCATCCGGCTCGGAGGCCGCGCCCAGCGATGAACGAGCGCCCCGAGCATTTCGTCGATAGCGCCCCCTGGGACCCGCACGCCGTCGAGGCGCTGACGCCGGAGCAGGAGCGCTACTATCTCGCCACGCAATGGCGGCTGATGTGGTGGAAGCTGAAGCGCCACAAGCTCGCCGTCGCCTCCGGCATCGTGCTCCTGCTGCTCTACGCCTCGGTGCTGATCTCCGAATTCCTCGCGCCCTACAACCTCCACAGCCGCAATATCCGCCATATACACGCGCCGCCCCAGAGCGTGCATCTGTTCCATGAGGGGGAGTTCATCGGGCCATTCGTCTATGGCTATGCCCGCTCGCTCGATCTCGCGCAGTTGAAGCGCGTCTATGTCGAGGACCCGGACAAGGTCTATCCGCTGCGTTTCTTATGCCGCGGCGACGGCTACCGCTTCTGGGGCCTGTTCGAGGCGGACCTGCATCTCGTCTGCCCGGCGGACCGGGACGGCGCGACGCTCTTCCTGCTCGGCGCCGACCGGCTGGGGCGGGATGTGCTCTCGCGCATCATCTACGGCGCGCGCATCTCGCTCACAGTGGGGCTGTTCGGCATCGCCATCTCCTTCGCGCTCGGCATCGTCATCGGCGGGCTCGCCGGCTATTACGGCGGCTGGGTGGACAGCCTCTCGCAGCGGATCATCGAGATCGTGCGCTCCTTCCCGGAACTGCCGCTCTGGATGGCGCTCTCGGCCGCCCTGCCGGTCACCTGGTCGCCGGTGCTGGTGTTTTTCGGCATCACGATCATTCTGGGCCTGCTCGACTGGACGGGGCTGGCGCGCGCCGTGCGCTCCAAGCTGCTGGCGCTCAGGGAGGAGGATTTCTGCACCGCCGCGCAACTCATGGGCGCGAGCCCGGGGCGCATTATCGGGCGCCATTTGCTGCCCGGCTTCGCGAGCCACCTGATCGCCTCGGCCACGCTCTCGATCCCGTCCATGATCCTCGGCGAGACGGCGCTCAGCTATCTGGGGCTCGGCCTCCGGCCCCCGGTCACAAGCTGGGGCGTGCTGTTGACGGAAGCGCAGAACATGAATGTCGTGGTGCTCTATCCTTGGCTGATGCTGCCGGTGGTGCCCGTGGTGGTGACGGTGCTCGCCTTCAACTTCCTCGGCGACGGCCTGCGCGACGCCGCCGATCCCTACAAGTAACAGCGGCGGATAACGGGGCGGAACAAGGAGAGGGGCTGTCATGGCGGAGATGGAGGGAAAGGTCGTCCTCGTGGCGGGGGCGGGCGCTATCGATCCGGACGGCATCGGCAATGGCCGCGCGGCGGCAATCCTGATGGCGGAGGCCGGCGCGCGCATCATGTGCGTGGACCGCGTGCTCGCGCTCGCGGAGCGCACGGCCGGGATGATCGCCGAGCGCGGCGGCGAGGCGGCGGCCTGCGCCGCCGACATCACCCGCGATGAGGACTGCGCCGCCATGGTGGCCGCGGCGCTGGAGCGCTTCGGGCGTCTCGACGGGCTCGACAACAATGTCGGCATCTCCTCGCGCGGCTCCGTGGTCGAGGAGAGCGAGGAGGCGTGGGAGCGGGTGATGGAGGTGAATGTGAAGGGCATGTTCCTCGCCGCCAAACACACCATTCCGGCGATGATCTCCACGGCCGGCGGCGGGGCGGTGGTCAATGTGTCGTCGATCTCGGCGCTCCGCCCGCGCGGCCTCACCGCCTATTCCGCCTCCAAGGGCGCCGTCATCGCGCTGACGCGCGCCATGGCGGTCGATCACGGCGGCGAGGGCGTGCGCGTCAATTGCGTGGCGCCGGGGCCGGTCTATACGCCCATGGTCTATGGGCGCGGGCCGGGGATGAGCGAGACCGCGCGCCGCGCGCGCGCCGACGCCTCGCTGCTCAAGACCGAGGGCACCGGCTGGGACATCGGCGAGGCGGTGCGCTTCCTGCTCTCGGACCGCTCCCGGTGGATCACCGGGCACACGCTCGTAGTGGATGGCGGCGCCTCGGTCCGCGGTCCGGAAAGGGATACCGTCTGATGGCCCGCATTCCCCTGCTCGAAGAAGCCGATCTCGCGCCGGAAGACCGCGACGTGCTCGCCCGGCCCATCAATCTGAACAAGGCGCTCGCGCACAGCCCGGACGGGGCAAGGGCGTTCGGGGGGCTGGGAAGCTGGATCCGCTGGCGGTGCAAGCTCGATCCGCGCCTGCGCGAGCTTGCGATCCTTCAGGTCGGCTGCCTCGCCAGGTCCGCTTATGAATACAGCCACCACATCAAGATCGGCAAGGATTTCGGGCTCAGCGACGACGACATCCGCGCCGTCCAGGCGGAGACGCGCGGCGAGCCGGGTGGCCTCGGGCCGGTCGAGACCGCGGCGCTCAAGGGCGCGCGCGAAATGACCCGCGGCCCCGCCATGTCCGCGGAGACGTTCGCTTTTCTGGAGCGCGAGCTCGGCGCGGCGCGCACCGTCGATCTCGTGCTTGTGGTCGCGTTCTATTGCGGCGTGGTGCGCCTCCTGGAGACGCTGGAGGTGGATGTCGAGCCCGATTACCAGCCCTGGCTCGACGCCTTCCCGCTCGACTGAGCGCGGCGCCGGGCGCCAATCCGAAGAAAGGCCCAACCCAAAGTCCGACAGACTGCTAGCCCGGGCGCCGGGCCACGCCGGGGCGGAGCCGCGAAAACCGGAGTGCGCCGGGGTCGGCGGCCACCGGGCCCGGCGCGGCGGCGATCAACACCTCGCCGGCGATCGGCCCGAAATCGGCGCGGAAATGCACCGAGCTCTTGAGCGCAAGCATGCGGCAGTCCGCTGGCTCCACGCCGAGATGGCGGAACATCTCGCGGTCCGCCGCCTGCACCTTGCGGCTCGCCACAGCCACCTGCACGCCGCCGGGAAGCTCCAGCAGCGCCATCGGCCCAAGCTGCATCCGGTTGCCGCCATAGAAGGGGCCTGTGCAGGTGAACGACCCGTCGCCGAGCCGGCGCACCAGGGCGTCGGTCTCGAAGGGCGCATCGCCCGCAATGCCGGAGCGCCCGCCGAGCGCGAGCGCGAGCCGGCCGCCTTCGCCCGCCTCATGCGCGGCCGCCGCCGCCTGCCCGTCGATCAGCAGGCCGAGCACCGCGCCTTGCGGGCTTGCGGCCGCGAGCGCGCGCAGGAGGCCCGTCGTGTCGCCATTGCCGCCGCCGCCCGGATTGTCGCAGCTGTCGGCGATGACGACCGGCCGGCCGGGCCGCCCCGCCCGGTCGGCGCGCGCCACCGCTTCTTCGGGTGTCAGGAACCCGGCATCGAAGCGCCCGCGTGCTGCAAGCACCGCCTCGGCCAGCGCGTCGGCGGCCTCCGCGGCGATGCGTTCGTCGCCTGCATAGGCGAGTGCGGTAGGCCCGCAATCCGGCGTGTCGGCGAGCGGGAAACCGCCCGCGAGCGACATGGAGCGGACCGCGCCCCGCTCGCGCTCGTCGAGGCTTGCATAGAGGCCGAGCGCCGGTTCCACCAGCGTGCATTGCGCGGTGAGCGGGATGAGGAAGGGGATCTGCCGAAACCCCTTGGCCGGCCGCCCCTCGGCGAAGATGCGCTCCAGCAGGCGGGCGGTGCGCGCGCCCGTCTCCGCCATATCCACATGCGGATAGGTGCGGAACACGACCAGCGCATCCGCCTTGTCCGTCATCAGCGGCGAGACATTCGCATGCAGGTCGAGGCTCGCCACCAGCGGGATGTCCGGGCCGATGACGGCGCGCATGCGGCGCAGCAGCTCGCCCTCGCCGTCCTCCAGATGTTCGGCCACCATGGCGCCGTGCAGGTCCAGATAGACGGCGTCCACCGGCCCTGCGCCGCGCAGATCGTCCACCATCATCCCGGCGATGCGCTCATAGGCTTCCGTCTCGACTTCCGCCGAGGGGCTGGCATTCGCCCAGGCGAGCGGCGCGAAGTCGCGGCCGGACGCGCGCGCGGCCTCCACGAAGCCCGCCATCGGCAGGTTTATGCCGGCCGTGTCAGCGAGAACCGCCTCGCCCCGGCAGAGCCCCGGCCAGCCATCGGCGCGCCGGAACATCTCGAAGCTTGCCTTTGTCGGCGCAAAGGTATTCGTCTCATGGTGAAACCCGCCAACCGCAATCCGCATGGGCCCCGCCTCCAGCCGCCGCCCGCGACGCTAACAGAAAGGCCGTTTGCCGCCCATGCGCCTGCGCCGCCGCCTCGTCCTCGGCCATCTGGCCGACCTCTACCGGCTCGCCCTGCCGGTCGTGGTGAGCCGCGCCGGCGTGGTGGCGATGACGGTGGCCGATACCATCATTGTCGGCCGCTATTCCTCGGCGGAGCTGGGCTATCTCTCGCTCGGCGTCGCGGCCTATCTGCCGCTGCTGCTGACGGTGATGGGGCTGCTCACCGGCACCACGGTGGTGGCGGCGCAGGCCATGGGGCGCGGCGACCCGGCCGAGAGCGGCGCGGCATGGCGGCGCGCGGCGCCGGTCGCGCTCGCCTTCGGCATCCTCGGCCTGGGGATCGGTCTGTTCGGGCGCGACGTGCTGCTGCTCACCGGGCAGAGCGAGGATGTGGCGGCGGGCGCCGGGCGCGTCTTCTTCATCCTGGCGCTCGGCTATCCGGCGGCGTTTCTCTATTTCGCCACCGCCTTCTTCCTCGAAGGTGTGCGGCGCCCGCGCCCGGCGGCCTGGGCCATCATCGCCGCCAATCTGGTCAACATCCCGGCCGACCTGCTGCTCGTCAACGGTCTGTTCGGCCTGCCCGAACTGGGCGCGGAAGGCTCGGCCTGGGCCACCACCGGCATACGCTGGGGGCTTGCGGCCTTCCTGCTCGCCTATGTCTGGCGGATGCCGGACAGCGCCAGGCTGGGCGTCCGCGCGCGCACCGACTGGCGCTGGCGGCGCTGGCGGGTGCAGCGCATGGTGGGCTACGGCGCCGCCGTCGCCATCGCCGTCGAAATGGGGGCCTTCACTGCAATCCACCTGTTCGCCGGCTGGCTCGGCACGGCGCCGCTCGCCGTCTTCAGCATCGTGTTGAATGTCATCTCGGTCGTCTTCATGGTCGCCAACGGCGTCGGCATCGCCACCAGCGTGCGTATCGGCAATGCCTGGGGGCGCGGCGACCGCCGCCGCTGGATTGCGGCCGGCTGGATGGGCCTTGCGGTCACGATCTGCCTCATGGCCGTCGCCGGCGCTCTCATGGCCATCTTCGCCCGGCCGCTCGCCGCCATCTATTCCTCGGAAGCCGCCGTGCTTGCCGCCGCCGTCCCGGTGCTCATCCTGGCCGGTCTCATGCCCGTCTTCGACGGCGGGCAGACGCTGATGCTGAACGCGCTGCGCGGCTGCGCCGACGCCTGGCTGCCAACGGCCCTGCAGGCCTTCGCCTTCATCGGCTGCATGGTGCCGCTCGCGCTGCTGCTCGCCTTTCGCCTGGAGCGGGGCGTGGCCGGGCTGTTCGAGGCGGTGATCCTTTCGACGGCCATTTCGCTCGGACTTCTGTGCGCGCGCTTCGTCATGCTATCGCGGCGGCCGTGACGCATCCCGTGGAGACGATCGTTTCGGGCGGCCAGACCGGCGTGGACCGGGCGGGGCTCGATGCCGCGCTGGCGCTCGGCCTCGCCGTCGGCGGCTGGTGCCCGCGCGGCCGGCGCGCCGAGGACGGGCCGATCCCCGCGCGTTATTCCCTTACCGAGACGGCGAGCGCCGCCTATGGCGTGCGCACCCGGCTCAACGTCCGCAACAGCGACGCGACGCTGATCCTCTGCCGGGGGCCGCTCACCGGCGGCACGCGCCTCACGGCCGCCATTGCCCGCCAGACGGGGCGCCCGCTGCGCATCGCCGATCTCTCGCGCCGGGTGCAGGCGCCCGCCGCCGCGGCCTGGCTGCGCAAATATGACGTCGTCCGGCTCAATATCGCCGGCCCGCGCGAGAGCCAGGCGCCCGGCATTGGCGGCGAGGCCCGGCGCTTCCTCATGCGCGTTCTCGCCCCGTGAACGGGGAGGAGGCATTCGGCGGCAGGGACCTCTCGGCGCTCGGGCGCGCCGCGGTCCTCGCCGCCGTGACGCTCGCAACGACGCTCTACGCCACGACGATTCTCGTCGTCTCGACCGTGCTGCCGCAGATGCAGGGCTCGCTTTCGGCAACTCAGGACCAGATCTCCTGGGCGATGACCTTCAATATCGTCGCGACCGCCATCGTGACGCCGATGACCGGGTGGCTGACGGGCCGGTTCGGGCGCCGCGCGGTGATGCTCTGGAGCATGGCGGTCTTCGGCGCGGCCACGCTCGGCTGCGGCCTCGCGACATCGCTGGAGGCGCTAGTGCTCTTCCGGGTCATCCAGGGCGCGGCGGGGGCGCCGCTCACGCCGCTCGCCCAGGCCATCACCCAGGACACCTATCCGCGCGCCCAGCATGGCACCGCCATGGCGGTTTTCGGCATGGGCGTCGTTGTCGGGCCGGTCATCGGCCCCGTGCTCGGCGGCTATCTCACCGAAGCCTATAACTGGCGCTGGGCGTTCTTCATGGTGGTGCCGGTGGCGGGCGCGAGCTGGCTCGCCATGTGGCTGGTGCTGACCGATGCCGGCAAGCTCCGTGAATTGCGCCTCGACTGGACCGGGTTCCTGGCGCTCTCGCTCGCCGTCATCTGCTTCCAGCTGATGATGGACCGCGGCGAGCGCCGCGACTGGTTCGACTCGCCCGAGATCCTGCTGGAAGCCTGCCTTGCCGGCATCGGGCTCTACATCTTCCTGGCCCACAGCCTGACGAGCCGGCGGCCCTTCCTCAATCTGAGGCTGCTGCTGGACCGTAATTATGCGCTCGGGCTCTGCATTGTCGGCATATACGGCATGCTGAACTTCACCCCGATGGTGATGCTGCCGCCCATGCTGCAGGACCTGGCGGGCTTCCCGAACGCCGTGGTCGGCCAGCTGGTGGCGGCGCGGGGCGTGGGCGCAATCCTGGGCTTCTTCCTCGCCATGTATGTCGGCAGGCTCGACCCGCGCATCGGCATGACGGCGGGCTTCGGCCTCATGACGCTCTCCGGCTGGATCATGATGCAGTTCGACGCCAACGCGACCTGGTGGGACGTGGCGCTGGTCTCCTGGCTACAGGGCGTGGCCGTCGGCGTCACCTGGGTGCCGCTTACGGTCGCGACCTTTGCCACCCTCGACCCGCGCTATCTGGCGGAGACTTCCTCCGTCTATCACCTGATGCGCAATCTGGGATCCAGCTTCTTCATTTCGGTCAGCGTGACGGTGCTGCTGCGCACGGGCGGGGTGAATTACGGGCGGCTGACGGAGTTCGTCACCCCCTATAACGAGGCGCTGGCGGTGATCGACACCGGCACGGCCGCGGGCCTCGCCGCGCTTGGCGGCCAGATCGGCCAGCAGGCCGCGATGATCGGCTATCTCAACGCCTTCACCGCCTATACCGCCGTCTCGCTCGCCGCCCTGCCGCTGGTGCTGCTGATGCGCATAAGGCGCTGACCCGCCGGGGGCTGCCGGAGTCACGGGCTCTCCGGCGGCGCTGCGCGGTCACAAGCCCCGTCCGGGAGGGGCGAACCCCCGAGAGTGTCAGCATATGTCATGCGATGTCATGATCCGCATGCTGAGAGCGTATATCCCATAGCCTGTTCCGGCATGTGTTGTCCTCCGGACCGATCTTGCGAATGCGGTTCCCGTTCTCCGGGATCATATGGCCATGGATGTCCCGGAGAACAAGCTTTCATAAGATTTATTTCATAATTAGGAACAAGCGCGATATGTGCATGCCGCAGGGGGAATGGCCTGGCATGTCCGGGGCCGGCAAACGGGGCTCGACAAGCGCGGCCGCGGCTGCCATGCCGGCGCATCGCCGGCGGGGAGGCAGGATGCTTGACGAGTTCGACAGCGCCCGGATGGACCATGTTGCAGGACCGCGCCGCGCCGGGGACGCCGCAGGCCGTGTGCTGAGCGCCGCCGATTTCGCCGCCGCGGCGGCGGAGATCGCGGCGTGGGAGGGCTACGCGCCGACGCCGCTTGTGCGACTGGACGCGCTCGCCCGCGCGCTCGGCCTAGCGACATTGCTCTACAAGGACGAGGGGCCGCGCTTCGGCCTCGGCAGTTTCAAGGCGCTCGGCGGGGCTTATGCGGCGCTTCTCGTGCTGCAGCGGGAACTGTCGCGGGCGCTCGGGCGGCCGGTTGCGCCGGCGGCGATCCGCAGGGGCAGGCATGCGGCGCTGGCGGCGCGAATGACGCTGGTGACGGCCACGGACGGCAATCACGGGCGCGCGCTCGCCTGGGGCTGCCGGCGCTTCGGCGCGCGCTGCCGCATCTATATCCATGCCGGGGTGAGCGCGGCGCGCGCCGAGGCCATGCGCGCGCTCGGCGCCGAGGTGGTCCGGATCGACGGCAATTACGACGATTCGGTCAGGATCTCCCGCGAGGAGGCGGACGCGCATGGCTGGTTCGTAGTGTCGGACACCTCCTGGCCGGGCTATGTCGATCCCCCGCGCGATGTGATGGCGGGCTATGGCGTGATGGCGCGGGAGATTTGCGGCGCGCTCGACCGGCCGCCGACCCATGCCTTCCTGCAGGCGGGCGTGGGCGGGCTGGCGGCCGCCATTGCCGCCGGCTTCCGCCAGCATTGGGGCCGGGGGGGCCGCGCATCGCGGTGGCGGAGCCCCGGCTTGCCGCCTGCCTGTTCGAGAGCGCGCGGGCCGGCGGGATGACCGCCATCCGCATCGAGGAGGAGACGTCGATGGCCGGCCTCTCCTGCGGTGAGCCCTCCGCGCTGGCATGGGACATTCTGTCGGAAGAGGCGCATGACTTCCTGACCGTGCCGGAGAGTTTTGTCGGCCCGGCCATGCGTCTGCTCGCCCGCCCGCTCGGCGGGGACCCGAAGATCGAGGCCGGCGAAAGCGCCGTTGCCGGGCTGGCCGCGCTGGCCGCCGCCGCCCGGAGCGGGAGGTGGCGCCGGGCGCTCGGCCTTGACGAGACGGCCCGCGTGCTGGTGATCGGCTCCGAAGGCGCCACCGACCCAGAGGCCTATGCCGCCGTCATGGCCGATGGCGGCGACTGACCCCGCTCGCCCTTGACCCAGGGATTACTGCGCCGCGTCCACCGCGACATCGGCGGCGAGCGATTCGGCGCTTTCGCCGTGGATATGCCCGCGTATCGGGGCGGCGTCGAAGGCGTCGAGGCCGGAGCCGAGACGGATATAGGCGTCGGTCGGGCTCTGGCGGTGCGTGGGATCGAAGCCGACCCAGCCAAGCCCCTGCACCCAGGCTTCCGCCCAGGCATGGGTCTCGCCGAGCGGGGCCGCGGGGTCGTGGAGATAGCCGACGACATAGCGCGCCGGCACTTCCAGGAAGCGGCAGGCGGCGACGAGGAGATGCGCCCGGTCCTGGCAGACGCCGGCGCCCCGCGCCAGCGCCTCGGCGGCCGTGACGCTGCTATCGGTTGCGCCCGGACGGTATTCGAGCACGTCGGCCGCCGCCTCGTTCAGCCTGTGGAGCAGCGGCAGCAGGCCGTCCTCGCCTGCCGCGGCCGTCCGGGCGAAGGCGGCGACGCCGCCTGCGGGCGCCGTCAGCGGCGTGTAGCGCAGGAAGACGGCCGGGCGGTGCGGCGGCCAGCGGCCAAGCATGCCGGCCCGGTCCTCGGTCTCCACCATGCCCTCGACCGCGATCTCCACTCGCTCCGGCGGCGCAGGCGCGCGCCAGAGCGCCTCCCGGTCGCCGAAGGAGTTGGTCAGCAGCGGCGCGACCGCCGTCCCGTTCACCCGGACCGACCAGGCCTCGACGCGCTGCATGGGGTTATCGAGTGCAAACAGGCGCAGGCGCAGCGTCACTTGCGCCGGCGGCGGGTCGTAACGGTAAACCGTGTCATGGCGGAGCTGGAGACGCATGGCCCGGGCCCTCAGAAATGATAGGCGCGGGAGAGTTCGTCCGAGAGGCGCGCATTCACCCGGATCCCCTCCAGCAGGAATTCGTGCAGCCCCTCGTCGAAAATGTCGTCCATCTCCCGGTCCTGCAATTGGCGCGCCGCCGCTCCGGCGGTGGCGTGGCAGTCATGGCGCGCGCCATAGCGGGCGGCCAGGCGGTCGAGCGCCGCGCGCAGGCCGGCGTAGCAGAAGGCGAGCGAGCAGGGAAAGTCCCGGTTCAGGATCATGAAATCGGCAATGTTCGACGGGTTGAAATCGCCGCGATAGACATGGTGATAGGCGCGCAGCGCCGAGGTGGCGTGCAGCAGGCTGATCCAGCGATAGCGGTCGCGGTGATCGAGCAGGAGGCCGGTTTCCGGCAGCAGCACGAAATATTTGGCGTCGAGCAGGCGCAGCGTCATGTCGGCGCGCTCGAGAAAGGCGCCGGCGGAGAGGAAGTCGTAGCGCTCATCGCGCAGCATGGTGGTGAGCGCGGCGCCGCGGAACAGCGCCGAGAGGCCCTTGATGCGGTCGAGCACCGCCGGCAGGTCGCGCTGGATGGTCGCCGCCTCCAGGCCGCCGAGCCAGCGCCAGCCGTCATTCAGCCCTTCCCACATCTCAGCGGTCAGCGCGGTGCGCACGGCGCGGGCGCTGTTTCTGGCGCGGTCGAAGCAGGCGCGGATCGAGGAGGGGTTTCGTTCGTCGAGGATCAGGCCGCGGCAGACCTCGGCCTCGCCGACCCGGGCGCCGGGCTCGAAGGCGGCGCCTGCCGCGGCCACGACCGAGCGCCACTCCTCCTGCCCGTAGGCCCCCGGCAGCATCGCCATGCGCCGGCCCATCTCCACCAGCCGCGCGGTCGCCTCCGCGCGCTCGATATAGCGCGCCATCCAGAAAAGGCTCTCCGCCGTCCGGCTCAGCATCGCTCCCGGTCCCGAAGGGTTCGAGGCCAGTATAGGCGAGCCGGGCGGCCCGGTGACACGATTTTCGGGTTTCGCCGCCGCGCTCGCCAGGGCCCGAACCCCGGCCAGCGTCGATTTCGGCGTTCGAGCGCTGGATTGGCGACAGGGCGAGCCTCCGCTATCGGCCCGATTGCAGGCTCGTCCGCTTGAAACTGATTCGCAGCCGGGTGCCCGTGGCCATGGCGACCTTTTCCAGCGTCCGGGTGGACGGGTTGACGCGTCCGCTCTCAAGACGGGCGACAACGGATTGCGTCGTTTCCATGCGGTCGGCCAATTGGGCCTGGGTCAGGCCTGCATCCCGGCGGGCCTCGATAAGCGCATGCGCTAGCCCAAGTTTAGCATGCCCTCTGAACCTCTTGCAGAACCGTGGCGCGGGCAGTGTTTCTGCGTTGATATGAGTTGATTTGGGGGTGCCCGGTTCCGGGGTCGCTCTGCGGTATCTTGGGTTTGCGACAGCCGCAAGCTACCGAGGAGGCGACCCCGATGAACCTTGGCGCGAAGCTATCGGATTTCTGGCATCGA
>LXNI01001982.1_pt1 | contig 15598 bp, 11 predicted proteins | sample 809091 | NCBI WGS metagenome assembly LXNI01 (sample SAMN04870527, study PRJNA318959) | sponge metagenome | biome: 01000161; feature: marine sponge reef; material: water | host: Sarcotragus foetidus | place: Greece: Milos, Mediterranean Sea | collected 2013-05-29 | depth 5-7 m | reverse complement strand
ATCGCTTATTTCATGGGTCTTGAGGGCGGCGCCGTAAGGCAGGCCGTATCGTTTATTTCATCCCTTTACCGGGTGTTTATTGAAAAAGACTGCTCCCTAGCGGAGATAAATCCGCTTGTCCTTACCTCAGACGGAAACATAGTGGCACTCGACGCGAAGATTAACTTCGATGACAACGCGCTTTTCCGCCATCGCGACATCGCGGGGCTAAGGGACAGGGACGAAGAGGACCCGCTTGAGCTTGAAGCAAGCGACGCGGGGATAAGTTTCATTAAGCTTGACGGAGATATAGGGTGTCTTGTTAACGGCGCGGGGCTTGCCATGGCGACCATGGATATTATCAAGCACCACGGCGGAGAACCCGCAAACTTCCTTGACGTCGGGGGAGGGGCCACCACGGAGCAGGTGACAAAGGCGTTTAAGATGATCTTAAGCGATGAGAACGTAAAGGCCATCTTCGTTAATATTTTCGGCGGCATCATGAAGTGTGATACCATTGCCGATGGCATCGTGGAAGCTGCGGGCGAAGTAGGAATAAACGTCCCTTTAGTGGTCAGGCTTGAAGGAACCAACGTTGAAGCCGGAAGGGAAATCCTTTCTAATTCGGGTCTTGACATCGAGACCGGAGCCGACATGAAAGAAGCCGCGTCCAAAGTGGTTGAAGCTGCTGGGAATTAATCATAAGCTATATTTTGTTCTAGGTTTGTCGTCTGCAATTAGGTAAATCTTGATTTCATACTTTCAATGAAGTCTGCACCACATTGGTCAAATCCAAAAAGGAAGAGAATCGGGCACGCTAATTCTGATACAACGGTGGACCATTTGGCCTCCAATTCCGCAATGGTATAGGTTTCCTCGATATCACGTTTATCTGTTTTGGCTATACGCCTTAGACGCCAAAAGACTGAATTTTTGAAATCAGCAACTTCCCGATTTTTCAGTCCCATCCAAGTACATCGGAATATCACTTGTTTTGGCATTTCAAATCGTTGTGCCAATAACATCGCATGTGTAATAAACTCCGCTATCTCTCGAACAATTGTGACAGGAGAAAGCCACGAACCCTCGACTTTATCAGTAAGGTTGAAACCTGGATAATTATCTTCTAAATATGCTCGAATTATGCTAGCACGACCATCGGGTGCAACGCGCCAGACCTCTGGAAGCATTAAGCCGCCACCCAGGTCAATTAGGAAATTAGACTCAAGCACGGTTACTCCGGTTCCGTCTGGTTGTTCAGAGGAAAATGTTGTTTCACTTGCTCCTAAATTTGGTTGATAGAACATGCTCCAGTCAGTCCGTACGGTGTTGCGGACTTCATTATGCACATCCACTAAAGTTCGGCGAAGCGAGGTTAAGGGAATTTCTTCACCTTCCGATGAAATCATATAGCTCAACTGATAGTAGTTTTTGTCAAGCGGCGTTGGCCACGGAATTTTGGTTTCGGGAAGCAGATCAAGGAAACGATTTTCTGACTCTTTATGCCAAGTCTCTAACTGTTGTTGTTCGCTATCTGTGTCATTTTTCTGGGTGTGTATCAGGCTGGCAAGATCACTCAGCAGGTTCCTCCGATCGTTCAACAGGCACCTCCTTATTAGCTGATTCCATTCTTGGGAGGTTTCGATTGGTGCACTTTCTGGTCCTGGTTTTCGAATATAATATGTTCCTTCTACAATGCCTTGTGTTTTTCCTTTTTGGTCCTTAGGCCCGTTGGCCTTTGCTCTAACCGGCGAAGACTTTAGACCTGGAACTCTAACTACTGGGAATTTCTCGCCGTTCTTATTTGCAACGAATTCCACGTCACATTGAAACGCAGGCTCTAGATAGCGTTTTGTAATATTCGTAAAAGTATCTCGATTATATTTGTCGAGCGAGGATGGGCGATTTTCTTCATCTGGGCTTAAGTTATCCTTGAATCCAAAAATGATATATCCCCCTCCGTGGTTGGCCAAAGCCGCTAAGTGACAAGCGGTTTTGGCTTTTACCAAATTGTCAGTGAGATCAATCCATGTTTTATATTCATTCTCTAGAGTTTCTTGAGGAAACTCTATAAGGTCGTTAAGGTTGGTTTTCATCTTATTATAGATAAACTCCAATTTTCAATAATCTAGGACAAAGACAGTAGAGAAATTAAGGAGGTTTCTCTAAACTTTGGTTTGCGGCAACGCTCCATTCTTCACTCAGTTGTGTAAAACCATACCGGTCTGTTTCTATAATCTCAAATCAGCATCAAGGCAGTCTGGAATATGCTGAACGGGTGCTAAGGAGCATGAATGAATCGGACGCTCTGGTGCCCGAATTATGGTATCTCGAGGCATCAAACGTCCTACTTGGTTCTGAAAGAAACGGCGAGGTAACGGTTGGTCAAGTAGAAGCTTTTACTTCACAACTGGAAAGCCTGCCCATCACTGTCGACTCTTCCACATGGAAACAGCCATTTGGCCGAACCATGGATCTGGCTCGTTCCTACAGCCTGAGTAGTTATGACGCAGCCTACTTGGAGCTTGCTATCTGCGAATCTTTAATGCTTGCCAGCCTAGACAGAACTCTGTAGACAGAACTCTTGTAAAAACAGCGGAAAGAGCGGGCGGAAGCATTTATCTCAAAGAGAAGCAAGAAAAAGCGTAAGTGCGTTATCTCTCTTTGTGTTGCCAGCGGATATGTTTTAGCGTTTTATGATAACGCTTTAAACAATTGACTTATCATCTTATGCAATCCGTAGCTTTATAACTAGTTCTTCCAGTTTTTCCTTGAGTTCTTGGGTGATATCTAATCGAAGAAACTTCTCAATCAGTTCTTTCACTTCGCACCTCACATAACTGGGCAGATCACACTTTGCTAAATAATCCAACAGCTTGACAACCGCTTCTGGATAGTTCTTCCAAAGGTCGGACTTGTTTATATCGCTGATTATGAAGTTTCGTTCAAGCGACCCCGGTGGCATCTGGACTGCCAAGTCGACTGCCTCAGGAAACAGCTTGTCAAGATGTGACAACCAGCCAAGCATGCAGTTAATTTCGTCGGGTTCGAGAGGGGGAGGGGGTATGCCTTTCAAGCGGTTTCCCCAGTAAGATCTCAGCCAGCGCCGCCACAACTCCTTCTTCCGCCCCTCATCCATATGGATAAGATGGCGCCTCACCTGAAATCCGAAGTCGCGCTTATCTGCTTCATCGGCTTTCTCAAAGAATCTAGGAATCCATTCGTCGATGGGGTCGGTAACGAAGTAAACAAGCATGGTCGTGTATGCGTTTATGAAACTGCTACGTTGACGTCTTTGGGGATGATCTTTTCTGATTCGTTTGACAGCTCCGAGAAACGCATGTCCAAGGAGTCCCGCGATAAGAGGGTTAATCGGCTGCCATGCCAGAAAACCGCCCCATGCCGCGTGATAATCATCTTCGCTTGCGGATTCACTGAACAGTGGAAGCAGGTTATCTTTTGTCCATTTCTCGTCGGCGTCAATAAGTAAAGAAAAATGACCCGCAAGAATGCATCGGCCAAGGCGCCCGGCCATACTTTCATCTTGGACGATAACTGACAGCGCCGAGTTGTATTCGTAGTCAAGCGTGCTGGGCATTGGATCCTGCTGCTTTCTCCACAGAGAGAGGCTATTAAGCCAGAACAGGGCCAAGAAGCCTGCAGGGTGGTTGATCGCCCTAGTGGGCCAGTCTAATTGCTCCGACAAAATTTTCTCCTGACCGATGTTCTGCCACAGTGCCCGGGCAATTCGGTTAGCTTCTGAGAGCAAGCCGGGCGGACAATGTTCGGTGTTACTTTTTACCAGCGCGAGAAGCACTGCGGCAACCGGCAAGGCGTTTTTATCGTACAATTCAGTTCTGTCTAACAGCTGGAGAACTTCTTCTTGTTGATTCTCGGTCACACCTGTTTCCGACCAAGCCTTCAGCAACTCGGGCCAGATGTCGGTATCCCACTCTTTTTTCTCGGCCATTGCTTCAGCCAAAGCCATCCCCCACCGGAAATCCTGTTTCACCGCTTCCCTGATGGTGAGGACAAGCCCTCGACGGTCGGGCCCGGTGAGTTTCTCTTGCCTGAATGACAATAATTCATCCACACACTCTTCAGTCGGCTTTAACAGCAGACCCTCGACTGTCCAAGGGCTTTGCGTGCCAACCCATCCGGCTTCGGCTTCGCCTACCCATATCAAGTGGTCCGGATGTTCGCTTGGCCGGAGGGTTGGGAATTGTTCCCGCAGTTCATCTATGGCTTGCTTGACAAGACCACAATCCGCTTTTTCCGTATGGAGCGAATGCAGCCAATCAAAATGCACTGCCGCAGTGCGAGCATCCTTGTTCTGATCCTCTTCATTCGGCCACCTATAGGCAAGAATTGCATTAACGACATTGCGCCGCCGTTCCGTTCCGGCGTCGGGATAGGTCTTTGTTACCGCCCTGAACAGTTCGTGGTGAACAGAAGTGTCTTCAAGGTCTATTTTGGGCAAAAGCCAGTCAATTTTCTCATCTGGGGTCAAGTCCTTGCGTACTAACAACGCATGCAAAGCCAGTCGGCGAAGGAGAAGTACTTCGGTTTCCGCAAGACGGTCGCACAATTGGGCCGCCCTTTCCGGTCGGTTAGACACAAGCCATTCTAGGCAGTCCCGTGCGGCGTCAATTAAAACATCGAAAGATCCAGGATGGCTGCTGTCCTGCTCATCGGGTTCAATGGCGCTGCGATGCCTTCTTAGCGGATTATAGTTACGTATGTCATCACCCCAAATCCTGAGCGTGCTATGATGTCTTTCCAAATGTTTTATGACATTCTCGAAAATAGGTTCCGCCACTCGGTCAAGATTGGCTTTCAATCCCTTTTTCCAGAGACTGTTGATTTCGAAGTGATCAGCCGCCGGTTCCAGCAGTGCGATAATCGATGGGTTTGAGTCGTCCATATCAGCGCTTGGCCAAGCATAGCCCTCCAGACGTAGGGAGCTCTTCGACATTGCGTCGAAGATTTCAACAAGGTCGTCAAACAGTTCGTGTTCTATACACCGTTCTCCAAGTCTCATCAACAGCATAAAATCAGGTGGGCTCTTCGGGGCGGCCGTTGAGAGCAGTAGGCATATCCAGCGCGAAAGAGTATTCTTGTCCCATGGATCTTTGTCCCGTTCTATCTCCCAAGCGAGCCTTGCCCAGAAAAAAGGATTCAGGGTTGTGCCATGACGACTGATCAGTAAAAACAGTTGATCTGGATGATGGCGCACAAATCTCATCGCCAGCCAGTTTGCCAGATACACAACGGGTTCCCTGAGGTCAGGACTGGTAAAAAGGTTGTCAAGGTACTTGTTATCGTCAAGCCATCCGATCCACTGGGGCGCGTAGGCGGCTTCAGTGAAAAAGCCTACTTTGGCGGCGTCTGAAAGGGCTTGGTCGAGTATATCTTTTTCCTCCTCCCCAAGGGAAAGAGGTTCTTTTTCGGCAAGCTCGCTTATCCTGCGTTGCCAGTCCAACAAACCCCAGTTTGCGTATTCGGCGAGAGATGTTACACCGCTGCAAAGAACGCTGTGGTCATCGGTTGACGAACAAGGATAGACAATCGGCTTGGTTCCCAGCACTTTCCATTTTTCAATTTCTTTTTCAGGCGTCAGGACGAAACGCTCTGCGTTTTCTTCTACAGGCAGCGCCCGCGCCAGATAATTCATGATAGTATCGTTGTGGCTGTAGCCGACGAACAGTACGGTGAAGCACCTAAACAACTCGACAAGAAATCGCTGCGCCCATCCTTCAACAATATAGGCGCGTCCAAAGTCCGCATCGGTAAGCACCATTCTCTCAGGACAGACAACAGATCCGTGGACATGGACGATTCCTCTGAACTCATTTCCCAGTGGCAGTGCTGGAGCCCTAAATACCTCAGGACTTGAACCAAACACCTTTCTCTCTTCGGCCGCCTGTTTAAAAAGAAGGTCAAAATTGGTGGTGACAATACGGACCGATTCCGGCTTTGAAAAAAGACGCAGCAAATTGCGGTGTAGATCCGTCGGTTCAGGATCATTTCGCCGAAGCTCTTCTGCGGCGCGCTCATGCACTTTTACGTTTTCGTGGTTCAGTCTACCGAGAAACTGGTCCTCGGGTTCATTGTTTTTTAGTGTTTCTCCGGTTCCCTCTGCGATTACCTCCGTAAGGCACCTGAAACTTGGGAGGTTTGCCGGTTCTCCCATTGAAACGCCCGCACCCGCAAATATGACCAAATTGTCATTGCTCAGGGCATCTAACAACCTTTTAGGAAAATCAATCCCTGACAGTTTCATCGCGATTACAACTGCTTGTCGGATTTGGGGTGGACGACAAGCTCAATTGCCGCAGGTCTCCGTGACCTGATTCGACCGAAGCCGCAAAAGAATTTACCAGTTTCAGTGTACCAGTTTCAGATACGCCGATAAGAATCGTTCTAGGGTTAGACGATACAAAGGTTGCGATCTCCCTGCTGAGTTCGTATTTGTTCTCGGGGTATTTAGCGATGAATTCGACACGCTGTTTTTCTCCTTTGTCACGTAAGACTGGAAGCATTTCAAATAGGGATTGATCAATCCATTTCTGTGTAACCATAATTATAAACCACCTGTGTCAGCTTGATCGGTTTCAAAGGAATAGTCGCCCGCAATAATTTTTTTGCGAGCTGCCCTAAAGCAACGTTCCGGCGGCGTGATACTTGTCGCACGTGTTTCATCCAGGCACTTCATAGTTTCACTGAATTCAGCTTGAAATGTGTCAAAATGACCAAGAGCAGTCACTGTAGCAAGCTGACGAAAACGATCTTGAAGGGTCTTAAATGCAGCGGCCTGTCTTGAAATTAAATCTACATGGATGTCAAGTTTTAGAGCCTCAAAAATAGCTGGAAAAAGTCCGGCAAGAAGTACACAAATTGCAGTCAACCAGACGAGCCAAGTCAGATCTGGCCGGTCTAGTATCGACCATGTGCCAAAAAGGCCTAAGACCACTGGTGCAACGACGAAAGCATTGTGGATTCGTCGTACCTGCCGCAACCAGATATATAGCGTAGTCGATGTATACAAGCACGACTCTTCCTGTCGCCGACACTCTTTGACTAAACCTGCTGTACGTGGATCATTTATACGCTCTTGGGTATCTGGGTTCCGAATATCTTTTGCCATTCCTCACCTGCTAGGTTAATCCAGTCCTTTCTCTCGTAATCACATGCCTTGACCGCTCGATTGCAAGCTGTTTCCACTCTGCTGAGCCAAGTGGCGCCCAGACAAATCGTTTCGTAGGTACCAGGAACGATAACATACTTGTTTGCCCTGGAATACAGGTAGGTGAAAAAGTCTCTCATGATCCAGTCGTAATAGAAATAGCTTTTCCTGCTCCATGAATACTGCTGGAGAAAATCGGCTGCCACTAGTTCAATAAAGAACGATTTGATCGGCACATTGCAATGGTATTGCCATGCTTTCATCATCATGATAAGAGGACGTAGATTGCTGTTAAAATTGTTATTGGTTGTTGAGATATAGTTGATTTCTGCTTTTGGATCAGCATTTTTATACTGTCCCCCCAAATGCGTATCGCAAATCCGGTACTGACCATTTTGGAGGGCGAAAGCTGGAACGACTTCAACATTCATCCTGTTAAAGCCGACAATGACCACTTGTCCGTCCCCGCGGAGGTCGGTGTTTGGATAAGTGGCTTGTAAGACCCGTTTTACCTCTTGAAGCAGGGCTGACTGCTTATTGCCCCGTACTAATTCGAATCGCAGATAAACCTCGTAGGGTAAGATGAAATAAAGGTCAATGTCACGTGGTGGGCGCGTACGCGTGAACTTCCCCCAAGATCCGACCAGAAAACTGTTGGCTGATGTAGAAGATGATCTATAGTAGTGGACATTCAGGGACTTACGTACACCAGCGTGGTGATTTATTCCTTCTCTAGTCTGAGCTTCCGTGAGAAAGAGATTCTGGTGGAAAGCTTGAAATCGCTTTGTGACACCGGACCACATAATCAAGCTTCGACTCCATTAGTATTTTTGGGGCTTATATGCATAGCTAGACATCGTCGAGTTCATCCACGCGCTTGAGTAACCGCGTACCCAACTCCCTTAGATGCTTCAGACGGATCGATCCAGAATAATTTTCCTCGCAGTAACGAACAATCGAATCTAGATCATTCAGCATATCCAAGAATCGAGCATCACGCTGATGTTCCTCGAATCCTCGATCAAATTCCAAGTCCCTAATTGGTGGAAGAGCATATCCACCTACAGCATTAAATCCTCCTAACTGGTTGGTTCCTAACCTTTCAATCAAGGCATGCTCCAGTAGTCTGATTACACCATCTTCGCCTTCGGCAACGACTTCCCATGTGAAGGCGTTTTTACCGTATTTCCTAAGTGCGTCATGGAAAGGTCCGTTGAAGGGTTTATTCTTTGCGTTTCTCTCGTGCTGACTTCTGCGAGCCTTCAAACCACGCTTAGTAATGCCTACGTAGCATCTTCCACTGTCGTTGTGTGTTGCCACATAGCAGATTGTTTTACGTTGTTCTATTTCTCTCTTCCGTCTAGCCATGTATATAATCCCCTCCCTATTTGTTTTGAAGGGACTCTTTTTCTATTATCAACTCTATATCTCGTGTGTTTTTTCTTGATAAAACTCAACATAATGCGTTTTATCTGAAATTCAAGCCCCTCGTAAAAAAATGAGAATTATAGCTCTGTATTTTCTCAAACCGAGATTCTAGAGCATTCGAAGTAGTCTAATATGGGATTACAGGATTTCCTGTCCGGGTAAAATAGTCGGGCCGCACAAGATATGTGCTAAGTACGAATCTATGTCTCCTATAACTGAAGACTTGCTCATACGACTTTCGTTCTCGATATATGAGAACCCGGGCGTTTATGCATTACTGATCGGTTCAGGCGTCTCTCGAGCGGCTGAAGTTCCGACAGGTTGGGAAATCACCCTTGACCTGATCCGCCGTATTGCTTTAGCAGAGGGTGAAGAAGAGCAGACGGACTGGGTTACTTGGTATCGAGAGAAGAATAGCAAAGAGCCTAATTACTCGGAACTAGTTAGTGAGTTAGGTTTGTTGCCTGATGAGCGTCGCTCAATACTGCATGGGTATATCGAACCATCCGATGAAGACCGTCGAGAGGGTCGTAAGATTCCGACACAGGCTCACTATGCGATTGCCAATCTTGTGCAGGCCGGATTTATACGCGTGATCGTTACTACCAACTTTGACCGGCTCCTCGAAAACGCTTTGCGTGAAAAAGGAGTAGAACCAACGATTGTTGCGTCAGTGGATGCGCTTAATGGTGCGGAGCCACTTGTTCACACTAGGTGCTACTTACTCAAGTTACATGGCGACTACAAGGATGCTCGCATTCTTAATACGGATGAGGAGCTTTCTAATTATCCGCATGAATATGATACGTTGCTCGATCGCATTTTCGATGAGTATGGTCTGCTAGTCTGCGGTTGGTCCGGTGAATGGGACCGGGCTTTGCGCGGAGCGATCACGCGTAGTCCCGCCAGACGATATTCCACGTTCTGGACAACTTTAGGAACACCGGGTGCAACTGCAGAAGAACTAATAAAGCATCGAAAGGCGCACTTGATTACCATAGAAAATGCCGACAGCTTTTTCGTGAAAATCCGTGATTACATTAAGGCGCTCACACGAACACACAGGAGGAATCCGCGGACTATCGATCTTTTGGTCGAAAGTGCCAAACGATATATTGCCGAACCGGAGTATCGAATCCGGCTCGATGATCTTCTGACTTCTGAAACCCAATCGTTTCTTGAGAAACTTGAATCGGCTGACTTGTCCGTGGAAGGAGGAAGTTTCAGTGCTGAAGAGTTCCAACGGCAGGTAGATATCTATGAAGCAACCGTTGAACCACTCGCCCGGATTGTTGGTGTACTTGGTCGCTGGGGAGAGAAAGATGATTGGAAGATTATAGTTGACATTGTACGTTCTATACTTTTTTATGCTGACCGAAAGAGGGATGGGTCGACTCCGTTGTTAAGTTTGCGTTCCTATCCAGCCGTGCTTTTAGTCGCCGTATACGGTATTGGTGTTATCCGTGCCGAGCGCTGGGAGGTGCTACACCGTTCTTTAACAGAAACAATCAGAAATAGCTATGGCAATGGGATTGAGCGTATAGTGGAGGGGTTATTTCTCAATTCTTGGGAAGGTGGCAGAGATTCCTTTTGGCAAAAGATTGAAGTGTTGGACCGCAGAAAAACGCCTCTTAGCGAACATCTTTATCCCCTTCTTGCTCAGTGGGGTGAGAGTTTTGTCGGAGTCGTTTCGGATTTTGAAGAACTATATGAAATGTGGGAGGTGCTTTGCTCAATCACTTACTGTGAATGTTACACGTTGGAAGAAATTCAAGCGTCTATATCTAACGGCAATTTTGTGCGAATGCCTGTAGGGCGCAGTGGGTGGAACTATGGGAACCACATCTTGGAGCTTATCCAAAGTGAGGAGCTTAAGAGAAACCTCCTACAGGCGGGATTTGCCAAGGGCCAACCTGAATTTCTCGACGCGACAATTACTAACTTTCAGCGAGTTGCTATGGATATTCAATACAGGTTGTACTAGATTTGGAATGTTGCCATATAGATTTATTGTTCTCTGTCCCCATGAAATTAACATAACATCTTACGCAACGTATAAAGGATCTCGATGGATACTGAGTTTGCCGGAATCCGGGAAAATTGTAAGAGCAAGGAAGTTTCTTCCGAAGGGGATAACCGATCCTTATATGTGCGGCGAAATCTTCGACATTTTGAGTGCATATGAAGAATTTCGCATAGGAAGGGCATACGCTATTGTTTCAAATATATGCCTAGACCATGTAGACGAAAAAACAGCCATTTATACCTTCGCCCCGGAAACGATGAAAAAGCCCATAAGATTTGAAGGTGGACAGGCAAGATTGAGGTTGGTAGGTAGCAAGAAATACCCTTTTCGATGCTATGGTTATCCTAAGAGCGAGGACAAAGGGGAGGGAGAAGTTTTTCATCTTGCAGGTGTTGAAGTTCGAATACCAACCAGACCCTAGCGTTGAGAGAGGGGTTTAAATGGGGTATGTGGGAGTGGGAAGTTTTATACGGACTCCAGATGAAGACAACTGTTCAGGTCTCCGAGACCTTCTAGAAGAGTACAAGAGAAAAAATCGTAAGTAATGTAATTCGTGCTGAATAATTCCTATAGCCTTCGATTAAACCTTGTGGATTTTAACGAAACTCAGTTCGCCGATGTGCTACTGCCTTTTTATAGAGTGTACGGAGGGAATAATGTACAATGCTGGCCAAGAATTCTAAGGTGGAAAGCAACCGTATCAGCGTTTAGATATTTATCGGAGAAATTTTAGTGTCCGAAATCGTCGAAAGAATAGAAAAATTTGTTGAATATGTTGGCATTCTGAAAGGTGACGAAATAGGCGAAGCACAAGTTTTCTGTGATCGCCTATTTCAAGCTTTCGGGCACAAAGGCTATAAAGAAGCAGGTGCGACGTTAGAAGCACGAATAAAGAAGGCTTCGAGTAAGGGAACTTCATTTGCTGATCTCCTATGGAAGCCGCGCCTTCTCATCGAAATGAAGAAAGGTGGGGAAAAACTTCATCTGCATTATGACCAAGCCTTCGATTATTGGCTAAATGCTGTACCCAACCGTCCGCAGTACGTCGTACTCTGTAATTTTTGGGAATTCTGGATTTATGATTTCGACCGCCAATTGAGTGATCCTGTTGATACGGTAACGGTCGAAGAGTTGCCGAAGCGATACACAGCGCTCAACTTCCTGTTTCCAGACGAACGCAAACCCATTTTTAACAACGATCGGGAAGCAGTCTCACGTAAAACTGCAGACAATATGGCATCTCTATTTAAAGCACTCACACGGAGAAAGAAAAACTCCGTTCCAAAAACTCAGGCACAACGTTTCATACTCCAGCTAATGGTTGCGATGTTTGCCGAGGACATCGACCTGTTGCCATCTGACATGATCGTTACACTAGTTGATGACTGCTTAAACAAAGGCCAGTCGGCGTACGATCTCTTTAATGGTCTGTTCCTGCAGATGAACTCGTCAAAACCAGCAAAAGGGGGACGATTCCAGGACATCCGATACTTCAACGGGGGATTGTTTTCGACGATTGAACCCGTCGAGTTAGATCGTGAAGAGTTGGAGCTTATTGGTGGTGAGAACGGAGTGGCCACCGAAGACTGGTCCAAAATTAACCCAACTATATTTGGCACACTTTTCCAACAGAGCATGGACAAAGAAGAAAGGCATGCTTTTGGGGCGCATTTCACATCCGAGGCTGATATTCAACGGATCGTTGGTCCCACCATTGTGCGTCCGTGGAGGGAGCGAATAGATGCGGCTACGAGCCTGAAAGACCTTGTAGAACTGCGACGACAATTAATGGAGTTCCGTGTGCTAGACCCCGCATGCGGAAGTGGCAACTTTCTATACGTAGCGTACCGTGAAATGGCCCGGCTAGATATGCGTATTCTTGCTAGAATAGACGAGGGTTTTTCCGCCAAAAATTTTGCCAAACAAGCACTTGCCACAAGTATCATTAGTCCAAAAAACTTTTTTGGTTTGGATGTTGATTCATTTGCGGTAGAGTTGACCAAAGTAACGCTCATGCTCGCCAAAAAGTTGGCCCTAAACGAAGCGATGATCACGCTAGGGCGTTACGACATGGAACTTGGCTTTTATAGTGGGCTCCCGCTCGACAATCTGGATGACAACATAAGAAAGTCTGATGCTCTTTTCTCCGATTGGCCTGAAGTAGATGCTGTGATCGGGAATCCACCTTTTCAAAGCAAAAACAAGATGCAGGAAGAGCTTGGCGTAGAATATCTGCAAGAGCTTAGGAGGCGCTACCCAAAGGTGCCGGGACGTGCCGACTACTGCGTATACTGGCTACAATTGACCCATGAGCACTTAAAACAGGGACAAAGAGCTGGTCTAGTTGGAACGAATACGATCCGCCAAAATTATTCGCGTGAAGGCGGCCTCGACCACATAGTATCAAAAGGCGGAACAATTACTGAAGCGGTATCCAGTATGCCTTGGTCAGGAAATGCTGATGTTCATGTCTCCCTTGTGAATTGGATCAAAGGCGATCGACCCGGCAAGAAGAGACTTTATCTTCAAGAGGGATCTGACCCAACCGCCGGATGGCATCACGAAGATATGGAAGTCATTTCATCCGCATTGTCGTATGGATTTGATGTCACAACTGCTCACGCGTTGCAAGCCAGTTCATGGAGCAATGGTTGTCATCAAGGCCAAACACACGGGCACGAGGGTTTTTTGCTTACTCCAGACGAGGCTGGTGCAATGATGGAGCAAGACGCTGAGAACTCATCAGTTCTGTTTCCATACTTAATCGCAAACGATTTCCTCGGACGAAAAGACTCTTTGCCAAGTCGCTACGTCATCGATTTCGGGGATATGGATGTGCTTTCTGCTAGCAAATTTTCAAGTCCATTTGAAAGGGTAAAAAGTTCTGTTCTGCCAGCTCGTGAAAAAGCGGCGAAGAGAGAAGAAGAACGGAATTATTCAGTCATTAAGAACAACCTTTCTGCCAGAGTAAATAAACATCACGCGAATTTCCTAAACAAGTGGTGGTGTCTCTCCTATCGCAGATCAGAGATGATGAATGTCCTGTCCGATGTTCCTCGATACATCGTTTGTGCCCGCGTCACCAAGCGACCAATATTCGTCTTTGTGTCCTCGGAAATACATCCGAGTGATGCACTGTCCGTGTTCCCATTCGACGACGATTATTCATTTGGAATCCTGCAATCGGGATTTCACTGGACGTGGTTCATAGAACGATGTTCGACATTGAGGGAGGATTTCCGCTACACATCAAGCACGGTTTTCGACAGCTTTCCGTGGCCTCAATCGCCTTCAAAAGAGGATGTTCTGAATGTTGCAAAAGCTGCTCGAGTGGTACGTTCAATACGCAAGCAGCTTTGCGATGAACATGGACTTTCACTCCGAGACTTATACAGGTCTACCGAATTACCAGGCATTCATCCAATGGGTTCAGCTCATGAAGATTTAGACTCAGCAGTCCGAAAAGCGTATGGGGCAAAAAAGACCGCGGACCCTCTGGGATTCCTATTCGAACTGAATCAAAGGCTGGCCGATTTGGAAACAAAAGGCGAGCCTATCGTCGGGCCTGGCCTACCAGAAGATCATGGGGAAAACTCCTGCTTGCGTTCTGAAGATTGCATAAAAGTGGAGTGATTTTATCTGGTTGCGGGGGAGGGGGGATTCAGATGTTCATGTAAGTGTCAATGCTGTCGAAGACCCTCCTATGTGTTCTGAGATTGCGCACGATCGTGGGGCCATTGGATTGAATTTACTTTGTGGAGAGTACTGCATTATAGAGTCCAGAAAGGTTTTTAGATGAATCGGCAGTTTGGCTAGCATCGTATATTATCCTTGGAATTACAATTTGATTTTCTTTCCGGCATCGGAGATATTAGGAAAGATGTCAAGAAAGAAGAATGGAGTTCCTTGGCGGAAAAATGTTTTGGTCCTAGTAGGAATGGGCTATGCAATGGTTCTCATTGTATTCGTTTTTCTGGTTTGGAAAGGTGGAAAAGAAGCGGCTGATGCTTACAAATTTGTAGAAGCAGCTCTCATGGCTCTAGTTGGAGGTTCTCTGGCTTTATCGAAAGATTTGGTGGATGACGTAGTTTCGGGAACTTCCGATGAAAATTCGGAGAATGGAGATTAATAGGATCTCTACTCTTCTTACTAACCTTCTACGGGCAACTAACTATATAATCTCCTAAATTAACAGTTGATTTAACTAAGTAGATTGAAGACAGTTATTTGCTCGGACCATGGTTCTTGCTCATTCCTATGGTCTCAGCAGTTACGGTGTGGCCTATCTGGAACTTGCAATCCGAGAGTCTTTAACACTTCCTCGCTTGGACAGAACACTCGTAAAAGCGACGGAGAAAGCGGGAGTAAGCATTTATCTTAAAGAGGGGAGGGTAAGTGCGTTGTCTACCTAGAAGTTTTGTAGATGCCAAGCCTGAAGTAGTGAGAAAACTGATTTATTTTAGGTAACTATGACAAGAATTTAACCTGTTTTCTATCAATATTCTCTATCCCTTTATTTTACTCTGAAACCTTGACATAACCCTTTTGATGATTAGCTTGAGAAGTGGAGGTACATGTTAGATGCAAATGGCAGTTGCAACGTGCGATTCTCTTTCGGTTTTCATGCGAGAGATGGAAAAACATCCACTTCTCTCAAAAGAGGAAGAGTACGCGCTTGCGGTCAGATATTACGAAAACGAAGACCTTGAAGCGGCCAACAAACTCGTGGTGTCAAACCTAAGGTTTGTGGTGAAAATCGCTTCTGAGTACAAATCTTACGGTTTTCCGATGATGGACCTTGTTCAGGAAGGTTCAATAGGTCTGATGCGCGCCGTTCAGAAATTCAACCCCTACAAAGGGTACAGGCTCATATCCTACGCGGTGTGGTGGATCAGGGTAAGGATCCAGAACCATATCATGAAGTTCTGGAGCAACGTGAAGATCGGAACAACGCAGTCCCAGAGAAAGCTTTTCCAGAG
>LXNI01001981.1_pt1 | contig 15599 bp, 12 predicted proteins | sample 809091 | NCBI WGS metagenome assembly LXNI01 (sample SAMN04870527, study PRJNA318959) | sponge metagenome | biome: 01000161; feature: marine sponge reef; material: water | host: Sarcotragus foetidus | place: Greece: Milos, Mediterranean Sea | collected 2013-05-29 | depth 5-7 m | reverse complement strand
GACGCGCACGCGTTCCTCTGGGGTGAGCCGCTGTGCCATACTTCATACCTCCACCGGATGGATGCTGACTCGAACAACCGGCCATCATGGCCGATCTGTCGCATCCACCGGTGGAGTTCGCCGAGCATCACCCGCCGGCGCCTGCACGGGTGCTGAAATGAGCCTCGGTTACCGAACCGGGCCGCAGATCGGGCCGAGCCGACGCCAACGACCGCCGGACCCGCGCCGGCGCCAGACCACTGCAGTGAGAATCCAGCCATGAGCCCGCGACAGACCCTGCGGCCGGCGGCCGGCGCGCCGTTCGCCGGCGAGATCATCGACACGCCCATCGTCGAGGAGGTGTCGGAGTCGTTCCTAGCCTACTCGCTGTCGGTGATCACCTCCCGGGCGATTCCCGACGTGCGGGACGGCCTCAAGCCGGTGCAGCGCCGCATCCTCTACTCGATGCTGCGCATGGGGCTGCGTCCCGACTCACCGCACCGCAAGTGCGCCCGGGTGGTCGGCGACACCATGGGCAAATACCACCCGCACGGGGACGCCGCCATCTACGACGCCCTGGTGCGCATGGGCCAGGGCTTCAGCCGGGGCGTGCCGCTGGTGGACCCGCAAGGCAACTTCGGCACCCTCGACGACCCCCCCGCGGCCGCCCGCTACACCGAGTGCCGGCTGGCGGCGGCGGCCATGGAGATGCTCGACGAGCTGGACGAGGACACGGTGGACTTCCGGCCCAGCTACGACGGCGAGGCTTCCGAGCCGGTCTGCCTGCCGGGGCGGCTGCCGAACCTGCTGGTGAACGGCACCAGCGGGATCGCCGTGGGCATGGCCACCAACATGGCCCCGCACAACCTGCGCGAGACCTATGAGGCAGTGCGCCTGCAGATGGCCGACCCCGAAGTCACCATCGAGGATCTGATGGCGGTGCTCGGCGGGCCGGACTTCCCCTCCGGCGGGGTGGTGCTGGACGACGGCCTGGCCGAGACCTACGCCCGGGGGCGGGGCACGATCCGGGTCCGGGCGCGGGCGGAGATCATCGAGGTGGGCCCCCGCCGGGAGGCCATCCGCATCCTGGAACTGCCGTGGCTGGTGGGTCCCGAGAAGGTGGTGGGGCGGATCAAGGAGGTCGTGGGGGCCGGGCGCCTCGACGGGGTGGAGGACGTCAAGAACCTGTCGGACCGCCACACCGGGCTGTGCATCCAGGTGGACTGCCGGCCCGGCACCGACGCCGCCGCCGTGCTGGCGAAGCTGTGGCGCCTGGCGCCCCTGGAGGAGACGTTCGCGCTCAACAACGTGGTGCTGGCCCGCGGGGTGCCGGTGACGTGCTCGCTGAAGGACCTGCTGGGGCACTACATCGACCATCGCCTCGAAGTGGTGGTACGCCGCACGCGCTTCCGAGCGGCGGCCGCCACCGAGCGCCTCCACATCCTCGAAGGTCTGATGATCGCCCTGGACAACATCGAGCGGGTGGTGGCCATCGTCCGCGGCAGCGCCACCGCCGAGGCCGCCCGGGAGGCGCTGTGCGAGGAACTTTCCCTCAGCGAGGCGCAGGCCGAGGCGGTGCTGGCCATGCGGCTGCGGCGCCTCGCCGCCCTGGAGCGCGACCGCATCATCGACGAGGGGGACCGGCTGGTGGCCGCTCTGGCCGGGTACCGGGAACTGCTGGGGTCCGAAGCGAAGCGACGGGAGCTCGTGCTGGCGGAACTGGGCGAGCTGGCCGAGCGCTACGGCCGCCCGCGCCGCAGCCGGATCACCCCGGCCGCCGAGGCCGACGCCCCCACCGCGGGCACGGCAGCCTCGGCAGCCTCGGGCTCGGGCTCGGGCTCCGGCGCCGAGGCGTGGCTGGTGACCCTGTCGAGCACCGGGCTGGTGGGCCGGTCGCCCGTGAGCGCCTCTCGCCGGCGCACCCTGGGCCGCCACGACCTGGTGCGCGCCTCGGCGCTGGTGGACGCCGGAGGCATCGTGTGGGCCTTGACCAGCGGAGGGCGCGCGGTGCCCCTCGCCGCCGGCGCCGTGCCCGAGGTGGCCGGGCGCAGCCGCGGCGGCCCGGGCTCCGAGGTGTTCGACCTAGCCGGCGACGAGCGGATCTGCGGCCTGGTACCGGCGCCGGCGCGTGCCGGGGACGCCGCAGCGGCCGGCGACGACGGCTCGAGGGACGTCGTGCTGGTGACCCGGGGCGGTGGCGCCAAGCGGCTGGCCGTCGAGGAACTGGTCGTCGGTGGGGTGGTCCCCGCCGCCCGGGCCGTCCTGCCCCTAAGCGACGGCGACGCGGTCGTGACGGCCTTCGGCTGCCCGCCGGGCGCCGACATCGTGCTGATCTCCACCGACGGCTCGCTGCTGCGCACCGCCTCGGAAGGGCTGCCGCGCCGGCGCGCCGCGGCCGGCGGGGCCAGCGGGATGAGGCTCCGGCCCGACGCCTCGGTGCTGGGGGCGGGGGTGCTGTTCGGCGAGTCCTACGTGATCGTGGTGACGACCACCGGAGCCGCCAAGGCCACGCCGGCGGGAGACTTCACCGCAGCCGGCCGGGGCGGCATGGGCGTGCGGGTCTGCTCGCTGCGCGACGGCGAGAGCTTGCGGGACGCCTACGTGGGTCCGCTGGTGGACGTCTTCGTGCTCACCGGCGAGCGGCCCAGCGCCCCCGACGGCGAGCCGGCGCCGTTCCCGCTGCCGCCGACGCGGCGCGGGCTGGTCGCCCGCTCGGGCCCCAAGCCGATCCTGGCCGCCGGCCAGAGGCGGTGGTGAGGATGCCGGCGCGTCCTGACGCCCCGCGGCTGTTCGATCCCGCGAGCGCCGAGGGTGCCGACGAGCAGGTGGCCGCCCCGCACGAGGCCCGCGCGGCGAAGCCCGGCGGCAGCGGGGCGCCGGGTGCCGCGGGCGACTCCCCGCGCCCCTCGCGGCCTGCGCCGAGCGCGGGCCCGGAACCCAACTCCGAGGCGGGCGCCGGGCACTACGAAGCCGACTCCATCCAGACCCTGGAGGGCCTAGAGGCGGTCCGCAAGCGGCCGGGCATGTACATCGGAGGCACCGGCAGTGACGGACTCATGCACCTGGTGTGGGAGCTGATCGACAACGGCGTCGACGAGGCGGCCGCCGGCGCTGCCCGCCGCATCGACGTGACCTTCGGCGGTGACGGCTCGGTCACCGTGCGTGACGACGGCCGCGGCATCCCCGTGGGCCGTCCGCCCGGGCGGGACGTCTCGGCGGTGGAGGTGGTGTTCTCGGAGCTGCACGCGGGCGGCAAGTTCGGCGGCGGCGCCAACGGATCCGCCTACGGCGCCAGCGGCGGGCTGCACGGGGTGGGGGCCTCGGTGGTCAACGCCCTGTCCGCGCGCGTGCGCGTGGAGGTGGGGCGCGACGGCCACGTCTGGAGGCTGGATTTCGAGCGGCGGCAGGCCGGCCGGCGCGACGGCGGCGGCTTCACCCCCACACACGACCTGCAGCGCCTGAAGCCCACGAAGCGCACCTTCACGCAGGTGCGCTTCTGGCCCGACTGGGAGCTCTTCGACGCCGAGGCCTCCTTCGACTACGCCGCCACCTGCGAGCGGGTGCGCCTCATGTGCCATCTGGTGCCGGGCCTGCGGGTGACGGTCAGCGACCGCCGCCGGGGCGGTGCCACCGAGCCCTTCGACTTCCGCTCCGAGCGTGGTCTGGGAGGGCTGGTGGCCGAGTTGGCCGGGGGGGCCGGCGGCGCGGTCACCCGGATCATCGACGTGGGTGGCAGGGGCAGTTTCGAAGAGAAGGTGCCCGTTGACGGCAGCCTCACCACCGTCGAGCGGGAATGCTCGGTGTCGGCCGCGCTGCAGTGGACCGATGGGTACCGCAGCCATGTGGCCAGCTTCGTGAACACCATCCCCACGCCCGCCGGCGGCACGCACCTGGCCGGCTTCGAGCGGGCGCTCACCCGGGCGGTGAACGACGTGCTGCTGGACGGCTCCAAGAAGCTGGCCCGCTCCGGAGAGCGCGCCGGGCGCGAGGAGGCCCAGGAGGGCCTGGTGGCCGCCCTGCAGGTGGTGGTGCCCGAGCCGCAGTTCCGGGGCCAGACCAAGCAGGAACTGGGCACACCGGCGGTGCAGTCCATCGTCTACGACGCCGTCAAGTCGGCGTTGACGGAGTGGTTCACCAGCGAGGGGCCGCGCAGCAACGTCACCGCCCTGCGGGCCAAGATCAGCGACGCCGTGGAGGCCAAGGCAGCCTCCCGGCAGCTGCAGGCCGACCGCCGCAAGGCCTCGTCGCTGGGCTCGACGGGCCTGCCCGACAAGCTGGCCGACTGCCGGGTGCACGGGCCGAACAGCGAGCTGGTCATCGTGGAGGGCGAGTCGGCTGCCGGGCCGGCCAAGGCGGGGCGCAACGCCCACAACGTGGCCATCCTGCCGTTGCGGGGCAAGCTGGTGAACGCCGCCAAGGCCTCGCTGCGCCAGGTGCTGGAGAACGCCGAGGCGCAGGCCTTGTTCCGTTCGGTCGGCGCAGGTGTGGGCGCCGACTTCGACTCCGGGGCGGCCCGCTACGGCCGCATCGTGATCCTGTGCGACGCGGACGTGGACGGCAGCCACATCCGCTGCCTGCTGCTGACGCTGATCCACGCCTACATGCGGCCGCTGCTGACCGAGGGACGGGTGTACGCCGCGCAGCCGCCGCTGTACACCACCCGGGTCGGCAAGGAGACCCACCGGGCCTTCAGCGACGCCGAGCGCGACGCCGTCGGGGCCCGCCTGGCCAAGGGCCGCAAGGGTGGCGCCGACTCGATCCGCTGGCAGCGCTTCAAGGGGCTCGGCGAGATGAACACCGACGAGCTGGCGCACTGCGCCCTGGACCCCGCCTCCCGCACGCTGCGGCGCATCACCGTGGCCGACACGGCCGAGGCCCGCAAGCTCCTAGAGGTGCTGATGGGTTCCGACGTGGCGCAGCGCCGCGACTACATCGGGCGCCACAGCAGCCTCGTGGACCCCGCCACGCTGGACATCTGAGCGCGCAGCGGCCTGACTCCCAACCCGCTGGGCGGCGCTCACCTCCCTGCCCGCCGGCACCGCCGAGCCCGGCGACCCGCTCCGCCCCAGCCCGTCACTCGAGCGCTCAACCTCCCCCTGCTGCCTCAGCCCGGCACCCGGCCAGCGACCCCGTCCAACGTCCTGTCAGGGGCTGCCAATAGCCTGCCGATCCGATGACATTCCCGGGACCGGAAGAACTGGGGCGAGGGCTCGTCGTGGCCGCCGGATCAGAGCTCGGCGCCGAACTCGCGCCCGCCGGCGACTGGGAACGGGTGCGGGTCGACGAATCGCTTCTGGCCGAGCGGCCCGGCCAGGCTGCCGGTGCGGGGGCGGCGGCGGGCGGCGGCGCGCCGGAACCGGATGCCACCGGGCGCCTCGGCGAGACCGTCGAGAGGCTGCACCGGGCATGGGCCAGCCGCCGGCCGGTGATCGTGGAGTTGGACCTGCCCTCCGAGGCGCTGGCGCGGCTGCGGGCGCCGGTGATCGTCGAGCGCCCGGTCTATGAGTTGGGAGCAGAGTTCACGCTGCTGGGCGAGCGGCTGCAGTTCCTGCTGTGGCGCAACAACTACGACGCCCGCAGCGGCGAGCCGGTGTGGTGGTGGGCCCGCAAGGCCGCCCGTCTCGGCGCGCAGCCCGGTGGGCGGGCCGACGTGGTGCTGGGCGACGGCAGCGAGGCGTGGGTTGACGGGGGGCCTCGCCAGCCGCTGGGCCGATTGGGCCTGCCGGGCGAGCCGGGCACGGACCTACCCGTGGTGCACGCCGAGTCGCTGGAACTGAGCCGCCTGACGCTGCAGCCCCCGCCGGGCGGCGCCACCGGCGACGGCACCTTGCTGGCCCCCGACCAGCAGGCGGCCGTGGAGCACCCTCGGGGACCGGTGCGCGTGGTGGCGCCTGCGGGCTCGGGGAAGACCCGCACGCTGAACGCCCGGCTGCTGCACCTCACCGACGACCGGGGCGTGGAGCCCCGCATCGTCACCGCCGTGGCCTACAACAACCGGGCCGCGGAGGAGATGCGCAGCCGGCTGCAGCGGCCCGATCTGCAGATCCGCACGATCCACTCGCTGGGTTGGCGCATCGTGCGGGATCGCCGGCCCGACGCCGCGCTGCTCGGCGAACGCGAGGTGCGCGGCCGGCTGCAGCGGATCCTGCCGCACACCCGCCGGGCCGGCACCGACACCATCGGCCCGTACATCGAGGCGCTGGCAGACGTGCGCATCGCCCTGCGGCACCCCGAGACGGTGGAGGCCGAGCGCAACGACGTTCCGGGCTTCGCCGGCATCTTCGAGACCTACCGGGCCGGGCTGGCCGAGCGGGACGAGTGCGACTTCGACGAGCAGGTCTACGAGGCCATCCGGCTGCTGTTGGCCGACCCCGAGCTGCGGGCCCGCTGGCAGGGGCGCTGCCGGCACCTGCTGGTGGACGAGTTCCAGGACCTCACCCCCGCGTACCTGCTGCTGCTGCGGCTGCTGGCCTCGCCGGGGCTGAACGTCTTCGGCGTGGGCGACGACGACCAGACCATCTACGGCTACGCCGGCGCCGACCCCCGGTTCCTGCTGGAGTACGAGCGGCTGTTCCCGGGCGCCGGTGAGGCCGCCCTGGAGGTCTCCTACCGCTGCCCGCCCGAAGTGGTGACCGCCGTCGGGCACCTGCTCGTGAACAACCAGCGGCGACTCCCCAAGACGGTACGCGCCGCCTCGCCGGAGGACGCGGACTCAACTGGGGGCTCCGCCTCGGCTGGGGACAGCGCATCGGCCGGCCGGCCGGTGACCATCCCCGCCACCGCCGGCACGAACCTCCGAGACCCCGCCGCCGCCAACGCCCTCAGGATCCTGCGGGTCCCCGATGCGGCGATGGCAACAAGGGCCGCAGAGATCGTGACCGGCTGGCGGGCCGAGGGCGTGTGCGACTCGGTCATCGTCGTGCTGGGCCGGGTGAACTCGATGCTGCTTCCCACGCTGGCTGCGCTGGACGAGGCCGGCGTGGACAGCCACTGCCTGCTGGACACCGCGCTGCTGCACCGGAGCCTGGTGCGGGCCGCTCTGGCGTGGATGCGCCTGGCGCTGCGGCCCGAGTCGATGGATCCCCGCGATCTCACCGAGGCGGCCCGGCGGCCCGGCCGGAAGATCAACCGGCTCTCCCGGGAGCTCCTGGAGGGCGCCTGGGACTTGTCGCCGGAGCAGCTGGCGGCCCTGGGCGCCGGCCTGAACGAGCGGCACCGGGAGTACTGGGAGGGCTTCGTCGCCGACATCACGGCCGCCTCAAGGCTCGTCAGGGATGGCTGTGACTCCCGCGCACTCCTGGAGTTCCTCATGCAGGAGATAGGCCTGGGGCGAGCCGCCGGCTCGCTCGACTCCGGGCGCACCCGACCCGACCGGGCAACCCACTTCGACGACCTGCTGGCGCTGCGCCGCACCGCCGCCGTCTACAGCGACCCGGAGGGCTTCGGCCGGCAACTTGCCGCCCTGCTGCGGCGCACCAGCGAGCAGGGCGACGGGATCCTGCTCACCAGCATCCACCGAGTCAAGGGCTTGGAGTGGGAGCGGGTCCTGGTGTTCGCCGCCGACGAGACCCTAATGCCGCACCAGCTGGCCACCGACATCGAGGAAGAGCGCCGGGTGCTGCACGTGGCGGTCACCCGGGGCCGCAACCAGGTCGTCGTGCTGGCGGACGAACGGCAACCGTCCCCCTTCCTGGACGAGTTGGAGGGCCGTCCCAGCCCCCGCGCACGGCGCCGCACCGACCCCACCGCGGCGCGCGAGGAGGTCGAGGCGTCGAGGCGCGCCAAGGCCGCGGGGCTCGGCGCCGGAACCTCCGACGCGCCGGACACCGAACCCTACGACGAGGCGCTTTTCGAGTCGCTGCGCCAGTGGCGCCTCGTGGAGGCCCGCCGGCAGGATGTGCGAGCGTTCCACGTCTTCAGCAACCGTGTGCTCCGGAACATCACACGGCGAGCCCCTACAACGACGGCCGACCTGGCCGGGGTGTCCGGGGTCGGGCCGTCCAAGCTGGCCGCCTACGGCGACGCGGTCCTGGATGTCATAAACGGGCACGACGGCTCGTGACGCCCGCTCCCGCCTGAGCCGGCGTTGAGCCCGGCAACTTCGGGCGCGCCGGCGCGGGATCCGGCCGGCTCGGCCGGCGAGAACTCGTGTATCGGCGAGCACAACTCGGTTGTGCCGCTACTTCGGCATGGTTTGTGCCGGTGGTCGGCGTAACGTCGGGGCATGGCTCTCACTGACGAACTCGTGAACCGGCTGACCTGGAAGATCCCGAATGCGCTGGCGCTGATCGGGTCCCGGGCCGGCACCGAACGCAACGGCATGACGGCGAGCTGGATCTCCCAGCTGTCGATGGCACCCGTGCTGATCGGCGTGTCGGTGGACAACACCGCGGTGACGCACCGCCTGATCACCGACGGCGGGTCGTTCACCGTGAACCTCTGGGACGCCGAGCAGACCAGGGTGTTCGTGAAGTTCTCCAAGCCCGCGGCGTATGCCGACGGCACCCTGAACGGGCGGCCGGTGCGGGAGGCCACCACCGGTGCCCCGGTGTTCGACGAGGCCATCGCCTGGCTGGACTGCGAGGTGCGCCACGCCCTGGACTTGGGCACGCACACGCTGTTCGTGGGCGAGCTGGTGGACGGCGGCATCAACGATGACGACCCCCGGGCCGCCGCCATGAGCGACACCCGCATGAAGTACGGCGGCGTCAAGCGCCACTGACCACCGGCAGGCGCCGCGGACCACCTCCTGGACGGATAGATGGGTGTTCTCTGGACAACCCAACGTCCATCGCAATTAAGACTTCGGCTCAAACTCTTAATTGCCGGCGATCTGATTAAGGAAAACTGAACGCGCAGGTGCGTCGCGGGCCGGAGAGGCGGCGACAATCCACAAGGGTTGGGCGTCCACGACCGGGGACACGGACTGCTCGGGACTCTCCTAGCGTTGGGGCGTGGCCGATGCAGTTCTACAGCAACTCGACGACCTGGGGCTGGCGTACGAGGTGGTGCCGTGCGACCCGGATCTGGCCGACACGGGGGCGTTCTGCGAGGCCTACGGCTACGCGGCCGACGACACGGCCAACGCCATCGTGGTGATCGGCAAGTCCGACCCGCCCCGCTACGTGATGTGCCTGGTGCTGTCCTCCACCCGCCTGGACGTGAACCGGGTGGTGCGCAAGCGGCTGGGCGTGCGCCGGGCCTCGTTCGCCTCGGCGGACCAGACCAAGGAGCTGACCGGCATGGCGATCGGCGGCGTCACCATCTTCGGGTCGTCCACCGAACTGCCGCTGTGGGTGGACGCCCGGGTCATGGACCGGCCGAGCCTCATCATCGGCGGCGGCGGGCGCGACCGCAAGCTGCTGGTGCCGCCGGCCACGATCGCCGGCCATCCCGACGTGACCGTCGTAGAGAACCTGGCCATGCCGATCTCTGCGGACTGACCGCCGCACGCCACCGACTGCGCGCCGCACCCCGTCCAGCCAACCGCCGACACCCGACCGCGGTCCCCCCCGCGCAGAACGCCCGGACCGGATCACCCTGTCCGAGACGGACCGTCAGTAATCCGACGGGAACAGCACCGTGGTCTGCGAGCGGACACCCTGCGTGTCCTCGGCCTCGGTGATGATCCAGAGCCGATCGTCGGCGATGACTTCTCGCAGCTGAGGGCCAAAGTTGGGCTCGGCGCCGGCGCCTTGGCGGACAGGCCCGGGGATCAGGTAGCTCGACAGGACTCTGGCGCCGGTCACCAGCGCCAGGTCGTTGGCCTCGGCATCGTGGCTGCCGAGGTCGCCCCAGTCGCCGCTCTGATGGCGCCGCAGGCAGGACATCACGAATGCCCGGCCGGCCGCGTGGCCCATCAGTTGCCTGTCGACGGCCCGGGTGGCGACCAGATGCCCGAGCGGCACACGCAGCTGCCGCTCCGCACCGCCGGCGCCGCGTCGTCCCGGCACGTTGGAGTTGATCTGAACCAGCACGGCTTCTCCCTTGGTAAGGCCACGATCCACTGTCCGGATCCGGCACGGCGTCGGGGGAAGCCGCAGAGAGTCTACACAGATTTTAAGACAGTTACATCATATTTCATTTATTTGTCTTGCTGAGTTGCCGGTTCGGCAGACCGGGCGAGTCGGCTACACCCAGATGTGCATCGGGTAGCCGGTCTCGTCGTGCTCGCCGGCGCCCAGGCACTCGGCCTCGCCGGCGACGATACGCCGGGCGGTCCAGGCTGCCGCGGCGGCGTCGAGGAGGTCGTCGAGGCCTGGTTCGGAAGGCCCGGGCAGGGATGCGGGCAGGGCCGCCTCGGCGATGTTGCCGAACACGCCCGCCAGCACCGCGAAGCGCTCCTCGAGACCGGCGAGCTTGTGCTTGGAGGACACCATGGGCGCTCCGCCCAGGCGCACGAAGCTACTCTCGGGGTGCACTTCGACCGCCCGTGGCCGCGCCGCCGGGGCGAAGTCCTCGGGTGCGAGCGCCGTCCGCAGTTCGCGGATCTTGGGCATCAAGTTGAAGCTCTGCGCGGAGATGCCCCGCTCGGTCTGTTGCCGTGAGCGCCGGTTGGCTTCGGCGTGGTCAGTGGCGCCGAGCGTGCACAGCGGCGGCGTCCAGAACAGCGACGCGCGCCGTGCCCCCAGCAGCTCGCGGGCCGCGACGTCGGCGGTGCGCCGCTCGGTCCCCGGCAGCCCGACCGCCATGTCGAACCCCACGACCAGCAGATCCCGCGCCCTGGCTTCGGCCCACAACTCCTCGAGCCCGCTCCACGCGGAGAACTCGACGGTCGACCCGTCGGCGACCGCCGTCACCGCCATCGCCCAGCCGCCCCGCACCCCGTCCACGCCCGCCACGAGACTCGTTGCCATGGTCTCGGACGGCACGCTGCGGGCTCCTCCCGTGGGTTGGTGACCAACACATCCTTGCAGCCCGCACGGCGCCGTGATGGCGGGGTGCGCCGGGCGTTCAACTACTACGGCCGCATCCTCTACGGCTGGCGCTTCCGGAGGGCCTAGGGGCGCGGCGCTCAAGCCGGCCGGCTGTGACGAGGGCGTTGAGCATCCGCGGGCCGAGACACGGACTCATATCTCCGGTCTGAGTGCCCGTTTATGGGACTCTCAGGTGCCTATATATGGACACCTAAAGCTAGGCTGCGCGCATGATCGCCGGCCGAAACGCCGACCGAGATGTCCTGTGAATGATGGAGCGCCCTCGAAGGCGTACCTGCCACGGGTGGTGGACGCCGAGATGAGCGACGCTCTGAAGGCCTCTCCGGCGGTGCTGGTCGAGGGACCCCGGTCGTGCGGGAAGACGTGGACCGGCAAGCGGTTCGCGGCCAGCGAGCAACTGCTCGACGCCACGGTGAGCGCCCGGCTGGCGGCGAACGTGGACCCTGCGGTGCTGCTGGAGGGACCGTCGCCGCGGCTCCTGGATGAGTGGCAACTAGCGCCGGACATCTGGAACCCGATGCGACGAGCCTGCGACGACCGGGGGCGGACGGGCCAGTTCATCCTGACCGGGTCCGCGGACCCTCCTGACGACATCACCCGACACTCCGGCGCGGGACGGGTACTGCGCGTGCGGATGCGCCCGATGAGCCTGTTCGAGTCCGGTGAGTCCGACGGCGTCACCATCGTCCCGGTCACCGCTCTCGGCCCCTGACAGCCCACCCGGGCCCGCTCAACCGGTGGGGACCAAACACGCATGTGACAACCGGCACCGCCTCCTCCTCGCTCAGACGGCGCGGGACGCCGCGACCGCCGCCGGACGCCGAAGGCCGTCAGTGGCGCTCGTGGCGGGGGCGGGCGTTGTACTGGTCGATCCAGGCCGGCGCCGGCGCTCCGGTCCCGCAGCGGCCCCGGGGCCTCCAAGCGCCGTCGCCGCGCCGTACCGCCCGCCCCCGCGGGCGACCTCACGAGCGACCGTCGACGCGTGTCGGCCCACCCGACGGGCGATCGCCGCCCAACTCGCCTGCGGATCCTCAACCTGCGCGCGAAAGATCTCCTCGCGCTCGTGCAACTCCAGCGGTGCGCCTGGCATGCTGGCACCTCCATCGGTCGGCGCGTGTGCGGCGCCGGTCATCATGACCAGAACCGTGCACCGACCGATGGAACTCACCGACACCCCCACAATGCCCTCACCGTGCACTGACCACTAGAACTGGCCGTCGCGGGACTTGATCAATGGCGGCGCGGGGAGTAGGCCGAGTTTGCACGCCCCGACCCCAGCGGTGGTTTCAGGGTCTGACGGTGCCTCCAGGATTTGGGGGATGGTCAGCCGGTTTGCGCGACCGCGAGCCCGAGACGGTTCGCTGCGGCGAGGAGCGGCGCGTCGCCGCTCACGAACACCGTGTCGGTGTCCGCGACAACCAGCGCCGCTGCAAGATGGACAGCGTCGTAACCGCGCAGGCCCTCCTGGTCAGCCAGGCGGCCCGCAGCGCGGACCAGATCCTCTGTTACTTCCACGCACGCGATTTGTGCGGTGAACCCGTCGAGCAACTCGACTGAGCGTTCAAGCTCCCCGCGGGACAGTCGACCGAGCCGCCGGGCCCTCGCAAGCGCGGCGCGGGACTCGACGTAGAGCAGGTGGCTGCTGAGGGCCTGTGCAGCGTCGTTCCAGAATCGCTCGCATACTGGCGAAGCGGGCTCGCTGATGATGAGCGGGATGATCGCTGAGGTGTCGAAGTAGGCGATCACCGCCGCTGCTCGGCGACCAAGTCACTCACAGTGCCCGCGCACTTGATTCCCGAACGGTTCCGCGGCGACTTGGGCGACGGTGGGGGCGCGACGAGCCCTTCGGCGATAAGCCGCTCCAGACGCCGGCCGGCAGGCAGTGGCACCAGGCGCGCGACCGCCTTGCCGTGATCGGTGACGGTCACTTCGTCGCCCCCGCGTACGGCGCCTACGTAGTGGCTCAAGCGGTTGCGCAGTTCCCGGATTCCAACTTCCACACAACCAGTGTAGCGCTATGCCACACAAGAATGTGGCCACATTGCGGGCTCTTCGAGTTGATGGGGCAGGCGTTGTGGTGTGTCGGTCTCGGCTGAGAGGCGCCACGAGGGTCACCCACCCGGCGGCCAAGAGACGCCCAACTCGCCGTCGGATCCTCAATCAGCCCAAGGTGAATCTCCTCGCGCTCGTGCAACGCCAGAGGTACGCGTGGCATGCTGACACCTCCATCGGTCGGCGCTTGTGCTTGCACTGGTCATCATGACCGGCACCGCGCACCGACCGATGGAACTCACCAGGTAGAACTCCTCACCACCGAAGCCTGCACGCGGCCGGGCGACGGCTGACTCGGCGAGGCCGAGGTCTGTCAACCGGACGAGCGCGTCTACCTCGACCCCGAGCACCTCGCACGCGATGGCGAGCACATCATCGAACTCGAGGTAGATCACGTCAGCCGTCCGCCAGCATGTTCAGGAGTTCCTGATGGCGCTGGAGATTCCGCTCCAGCATCACTCGGAACCCCGGATCGCGACGGCGCCTCTCGACATGCTCGGCCAGAGCATGTCGAATGACGTCGCTCACCGTGGTTCCCTCAACCTCCGCAATGGTCTGCACCTTGTCGGCCAGACCCTCGTCCATGCGGAGTGTCATGCTCTTGGTGTCGGCCATGGGGTCCTCCTGTCGGGCTGGGCTATCAGTCACGATACCACGGTGCTACCCAGACTGCAAGATATCCAGGTAGCAATATATCTAGTTGAGAGATCGGCTGGCAAACAGGTCTGAACCTGGATCCACCGACGGGTTGGGGTGTTGGGGGCTGGGGATTCGCGGAAATGCCTCGCTGACCTGGGTGAATGGCTGTGTCTAGAAGCGGCTGTTGGCCCAGATCGGGAGGCATTTCCTGTGAGTGGAGTATCGCAGGGTGTTGACCGGTTCGGTGGAGCCAGCGATGAACCCGCCGACTACCCTCACCAACCACAACCCGCCAACGACCACCGGATGCTGCCTGAAACCCAACCCGACCCGTCGCGAAGAGTCAGACACACAACAGCCGCCTCACGCTCGATAGTCGCGATAGTGGGTCGTAGTTCGTCGAGCGAAAGTTCGCGGAAGTGATCTGGCTCGGGATCAAAGATTGCGTCGAGTGCATCTTGAGGTAGGTCATCGAGAACTCTGGTGATCTGCCCGCCCCGCTGGGGAAGACCTGCAGATTCCCTCCCATAAGTGCGACGGAGGCGGCGGATTGCAACGGATACGACCAGTAGTGGCTGGCCCTCCAGTTCTTCTGGGAGCGTCCCGCCGACCGCCCGGATGAGAACGTACTCGTCGCCGACAATCACCTGGTGCCCTACAGAAGGACACTCATGTCGTTCATCGCGTCACCATCAGCGTCGAGGGTCTCAGCAAGTTCGGCACCCTCAACGAGAGCCAAGAGCGCCGCGCGCCCTTCGGGGGTCAGTCGTGAGTCACCTTTGTGGCGCACATCATCTAGGGTCGCGGCGGTGACCTTGAGGGGATCCTGCTCGCTGAGGGGATCCTGCTCGCTCACGCCACCAGCCTAGCAGTAGGGCGCGGATCCCGGAAGCGAGCGATTGCCCACACACGCACCGGAACAACGCACCGGGCGGCAATTGGCCAACATGGCGAGCGCCATCTCGCAAGAGGCTCGAGCAGGGAGTTCGCTAGTAGACGCGACCTGCGGATTCGGCGATGGTGTCCAACGTCTCGGGCGGCCGGAGGGCGCAGGCTGACAGCAACCGCTCGACTCAGACCCCGCCGCCGAGAGGACCGCCAGCCGGGCACCGAACTCCGTGGGTGTGAGCCGGGCAATTGCCAGAAGGCCAGCGCTTCGAGCGGGACGCTGTGTACGTCTATTCGCTGTACAATCATGGTCATGCCCACGAAGTCTGAGCGCTGGAACCTGCGGGTTACGCCCGCGCAGGACACGATCGTGCGACGGGCGCTCAACACCACTGGCATGTCGCTGAACGAGTACATCGTCAGCCGTGCCGTCGCCGCGGCAACCAACGACCTGGCCGACCGGCAGATCTTCACCCTCGAGCCCCCTGCATGGGACGAACTGCAGGAGATCCTGAACCGGCCCCCCGCACCGCAACCCGCAATCACCGCCCTTCTCGCCGAACCGTCGACGCTCGAGGACGAGTGAGCCAATACCACGGTCCGGAGCTGCTGTCGGCGGATCACGACACCGACGACTTCGACTGCGGCGACGAGACCCTCGACAACTGGCTCAAGCACGTCGCCCCCCGGAATCAGCGAGAGGGATCGAGCCGCACCTGGGTCGTCACCGCCGGCGCACGCGTCGTGGCGTATTACGCCTCCAGCGCCGCTGTGCTGGCTCGAGCTGAGGCCACCGGACGGGCCGCGCGCAACCAGCCCGACCCGCTGCCGGCGATGCTGCTGGGACGCCTCGCCGTCGACAGCGAGCACCGAGGCCGCGGCCTCGGTGCCGCTCTTCTCAAGCACTTCCTGCTGAAGGTGCTTGAAGTCGCCGCCCACACCGGAGTGCGCGTCGCCTTGGTGCACGCCGCCAACGACGCCGCAGCCCGCTTCTACCGGCACTACGGCTTCGAACCCTCGCCGATCGACGACCTCACCCTCATAGTCCTCGTCAAGGACATCGTCACGTGAACTGAATCGCCCTGGGTTTGTTGGAGGCTCCTG
>LXNI01001980.1_pt1 | contig 15604 bp, 14 predicted proteins | sample 809091 | NCBI WGS metagenome assembly LXNI01 (sample SAMN04870527, study PRJNA318959) | sponge metagenome | biome: 01000161; feature: marine sponge reef; material: water | host: Sarcotragus foetidus | place: Greece: Milos, Mediterranean Sea | collected 2013-05-29 | depth 5-7 m | reverse complement strand
TTTCTCCTGTATTAAGGGTAATTACTGCTATGATCCCCCTGAATCCCGTGAGTTCCACCCTTATCTATAACATCTTGGAATAAAAAACGGCTTGCTTATATCAAAAAGTATGATCTTGCCCTAATCTTTTTATCATCTTTCAACACAAAGACACCATTTCCAATCGACTGGCACCTACCCTGGAAAAGGGGTTAGCTTTTCCCCTTTCGCCGTCTCTCTCTCCTGGCTGCCGCCTGGTCCGGCTTTGCAGACTTCCCGGATGGTAGCATCACCACTTTTTCCAGGTTGGGAAAGCCATCCGTTTTATGCGGTATGGCCATGGCGTTGACGAAGTATTCCTGAAACCTTGCTTCAACTGCGGTCTCGATTTTCTCTATCTGCCTGACCACGGATTCTATCTCCTCTCTGGATTCATTATTCAGCAATGCAATCCTGGCGCCGGTGCCGGCGGCATTGCCGACGGAGGCGACTTGTGGCAGGGGGCAGTCCGGCAGCAGGCCCAGTACCATGGCCAGCTTCACGTCGATGTGGCTGCCGAAGGCGCCGGCCAGCCTTATTCTGTCAACAGAGACTATCCCCATCCTGTCCATAAGCAGTTTGACGCCGGCATACAAGGCGGCCTTGGCGAGCTGGATCTGCCGGATATCGTTCTGGGTGACGGAAATTGCGGAGTCGCCCCGGTGCAGAATATATGAGAAGGTGCGGCCATCCTTGACGACACGGTCGGTCCTGTCTGCCAGACTGCCGTCGATGACACCGTCACTACCCAGTATCCCGGACAGGTACATTTCCGCCACGGCTTCGATAATGCCGGAACCGCAGAGGCCGGTGACGGGCTTGCCTGACGCCGCGCAGGCCGGGTCGTCGGACCAGACGTCGGAACCGATGATCTTTATCCTGGGTTCCAGGGTTTCCCGGTCAATGCGTACCCGTTCTATGGCGCCGGGCGCGGCCCGTTGGCCACAACTGATCTGTGCGCCCTCGAAAGCCGGGCCCGTCGGGCTGGAGCAGGCCAGCAAGCGCTCCCGGTTTCCCAGCACAATTTCCGCGTTGGTGCCGATGTCGATAAGCAGGCTTACCTCATCATGGGCCTGGGGTTGCTCAGACAGAATGACGGCGGCAGTGTCGGCGCCGACGTGTCCGGCAATGCAGGGCAGGATGTATACGATGCCGCCGGGGTTGATATTGATATCCAGCGCGCGCGCCTCGACATAAACAGCCGTATCAACCGCCAGGGCAAACGGCGCTGTGCCCAGCTCAACCGGGCTGATGCCCAGCAACAGGTGGTGCATGATGGGGTTGCCCGCCACGGTGATGCTGACGATATCCCCGGTAGAGATATTGGCGGTGGTGCTGGTTTGCGCAATCAACCGGTTGATACCCTCCCGTACTGCCCGGGTCATTTCCCCGGCGCCTTCCGGGTGCAGCATGACGTAGGACACCCTGCTCATCAGGTCCTCGCCAAAACGGATCTGCGGGTTCATCATCCCGTCGGAGCTGATAACCTCACCCGTGCCCAGGTCACACAGGTGCGCGGCGATGGTGGTTGACCCCACGTCTATGGCCAGACCATAGGCAACGTCCTTGTATCCCGGCCACACGGCGATGATTTCCTTGCCCTGGTGTAGCGCAACCGTGACCGACCATGCTCCCGTCCTCAGTGCCGCCTGCAAGTTGTCCAGCATAGCATGGCGCCAGCTCAGGTCCGTAAACCCCCATTGCCTGCCCAATGCCTCCAACAGCCTGCTCATGTCACTCTCAGGCTGGTGCAGGTCCGCTTCCCGCACCTCCACATAGTGCAGGTGGACAACGGGGTCGAGCGTAATGTCCCGCTGTTCCGCTTCCTTGCGCACCAGTTGCCGGTGGAGCTGGCTGTCAGGCGGCACGTCGATGAGCAGGTCGCCCCGGATAGCAGCCTGGCAACTCAGGCGCCGCCCCGGTTGCAGCGGCGCTTTTCTTGCTTCGTATTTTTGCTCAGTGACGCTGAATGGTGAGAGGTGCGCGTGTTTTGAGGCGATACCCGGCTTGGGAAAATCACCCTCGCTGCAGGTTACCTGGCAGCGCCCGCACAAGCCGCGTCCGCCGCAGACGGAATCGATGTCAACACCCAGTTCCCGCGCCGCCTCCAGCAGGGGGGTGCCTGTGGGGAAAACACCTCTGCGACCAGATGGAGTGAAGATAACTTTTGCTGTATTGACTGACTTATCCACCGTATCCGTAATTGATGCAGAGATTTATCCGCGTCATCTGCGGATAAATTTATCGTGATCGCCGGCGCCGGGGCCTGTCCCTGCGGCTGTTGCCCGCTTCAGTTTCACTCGCCGGCGAGCGGTATTTTTTAATCCAGCGGGCACAGTCCGGATCATGGCCCATCATCACGTCCGCGCCCATGACTGCTTGCATTACTTCATCGTGCAAGGGGTTGGTAATGGCGGAAGTCATGCCGGCGCCGATAGCCATGGTCAGGAACGCGCTGTTGATGCCGTTGCGGTTGGGCAGGCCGAAGCTGACATTCGATGCGCCGCAGGTGGTGTTGACCTGCAATTCCTCGCGCAGGCGCCTGACGATATGCATGACCTGGCGCCCGGCCCTGTTGATGGCGCCGATTGGCATGACCAACGGGTCCACCACTACGTCACGGTGATGGATGCCGTGGTCCGCGGCGCGCTGCACGATTTTTTTTGCCACCTCGAAACGCACGTCCGGGTCCTCTGATATGCCTGTTTCATCGTTGGAAATGGCCACCACCGCGGCGCCATAGCGGGCGACCAGGGGCAATACCGATTCCAGCCGTTCCTCTTCACCGGTCACGGAATTGACCAGCGCCTTGCCCTGGTAAACGGACAGGCCGGATTCCAGCGCGGCGACAATGGAGGAATCGATAGACAGGGGCACGTCTGTGATTGACTGTACCAGTGTTACCGCCTCTGCCAGGATGGCCGGTTCATCGGCCAGCGGAATGCCGGCATTCACGTCCAGCATCTGCGCGCCGGCTTTGACCTGGGCCAGGGCATCAGCCGTCACCCGACTGTAATCGCCTTGTTTCATCTCTTCAGCCAGGATTTTGCGCCCGGTCGGATTGATGCGTTCACCGATGATCACGAAGGGACGGTCAAAACCGATAACCACCTCGCGGGTTGCCGAACTGAGCAGGGTAGCTGTCATGTCAGCGTTCAGCCTCCTCTGTGAAGCCATGGTTTCTGATTAATTCAAGCAGGCGCTCGTCAGGATAGTCCGTTTCAAGCTGCTGTGCTATACGCGCCGCTGCCTGTTGCAGGTCATCCGTGTTCGACATCACTGACCGGTCCCGTTTCCATTCCTTCATGTAGGCATCATCGTCAAGTTTGCGCGCGCGCATCGCGGCCCGGTCTATGGCATTCTGAAAACGCGGCCCCAGCAGGGCCTTGCCCTTGTTGCGCCCCCGTTTGACGATTACCTGGGAAGGAATATCGCGCCAGTAAACGATTATTTTTTCCATGTCCGGTTGGCGGTTGCAAGCGCTGTAGGGGCAAATCAGTAATTACGATCCGGAAACTGTAACTTCCGGCGCGCCATGAAGGCCAGTAACGCCTCATCCAGCGCCGCATCCAGCGCTGGCGGGGTGTATTCATCCAGCATTTTTTTCCAGATACCATTAGCCCGTTGTGCCGTATCCAGGGCGCCGTCCTCCTGCCATTGTTCAAAGCTGTTATTGTCCGCCGTGATGGAGCGGTAGAAGGCCGTCGCAAAATTCGCCCGGGTATGGGCGGCGCCGAGATAGTGTTGGCCGGGACCGACTTCCCGCATTGCCTCCAATGCCTGGCTGTTTTCCGACATATCCACGCCTTGCAGCAATATCGCCATCATGTTGGCCTGGTCTGTGTCCATGATGAATTTTTCATACCCCATTACCAGTCCGCCTTCCAGCCAGCCGGCCGTGTGCAACATGAAATTGACCCCGGCCAGGGCCGCGCTGTGCAAGGTGCTGGCAGACTCGAAGGCAGCCTGCGCATCGGGAATTTTTGCCGCGCACAAACCGCCGCCGCTGCGAAACGGCACGCCCAGTCGGCGCGCCAGCGCCGCGGCAATATAGAGCACCAGGCTGGGTTCCGGCGTGCCAAACGTCGGGGCGCCGGATTGCATGGACATGGAAGAGGAAAAGGTACCGAACACCACCGGCGCGCCGGGCCTGACAAGTTGGATCAAGGCCATGCCGGCCAGAGCTTCGGCCAGTATCTGGGTGACGGTGCCGGCAACCGTTACCGGCGACATGGCGCCGGCCAGGATGAACGGGGAAATAACCGTGGCCTGGTTGTGACGCGCATAGACTTTTGCGGCGCCCAACATGGTGGCGTCATAGCTCAGTGGGGAATTCGCGTTAATCAGGCTGGTGATGACCGTATTCTGTTCCACAAACGCATCGCCAAACACGATTTTGGCCATGTCAACCGTATCCTGTGCCCGTTCCGGGTGGGTGACCGAACCCATGAACGGCTTGTCGCTGTACTTGATATGGCTGTAGACCATATCGAAATGGCGTTTGTTCACCGGCAGGTCCACGGGTTCGCACACCGTGCCGCCGGAGTGGTGCAGGCCGGGACTCAGGTAAGTCAATTTGACGAAGTTGCGAAAATCCTCAATAGTCGCATAGCGTCTGCCTTCATCCAGGTTACGGATAAACGGCGGACCATAGGCAGGGGCCAGCACGCTGCGTCTGCCGCCGATGATGACACTGCGTTCGGGGTTGCGCGCATGCTGGGTAAATTCCGCCGGCGCGGTAGCCTGGATGAGGGCGCGACACATCCCCCTGGGGAAATGCACCCGCTCTCCTTGCACGTCAGCCCCGGCTTCCCTGCACAAGACCAGCGCTTCCGGGTCATCGCAGAAGTCTATGCCGATCTCTTCCAGGACGTGGTCAGCATTGGCTTCAATCAGGGCAAGACCGGCCTCATCCATGAGTTCGTAATAGGGAATTTTACGCTCAATGAAAGCAACTTCCGGCAGCCGGGGCCGCTGCTGGGCAGCTTTTCTGGCGCTGCGGCTGCCACTACGACGGCGTCTCGGTTGATCGTTCATGGAAGTGGCAACATGTTGCTCCGGGTGGCTGTCAGACCGTGCAATTTTGCAGCTAGGCAGTCAGCGCCGTACTACGGGGAACGACATTCCTGCATGTATATACGACATAAGGACGATTCATCCGCAGATGACGCAGATTAACGCAGATAAAAAAGGACAGGTGGGATCAGAGTAAAATCGCCATGATCGAGGGCGATGGCAGGATTGCCGGTGATTTTACTCCGGAATTTACGGAATTTATTCGCGGATGAAGCGCTTTACATCTCCTTGAAAACAGTCGCGGCAGCCTCCAGTGTCCGGTCTATCTCGTCTGCGCCGTGCGCGCCGGAGATGAAGCCGGCTTCGAAGCTTGAGGGCGCGAGGTAAACGCCGCGTGCCAGCATTCCATGAAAAAACCGGTTGAAGGTCTCTTTGTCACACGCGGTGGCCTGCCGGTACGAAGTAACCTGGGGGGCATCGGTAAAAAACAGGCCGAACATGGCGCCGGCCCGGGAAGTAGTCAGGGCTATGCCGTTGGCTGTTGCAGCCTGTTTCAGCTCGTCAAGCAGGGTGTCCAGTTTCCCGGACAAGTCGGCAAAGAAGCCGGGTTTTGCGACCAGTTCCAGCGTTGCCAGTCCGGCGGCCATGGCCACGGGGTTCCCGGACAGCGTACCCGCCTGGTACACCGCGCCTTCCGGCGCCAGGCACTCCATGATCTCCCGGCGTCCGCCGAACGCGCCCACCGGCATGCCGCCGCCAATAACCTTGCCCAGCAGGGTCAGGTCAGGGGTGATGCCGTACACGGACTGTGCGCCGCCCAGGGCCACGCGCAAGCCGGTCATTACTTCGTCGAAGATCAGGACACTGCCGTAACGGCTACAGAGTTCCCGCAAGGTATCCAGGAAACGTGGTGAACCGGGGATGCAGTTCATGTTGCCGGCCACCGGTTCCACGATAACGGCGGCGATCTCCTCACCGGCATCGGCAAAGACCTGCCCGACCTGCTCACAATCATTGAACGTGAGGGTAATGGTATGTTGCGCCGTCTGCGCGGGAACACCCGGAGAGGTAGGAACGCCCAGGGTGAGCGCTCCGGAACCGGCCTTGACCAGCAAGGCGTCAGCATGGCCGTGGTAGCAGCCTTCAAACTTGATGATCCGGTCCCTGCCGGTGTAACCGCGCGCAAGGCGGATGGCGCTCATGGCCGCTTCCGTACCGGAATTGACCATGCGTATCCGTTCGATGGCGGGCATAAGCGAGCAGATTTTCCTTGCCAGAAGGGTTTCTATCGGGGTCGGCGCGCCAAAACTCAGGCCATTTTCCATCACCTCGCGCACCCGCGCCAGGACGTCCGGATGCGCGTGTCCCAGGATCAGCGGCCCCCAGGAACCCACGTAGTCAATATAAGCGCGCCCGGCGGTATCATACAGCCAGGCTCCACTGCCGCGTTCGAAAAACACCGGCTCGCCACCTACGGCCTTGAACGCTCGTACCGGCGAGTTCACCCCGCCGGCGATATATTTCTTTGCCTCTGCAAAATGATTGTTATGCATACTATTTCTTTACCTGTTGAGCAACCGGTTGAACTCCGTCACCGTAGAGTACGGGTCTGCGGCCCGGTAAACGCTGCTGATCACTGCCAGCATATCTGCCCCCTGTTCCAGCAGGGTTGTGCAATTCGCCGGGGTGATCCCACCAATTGCCGCTACCGGCAGTGAAATGTCCGCTTTCGCCTGCCTTATAATATCAGGTTCGGCGCGCAGGGTATTTTGCTTCGATGAGGTCGGGTAGAACGAGCCGAATGCAACGTAGTCTGCGCCATCCCGTTCCGCCGCACGGGCGCGCGCCAGGTTGTTGTAACAGGAAACACCGATCATTACCCCCGCTCCCAGCGCTTCCCTGGCCGATTTGCAGCGATAATCCTCGTTACCCAGGTGCACGCCATCACTGCCCGTGGATTTTGCCAGCTGCACGTCGTCGTTGATGATGAACAGGCAATCATGGTCCCGGCACAGTTTGCCCAATTCACCGGCTGTGCGCTGCCTGTCAAGACTGTCAGCCGCTTTATCCCGGTATTGCAGCGCAGTGATGCCGGCCCGCAGGATCGCTTCCGTGACTGACAGCAGCGCGTCACCAGACAGGTTGTCACAGTCCGTAATGACGTAAAGCCCTTTCATAGTCACGGGTCCTGCCCTGTATGCCACATTAAAAAAACCGCTCGGGATGCAGTTGCGCGGTTCCCACCCGCTGCGCGTGTCTCAATGCCTGCCAGGTATATTCCTGTGCTTGTTCCACCGCAACACGGATCGGATCACCCAGCGCAAGACGCCCGGCAAGGCAGGCAGACAAGGTGCAACCTGAGCCGTGATAGGTTCCGGGTAATTTATCCCAGCGGTAGGAATGCAGCGCACAGGTTTCACTCATCCAGGTGTTGATGACCTGCTCGTCCGTTCGATCGGCCGTGGTGATCAGCGCGGTCTTGCAACCGAGGTCAAGCAAGGCATGTAACGCGCTGTTTATCTCCTTGCGACCGGTCAGTCTCAGCGCTTCTTCAAGGTTGGGCGTGATCACCGTGACGTGGGGGAAGAGGCGTGCGGTCATCACCTCTACCAGGCCCGGAGGCGCCAGCGCCGTTCCTGTGCCGCTGCCCAGTACCGGGTCGAGAACTACCGGAAAGTTTGTGGTTTCAAGGTAGTCTGCAATGACTTCAACAAGTCCGATGCTGCCGATAAGCCCGATCTTGCAGGCGTTCACGGTAACGTCCTGCGTCAGCAGTTCCAGTTGTTCCCTGAACAGTGCCGGCGTTTGCGGCGTCACGGACCTGAATTCAGAGGTATTCTGGGCAGTCAGTGAGGTGATGAGTGAAACACAGCGGCAACCGCCACCCGCCAGGGTCTCTATATCCGCTTGTATGCCGGCGGCGCCGGACGGATCATGGCCGGAGCAGGCCAGCACCACGGGTTTTGCAGTCATAAGGAAGCGCTGATCAAGTCAGAGTTTCCACGCCTCAGAGCGGTTTGTATACCGCAAGCAGGATAATGGCAACCAGGAACAATACCGGTATTTCGTTATACCAGCGGTACCAGACGTGCGTGCGGCGGTTGCGACCCTGTTTGAAATCCGCCAGCAGTTTGCCGCAGTGCAGGTGATAACCGATCAGCAACAACAGCAATGCAAGCTTTACCTGGAACCAGGTCTGTGCCGCGTAGCCATGCCAACCGTTGGCCACGGCCAGCCAGACACCGAAGACCAGGGTTAACACCGCCCCCGGTGTCATGATGCCGAAGTAGAGTTTCCGTTCCATGGTCCTGAACCGGTCGATGCTGAGCTGGTCGTCACTCATGGCGTGGTAAACAAACAGCCGGGGCAAATAGAACAGGCCGGCAAACCAGGTGACCATGAAGATCAGGTGCAGGGATTTGAGCAGCAGCATAATGACCTGCGGGCGCCTGTGGGGACAGGTTTAAACCTGTCCCCTTGCCGGAGAATCAGGTTTGTTTTGTTTTGCGCTGACCTGCGCATGCAACAGGTTTTCAATGTCCCGTCTTAATTCGCCCATGTCCATCTCACCGATTTTGTGCCGGATTATCCTGCCTTCCGGGTCAATCAGAAATGAAGTTGGCGTCAGCATCACGTCACCGAAGGCGGCAGCCAGGACGCCGTCCAGGTCCAGGGCAATGGGGTAGGGCAGTTGCCGCTCAGTGGTGAGTTCCAACACCCGGTTCGGCGGGTCGTAAGACATGGCCACACCGATCAGTTCAAAGCGGCTATTGCCGAGTTCCTCATACAATTCCACCAGGTGCGGCATCTCCTTCAGACACCCCGGGCAAGTGGTCGCCCAGAACGTAACCAGTACCGGCCGCCCGCGCAGGTTGTCCATATTGAGCTGCTCGCCCTGCAACGTGGTAAATGTCACATCCGGCGCCCATTTCAACCCGGAAGGACTGAGCCAGAGCCAGAACGACAAGCCGGCTACGGCCAGGACAATCATGACGGCAAGGGTTTCCCTGAATTTCATGGGAATAGTATAACGTATCCGCTACCTTTGTTTATGTGGTAACATTGTTACAGTTCATAATGTACCTGGAACACGTGCATCTCAATATGAAATTTAATTCGCCACGGGAATATCTGAGTTGTACAGGAATGATCCTTCTCCTCCTGCTGGCAGGATGCGATGCGCCACAGGAGGCAGATCAGACTGTTGCACCGGCAACCCCGGTCGCCGGTGGCGACGCCTATGTGGACGTCAGCAAGGAACCCTTGTCCAAGGATATTTTTGGCAGTGTTACCGAATTGCCGGAGACGCCGGGTAAACACTGGGTCTGGATTTACGATATGGCGGCAAGTTCCATGCCGGATGGGCGCGCCTATTTATACGATGGCGCTACGGCCCGGTTGCTGGGTATGCTGAATACCGGCTACTCCTTCAATGCGTTGAATCTACCGGGCCATTACCGGGAAGTGTATTCGGCGGAAACCTATTATGCCCGAACCACTCGCGGCGAACGCACGGACGTGGTCAGTATTTACGACCCGTTCAAACTGACGCCGGTAGCAGAAATTGAAATCCCGGATAAACGCGTATCCACCTTGCCCAGGGTGGCGGATTCGGCGCTGAGCGATGATGATCGTTTCCTGGCGGTGTTCAACCTGACCCCGGCCTCATCGCTGAGTATCGTGGACGTGGAACAACGGCGTTTTGCCGGGGAAGTGATGACGCCCGGTTGCGCGATGGTTTATGCCGCCGGCGCGCGGCGTTTTTTTGCGCTGTGCACTGATGGCTCGCTATTGTTGATCGAGCTGACTGATGAGGGGACTCAGTCCGCAGCGCATAAAACCGAACCTTTTTTCAACCCGTTGGAAGATCCCATCCTGGAGACCGGGACGCGGCACGGCAATACCTGGTATTTCGCATCGGTGCAAGGTAACGTGCATGCGGTTGAGATAACCGGAGATGGCGTGGTTTTCCCGGAAACCTGGTCATACCTGGACGAGCAGGACAAGGCGGCAAACTGGCGCATAGGGGGGAATCAGGCGCTGGCTGTGCATAAGGCAACCCAGCGTCTCTACCTGTTGCTGCACCAGGGTGATTTTTACACCTATGAAGATCCGGGGCCGGAAGTCTGGGTGTATGATTTAACGACCCGGGCGCGCGTGGACAAAATCAGCACCCGGCAACCCAGCCTTTCCATCGCCGTAAGCCAGGATGATGAACCGTTGCTGTACACCATTACCGGAGATTTAAGCGCCCTGGACATCTACGATGCGAATACCGGCGACTACCTGCGCTCCGCCGGAGAACTGGGCATCACACCATTTTTGATTGATCCGGTTTCAGCCCCTGCGTCCCCTGTGGCATACTGAACGACCATGAACTTCTTCGACCGCTGGTTTCAAAACAAAACCCGTTCCCTGGCGCGCCAGGGTTCACGGCGGAGCTTTTTGCAAAAAACCGGAATGCTGCTGGTTGGCGCCGGCGCCATGCCCTTGTTGCCTGTTGCCCGGGCCAATACCGCGCCGGAGGATGCTTCCATAGCCGGACCCGCGGGCGACCCCGGCAAATGCGAATACTGGCGCAACTGCGGCATGGACGGTTTCCTGTGCACCTGTTGTGGTGGCAGCCACGTCAGTTGCCCGCCGGGCACGGAAATGGCGCCCATGACCTGGGTAGGCACCTGCAAGAATCCCGCAGATGGGCGGGATTACATCATTGCTTACAATGATTGCTGCGGCAAAAGCACCTGCAACCGCTGCATGTGTAACCGTAACGAGGGCGACCTGCCGAATTATTTTCCCGCCAAGAGTAACGACATCAACTGGTGTATGGGCGCCAGTAATAACGTCTACCACTGCACCACTACCATTCTGCTGGGGCTGGCAGTCAAGTAATCCATTACTCGCTTGAGGCCTGGCTGTGTCCATCAGCAATGAAGAATTGGCAGAACTGGTTCAACCGAACCGGGTACACAAGCGGGTATATACGGACCCCGCCATCTTCGATCTGGAAATGGAACGCATCTGGGGTAGAGCCTGGGTCTTCATCGGCCACGAAAGCCAGGTAAAATCCCCCGGCGACTTCTTTACCACCACCATTGGCAAACAGCCGGTCATCGTCACCCGCCACACCGATAACCGGATCTACGTGCTGTACAACCGCTGTGCGCACAAGGGCGCACAGTTGATGGTTGCGCCCTGCGGGCGGGCACAACAATTACGTTGCGCATACCATGGTTACGTGTTCGACACCGCCGGTGAACTGCTGCACGTTCCCAGGGAGGAAGGGTATGCGCAGACAGACTTCACGCCCGGCAATCCGTCAACCCGCGTGCGCAGGGTTGCCAGGGTTGAGCTTTACCGCGGCTTTATCTTTGCCAGCATGGCCGAGCAGGGGAGCGACCTGCAAAGCTGGCTGGGGGTTGCCGCCACCTCACTGGATAACGCACTGGATCGCTCTCCCACCGGTGAGATTGAAATTACCGGCGGCGTCCTGCGTTACCAGCATGACGCCAACTGGAAAGTGTTGCTGGAGAACGTGTCCGACAACATGCATGCATCGGTGACCCACCAGTCAGCCTGGCAAACGGCCAAGCAACAGGCCGGAGAATTTCCGCCCGAGCAGAAGCCGCTGCCGCTGGCGATGCTGGAGCCGTTCGGTTCCAGTTACGATTTTTTCGACACCATCGCCATGACCGCCTGCGGCAACGGCCATACCTGGTCGGGTGGCAACGCCACCATCCATATCGGTTATGAGCGGGAATCAAAGTATGTGCAAGACCTGGTGGCGGTACATGGCGAAGAACGCACCAACCGGATCCTGTCCATGCAACGGCAGAATACCGTTATCTATCCAAGCATCGCCTTCAAGAGTGCGTTGCAGACCATCCGTATTTACCGTCCCATCGCCGTGGACAAAACCATCCAGGAAACCTGGACCTACCGGCTCGGCGGCGTGCCCGATGACGTATTGCACACTTCCGTGCTCTATAACCAGTTGATCTTCTCGCCGTACTCCATCGCCGGCCACGACGATTATGAAGCCTACCACCGCATCCAGCACGGCCTGCAAGCACAGGCCTCCGACTGGGTCAGCCAGCACCGCCACTACGGCCGCGACCAGCGTAACGAGGACGGCACCACCCAGGCCCTGGGCACCAGCGACATCGTGTTCCGGCACGAATTTGAAGCGTGGAAGAACTACATGACCATGAATGATTTATCCGCAGGTGATTCATCCGCAGATGACGCAGATTAACGCAGATTATTTTGAGGGTTCTCATATTTTTTCTGTTTGTTGTCGTGAACACAAAGATAGAGTAGATAAGAAGCTCCTGGCAACAAGGAAGTATTTGTCTATCTGGATTCCTGCTTGCGCGGGAATGATGGAGGGTGAGGACAACCACAATATTTGCCTGCTCTATGAATTAAAAACATCTGCGTTAATCTGCGTCATCTGCGGATGAATAAAGACAAATAAAGATGTGGAAGCCGGCACAGAGAATCAGGCATAAACCACAACCCGGAGTAGCCCCGACTGCGGACGAGGTGCGGGCGGCATTGTTGTTCTCACCGGTCGGACTGGGGCCTCTCACCCTGGAGCAGCGCACCTGGGTGCCGGCGATGGTGCCCTGGCGTTCCAATGAAGACGGTTATGTCACCGACGACGTGCTGGACTGGTACGAGCGTTTTGCCAGAGGACAACCGGGCGCCATCGTTATCGAGGCTACCGGCATTCGCGATATCCCCAGCGGGCCTTTGCTGCGCATAGGTGATGATCGCTTTATCCCCGGCTTGAGAGAACTCGCGCAAACAGTAGCAAGCGCCAGCAACGGCAAGACCCGCCTGCTGATCCAGGTCATAGACTTTCTCACCATTCGCCGCCGACCCGACCCGGGTAAATACTTTTCCCGCTTCCTGGACATTACCGACGAACACCGGCACAAGCTGAACGCACAAGATTGGTCGGAAGCGCGCATCAGGGATACCCTTGCCAAGCTGGCGCATGAGAAACTGGACCCTATCCTGACTGAAAGAGAACTGGAAGCCTTGCGCATGGGCTACCGGGAACGCGTCACAGACCTGCGCCTGCCCCATATAAAAAACCTGCCGCAGGTATTGCCGGACCTGTTCGCACAGGCGGCCCGGCGCGCAAGAGAAGCCGGTATAGCCGGAGTGGAACTTCATTATGCCCATGCCTACACCATGGCCTCGTTCCTGTCGGCCAGCAACTCGCGCCCGGATGGTTACGGCGGCAACCGGGAAAACCGGGTGCGGTTACCGCTGGAAGTCTTCCGGCGCGTGCGCGCAGTGGTTGGCGCCGATTACTGTGTGGGTTGCCGGTTTCTCAGTGATGAATGCATCGAGGGTGGCAGCAATGTGGACGATGCCGTGTATTTTGCGGTCGAATTTGCCCGCGCCGGCATGGATTTCCTGTCATTATCCCGCGGCGGCAAATTTGACGATGCCAAACAACCACGGATCGGTTGGGCTGCTTACCCCTACACCGGCCGTAGCGGCTATGAATGTATGCCCGCTTATATCTCGGATGAACAAGGCCCGTTTGGCCGCAACGTAGAACCCGTCTCCGATATCAAGGCTGCCATCAATGCAGCGGGACTTACCACACCCATCATTGCGGTCGGCGGCCTGTACGGGTTTCAACAGGCGGAGAGCCTGCTGCAAGACGGCAAGGCCGATATCATCGGCGCCGCCCGTCAAAGCCTGGCCGACCCGGACTGGTTTTTGAAACTCAGGCTGGGGAAGGGGGATGAAGTCAGGGTGTGCGAATACACCAATTACTGCGAGGGCCTGGACCAGAAGCACAAACAGGTGACCTGCAAGCTGTGGGACCGGCAACAACTGGATGAAGCGGGCATTAAGCTGTCCGCAGACGGCCGCCGCCGGTTGGTGGCGCCGGAGTGGGTTTCGGGCATACAATCGTCCGTAGCTCCATGATCAACGTATCAGACCGTTCCTGGCAGCCTGGTTCCCGCCCTTTTCGTTCCATCGACAACCGGGCGAGTGGGGATGGCGTAGCGCTTTGAATTGTAGATGAAAAAGCGCGCTTTTTTGTGGTAGGTTTCGGTGAAGTGCTCTGCGGTGATTTTGAGCGACTTGTACACCCCTTCGCGGATGGCAATGGATGGCATTGGTCTGGTAGGACTGGACCTTGAATTTCAGTTTCATGTTTTTCCGCAAATTCGCTACGTTCTTTTCTGCAACGATTCTTTAATTAATCTGCAAGAATCCTCAACCAATCGGACCTCCGTTATCTCTATAATCAGTTATGTATCAAAGAGCTATTAAGGTTTTCCTGGAAATCAGCAATCGTTTTTTCTCTGTGGTTTCTCAGCAAACCAGCTTTTTTTCTCTGCAAGGGTCCAACGAGACACCCGGTCGCTGCCACTTTGTCAAATTATTATGTGTCTTTTCTGCAAAGACATTTTTGCGACACATTGCAGAAAAGCGTAAGTGTTTGTTGTTATTGTATATTGCATTATTAGTGGGCAGAGATTTATTCTGCAAAGATTACTTTTCAGCAGTATTTTGGCAACACGTTGCAGAAAAGAATAAGTGATTGTTTTCATTGACGTTTCCGATAAAATCGAGTTGGAGTTTATTTTGCAATCTTCCACACGGGATCTTTTCGCGAGCCTGTGTTAAGAATAACCCCGCGCCGTTTCATCTTTGTCAAGAGGTTGCTGATTTTTCTCCTCTTCTGGTCAGTAGAGATGGAATCACTGAGTTTGTCGATCAGGAGCTTGTCAAGTTCTGAGCGATCAGCCTGCCCGAATGTTGTCAGATAATCGATAATCAGCCTTCCGTAGTGTTCATCGTCCTGGGCGCGAGTGCGAAGATGGTATCATGTTGCCTATGATCTCATATTATGGGGACTTGATCAGACTTTCCTTAGATAGGATGTGAGTACCTGCATGACAGAACAAATGTCACCGAAGTGGTCTATTGTCGGCGGCTTACTGGCCGCGGCGGGGGCAAGTATATGTTGTGCCGGACCACTCGTACTCCTGATGCTGGGTATCAGTGGATCCTGGATCAGCACTTTGACCGCATTTGATCCGTTTCGTCCTTATTTCATTGTTATAGTTGTCGGCCTGCTTTCCTGGGCCGGATGGCAGGTATACCGCCCGGTTGATCAATGCCCGGAGGGCGATGTTTGCGCCATCCCTGAAAAGAGGAAACAGTATCAAACCATCTACTGGACTGTCGTATCATTAGCGATCATTCTTGTTTCAAGCCCTTACTGGATACTACGGTTCGTTTAATCGGTCAGATATTATGAAAAAGTTAATTACACTGACGTTGCTATCGTTGTTTTCAATGACAACATGGGCAGACCTGAAATCAGTCACCCTTGCTGTACCCGGCATGGATTGTCCTGTCTGCCCTGTCACGGTACGCAAGGCGCTGGTGAAAGTTGGAGGTGTACTTGAGGTTACCGCGGATTTGGAAAGCCGAACAGCTACCGTGGATTATGATGATGGTACTGTTGATCCGCATACGTTGACGCAAGCAACAACTGATGCAGGATTTCCTTCAACAATCAGCGGGG
>LXNI01001979.1_pt1 | contig 15611 bp, 15 predicted proteins | sample 809091 | NCBI WGS metagenome assembly LXNI01 (sample SAMN04870527, study PRJNA318959) | sponge metagenome | biome: 01000161; feature: marine sponge reef; material: water | host: Sarcotragus foetidus | place: Greece: Milos, Mediterranean Sea | collected 2013-05-29 | depth 5-7 m | reverse complement strand
TGGCCAGGAACCACACGGTCGGCCACAGCCACGTCAGGCCGAAGAAGATGGGCCCGGCCGGACCGCCGAAGAACAGCGTCACCATGATCGCCGACATCGTGATGACGTTCATGAACTCGGCCAGGAAGAACAGGGCGAAGCGAATCGACGAGTACTCGGTGTGAAATCCGCCCACGAGCTCCTGCTCGGCTTCGACCAAGTCGAACGGCGGGCGGTTCAGCTCGGCGGTGGCGGCGATGAGGAAGACCACGAACGGCACGACGCCGGTAGTCAGGATCAGCCAGTTGCCGATGCCGCCGGCTTGGTCCGCCACGATGTGCTGGGTGGACAGGGATCCGGTCACGATCACCGCCGCGACCACTGACATGCCGAGCGCAGCTTCGTACGAGATGGCCTGCGCGGATGCGCGTACCGATCCGATGAGCGGATACTTCGAGCCTGAGGACCAGCCCGCCAGCATCACGCCGTAGACCGCGACCGAGGACATGGCGAGCAACAACAGGATGCCGACCGGCGGATCGGCCACTTGCAGGATGGTCTCCTTGCCGAACAGCGTGACCGTGCCGCCGCGGTCGCCAGTCTGCGAAGAGGCAGGGTTGGTGAAGACCCCGCCGATCGGCACGATCGCGAAGGCGACGAACGCGGTCACCGCTGAGATGTACGGCGCCAGCCGGAACACGAGCGGATCGGCGTTGGCGGGGCGGAGGTCTTCTTTGAAGAAGAACTTGATGCCGTCTGCCAGGGCTTGCAGCAGGCCCCATGGCCCGGCCACGTTGGGGCCGATGCGGTGCTGCATGTCCGAGATCAGCTTGCGCTCGAACCAGATCATGAACATGGTGGCGACCAGCAGGGCGGCGAACGCCACCCCGATCTTGAGGCCCATGATCCCGATGTCACCCCAGTCGACACCGTCGGCGAACAGCGGATCACCCGTCATCGCGACGCCTCATCACGCGCGACCGGTACCTCATGCCCTTCGGGGCCGTCGGCGAACAGCGGATCACCCGTCATCGCGACGCCTCTGGGCCGCGGCGGGTCTCAATCCGCACGTCGGTGACGGGCGCAGTCACGTCGATCAAGGCGCCCACATCGATGTGAGGCGAAGGGAACTGCACCACGACGTTCCCCCGGGCGATTCCGGCGTCAGCCACGATCGGCAGCCTTAGGGCACCGCGCTCGGAGTGGACCTCGACCTCGGTTCCCGATTCGACGCCGACGCGTTCGAGGTCGACCGGATGCACACTCAGGACCGTGTCGGCTGCCAGCGACGCCAGCGCCGGAGTCCGCTCGACCGTCACCCCGCCGTCGTAGAGCTTGCGGTTGCAGACCAAGCGGAGTCCGTAGGCATCTCGCGCGGGTGCGACATGTTCGGCCGGGAACTCGGGCTCGAAGGCTGCTCCCGATGCCACCACACCGTCGGTGCCGAGCTCAGGCCCGATCGCTTCAGCATGGGTAGCGCACACGGCGGCGATCTCAGCGGTGATCTCATCGACCGAAAGGACGCCGAGGTCTCCGCCGCAGAGCACCGCCAACTCGGCCGCAATCATCCAGTCGGGACGGGCCGAGCCGGGCGCAGTGACCAACTCGCCGACGGCGGAGATGCGTCCCTCAAGATTGGTCGTCGTTCCCGACTTCTCCCCGAACACCGCCGCAGGCAGCACGATGTCGGCTTCCGCGGTCGATTGGTTCACGAAGGAATCCACCGCTACCACCGTGCCCGCGCCCGACACGCCGAGGCGCGCCAGCATGCTGTCGGGGAAGTCGGTGAGGGGGTCCGCGCCGAGCAGGAAGAGCACATCGATCTGCCCGGACGCTGCTGCCGCGAGGATGCCCGTGGCGTCATGCCCCCGTTCGCTGGGCAATTCACCCCATGCCTGCACCAAGCTCGGCGGCGGGCTGGCGCGAAGCGCCCGGCCCGGGATCAGTCCTGGGGCCAGGCCCATGTCGAGCGCGCCGCGGACGTTGCCCCGCCGTGCGGCAACGAGGAAGCGGGCGTGAGGGACCCGGTTGCGGATGACCGACGCCACCTCGGCCGCCGTCTCAGCAGACTCTGCGACCGACGAGCGACCCAGCACCACGACCACGGATCCCGACGCCAGTTCGTCTGCCAGGGGATCGTCGCCATCGAGCAAGTCACGCAGCACCGATGCAGCCTCGCCGCCGCGGCACTGCTCGCTTCGCGCTGCGTTGCGAGTCAGGCCCGTCCTGACCGGCGCAATCTCGACCAGGCGAGTCGTACCCGCTCGCGCCGCGCCGCGCAGACGCAGGTGCAGCACCGGCAGCTCTTCGCGCAGGTCTCCGCACACCAGCAGTGTCGTGTCGGCGTTGCACGCCTCGTCAATCGTCGCCGCGGGCAAGCCGACGACCAGCTCAGCGGGCAGCCCGTCGCCGAGCTGCGCGTCCACGTGGTCGGTCCGCATGACCGTGCGGGCCAGCTTCGACCATGCGTAGGCATCTTCGTTGGTGCCGCGAGCGCCGCCAAGCACGGCAATCGCGCCAGGCCGGGCCGCCTTCACCGCAGCGGCTACGGCACCGAGGGCACTCGACCAGTCGGTCGGCTGGAAACGGCGCAGCGGCTCGGTGTCGACCAGGTCGGAGGTGGTGCTCGTTGGCGTGCGCGCCTGCAGCGGTGAGGTCACCCGTTGCGGGCTCGAGACAGAACCGAAGGCAAACCTGCCTTTGTCGCACAGCCAGCCGTGGTTGACCGGGTCGATGTCAACTCCGAGGTAGCGCACCAGCTCGTTGCGAGACGACTGCACCGCGATGCGGCAGCCCACCGCGCAGGTCGTGCAGGTGGACTCGGTCTCGACGAGATCCCACGGCCTCGCCTTGAACCGGTACGGCGCGGCAGTGAGCGCACCGACGGGGCATATCTGCACCGTGTTGCCCGAGAAGTACGACGAGAAGGGCTCGCCGGGAAAGGTGAGCACCTGGGTCTCGTTGCCGCGCTCGGTGAAGTCGATGAGCGGGTCGCCCGCGACCTCGTCCGCGAATCGGGTGCAGCGGTCGCACAGGATGCAGCGCTCCCGGTCGAGGTGCACCAGGTCGGAGATGGGGATCGGCTTTTGGAAGTGGCGCTTCTCCTCGACGAACCTGGATTCGCCCGGGCCGTAGGCCATGGTTTGGTCCTGCAGCGGGCATTCGCCGCCCTTGTCGCAGACCGGGCAGTCGAGCGGGTGGTTGATGAGCAGCAGCTCAAGCACGCCTTCTTGTGCCCGCTGCGTGCGTTCGCTGGTGGTGTCGACCACCATCTGCGGCGAGACCGGGACCATGCAGGAGGGCTGCAACTGCGGCCCCCGGCCGGTGTCGATCTCGACGAGGCACATGCGGCACATGCCCACCGGGCTCATCCGCTCGTGGTAACAGAACCGTGGGATATGCACGCCGGCGCGATCCGCGGCTGCGATGACCAGCTCGCCCGGTCGCGCATCAACAGCGACACCGTTGATCGTCACCTCGACGGTGCTCGGGGCTTCGGCGGCCCTCGCATCAGGCATGTGCGGTCACCTCCGAACCTGTGCCGGGCGGGCGACCGTCTTGTGGCTGCACGACGGCACTGGCTGCGTCAGCCGAGCGCGAGATTGAAACCTCGACACTGCCGCGGCCTACGCCTAGCACCTCGGCGTCAAGGTGCGCGTTCGGCGCCACCCGAGCCTCGAATTCCTCGGGGAACAGCGTCATCGCAGAGTGCACCGGCGCGAATGCGGACGGTCCCACGAAACAGATCGTCGTCATCTGGTATGGGAACGGCTTCGGCTCGAGGCCTCGTTCGGGGACCGCGGCATGGGGGAAGTCGCCTGGGCAGATCGAGGCACCCACCTCGAACAGCAGGTCGAGGTCGCGCGGTGTGCCCGTCCCGTCGCATACCCGGCGCAGCACGCGCTCCAGCCATGTTGCCCCTTCCCGGCACGGCACGCACTTGCCGCACGACTCGTGGGCATAGAACTTGGTCAGCGTCAGTGCCGCCGCGGGGATGTCGGTGGTGTCGTCCATCACCATCACTGCGCCGGAGCCCAGCATCGACCCCTGGGGGCCGATCTCGGAGGCCTCAAAGGGCAGGTCCAACTGTGCGGGCGTGAACCAGGGCGCTGAGCCACCGCCGGGAACAAACGCCTTCAGCTCACGTCCCGGTCGCATGCCGCCGCAATAGTCGGGGCGATAGATGAGGTCACGGAATGTGGTGGTGCCGTTGGTGATCTCGAACACGCCTGGACGCTGGACGTGCCCGCTGACCGCCACCATGCGCGTGCCAGGCGATGTCGGCGTGCCAATGGCCGTGAACGCCTCCGCGCCATGACGCAGGATCCATGGCAAGTTCGCCAGCGTCTCCACGTTGTTCACGATGGTGGGCTGGCCGTACAGCCCGATGGCCGCCGGGAAATAGGGGGGCTTCAGCCGCGGCATGCCGCGGTTGCCTTCAAGGCTTTCGATGAGGGCCGTTTCCTCGCCCACCACATACGCGCCCGCGCCCGAGTGCAGGACGATGTCGACCGAGAAATCAGTCCCGCAGATGTTGCGGCCCACCCAGCCGGCCTCGTATGCCTCATTCAGGGCTTGCGCCACACGTTCTTGCGCGAGCGCCATCTCGCCGCGGATGTAGAGGAAGCACTGCGACAATCCCACGGCATAGCAGGCAATGAGACACCCTTCGATGAGCTGATGCGGGTCGAGCTCCATGAGCAGGCGGTCCTTGTAGGTGCCCGGCTCAGACTCGTCGCCGTTCACCACGAGGTAGCGAGGCCACACACCCGGCGGGCAGAAGCCCCACTTCACACCTGCGGGGAAACCGGCGCCGCCACGGCCAAGCAAGGTTGCGTCGCGTACTTCGCCGTGAACTTCGGCTGGCGTGCGCCCGAGTGCGGCGCGCAAACCCTCATAGCCGTCTGTCGCGAGATACCGCTCAAGTGTGTAGCTGTCGGGGTGATCGAATCGCTCGGTGACGATGCGCGGCGCATCGTTGACGACAAACCCGGGCGCATGAGCAATGGTGTACGGCGTCATGAGCTGGGCCTCCCACCGTTGGTCGCCGGAGCTGTCAGCCACACGGGTTCTTCGTTCACATCTTCCGGTGGAACGGCACCGACCGCCCTCTCGGCCGGAATGTGTTGCCGTACGCGCGCCGTGGTGCCATGCGGCGGGATCTCGTCGTCCAGGACGCCCGCAGCGAGATCGTCGACGAGCTGGTCGAACCCATCAGCGTCGACCCGGTAGCGGTAGCGGTAGTTCACCTGCAAGCACGGCGCTTCGGTGCAGGCGGCCTGGCATTCCGCGGACGCCAGCGTGAACATGCCGTCGGAGGTGGTGCCGCCGGCGCGAACGCCCAGGCGCTCTTGCGCGTGGGACATGAGCTCGACGGCTCCGGCCAGCGCACACGACATCGTGGCGCAGATGTTCACGAGGTACTTGCCGACGGGTTCCCGCTTGAACATCTCGTAGAACGAGCAGGTGCCGAGCACCTCGGCCGATGTCGTGTCGACGAGCTCGGCGATCTCCACCATCGCCTCTTGGGAGACCCAGCCGGCTTGTGCCTGCGCGACGTGCAGCAGCGGGATCATCGCCGAGCGACGCTTCGGGTACCGGCCGATAATCTCGGCCGCCAGCGCGCGGTTCTCTTCAGTAAAGAAGCTCACTATCGATCTACCTCCCCCATAATCGGGTCGACGGAGGAGATGATGGCGACGGCATCGGCCAGCAGGCCGCCGTACATCAGATGAGGCAGGCTCTGCAGGTTCACGAACGACGGCGCCCGGATGTGCACGCGCTGTGGCTTGGGCCCGCCGTCGGACACCAGGTAGCAGCCCAGCTCGCCGCGGGGCGACTCGACCGCGACGTACGTCTCACCGGGAGGCACCCGGAATCCTTCGGTGAAGATCTTGAAGTGGTGGATCAGCGCTTCCATCGACTCGTCGATACGGGCCCGGGGCGGCGGCGTGACCTTGCGGTCTTCTGCGCGGTAGGGGCCCTTCGGCATCTTGTCGAGGCATTGGGCAACGATGCGCATCGACTCCCGGATCTCGTTCAAACGGATGGAATAACGATCGAACGTGTCGCCGTAGGCACCGACGACGACGTCAAAGTCGACCTCGTCGTAGGCCAGGTACGGCATGGTGCGGCGCAGGTCCCAGGCTTCGCCGGTGCTGCGCAGCAGCGGCCCCGTGGCCGACATGGCAATGGCCTCCTCGGCAGTCATGACGCCGACGCCTTGGGTGCGGTCCCGCCAGATCGGCTGGCCGGTCATCAACGTGTCAAACTCGTCGAGCCGGTCGGGCAGCACCGCCAAAATGTGCTCCACGTCGTCCTGCCAACCGTCGGGCAGGTCGGCCGCCACACCGCCTGGGCGGATGTAGTTGTGGTTCATCCGCAAGCCGGTGACGCTCTCGAAGAACCGCAGGATCTCTTCCCGCTCGCGCCAGCCGTAGAGCATCATCCCGACCGCACCGAGGTCCATGCCGTTCGTCGCAAGAAACAGCAAGTGCGAGCTCATGCGGTTCAACTCGCACATCAGCATGCGAATCCAGGTAGCGCGCGGCGGGATCTCCGTTTCCAGCAGGTCTTCGACGGCGAGGCAGAACACCAGCTCGGTGAACAGCGGCGACGCGTAATCCATGCGGGTGACGTTCGTCGGCCCCTGCAGGTAGGTGAGATCCTCGGCGGTCTTCTCCATGCCGGTGTGGAGGTAGCCGATGATCGGCTTTGACCGCAGCACGGTCTCGCCCTGCAGTTCCATCGCTATACGCAGCACGCCGTGGGTGGACGGGTGCTGCGGACCCATGTTGATGAGCATCGGACCGTCGTCGGGCTCCGCAGCGACGGTCTCAATCTGGTCATCGACATCGGCTGGGTCCAACGGCGCCGATGAAACATCGGCGGCTGCCAGCGCTGTCTCTTCGGAGATGCGCAGCACGGCGTCGGCCGGGCGGCGGATGGCCGCGGTCGTCGTGGCGCTCATCGGCCTTCGACTGCCTTGAACTGCACCGGTATCGCACCGATGGCGTAGTCCTTGCGCAGCGGGTGTCCATCCCAGTCCGGCGGCATGAGGATGCGGCTGGGATCGGGGTGATCGGCGAAGCTGATGCCGAACAGGTCGGCCGCCTCCCGCTCGGGCGCTTCGGCACCCGGGTACAGCCCGACCAACGAGGGCAACTGCGGATCTTGTGCAGGCACCTGGGTGCGGATACGCAGCCGACGCCGGCCACGCAGGTCCAGCAGATTCACCACCACCTCGAAGCGCTCCGGCTCGACGCCGGGCGGCACGGTACGGCTGCGATTCGTGAGCCCGTCAACGGCACACACGTCGACGCACAGCTCGAAGCCATCGGCAGCGGCCATGGTCAGCACATCGAGGTATTCGTCCCGGCTCGGGTACAGCACCTGCTGGCCACGCTCGTCAGAGCACGGAACGCCGAACATGGTCGGCCCCGAATCGACCTCTGCCGTCGGCGCGGCGTCGTCGGTAGCTACACCGGGATCCGCCATCAGCGCGTCACCGTGCTTGATTGCGGCGCCCCATGCGCCGCCTGGCCTGACGGCAGCGCTGGCTTCGACAGCGACACACCATGCGCCGCTGGATTCGACTGCGGCACACCATGTGCCGCCAGATCCATGGCAGCGCCGCCGCCTCGCTCAGCCCGGCGCTGGGTCAGCTCGCCGGTGCGGATCTTCTCGTGCAGCGCAAGGATCGCGTGCAGCAGCGTCTCAGGTCCCGGCGGGCAGCCAGGCGCATACATGTCGACGGGAACGACCTGGTCGACGCCCTGCACGATGGCGTAGTTGTTGAACATCCCGCCGCTGGACGCGCACACGCCCATCGACAGCACCCACTTGGGCTCCATCATCTGGTCGTAGATCTGGCGCAGCACCGGGGCCATCTTCTGGCTGACGCGGCCCGCCACGATCATCAGGTCGGCTTGGCGAGGCGAAGCGCGGAACGTCTCCATGCCGAAGCGGGCCAAGTCGTAATGAGCCGTGCCCGTCGCCATCATCTCGATGGCGCAGCAAGCGAGCCCGAAGGTGGCCGGCATCAGGCTGCGTCGCCGCGCCCACTTCACCAGCTCCTCGACCGGTGCGGTGAAGACGTTGTGCCCGAGGCCCGCGAGACCGTCGTCGATGCCGAGTCGCGTCTTGAGGTCGTCGATTCCCGCCATCAGCCCGCTCCCATGCTGTTGCTGGTTTGAGCTGCGCCGTGTTGTGGTGCGCCGCTCCATGCGGCGCCGGGCCGCTCGTCGCTCGGGATGTAGGTACGACCCGTGAGTCCGACGGTGCGCACGCCTTGAACGCCGCTGCGGCTCGCGGGGGGCAGCGGGAGGACGCGGCGCTTGCGCGGCCCCCACTCCAGCCCGCCCATGGCCAGCTCATAGACGAACGACAGGAAGAAGATCACGACGAAGATCAGCATCGCCATGAACCCGAAGAGGCCCAGCTGGCCGTTCGCGACTGCCCACGGGTACAGGAAGACGATCTCGATGTCGAACATGATGAACAGCATCGCCACGAGGTAGAAGCGCACGGGAAACCGTTCGGGAATGGCGGCCTGGTCGACGATGCCGCATTCGTAGGACGCCAGCTTGGCGTTCGTGGCGCGCTGGGGTGCCAGCAGCCGCGACGCGATGATGCTGACCAGCACGAACACGACAGCGAGCACGCCGAGAACCAACACCGGCAGGTATTCCGCCAAGCCGCTGTTCATGCGCCGGTCCCCCTCAGCGAGTCGTCGATGTACTGGCGGCCTCAGTCTGGCCCAAGAACAGCTCAGCCCCTACGGTCACTGGTTCGCAGCTTCGCGCACCGCCCAGATTGCCTGGTCACGCCGGTGCAGGTGATAGCAACCCAAGCCGAACAGCAGCGCCGAGAAGATGGTCAGCAACGCCGGGCGCAGCCGGACGCTGCCGTGATCGCGCACCAGCACGACCGAATACACAGGCTCGTTCTCGTCGATCTGAGCATCGGGGATCACGAGCTCTCCGTCGTCTCCGAACAGATTTGGATCGATCTCGACCCTCGGCCTGAACGGCTGGAGCTGCACGACGGCGTAGTGCGGTCTGCCCCTGCTCGGCAGGAAGTACTGCGTGATGACGTTGTCGGGGATGCCCAACGGCCGGTATCGCTCACCGCCCCGGATCAGCACTCGGTAGGTCTGGTATTCGTCCGCGGCTGAGAACAAGCACGAATTCACTGCCAGCAACTGCCGCGGGTCCGCAGCGTCGCAGACAACATGTCCATCGGCAGCCGAGCGGGCGTCAGCCGCAAACGCCTGGGCTTGCACGAGCTCGGGATCGACGACGTCTTCTGCGTCCTCGTCTCGTTTCTCGTCGGCAACTATCTGGATCCAGCCATCGGGTGGCTGATCGACTGGGATGCCCTGGAGCCGCTGCACCTCGTCGACGAGCACCGTTGCGGGATCGGAGGTGACTTGCAGCACGTTCCAGCCGGGCTGGCTGCCGATCCATCCGATGCCAAACACCCACCACACGGTGGACATCAGCAGCATCCAGCCCCACAGCCCGGTCCACGCCACCAAGAAGCCGAGCCGGACCCCCAGGTTGGTAGCCAGCAGCAAGTAGACCGACCCGCACAGCACGGCGATGCCGATGATGACGGCCAGGTATCCGGTGAGAACTGGATCCCAGCTGACAATGCCGACAAGGTGCGCGGCGGTCATTCGTCATCTCCCGCTTCGTGCAGCAGATCGAAGCCGACCGCAGTCTGGCTCTGCGGATCGAGGCCGCGCTCGTACTCGACGATCTTCCGGATGTCGTCGGGGGTCAGCGCCTTCTTGAAGCCAGGCATGCCGTAGTTGCCCAGCCGCGCGAATTCTCCAAACGCCACGTTGTCGGCTGCGCCCTCGGAGACGAACGAGATGTGAGCTTCGATGTCGGGGAACAACCGCTCAAGGCTCACGCTGTTGAGCGCCGGGCCGTAGCGTCCGGCGCCGTCAGGTCCAGGGAGCACCGCCACCGTTCCGCCGTTGTTGGGCAGCTGCGCGGAGCCGCGGCCCGGCCAACGAGGCGTGTGGCAGCGGGCGCAATGCAGATCGAACAAGATCTTCCCGTCCGACGCTCCCGCGTACACGTCCGACGCCCTGGCAGCCTCGAACCGGGCCGTGGCCCGAGCGTTTGCGTCGGGATTGATGACGACACCCTCTTCGGCATTGGCTTCGGCTTCCTTGCCGATCCTCGAGTCCCACAGCCACGCCACGAGGTCGTCGATCTGCTGGTCGTTGTACGGACCGCCGCCCTCGAGGCCCCACGCTGGCATGACGCCTCGGCCATAGACGATGATCTGGCGCACCTCGCTGACTTCGTCCAACGTCTCGGCATCGGTGTCGAAACGCGTGAACACGTCGTCGAGGGACGGGGCCTCCCACGTCGTGTTGATGAGGAAGGATTCCTTGTCGGCGAACTGGTGGCCGATGTCGAGCACCACCGGCGCGAAGCGTGCGCCGCCGAGATCAGCACCATGGCAATCGGTGCATTCCGCCGCGGCGGCGACGGCTTCACCGCGGCTGACGGCCGCTTCGGAGAACGACGTTTCCGCCCCTGAACGGCGCCCACCCTCGAGCATCCAGTAGATCGGCAGCACCAGCGCCATGATCAACAGCATCAGCACCCCAAAGGCCTGCACCTTCTCAAGCCGGCTGCCCTCGAGTTCCTCGTCGTCGGGCATGTTGCCGCGGTTCGGCGCGAGCTCGATTTCGCTGCCGATTTCGGCCTTCGCCTGGCGAATGTTGACGAAGACGTAAATCGCCCATCCGACGACGACTATCGCCAAGAGCACAATCGCGATCGAACGCTCCGTGCTGGCGGCCAGCATGTGGTTTACCTCAGGCACAGTGCGGTCCCTCGAGGCCCTGCCCCGTGGTGTCGGTGCCGATCGCAGGTCCCTGCGACACCTTGCCGGTGTCGACGAAGACGTTGCCTCCCTCGATGGTCACCGGGAATCTGTCCATGCCGCGAGGCGCGGGGCCTGATTTCTTCTCGCCGACGCGGTTGTACTTCGAACCGTGGCAGGGGCATTCGAACCACTGCGAGCTGCCGCATACCGGCACCTTGCAGCCGAGGTGCGGGCACACCTGCCACAGTGCGACGTAGCCCTGCCTCATGGCGTCGAGCACCGCGCCGCCGTACACCGTCTCGGCGTTCGACAGCGTCGCAGAGTCTGTCGGGTAGGGCTGGATATAACTCTGTGCCTCCGAGAAGTACGAGAAGTTCTCGGCTGGGGTTGACGAAGTGATCGCCTCGTCGACCGATGCCACCGAGCCAATCTTGATCTTCGAACCGAAACCGCCCGTCGGGCGTGGCCACAAGAAGGCGATCATGGCGGCGTTGAAGGTTCCCAGACCAGTCGCCATCAGCAACACCGAGGACCGGTTCAAGAACTGCCGTCGAGTGACGCCCACCTCTTCGGCGGGCGGCGGCGCCCAGTCTTGGGGCAGCTCAGGCTCGGCCACCGCGACGGTCGACGGGCGACGCTCCAAGGCCACCGAGCGCTCCAGCTCACGGGCTTCCGAGCTGATGCCGAAGGCACCGGCCTCATCCTCAGCCGCTGCGTCGTCGCCGGCCGCACCAGCGGCCAGCTCGTCGCGGCGACGCGTCTCGCGCGACAGGTGCCCCAGGCCGGTGGCATCTCGGCGACGCAAGGAGACGAACGCGACCACCGCACCCAGCACAACGATGACCGGGATGGCAATCGCGAGAATCGTTCCGGTGGACATTCCGACGTGCTCCTACAGGTGGAAGATGCCGTGCAGACCGGTGTCCCACGGGTAGGTGAAGTTGAAGCCCTGCCCCCGGAAGAACGAGCCGATGATCACCAAGACCGCCCAGAACATCAGGTGGATGGTCTGGATCGAAATGGCGAACTTGCGGTCCTCTGGCCGCAGCGAAGTGTTCCTGTCGATGTAGGGCGCGAACGCCAGCAAGATGAGCGCTACTCCGGGGATCGTCACGCCGGCGATCATCGGGTCGAACATCGTGAGCAGTTCTTGCAGGCCCAGGAAGTACCACGGTGCCTTGGACGGGTTAGGCGTCTCGTTGTGGTTCGCCAGCTCCAGCAGCGGTGCGTTGATGAACAGCGAGAACACCAGCGTGAAGGCGGTGATGAACAGCGCAGCGGTGAACTCTGCCGCCAGCAGGTGGGGCCAGACATGGACCTTGTCGCCGGGGCTGGCCTTGACGTCCTGGATGGAACCCGACTTGACGACCGTCAGCAGTCGGTGGGTGTTGCCTGCAGGCCCTCCCATGAGCGGAGGAAGTGCTGTGGCGACGCCCCCACCCGCCGCCGCGGGGCTGCCCGCAGGCGCTGAGCCTGCCTGCGCCGTTCCATACGGCGCCATGCCCGCGACTGCGGGGGCTCCGCCTGGCTGCTGGCTGGCTTCCAGTAGCGAACGAGGAATCGTGACACCGTCATCGTCGCCGGGCTGCCCAGCATCTGGGGCCGCGGCTTCGCCGGACGAAGGCGCGTCGGTCGCACGGGCCCTCGCTTCGGCACTTCGCCGCAGAAGGTGTTCGGGGATCTCAGTCATGCTGATGGGGGCGGGCGTTCAGGCTTCCTACAGCGGCCCCGAAATGCCTCCGTCCTTTCTCACTCGCCAGAAGTGGATCGCCATGAAGATGACGATCACAAAGGGGAGCATCAAGACGTGCAGCACATACCAGCGCAATAACGTCTCGGCTCCGATCTGTTGGCCGCCGAGCAGCACGAAACGCACTTGCTCCCCGAAGACCGGCGTGAATCCCATCATGTTCGTGCCCACCGTGACCGCCCACAGCGCGAGCTGGTCCCACGGAAGCAGATAGCCGGTGAAGGCGAGCAGCAGCGTCAGCTGCAGCAACATCACGCCGACGACCCAGTTGAACTCTCTCGGTGCCTTGTAGGCGCCGTGGTAGAAGACCCGGGCCATGTGCAGGAAGACCGTGATCACCATGAGATGCGCGGCCCATCGATGCATGTTGCGCACGAGCAGGCCGAACGCCACCTGGGTGTGGAGGCTCTCGATGTCCGCCCATGCCGCAGTGTCGGTAGGGCGGTAGAAGAACATCAGGAAGATGCCGGTGATGGTCAGCAAGATGAACAGGAAGAAGCTGAGGCCGCCGAGGCACAGGGTGTAGCTGACCTTCACCGCGTGCCGCTTCACCTTCACCGGGTGAAGGTGGTACAGGACGCTGTTCATGATGACGTAGGACCGGTTCCGGGGGCTGTCGGTGTAGCCCTTGCGGAAAATCGATCCGGGACGGAAGACCGACGTCCAGAACTGACTGTCCTGCATCCAGTCGGCCGCCTGCTGCTGCGCGTTCTGCAAGCGCTGCGGCAGGGGCGGCTTGGCCTTGGGGGACTCGAGAGTGTTCGCCATATCTGTTCGATCTAGTTGGACCGTGTCCTTCGCTTTCGCAGCACTTCACGCATGGGGCCGGCGCTACAGGCGCATCCCGTAGGAGTAGCCGTGGGTGTGGGTCCGGCCGTGGACGTCGCCCTCTGGCGGGGGATTGTTGCTGACCCGCCCGAGCGTGATCACGCCAGTGGGGCAGCGGTCGACGCACAGCGCACAGCGTGTGCAGACGTCGTCATCGATGATGAAGATGGCGTTGTCGGTGGGATCCAGCCCCGGCAATTCGACGCCGACGGCTTCATCGATCGCTTCGGTGGACACATACCAGATGCACTTCCACGGGCAGATGTCGACGCAGCCTTCACACTGAATGCACTCCGACTGGTCGATGTTGATGAACTGCTTCGGCTTGACCGCTGCCTCGAGGTAGGAGGCGTCGACCTGCTGCAGGAGGTAGTCGTCCCGGAATTTGGGCATCGGCGGATTTGCGTCGTTCGCAGCCATGTTCTCAGTTGCCCTTTACGAGAGGACGGCCGTAATCAGATGTCGGCTCGGCGGCGGGCTGGGCCTTGTCGCGCCGTTGCCACCACATCACGAGCACGGGGAGCCCGATGAAGGCCGCGAGGTGCTCGATCACGACCACTATGTCGCTGACCTTCTTCAAGTCGATGCGCATCGGCGGGAAGGTGATGGGCGACGTCATGAACTGGCCTTCGGTCACCAAGAAGCGCTCGACCGACCAGCCCCACTCGTTGTCGGTGAGGCGGATCCAGCGGTCGGGCACGATTCCGAACACCAGCAACAGCAGCATGAACACATAGGCCGCACCCAGCATGGCCTCGCCCCACGTGGTGGGTCGGTCGGTCGGTCGGCGCTTGCCGTACCAGACCAGCCCGAGAACCATCAGCGCGGTGACGAGGATCGATGTGCCGAGTGCAACCACTCCTTCGTTCCTCCCGAGTTCGAATGTCGGCGTTTCCGGGCTGCTGCGGGCTGGCGATTTCGACGGTGCATCGAGTGCGTCAGCCGCAGCAAGACCGGGACAAAGATTACCGGCGCCCCGGCTATGGCGCGTGATGTTCTAGCACGACATCGGGCGCTCGCCACCGTGTCGTCGCAATCGGCCCGCGCCAATGGGCGCGGTGAACGGACCCTCTACTGCTGCGCCTTCGGAGCGGCTGCATGGCAGACTTGCGCCTCGGTGCGCTCGGGCGCGTATCGTGCCCTGCGAACTTGGCCGTGCCGGCCCTGCCAGAACCCCTGGGGGCGACCCCGCGGAGGATCCCGTGACCGATGTTCCCGAGTACCTGCTGGAGCGCTCGCGACAGCGTCGCATCGCGCTGGGGGTGCTCGAAGACGACGGCAGCGGCGACGGCGGCGCTGCGAGCGCGGCAGCACCCGCAGCCGGAGGGGCTCCCTCGACGGGCCCCAGCCAGGCGGAGATGATCGCTGCCGCTCGCGAAGCGGCGCAGCTCGAAGCCGAACCCGAGGCCCCGCCCGATTCGTCATGGGTGCTCGCAGCCCAGAAGAGACATCGAATTCCGATCTGGGTGCTGCCCGTGCTGTTCTGCCTGCCGCTGTGGGCATTCGTGTATGTGAAATTGACCGAACCGCCGCCTGAGCCCATTACCGCCATCAACGAAGGTGCGGCGACCTACGCGGTGCGCTGCGCGAGCTGCCACGTGGGTGATGGCTCCGGCAGCGACGGCAGCGGCGTGGGACGGCCGCTGTGGAACGGCGAAGTGCTGCTGACCTTCCCTGACCTGGACGACTCGTTCATCGAGTGGATCTCGGTCGGCTCCGAAGGCATCGGCCTCGGACAGGTCTACGGAGATCCCAACCGGCCAGGCGGTGCGCACATCACTGGCGAGACTGAGTCCAACATGCCGGCGTTCGGCGAAGTGCTGAACGACCATCAGCTGTACTCGGTCGCGCGATACGTCCGCGAGGTGATCGGTGGCGAGATGATCAGCGACGAGGTGGCTGCCGAGCGCGACGCCGAGTGGGAGCATCTGGGTGGCGGCGCTCTGTCCGGCGGGGGTGGCGGCGGCCACTAAGAGGCTGAGCCGCGGGCGAAGCCGTGGCCCCGTCTGCGGGGATCTCCGATCGTGATCGCGACACCGTGACCCAGACACTCGCTTGCGACGTGCTCGTCGTCGGTGGCGGCCCCGCGGGCAGCGCTGCCGCGTACTGGCTGGCGCGGGCGGGACGCGATGTGCTGCTCATCGAGCGCTCGACGCACCCTCGAGAACGCGTGTGCGGCGACGCGCTCACACCGGTCGCCGTG
>LXNI01001978.1_pt1 | contig 15615 bp, 13 predicted proteins | sample 809091 | NCBI WGS metagenome assembly LXNI01 (sample SAMN04870527, study PRJNA318959) | sponge metagenome | biome: 01000161; feature: marine sponge reef; material: water | host: Sarcotragus foetidus | place: Greece: Milos, Mediterranean Sea | collected 2013-05-29 | depth 5-7 m | reverse complement strand
GATCCGGGTGTCCGCCACGGCGACCACCTCGCGGCCGGCCGCTAGCCAGTCCAACGCCGTCCGATAGGCACCGTCGTTGTTCGTGGCCAGTACGAGCCGCTCGCCGGGTGCGACGGCAAAGCGGTTCAGGTAGCACGACACCGCGGACGCCAGCATGACTCCCGGGAGGTCGTTGTTCGCGAAAACGAACGGACGCTCGACCGCCCCGGCCGCCAGCACGACCTCGCGGGCACGCACGCGGTGCAGGCGCTGTCGGATCGACCCGGCCGTGGGCCGATGATCCGTACACCGCTCCAAGACCGTCAGGAAGTTGTGGTCATAGAGACCGACGACAGTACTGCGCGGCAGCATGGCAACGGCATCGAACGTCCGCAATTCGCGCAACGCGTCGCCTACCCATTCACGTGCCGGGCGACCGTCGATCTGCAACGTCGACGACAGCAGGCTGCCGCCGAACCCATCCTGCTCGTCGGCGATGATCACGCGCGCACCGGACCGGGCCACCGCCAAGGCCGCCGCCAACCCGGCAGGCCCGGCACCCACGACCATCACGTCGCAGTGCCGGTTCAGCTTGTCGTAGCGGTCGGGATCCGCGCCTTGCGGCACCGTGCCGAGACCGGCACCGCGACGCAGCACGCCCTCCCAGAGCCGCCACAGCATCGGCGGCGCCATGAATGTCTTGTAGTAGAACCCGGCCGGCAGCAGGCGTCGTCCGGCATCGATCAGTCCGCGCATGCCGCGTGCCGCGGAACTGACCCCGACCAGGCCGTCGTAGAGTTCGACCTGTGTCGCGCGCTGATTCGGCAAGCCGCGAGCCCCGCTGCCGATCTGGACGATGGCATTGGGCTCCTCGGCACCGCTGCCGACGATCCCGCGCGCGCGACCGTACTTGAAGCTGCGGGCTACCACGTCGACGCCATTGGCGAGCAGCGCCGATGCGAGCGTGTCGCCGCGCAGACCCTGCAAGGTCCGGCCGTCGAACGTGAAGGAGATGGGCGCCGTGCGGTCGATCCGGCCGCCGACGGGCAACCGACGCGGCTGACCTGTCATGGCGGCTCTCTATATGCGAGGGGTGCCCCCTCCCGCTCCCCAATCCGGTACACGGCCAGGACGTCGTAGCTCACGGTGTCGCGGACGACGTTGAAGTAGCGGCGGCAGCCCGCCGTGTGGACCCACATCTCGCGGTGGCGGCCCCGCGGGTTGGATCGGAAGTACAGGTAGTCGGCCCAGTCGGCATCGGCAACACCCGGCGTGGGGCGTTGCGCAGGGCGTTGAAGGTGCGCCTCGCCGGCGTAGTCGAACTCCTCTTCGCTACGCGCCTCAAGGCAGTGTGGGCACTTCAACAACAGCATGTCGGCGCACCGCACCGCGGAAGTCGAACGAGTGTGGGCGAGATGCCGCGACCGGCGCAAGACCCGCCCGCGACGTCCACAGCGGCGCATTCCGTCAGTGCGCGACGCCGGCGGCGCCGTGCTCGTCAATGAGCGCTCCCTGCTCGAACCGCGTCAGGGCGAACGGCGCTGCCAGCGGATGCGCGCGGTCATGGGCAATGGTGTCCGCGAACACGTAGCCCGATCCGGGCGTGGACTTGAATCCACCGGTCCCCCAACCGCAGTTGAAGTAGAGGCCAGCCACCGGTGTCTTGCCAATGATGGGACAGGCATCCGGGCAGACGTCGACGATGCCGCCCCACTGCCGGTTCATGCGGACGCGGCTGAACGCCGGGAACAGTTCGCATACCGCAGCCAGCGAGTGCTCGATGATGTGGAAGGATCCGCGCTGGCCGTAGCCGTTGTAGGCATCGGCGCCGGCACCGATCACCAGATCCCCCTTGTCCGCCTGGCTGATGTAGCAGTGCACCGCATTGGACATCACCACCGTGTCCAGGCATGGCTTCAGCGGTTCCGAGACGAGCGCCTGCAAAGGTCGGGACTCGATGGGCAGGCGCAATCCGGCCATCGCCGCGAGCACGCCCGAGTGCCCGGCCACCACGCACGCCACCTTGCGCGCCGCAATGAAGCCGCGGTCGGTTTCGACGCCCACGACGCGCCCGTCCTGGACGCGAATTCCAGCCACCGGCGTCTGCTGGATCAGGTCCACGCCGAGCGCGTCCGCAGCGCGTGCGTAGCCCCACGCCACCGCATCGTGTCGCGCCACGCCGCCGCGCGGCTGCCAGGACGCCCCAAGCACCGGATAGCGGGCATCGGGCGAGCAGTTCAACAAGGGTACCCGCGCCTCGAGCTCGGCCGGACCGAGCACCTCGCCGTCGATGCCGTTCAGCCGGTTGGCGTTCACGCGCCGCTCGATGTCGCGCATTTCCTGCAGGGTGTGGCCGAGATTGAGCACGCCGCGCGGGCTGAACATGACGTTGAAGTTGAGCTCGCGGGAGAGCCCCGGCCACAGGTCGAGGGCGAAGTCGTAGAGCCGGGCCGCCTCGTCGCGAAGGTAGTTCGAGCGCACGATGGTGGTGTTCCGTCCCGTGTTGCCGCCGCCGAGCCAGCCCTTCTCGACCACGGCGACATCGGTAATTCCGTGCACCTTCGCGAGATAGTAGGCGGTCGCGAGGCCGTGGCCGCCGCCGCCCACGATCACCACGTCGTAGGATGACTTCGGCTCGGCGTCGCGCCACGCCCGAGGCCAGTCCTCGTGGTGGCGCAACGCGTGCTTCAGGAGACCGAAAAGAGAGTATCGCTCCAACTGACCGTACCGGTTTCGTACGCAGTGTGTCTGAACCGAAGGGCCGGCGGCAAGGCGTAAGCGGTCATCTGAGGCGCAGTTCCGCCGGCTGCGGGCTCGCGCTCGCACCTGCAATACGGGACAGGGAGATCCCCAAGGGGACGGACATCAGGCTGTCGGACAGGTAAGTAGGCTAACTCGGCTCGGCCGATAATCGCTTTCGGATGCGTTGGGTCGCATCTTCTGCTTGCTCAACGTACGACTCGAAATGTTCTCCGATACCTGTTCGCCAGACGTTGTCCTTCAACAGTTTTGACACATCTTCGAGCATGTCCGCCGCTGCTTCCACAATGAACGCGCCTAGGGCTAACGTGTCCTCCAAGTCCTGACTGGAATCCATCAGTGTCCTGTCGTCCGACCCCTGAACGAGCAGACGTATGATCGGGCGTCCCGCCATATTGACTAGGCACATCGCCTGAATCCCGGTTGGCCGGTTCTTCGGGTCGAACTCCAATCCGACCTCTTGACCAATCTCCGGCTGCTCACCCACCTGCGACGAGCCCTTCTGTGACTGGGGGTTGTTTCCATTTCCTTCCATAAGCACGCTCCCAAAAGCCGGAACTCATTCGCCCAATACGGGCTTCGCGGAGATGGGCCACCTCCAACGGTCGACCGTGGACAATCGAATTGCGAACCATCCCCACCGCCACATCGACCGCAACATACTCCTTGTCTGCGGACAACCCGGCGACCGCCTCCGACGCGTCGTCTGACCGTGAAGCACTCTTAGTCCAGGTCCTATAGGTCCGATACGAACCGCGACGACTTTACCTTACGAGTCAACCGCATGTTCCGTGGATCCAGTCCTCCCACGAAAGCCGCGAACCGAATCGTCTCCACGTGTCTCTTCGCCCAACCGTCCAGGATATCGTCTTCCACGTCTAACTTGACTGACAGCACGGCGAGGAGCCGTCGGTATAGGTCGTGCTCATTCTGGATGTGCGCCGCGGCCAGCTCACGCATCGCAACATCTGTATCCCTTCGACCCGGCGTACGCCGAAGCACAAACAACGCTGCGGCTCCAGCCCTCGAGAGCCTCCGGGCCTCGGAGGCAGACCTTCGAAGCTCCCGGTCGAACACGGTCCGCGCCAACGCCACGAGACGCTTGGCGCACTCGTCAAACTCGGCCCTACGACCGACAGCAATCCAGCATCCCAGTTCATCGTCCCGAACGAACCGAAGACTCTCCAATCCGGCACTCTCAACCGCTGCCTGGACTTCCCGCATGAACTCGTCGCCAATCAAGGCTACCCCAAAGCCCGGCCCCATGGCCGACTTGCGCTCGCGCCACAAAGTGCCGAACGAACCAATCTCGTCTCGGTTGACAGGCTTGAATCCCGTTCTATCGGGCCGCCAATGAATGTCAGTCGCCACCAGCAATGCTGTTTCATCATTCTCCGGCGATAGAATCGGATGACAAAACCGCATACTTCCACGTAGATCAGCCACGCGACCGGAGAACCCTCGAAGGACCAACTCCATGGCCATCTAGATCAACCCACGCAATGTAGACTCCGCTCTGTCGGATGCCATAATCTCGCCTTCGTGCGCCTCAATCCTCGATCCAACCAGCTTCGCCAACTTGACAATCTCGGCGTCCTCGTAGCCGCTGTGCGGCAGCCACTCCAAATAGGCTGTGTGGTCATCACGGTGCATGTAGGCGCGGTTCAGTCGCAGGCGCGAAGAGGCTAAGCCGTTCGGATAGCGTACCTCCCATGTCCAAGCCCTAGCCTCATTCGTAGACGTCGCATACGCGATTCCTTCGATGCCAAACTTAGGTGGCTTCCCGTCAACGTAGTCCTTAGCATTCGAATAGTTGGAGTTCATGTAAGTCAGGAACGTCGACCTCCAGCATCCAAGCGCGACATCCTCGTTCGCGAACAGGTCCAGCTTTGCTCGTTTGCCTTTGATCGGCTTGATCGCACCAACCCAGAGCCCTCCACTATCAAATGGCGTTGCTCCCTTTACGTCGGACGGCACCTTTTCGGTTTCAATCTCCTCGAACAGGAACACGACATACCCGAACGTTCTGTGAGCCCGCATGACGTAGAAGTAGTGCGGGGATCCGAGTATCCCCAGTCCTTGCTCTGCGCGCACGGTGCCGGGTGACGGCAACGGCTTCGACCAGCGAGACAGCAGCGCTTCGCTTATGCGACACCAAAGCCTGTCCTCAGCGTCCCCATCACCGGCTTCAGGTGGCGCCTCGTCCGACTCCGCCCGCAGCCCGTGGACTAGCAATGTTGCTCCGACGACCATGGTGGTCAGCAGCTCCATCGGCCCATAGCCGAACCCGGTCTTCCACGGTCTCGGTCAGCCGCCGGACTTCGCCGCCGAGCCATGCACGCAAATCGCCTAGCCCGAATCGTTGTCTTGTTTGATCCACCGCCACTTACCGCCACTATACCACTCGCCACCACTCGCCTTGACTATCCGGCGTGGGCTTCGGGCCCGTCGCTCCACTCCTACCTTGGTCGCTCTGCCTCACGTAATTCATTGAATACCAATGGTTTTGCAAGGTCAAGATGGCTGGGAACTCTATGCTGGTCACTGGTCACTGTAACGCTGCACGCTGCAAGTCATGTGTCGCGCACTCTGGGCCATCGATTTCCCTTCCGGGACGTGCGGAACCCGCACGCGCTAGGCGCCGAGTTTCCGTCCAGGAGAGCAGCCAGTCGCGCCGTCCGGTCGCGGCCGCCGCAGCGCCCGCTCGAAGATGTGCGCGGTCTGCGCCGCCGACACCGGGGCAGGAGCAGACGGTGGCGGAACTTGCCGACGAGCATCCCGGCCAGCAGGCTGACGTCCGCCGAGGTTTTCTCCAGGACAGTAGAGTGATGCGAAAGATGCAGGCGAAACATCGTGCGCAGGGGGGGGCGTTGAATGTATCAACGGGATCTGGGGGAGGTGCCGGGAGGTGGTGGGACGCGGAGTGAAGGCGCGCCTGGGGGGTCGAGGCATCCCCGCGGACCACTACGTCCGGTACTCGAAATGGCTCAGGCGCGTAAGGCGACTTTATCACGCGTCCGGATCAGCCAGGCGCCGCGCGCGCCGCGCGGCGCGGGGCCGAACGCGGTGGAACGAGACCAGGTACACCTCGTTAGCCGTGGCCTTGACCACAGCCCGCCACCAGACGTTGTCGACATCCAAAAAGGCGTGGAAGATGTTCGGCGCGCGGCCAGGGTGCGTCTCGCCCTCGTCGAGGGCGAGACGCACGAGCGCTTAGTCGGCGGCGCGCAGTTCGCCAGCAAGCCGTGCGGCCAGAGGCCAGAGCACGCCACGGTACGGCCGCCATCCAATCTGTTACGCTCGATCACGCCGTGGCCGTAGGGAGGAGGCTTGGCAACCGGAGAGCAGCCGCTCGGCCCAACCGCCTTTCGCTCCGTTCGCGACACACGCGAGGTGACCCTGGACCGGCCGGTCTTCCTGATCAGCCTCGTGTGCGTTGTCGGCGCTGCCGTGCCGATGATCCTCTACCCGGACGCCGCCGGCGCCTTGGTCGATGCGGTCTACGCATGGATCGCGCGCACGCTCGGCCTCCTGTACCACTGGGTGACCATTTTCGCGACGGTCTTTCTCGCCTGGCTGGCGTTCAGCCGGCACGGGAGACGCGTACTTGGCGACGGCACGAAACCGGAATACGGCACCGTGAGCTGGGTGGGGATGCTGTTCTGCGCCGGGATCGGCTCGGGTCTGCTCTACTGGTCCACTGCGGAGTGGGCCTCGTACATGGACCAGCCGCCGTTCGGGGTCGCGCCGGGCACCGCCGAGGCGCAGGAGTGGGCCGCCACCTACGGCATATTCCACTGGGGCCTATCGGCGTGGTGCCTGTACTGCTTGCCCACCGTCGCGATCGCCTGGCCCTACTACCGGTACCGGCTGCCCTATCTGCGCCTGTCGGGTGCACTCACCGGGTTGTTCGGCCGCGAATTCCCCAGTCGCCCGTTGGGCCGTCTGGTCGACCTCCTGTTCATCATTGCCCTGATCGGCGGCACGGGCACCTCGCTCGGCCTGGCGACACCGATGCTCGGGGCCGTCGCCGGGCGGCTGTTCGGCATCGAGGCCTCGTTCGCGCTGACGCTCGTCATCGCCGCCGTATGCGTGGCGCTGTTTGCGGTCAGCGTCTATCTCGGCCTGGAACGCGGCATTCGGCGTCTGTCCAACCTGAATCTCGCGCTGGCCGGCGTATTCCTGGTCTGGGTCCTCGTCACCGGACCGGCGATCTTCGCCCTGGAACTCGGGACGTCCGCGATCGGTTTGATGCTCCAGGAGTTCGTGCGCATGAACACCTGGACGGACCCGATTCTCGAGACGGGCTTCACCGAGGACTGGACGGTCTTCTACTGGGCCTGGTGGATCGCCTACGGGCCGTTCATGGGCCTGTTCGTGACCAAGATCTCCCGCGGGCGGACGCTGCGCGCCCTGATCTTCGGCATGATCGGCTTCGGGTCTCTCGGCTGTGCCGTGTTCTACGTCATCTGGGGCAACAGCGTGATGTGGATGGACCTCAACGAGGGCATCGGCTTCCTGGACCTCGTCCGCGACGGCCAGACGGCGCAGGCGATCGCCATGGCCGTCGGCAGCCTTGCCGGCCAGCCCGTGCCGCTTGCGATCTTCCTGGTGCTCGGCCTCGTTTTCGTGGCGACCACGTACGATTCAGCGTCCTACGCCATCGCCGCGTCCGCAACCCGGAATCTCACGCCCGGCACGCACCCCTCGCGGGCCCATCGCGTGTTCTGGGCCTTCGCGCTCGCGCTACTGCCGATCGCGCTCGTGGTCATCGGCACATTGAACGCTGCCCGTTCCGCCACGCTCGTGGTTTCCCTGCCGCTACTGGTCGTTGGCGTGCTCATGGTCGTGTCGTTGCTGCGCGCCCTGCGCACGGCCTGATAGACGGGGCTGCCTGAGACGCGACGCCATGGGATGACGTGATGCTGCCGGCCATCAGCCTATTCGCGGGCGCCGGCGGAATGGACGTCGGCATTGGCCAAGCCGGCTTCCGCACGCTATGCGCCATCGAAGCCGACGCGTGCTGCGCCGCCACGTTGCGGAAGAACGACTCGCGCAAGGTCGTCTGGCAGGCCGACGTCGGCGTGATCGACCCCTCCCGGGCCATGGCCGCCTTGGGACTGGAGAGTGGCGAACTCGCGCTGCTCGGCTGTGGACCACCGACACGACCGCTCAAGAGCAGCGATGCCGCGCCGGAACACGCCATGCGGGAGGTCGTGCGCTTCGTGCGCGTCTTCCACCCACGGGCGGTCTTCATCGAACAACCGCCGGCGTTCCTGCCGATGCGCGCGGCGGCGGGCAGCCACCTGCTCGAATTCGTCCGCGCGCGCCTGGCCGAACTCGGATACGACACGCACGCCGACATGCTCGATGCGAGCGCGCACGGCATCGCCCAACGCCGGCGGCGCGCCGTCGTCGTCGCCGTGCCCAAGGGTCAACCCTTCGGGTTGGCCACCCTGACGACCGGTCAGCCGCCGACGACTGTCGGCGACGTATTCGACGGCCTCCCGGCACCGACCCGAAACGGCGAGGCCGTCTCCTTGCCGAACCATGTCGACACGACACCGGCACGCGCCCGGGAACGGATCGCCTACGTTCCAGAAGGGCTCTGGCTCGCCAAGTCCCCGGATGTTCCCGCCGAGATCCTCGGGCGGCTGACCCCCAAGGACACCACCAAGTTCCGTCGGCTCGCCCGATCCGCACCCGCCCCGACCCTGCACGCCGACGAAGCGTTGTTCCACCCGGTCGCCGACCGCTACGTAACACCGCGCGAGGCCGCTCGGCTACAGGGCTTCCCCGACCGGTACGTTTTCGAAGGGCCGCTCCTCGGCCGCACCGCGCGGGTCAAGCCGGTCGACCAGTACCGACAGGTCGCGACGGCGGTTCCGCCACCGCTGGCCCGTTCCGTGGCGCGCGACCTGAGGCGCATCGTCAAAGCCCGATAGCTTCGCGGGGCTCGCCATTGCCGCGACGAACTTTTCGGGATCTCACGTCACTATATGGGTAACGCCAAGAGGAACTTCGCCATGGCCGAACCCACCGAGCAGACCCCGTCGGGATGGCATATCGCCGGCAGTGTTCGCACCGCGTACGTGGCCGGCGTCGACCCCAACGTCAGGATGAGCGGCAGTCCAACCGGCTACCTGAAGTCGACCAAGCGGAAGGTCGACGGCTTCGGCACGCTGATGCAGGACATCGCCCCCGATCAGTACGCCGGAGGCCGAATCAAGGTCTCCTGCTACCTCAAGACGGTGGACGTGAGTGCATGGGCCGGACTGTGGGTACGCGTCGACCGCGGCCGCGACGTATCGCCGATCGCGTTCGACAACATGGAGGATCGAGCGATCCGCGGCACGACGGACTGGACCGAATGCGTCGTCGTACTCGACGTCGGCGAACGCGCAAGCAACATCGCCTTCGGTGTGCTGCTCACCGGCACGGGGACCGTTTGGATCGACCGGATGCGCTTCGAGAAGGTGGACGACAGCGTGGCTGTGACCAGCCCGCCCGCCTACCGCGACGAGCCGCGAAACCTGGACTTCGCCGAGTTGCCGAATCCCCCGAAGCCCGACCAGGCAACCGTCGCGTCGGCCCGGGACCGTAGGGCGGTCAGCGAGATACTCCGGGCTGTCGTCGGGAAACGGTCGCCCGGCGACCTCCACTGTTCGTTCTGTCACAAGCCCGCGGACGCCGTGAAGAAGCTCATCGCCGGTCAGCACGTGCACATCTGCGACGAGTGCGTGGACTTGTGCGTGCAAATCCTCTCCGAGAACCCCTAGGTCTAGCGCCAGGGCTGGCCTAGGCCCACCTGAGAATGGGACGAATGCGGGATCCGTGCGCTGGCCACGACGAATTGCTCGTGGACCGATTCCTCGCAGGCGACCGCGCGGCCTTCGATACCCTGGTGCGCCGCTATCAGGATCCGATCCACAGGTTCGTTGCCTGGTCGCTCGGGGACAACGAAGCCGACGATGCGACCCAGGACGTCTTCGTCGAGGTGCATCGGTCTCTTGCCACCTGGCGCCGGCAGTCGACGTTCCGCACCTGGCTCTACGGCGTTGCGCGAAATGTCTGCCGGCATCATGCGCGGCGCGGTGCGCGACGCGGCCAAATCCACGAGGTCGACGTGGACGACCTGCCCGGCACCAGCAACCCGGATCGGCACGTTGCACAGCGCGATGCCAATGCCCTGCTGCTGTCGGCGATCGCGCGCCTGCCCCGGGATCAGCGCGTCACCCTCATGCTGCGAGCCTGGGAGGGTCTGCCTTACGACCACATCGCCGCGGTCACGGACGTGCCGGTGGGCACGGTACGATCACGGCTGCACAGCGCGCGGCGCACGCTCGCCGCAGCCATGTACGAGGCGGATGATGAGTAGCACGATGGATTGCCCGCAGGTAGAACGACGGCTCGACGAGTACGCCGCATCGGAGTTGAGCCCCGGAGAACGCGCCGAGGTGGACCAGCACTTGCACCGATGTGTCCACTGCCGGGCCGCGTTGCGGAACCTGCACGCCCTCGATGCGCGCATCCGTGCTCTGCCCGTCGGAGCCCTCCCCGACGACTTCCGCGCGCGGGTCCATGCAAAGCTACGGAAAGACCCGCCGGGGTTGGACCAGCGCTCAACGGCCCCTTCGGCGTGGCTCAGCGACGACGCGGCGACGGTCGACACCGCGCACGCGTTCCTACACTTTACGCGGTTCGCGGCCTGACACCCGCGGCTGGCGACTCCGGAGGACGCGTGGCAGAGAGAAGAAGGCGGCGGAAACGCATCCTCACGGATGACCTCACGCTGCGCAGTTTCACCGAACGGGACTTCGATTCGGTCGTCCTAGGGTTGGAGCAACAGTCGCCCGCCGTGGACGAGTTCGACTGGTTCGCCCACATAGACGCCCTCATCAAGCGAGACCGTCGGTTAAGCCGCAAACGACTGTTCCGCGACCTCATCAAGGTCCAAGAGGCGGCCAGCATCTACACCAATCCCGGGCTGCGGTTCCAGATCTTCACGCGCAGGGGCGCGAAGTGGATGGGCTACGTAGCGATCTACGACGCCCGCTGGAACGTCCAAAGCGCGGCCATGGACTACTACCTGCTCAACCAGTACTGGGGACAGGGCATCGCTCAACAGGCCGTGACCGCCGTGTTGTCATACTGTTGGACGGACCTCGGGCTCCACCGCGTCGAGGCACAGGTGGACGAGGACAATACGCGCAGCATCCGCTTCGCCGAGCGCTTGGGGCTGGTCTATGAAGGCATCCGGCGACACGGCACCCATGTCAATGGGCGGTGGCGGAACAAACGCATCTACTCGGCGCTCGCAACCGACCCCGTGCTCGGCCAAGAGGAGTCGGACAGGCCGGGCCGTTCCTGAGGCACTTCCTCAACTCACGACCGCGCCGAAGTGCCGCCTGCCAGTTTGCGCGAGTCCAGCGAACCGAGTCGCGATGGCCTTTCGAATCGGTAGAGCGGTGACCTGGCGATGGAGTAGCTCGGTGAACAGGCGCTCATCGAAGTCGGCGAGGTCGAGTTCCGGGAGCCGCCGATAGCGATTGCCGCGCCGGGTCGCAATGTAGAACGTGTCGAGGAGCGCCTTTTCGGCGGTTGCGATCGCGTAGGGCGGCGCCGTTTCGGACATTTCGATCCCTTCGGCCATCATCGACGGGCGCAGTTGCAGAAACTCGAAACGGCCGATCAGGCTATCCAGCGCGCGCCCGTGGCCGGTGGTAGCAACGTGGATCGCTCCTGGAATCTGCGACAGAAGGCCGTGACGGTGCAACGCCGAGATGAACGAAACATAGCCGTGCTCGTTGCCAAGCAGCAGGCCGGTGGCCGCGTAGGGCGTGTAGGCCGGGTGTCCCGGTTGCGCCCAAACGCCACGCGTCACCCGAGCGAGCGCGTTGCGCTTGGACAATCTCCCGAGCCACCGCGACGCGCTGTCCAGGCGCTCTCCCGTCGCGAAAGCAAAGGATCGCGTGGTGAACATCGCGTGCTGCGCGAGAAACGCAATAGGATCAATCGTGCCGGTAGGACGGGCACGCCTACCGAGCGACTCATCTCTTTGCATCATGGATCGCCCGTATCCAGGAGGCCCAACAAGGCCGCGCAAATGTCGTCCCAACGGTCGACACCTTCGACCTATTGTGAATCTGTAGATACGCTATTGGCTATTCAGATTCATATTGCTCGGAGCACGCTGCCACGAGAATGACGCGATGGTCGCCGTGCCGGCGACTCAGGCGCGCAGGCGGCTGTTGTCGGGATCCCAAGGACTCTCGGCGACCACCTCCGCCGGGTAGCGTTCGCCGAGAATCTCGATCTCCAGGCGCGTGCCCGCGGTCGCGTATTCCGGTCGCACCATCGCGAGCGCGAGGGACTGTTCCAGGCGAAACCCGTAGTTGCCGCTGGTCGACCGGCCAATCATCTCCCCGCCAAGGTACAGGGGGTTGTTGCCCAGTGGATCCGCGTCGTCGGGGCCGTCGACGACCAGGGTCGCGAACGCGTTCGCGAAGCCGCGCTGCTGCCACTCCACGAGTCCCGCGCGCCCGGTGAAGTCGCCCTTGTCGAGGCGCACGAACCGGTCGAGGCCGGATTCCAGCGCGGCGTATTCGATCGACAGTTCGGCACCCACCATGCGGTAGGACTTCTCGACGCGCAGGGAGTCCATGGCACGGATGCCGAAGGGTTTCAGGCCGAGGTCCTCGCCCGCCGCCGTCAACGCGTCGAAAATCGCATTCTGGTAGTCGATCCGGTGGTGGATCTCCCAACCGAGTTCGCCGACGAAGTTCAGCCGCAGCAGTTTCGCGGGCGCCAGGGCGATGGTGGCATCAACGCCGGACAGCCAACGGAAACGTCCGTTGTCGAGGTCAGCGTCGCAGACGCGGCGAAGGAGTTCCCGCGACTTCGGTCCGGCGACCACCAACACGCCCATGCTCGCCGTCAGATCGTCGAAGCGCACGCTGCCGTCGGTCGGCATCTGCCGCGCCAGGTAGTCGTGGTCGAGGCGCTGGAACGCGCCCGCCGAAACCAGGTAGAAGCTGTCTTCGGCCTCCCGGTGCTTCCGGTGCTCCCTGTGAATGGTGAACTCGGAGTGCACGCCGCCACGGCTGTCCAGCGCATGGCACAGCGCGATGCGACCCGGCCGGCGCGGCAGCCGGTTGGCGACAAAGCGGTCCAGGAACTCGGCCGCCCCCGGTCCGCTGACGCGCGCCTTCGCGAACGCCGTCATGTCCAGGAGCCCGACGTTGTCGCGGACGTTGCGGCATTCGGCACCGACGTGCTCGAACCATCCGGAGCGGCGGAACGACCAGTGGTCTTCCCGGGCAACGCCGGCCGGGGCGAACCAGTTCGGCCGCTCCCAGCCGAACTTCTGCCCGAACACGGCCCCGCGGGCGCGCAGCCGTTCGTAGCACGGCGCCATGCGATGCGGACGGGCCGCAGGCCGTTCTTCGTCCGGGTAGTGGACGGTGAACACGTTGGCGTAGGCCTCTTCGTTCTTCGCCTTGAGGTAGGCACCGGTCGCATAGTCGCCGAAGCGGCGGGGTTCGACGCCGAGCATGTCGATGGTCGGCTCTCCTTCGACGATCCATTCCGCGAGTTGCCAGCCCGCGCCGCCGGCGGCCGTGATGCCGAAGCTGTGGCCCTCGTTGAGCCAGAAGTTGCGCTTGCCCCAGGCCGGGCCGACGATCGGACTGCCGTCGGGTGTATAGGCGATCGCGCCGTTGTAGACGTTCTTGACGCCGAGTTCACCGAACGCCGGGACGCGACGGATCGCAGACTCGATGTGCGGCGCCAGGCGGTCGAGGTCCGCATTGAACAACTCGTACTCGCTGTCCGGCGAAGGCCCGTCCACGTAGCAGGCCGGCGCGCCCCGCTCGTAGGGCCCGAGCAACAATCCGCCCGCTTCCTCCCGCATGTACCACGAGCCGTCGGACTCGCGCAGGACGCCCATTTCCGGCAATCCCTGGGCGCGACGCGCCTGGATCCCGGGATGCGCCTCGGTGACGATGTACTGGTGCTGCACGGGCAGGACCGGGATGTCGAGACCCACCATGGCACCCGTTCGACGCGCGAAGCTGCCGGTCGCCGACACCACGTGTTCGCAGACAATGTCGCCCTGGTCCGTGCGCACGAGCCACTCGCCGCCGGGCCGTTCCTCGATGGCCGTGACGGCGGTCTGGCGGTGGATCGTGGCACCCGAGGCACGCGCCCCGCGGGCCAGCGCCTGGGTGAGGTCGGCGGGTTGGACGTAGCCGTCGCCCGGGTGGCGGATGGCGCCGATCAAGCCGTCGGTCACGGCCAAAGGCCAGATCTCGCGCACCTGGTCCGGGTCGAGGAACTCGACCTCGACGCCGATGGTGCGGGCAACGCTCGCGTACTGGCGGTACTCGTCCATGCGGTCGGCGGTCATCGCCAAGCGGATGTTGCCAACCAGGCGCAAGCCGACGTCCTGGCCGGTTTCGGCTTCCAGAGTCCGGTAGAGGGCAACGGAGTACTTGTGCAGTTGTCCAACCGAGTAGCTCATGTTGAACAGCGGCAGCAAACCGGCGGCGTGCCAGGTCGCGCCGGAGGTCAACTCCTTGCGCTCCACGAGCAGGACATCGGACCACCCCTTGCGGGCCAAGTGATAGAGGCTGGATACGCCGACGACGCCGCCGCCGATGACGACTACGCGCGCATGCGTCTGCATCGACCGCTCCGGTTCGCGCCCCGCTAGAACACGCCGACGACCTGGCCGTCAGCATCCACACCGATGTCCAGGGCGGCGGGCCGGCGCGGCAAGCCGGGCATGGTCATCACGGCGCCGGTGATAGCGACCACGAAACCGGCCCCCGCCGACAAGCGTGCCTCGCGCACGGGCAATACGTGGTCGACCGGGGCGCCAAGCGCCTTGGGATCGGCGGAAAAGCTGTACTGCGTCTTGGCGACGCACACCGGCAGGCGACCGTAGCCCCAGTCCTCGAACATCGCGAGGTCGCGGGCGGCCTCGGGCTCGACGGCGATCCCCGCTGCACCGTAGATGCGCCGCGCAACGGTGTCGATCTTGTCATGGAGGGACGCCTCGTCACCGTAGAGCAAGTCCACCCGGCCGCCCTCCTGGCCGAGCCGGTCCATGACCGCCTCCGCCAAACCGGTTGCGCCGGCGCCGCCGTCGGCCCAATGGGTAGCCGGCACGGCACGCACGCCGCATCCGGCGGCGATGTCTTCGATCGCGGCGACCTCGTCCGCGGTGTCGGTATTGAAGTGGTTGATGGCGACGACGGGTGGCAAGCCGTAGGCCTTGAGGTTCTCGACGTGCCGCACAAGGTTGGCGGCACCCGCCCGGACGGCGCCGACATCCGGGGCCGCGAGGTCTCCCTGGGCGACGCCGCCATGCATCTTCAACGCCCGTACGGTGCACACAAGGACCACGGCGTCCGGGCGCAGACCGGATTGGCGACACTTGATGTCGAGGAACTTCTCGGCGCCGAGGTCGGCACCGAAGCCGGCCTCCGTGACCACGACGTCGGACAGTGCGAGCGCCGCGCGGGTCGCGACGACCGAATTGCATCCGTGCGCGATGTTGGCGAACGGGCCGCCGTGAATGAACGCCGGGTTGCCTTCAAGGGTCTGGACCAGGTTCGGATTCAAGGCGTCGTTCAAGAGTGCGGCCAAGGCACCTTCCACGCCCAGGTCGCGGACCTGAACCGGCCCGCCGTCCTTGCGGCGACCGAGCACGATGTCGCCCAGACGCTTCAAAAGGTCGCCGCGGTCCTGCGCGAGGCACAGAACGGCCATGATCTCGGATGCCGCCGTGATGTCGAAGCCGCTGGTCCGATGGGCGCCGCGACCGAGGGCGAACTCGGCGCGGCGCAAGGCGCGGTCATTGACATCGAGCGC
>LXNI01001976.1_pt1 | contig 15628 bp, 12 predicted proteins | sample 809091 | NCBI WGS metagenome assembly LXNI01 (sample SAMN04870527, study PRJNA318959) | sponge metagenome | biome: 01000161; feature: marine sponge reef; material: water | host: Sarcotragus foetidus | place: Greece: Milos, Mediterranean Sea | collected 2013-05-29 | depth 5-7 m | reverse complement strand
GGGACGGCGCAAACGCAATGCACCGCTACTGGACTCCAGCGCCTCCCCGGACGGATCCAGCAACACCTGCTCAAACTGCGCGGAGAAACTGTCCAGGCCATCAAGAAAGACATCAAGCGCATTGTCGGCCGCCGGCGCGGCCAGGGACAAGATTAATCCGTAGATGAACGCAGATATACGCAGATAAAAAGAACGAAAATAATAATAATCTGTAACTACTCGCCCCTTGACCCGGCAGTTCCCGCTGAATGCCGGGGTCAGAGTAAAATCACTACCCATCCTGCCATCAACCCCGATAACAGCGATTTTACTCTGACCCCACCGGTCCGATCGGTGGTGGTGGCCCCGCCAGGATTTCGCGGTTGCCGTTGGCTTCCAGGGGGCCGACCAGGCCGCTGGCTTCCATTTCCTCGACGATACGGGCGGCGCGGTTGTAACCGATTTTGAGCCGGCGCTGGATATAGGAGATGGAGGTCTTGCGGGTTTCCGTGACGATCCTCACCGCCTCGTCATAGAGCGGGTCGGTGCCGTCCGAGGCGGTTTCAATACCCGGCACGGGATCGGCGCCGCCGGCGCCCGGGTCCAGGGTAATGCCGTCCAGGTAATTCGGGCCGCTGAGGTCCTTGATATGTTTGACCACCTTGTGCACTTCATGGTCATCGACAAACGCGCCGTGTACCCGTATCGGCACACTGGTGCCGGGCGGCAGAAACAGCATGTCCCCGTGTCCGAGCAGATTTTCCGCGCCCATTTGATCCAGGATGGTGCGCGAATCCACCTTGGATGAAACCTGGAAGGCGATACGGCAGGGAATGTTGGCTTTGATCAGGCCGGTGATGACGTCCACGGATGGGCGCTGGGTGGCCAGGATCAGGTGGATGCCGGCAGCCCTGGCTTTCTGCGCCAGCCGCGCGATCAGTTCTTCCACCTTCTTCCCGACGGTCATCATCATGTCCGCCAGTTCGTCAATCAGGATAACGATATAAGGCAGTTCTTCCAGCGCCGGCGCCTCGTCCTCATCGTTGACAGGCGTATAGAACGGATCCGGCAGCGGTTGGCGGCGGCTGGCGGCCTCGACGATCTTCTTGTTATACCCGTTGATATTGCGCACCCCCAGGGTCGCCATCAACTTGTAGCGGCGTTCCATTTCTGCCACACACCAGCGCAGGGCGTTGGCGGCTTCCTTCATGTCCGTTACCACCGGCGTCAACAAATGGGGGATGCCCTCATACACGGATAATTCGAGCATCTTCGGATCGATCATGATCAAGCGGATCTTTTTGGAAGGCGACTTGTACAGCAGGCTCAGGACCATGGCGTTGATGGCAACCGACTTGCCTGAACCGGTGGTGCCGGCGACCAGCAGGTGCGGCATGCGACTGAGGTCCATGACCACCGGGTGGCCGCTGATGTCCTTGCCCAACGCCAGCGCGGTGGTTGAATTCAGTTCTTCATACTCCCTGGAGCTCAGCATCTCATTCAGGGCAACCAGTTCCCGGGTGGCATTGGGTATTTCCAGGCCGATAACGGATTTGCCCGGTATCACGTCCACCACGCGCACGCTTACCACCGACAGCGAACGCGCCAGGTCCTTGGAGAGGTTGCTGATCTGGCTGCCCTTGACGCCCGGCGCCGGTTGCAACTCAAAGCGGGTAATCACCGGCCCCGGGTTGACCGCGACCACGTCCACCTGGATGTTGAAATCGAGCAGCTTCAGTTCCACCTGGCGCGACATGGCCTCCAGGGTGGCATCCGAATAATGTCCCTGGGACGGTCCGGGTTGATCCAGCAGGTTCAGGGGCGGCAATGCCGCTTCGGCCGGCATCTCGAACAGTGGTTCCTGTTTCTCCGCCTCGACGCGACGACTGGTTTCCACCTTGCCGAGCACCGGTTCGATGCGCGGCGGCGGCCTCTCCCTGACTTTTTTCTGCTGTTTTCTTACCAGGTCCACGCGCTCTTTCTTGACTTCCGCCGACCTGGAGCGCTGTTGTAGCAGGTTGTACCAGGTATTGATTTTGCCGATTGCTCTCAGCGCGCCATAGCCGGTTGCGTCTATCACCCGCAGCCACGACAAACCCGTGTACACCGCGATGCCTGCCAGCAAGATGGTAACCATCAGCAACACGCTGCCGGCATTACCGAACACGTCAAGCAGCAACGTCCCCAGGGCAATACCCAGGATTCCACCGGCGCTGGCGGTCTGGTCCGACAGGTGTGCCGGCAATTGCGTTTCCCCGTACAGGTACATCCAGGCCAGCGTGCAACATCCGCAAAACAGCAGGATAAATCCACCGGCCCTGAGCACCATCAGCAGGGTTGGCGCCGGCGCCTCATTGCGCCGAAAGATAAAGATGCGCCAGCCGTCAAAGACGATCAGCAGGGGAAACAGGTAACCCGGATAGCCAAACAGGTACAGCAGCAGGTTGGCGATATAAGCGCCGACAATGCCGCCGCCATTGTGAATCACGGCAACGCTGACCGCCTGCGACCAACCCGGGTCGGCAGGATGATAGGTGTACAACGACAAGGCAGTAAACAAGGCGCCAGCCAGGATAAAAATAAAGCCGATTTCGTTCAGGTAGCGCGTAATTCGTCCTTGCGCCGCGCCGTCCGACTGTTTTTTTCTGGATGCCTGTTTCACGCTGTGTGTGGGATAGTTGGGTTTGGTAAATAGTAAGAGTTATCAAGGAAAAAGAAAAGGGGCATTGACATAATAAACATAACTGCTACAATTGTCCGGTTTTAACAACACGGGGTAAACCAATGGGGAATTTGACACTGTCCGGAAGCGCGTATATTCGAGCCGTCGCAGGCCGGATGTCTCGTATATTAACACCATTGCTGACGTTGCCGTTGGTCGTATTACCGGGCAGTTTTGCTGCTGCCCAGGAAAGCGGCATCGGCGCGCTGATGGAAGAAATAAAGGTTACCGCCAGAAAACGTGAAGAAGGCCTGCAGGATACCCCCATTGCGGTCTCCGTGTTCAGCGGCGAGAGCCTGGAAGCGCGCGGCGTACAGCGCATCGATGAGATTGCCGGGCTGACCCCCAACATGTCATTCGACAATATCAACACCAACGGCGGCGGCGGCAACAGCGCAGCCGTGTTCCTGCGCGGCGTGGGCCAACGCGACTTCCTGCCTTCCGCCGACCCGGGTGTGGGCATCTACGTGGACGGTGTCTATTACGCGCGCAGCATCGGCTCAGTGCTGGATATCATCGATATCGACCGCGTTGAAGTCCTGCGCGGCCCCCAGGGCACCTTGTTCGGTCGTAATACCACGGGCGGCGCCATCGCTATCCATACCCGGAAACCCCACGAGGAATTCGAGGGCAAGGTGCGGGTAAGAGTAGGTATCGACGACCGGGCCGACGTGCTCGGCAAGGTCAACGTCCCGCTCAGCGACAACCTGTTTATGAATGCTACGATTGCCAAGTTCGACCAGGACGGTTTCGTGGTGAACCCCATTAACGGCATGGACACCGGCGATGACGATACCCTCGCCTTCCGCGGCGCACTGCGCTGGCAGGCGAACAATTTCGAGGTGAATATCAACGGTGACTACTCCCGTGACCGGGAAAACGGCCAGGCCCGCGTGACCTCGGAAAATCCCAACCGCGTCGTCAGTTACGCCCCCGGGCAAAGTGTGTTCAATCATAATGTATTAATCGGCGCCAATTCACCGTTTCACCCTGCCAATGGCGGCAATGGTTTGAATAATCCGGGTACGCCTTTCGTCAGGGACTTCAGTAATTGCGATGCTACCCCTGTAAATCCCGCGGGCACGACCTCCGGTTGCGCCAATGCCAACAACATCGCCCTGGGCAAGAATACCAGCACCATGCCGACCTTCTCCGACCACGATGTCTACGGCTTCTCCGGCACGGTTGACTGGCAGCTCTCGGACAACCTGCAAATCAAGTCCATCACCGCCTACCGCAACGTGGACAGCTCCTTTGCCCATGATGGCGATAGCACGCCTTACTACCTGTCCTATGTGCGGGATGAGATTTACACGCAGGAACAGTTTACCCAGGAAATACAGTTACAGGGCACAGCCGTTGGCGAGCGCCTGCAATGGATCATTGGGGGCTTCTATTTCACCGAAGACGGCAACAACTACAACCCGGTGGATTTTGCCCATATTGACATAGAAAGCGGCGGCAAATACGACCATGAAAGTATCGCCGGCTTTGCCCAGGGTACGTTTGACATCACGGAGAGGTTGCATCTTACCGCCGGCATTCGCTACACCGACGATACCAAGGATTTCATCGTCACCAGTGACGGCAGGTACAGTACCCCCGGCACTCACTTTCCCATGGGCGAGAGTGACGAAGTGAATATCCAGTCCGCAGTGCCGGTGTTTGCTCCACCGGGGATTCTGGTGAAGCTGATTGGCGACGGCACCACCACCCTGAAGGCCGATGACTGGACTCCCATGGCAAATATTTCCTACGACGTGAATGACAACCTGATGACCTATTTCACGTATTCTGAAGGGTTCAAGAGTGGCGGCGTACAGCAGCGCAACGCCGGCGTATTCGGCGGTGCGGCGCCTACCTACGACCCGGAATTCGTGGAATCCTTTGAAATCGGTTTCAAGTTCAGCACGCCGGATGGCCGGTTCGTCATGAATGCGGCCGCCTTCTATGCCGATTACACAGACATTCAACTGGAAACCCTGGCGCCTGAGGGTATCGCACCGCAGACCGACAATGCCGGCGAAGGTGAGATCAAGGGTTTTGAAATTGAATCACGCTGGTCGCCGCTGGACACCTGGTTCCTGGAAGTGGCGATTGGCCACCTGGACGCGAAGATCACGAAATCCGACCCCTCGGTATTTAACACCGGTGGCCCTGCCAAGGGTGACCGGTTGCCGCAGGTGCCGCGCTGGTCGCTGGCCTCCTCGCTCATCAAGGAGTTCGGCCTGGGCGATATGGGCACCATCATTGCGCGGGTGGACTACAACTACCGCACCAAGGTATTCTTCGACCCGGCCAACGATCCGGGTAGCGTGATGCAGTCCCACGGCCTGCTGAATGCCAGCCTGGGCTGGGACAGCGCCAGTGACCAGCTCTCGCTCATCTTCCATGCGAACAATATCTTCGACAAGCGCCGTATCATCTATACGGAACTATCGGGGTCGGCACGCACGCAGAATGACGTGCTCGCCCGTGATTTTGCCTGGTACCTGACCGGCGAGTACCGGTTCTAGTACTCTTTCAAATCGGCAGTGGTGACAGCATCTTCAGTTGCCGGGTCTTGAGCACGACCCGGCGGCTGAGTAATTTCCAACTATCCGCGTCCGCCTCCCAGCAATCATCGTAGCGGCCTGTGGCATACAAGGAGGTAATGCCCTCCTGGCTGGTGTGGTACAGCACGAAAGTGCTTGAAGTCTGCGCGTGCGCAGCGCCCAGTTCAATCACTTCCACGGACAAGACCCGGCTTTGCCCCACCTCGGCGATCTCCCATTCCTGTTCAGACATGGCCGCGATGCGTGCGCTTAATTCCGCGCGGCTACACTGCATCCAAACCATGGGTTCGGGAAGTTCCGGCGCCCTGGTGACAATCTCGTAGCTGCCCTGTTCCCGGTACAGGTCCAGGTAAGCCTGGAAATCTCGCTCGTCCAGGTAACGGCCGGAAGCGTGGATCAGGCGATTCAGTTCAAACTGCCCGGTAATATCTCTTAACGCCATGCGTTATTGCTCTCCTCTCATCCGGGAACGGATGTTATCAGTGATGCCCATAAGACCCCATTCATCCGACAGCGGCCGGGCCGAGGTCGTGTGATTCATTATCCGGGGACGGATTTAAATCCGTCCCCTGTTTTGCCGGACTACCAATGCATGCCGCGCTGAGGTCATGTGCCCGGTAACCCGTCTGCCGACTCCACTCAGCATAGAAATTACGCAATGTGGAATCGCTCATGGGCCCGTCTTCCTCCCTGGCGATGATGCTGTAACGGCTGCTGCCGTGTTCCATGTTGCGCATCTGTGCCTGTACCGCCCACACGTCTTCGGCCAGGTTGAGGCCAGTGGGGCCCCATACCTGGTTATGATGGCGCACGCGCAGGGCGCGTTGTGCCTCCGTGTCATCCGCCAGTCCCAGCCCGCGGCACTCCAGCAAGGTGCGCGTGGGTGAGAGCGGCATGATCGAATCGATGCGGGCCACCGTGGAACGGCAGTTCAGCAACATGTCCGGGAACAGGTTGATGACCACGTGCCCGTTCGGCGCCATGCCCGGCATCACGTCGGCGCTGCGTTGCTCGTAGTTCAGGTTGCCGTAACTGATGCTGGCATGGTCGAAGCTGACGTGCCCGCGTGGGTGGCAGGTCCATTGACGTTTGTGGTAGTCCTGCCGGGCCACGCCGGTAGTGCGGTTCAATAAATGCAGCAACTCGTGATAGCCCTCGTAGTTGGTCTCGACAAACAGCTTCCAGTTGGCCTGTATTTCCGTGCGATGCAGGTGAAACACCTCCATATCGGCCAGGCCGAAGGGGGTGCGTATCGCCTTGATTACGGCCTCCCCCAGAAAGTCGCGCAAGGAACCTGCGTCCTCATCCAGGCACACAAACACCAGGTCGAACAGCGTGTCCACACGCACCGGCTTCAGTCCGGCATCCTCTTTTGTCACAGCGGTATCCCGGTAGCCCGCAGGCCGGGAAATGCCGGTGCAGCGGCCGCGCTCGTCATAGCTCCACAAGTGGTAAAAGCAGGTCATGCGGCCCTGTTCCAGCCGGCCGCAGGGTTTCCTCAACACGCGCGCGCCGCGATGGGCGCAACTGTTGTAAAACGCCCGCAACTCCCCGTCAGCGCCCCTGACCAGCGCCAGTTCATGACCGGCAACCTGCACCAGGCGGAAATCGTGCGGCGCCGGCAACTCGGACGCGTGACAGACAAAACGCCAGGCGCGGGAAAGCACAGTACGCCGCTCCGTCTCGAATACGTCCGGGTCGGTATAGATGCGGTTGTCCAGGTAATGCGTGGACGGCAACTGCGGCCGGGTGTGGCTGTCAAGTCTGGTCTGCATATGTTACATTGGGTCGTATCCCATGCCTCTCATTCATCTTATCAAATCCGCCCTGCTGTTTTCCATTCTGTTATTGCCCGCGTGCGACAAACAACCGGACCTGGAGATCATCCGGGCCATCAGCATGTTGCCGAGACAAACCGATTACACCCGTGATTTCGAGCAGTGGATCAAACAGGTCAATGAACTGGGAGCGGGCAAGTTCAGGATTATTTTTGTCGGCGGCCCCGAGGCGATCCCGACCTTTGAACAGGCCGACGCGGTCAGGACCGGTGTGGTGCACATGGTCTATGGCCCGGCCACCTATTACATCGGCCTGCTGCCGGAGGTGGAAGCGCTGTTCGCCAGCAACGTACCGCCCTGGGAAACCCGCCGCAACGGCGGTATCGACCTGATGGACCGGTTGCACCGGGACAAGCTGGGCGCACGCTACCTGGCCCGCGCCGCGTTCATCGAGTTTCACGTATTCACCCGGGAACAACCGCCGCTCAATGTTGAGAACGTGCCGGACCTGGATTCCTGGCGCATACGCGGCGGCCCGGTCTGGCGCGATTTTATCAGCAGCCTGGGCGCACGGTTTGTCAACGTTGCCGCGCCGGATATCTACATGGCGCTGGAACGCAACATGATCCAGGGCATAGGCTGGCCCATTGTCGGTTTGCAGGACGCCTCCTGGCACCAGCACCTGAAATACCGCATCGACCCCGGCGTGTTCTCCAGCGACGTGGGCATCATCTTCAACCAGGAACGCTGGGAACAACTGCCGGAACCGGTGCGGGACGTCCTGATGCAGGCCGTACTGGAATATGAAACGGACAGCTATCACCGCTTTGAACAAGTTACCGGGGAACAGGATGAGCGTCTGCGCGGCCTGGGCATGAACGTGGTGCGTCTCGGCAAGGACGGCGAAAGAAAATACCGCGCGCTGGCCCACGACGTCATCTGGCGCCGCCTGCAAACGCGTTCGCCCGACTCTTATGCGGCACTGCGGGATAAATTTTACCGGGAAGCGGAATGAACGACAAACCACAAGGCATCTACGAACAGACCTTGTTCAGCCTGTTCGCGCTGGGCGCGGCGATCCTCGCCGCGATAACGTTGCTGATCCTGTATGACGTAGTTGCGCGCCTCACCGGCCTGGCCACATTCCCCCATACTCTGGCGGCCACGGAATACGGCCTGTATTACCTCACCCTGCTGGGCGCGCCCTGGCTGGTGCGGATAAAACGCCATATCTACCTGCAACTGCTCAGCGCCGTGGCGCCGGCGCGGCTACGCCCCGTGCTTGCCCGGCTGTGTTACCTGTTATGCGTCATCGTGTGCGCGGTGATCTGCTGGTACGCCGGGCAGGTGACACTGGAAACCTGGCTGCGCGGGGATCTGGAAGTGCGTTCCTTCGATATGCCGCGCTGGCTCATCTTCGCGGTCATGCCGCTCTCGTTCGCACTGCTGACGGTGGAATTCGGACGTTACCTGCTGGGTTTTGACGATATGTATGACGCTGAGATTGGCATTCGTGAGTAATCAATGTCCCTGATCTGGTTCGCCGCGTTCGCGCTGATGCTGGGCATCACGATTTTCCTCATCGCGCTGGGCATCCCGGTCGCGTTCGCGTTCCTGGGCGCCGACCTGGTCGGCGTGCTGCTGTTTATGGGCGGTGAGGCGGGCCTGGCGCAACTGGTGCGCAATGCCGCCAACGCGCTGACCCGTTTCGCCCTGGTGCCCGTGCCCCTGTTCCTGATCATGGGCGAGTTGTTCTTCCATTCCGGCCTGGGTTTCCGCGCGTTCAATGCCCTGGACAAACTGTTCGGGTGTCTGCCGGGACGCCTGTCCTTCATTACCGTAGGCGGCGGCACCCTGTTCGCGGCGCTGTCCGGTTCCAGCATGGCCTCCACCGCGCTGCTGGGCACCCTGATGGTGCCGGAAATGAACAAGCGCGGCTACAAGAACCGCCTGTCGATCGGGCCGATACTGGGCGTGGGCGGCCTGGCCATACTCATCCCGCCCTCGGCGCTGGCGGTGCTGTTGGGCAGCCTGGCCTATATCGACATCGGCAAGTTGCTCATCGCCGGCATCATTCCGGGACTCACCCTGGCCTTGCTGTACGGGCTTTACATTATCCTCAGCATCCGCCTGGACCCCGCCTCGGCGCCGGCCTACGAGGTGGAACCCATCTCCCTGCGGCAGAAACTGCTGCTGGTGGCCAGGGACGTGTTGCCCATGGGGCTCATCGTGTTCCTGGTGGTCGGCCTGATCGTGCTGGGCTGGGCCACCCCCACCGAGTCCGCAGCCTGCGGTGTGGCCGGCGTGATGCTGCTCGCCGCCTGTTTCCGTTGTCTATCCATGGCGGCCATCACCCAATCCCTGCTCGGCGCCACCCGGGTAACGGTGATGATGTTCATGATCATCCTCGGCGCCACCACGTTCAGCAAGGTACTGGCTTTCTCCGGCGCCACCACCGGCCTGGTGGACTGGATCAGCACGCTGACGCTGGCTCCCATCGCCGCGCTGCTCATCATGTTCGTGGTGATGCTGCTGCTGGGCGCGTTCATGGAGCAGTTGTCCATGATGATGCTTACCCTGCCGGTGTTCGTGCCGCTGGCCCATTACTACGGTTTCGACATGATCTGGTTCGGGGTGATCGTGCTGCTGGCGCTGGAGATGAGCCTCACCATGCCGCCCATGGGCCTGCTGCTGTTCGTGATGAAAGGCGTGGCCCCGCCCGGCACCCGCATGCAGGACATCTGGCTGGCTGCCCTGCCGTTTATGGCCTGTTCCGCGCTGCTGCTGTTGTTGTTGATCCTGTATCCGGAGCTGGCCCTGTGGCTGCCGGGATTAGGAATTAAGAATTAGGAATTGGGAATGGGGGGCATTCCTCTGGGTCCTCTATTCCGATAATCTTCCCACCTGGTCCGTCTTACCCTCCGCGCCGAGGGCGGCGTAGCCGCTGTCCACGGGGACGTCGGCGCCGTTGATGCCGGAAGCGGCGTCGGAGCAGAGGAATACTACCGTGCGCGCCACCTGTTCCGGGTCCACCGCGCGGCCTGACAGGTGGAAGTCGCCGGCGACCCGGTCCGCCTTGGCGCGGTCGTTCCCACTCATGTCGCGGATCACGTTCGACCAGACCCAGCCTGGGGACACGCAATTCACGCGGATATTGTCCTCGGCCAGCAACAGCGCCTCGTTACGGGTCGCCCCGATAATCGCCGCCTTGGACGCGGCGTACAGCATACGCCCCGGTTGCGCCCGCTTGCCGCTGATGCTGGCGAAGTTGACCACCGCGCCGCCCCCGCGCCGGCGCATGTGCGGCGCGACTTTCTGTACGAACAGGGCGCCGCTCACCAGGTTCACGTCCAGCGCCTGGCGCCATTCCTCACGTGTGGAAGCAAGCCCGTTGTCCAGGTAGGTGCAGGCCACGTTCACCAGGCAGTCGATACCGCCCCAGCGCGCCAGCGTCTGTTCGATGACTGAGTCGACCTGCGCGTCATCGGTGATGTCCGCCTCGATAAACGCCAACGCCTCGCCCGCTTCCTGTTGCAGTTCCGCGCCGCCTGCCGCGTCGATATCGCACACTGTCACCCTGGCCCCGGCCCGGATGAATTCATGCGCAACCTTCCGGCCTATCAGGGTGGCGCCGCCGGGAATAACGGCTACTTTATCTTCAAGGTTTATCATAGTTTCTTTACCTCTTCTGCAATGATTTCAATACCCTCCCGCACCACCTCGTCATTCATGGAATACGTCATGCGTATGCACTCCTGTTTGTGCGGCCAGGGGTCATGATCCAGGCCCAGGAAAAAATATTCGCCGGGGATAATCAGCACGCCTCTTTGCTTCAGGCGCTGGTACAGTTCCAGGCTGCTGATGGGCAAGCCGGGAAACCACAACCAGAGAAAGATCGCTCCCTCTGCCTTGTGTACGAAATACTCCACGCCTGCCAGTTCCCGGTGCAGCAGCGCAATGGCCCGTTGCGCCTTCGCCTGGTAATACGGCCGGATCAGGGAGCGGCTGATGTCAGTGATCCGGCCGGAGCGGACCAGGTCATACGCCAACGCCGCACCGGTACTTTCCGGCGCCAGGGTCAAAACACCATTGATATTGCTGAGCGCGGTGATGATGTCGGCGCGGGCCACGACAATACCGGTGCGCGTCGCCGGCAACCCCAGCTTGGACAGGCTCATGGACAGGATGATATTCTCGTTCCACACCAGTTCCGCCTCCGTGAAGATGATGTTGGGGAACGGCATCCCGTAGGCATTGTCGATAATCAGCGGGATCTCTCGTTGCGCGGAGATGTCAACCAGCCTGGCCACCTCGGTATCGGTGAGCACGTTACCGGTGGGGTTGGTGGGCCGCGACACACAGATGGCGCCTATGGATTCATCCACGCTCAGGCTGTCAAAATCCACGTGATACTTGAAAGTACGGTCTGGTTCCTGCTCAAGCGTCGGCCTGTTGGCCACGAACAGGTTATCCACCAGTCCTACGTCCCCGTAACCGATATACTCCGGCGCCATGGGCAGCAGGATTTTCCTGGCGCCACCCGCGCAGTCGCCGGCGAACATGTTGAACAGCAGGAAAAAAGCCGACTGGCTGCCAGTGGTCAGCGCTACGTTCTCTGCGCCCAGCCCCCAACCGTATTCACGGTTCAGTAATTCCGCCAGGGCCTCCAGGAACTTCAGGTTGCCCCGGGGCGGATCATAATCACCCACCACCCGGCCAAACTCGCCGGGCTGCTCCAGGATGTCCTGCATACGCTGCCGGAACAATGCCTGCACCTCGGGAATATGCGCCGGGTTGCCGCCCCCCAGCATGAGCACGTCCTGCTCCCCGGCCATCGCTCCGGCCATATCATCCATGAGCAGGATAATGCCGGAATGCTCAGAAAATCGTTGTGCGAATCTCGAAAATTTCATGGATTTCTGTTTGTTGTTGGGACAGGTGGGGTCAGAGTAAAATCGCCACTATCAGGGTCGGTGGCAGGATTGTCGGTGATTTTACTCTGACCCCGGAATTATTATATCGTTATTATCCACAGATGATTTTATTCATTCCCTGGCCGATTTTTATCAGGCGGATGACGCGTTCTGTTGCGTTGGCGATGTAGTCCCTGGAATTGGCCAGGGCCTCGCGCAGGGGCATGTCCCGGGCGATGGCCGGTTCCAGGCCGTGGATGCCGTGTTTGAAGACTGTTCCGGCATCATCCGCCAGGCCGCCGCCGATGGCGACTACGGGCACACCGTATTCCCCGGCGAGACGGGCAATCCCTGCCGGGGTCTTGCCGAAGGCGGTCTGGAAATCCACCCTGCCCTCGCCGGTAAGGACCAGGTCTGCCGCACGCAGGTGGCTCTCGATAGGGGTGGCCTTGCTGATGATTTCGATGCCGCGTTGCAGTTCCGCGCCGGCAAATACCAGCAACCCGGCGCCCATGCCGCCGGCCGCGCCGGCGCCCGGAACCGGGTCCACGTCCATCCCCAACTCCCGCTCGATCACTCCGGCCAGGTGTTTCAGGTTGGCATCCAGGGTCTGCACCATGGCCGCGTCCGCGCCTTTCTGCGGTGCGAACACGTGCGCCGCGCCATCGGCCCCGGTCAAGGGGTTATCCACGTCGCAGGCGACCAGGATATGCGCCTGTTCCAATCCGGGATGCAGGCCGTCCAGGTCCACCGACTCAATCCGGCGCAACATGCCGCCCGTCCCGTTTTCCCCGATAACACGCCCTGCCCCGTCACGGAACACTGCTCCCAGCGCCTGCGCCATACCCACACCGGCATCGTTGGTGGCAGAGCCTCCTATGCCCAGGATAATCTTGCGCGCGCCCTGCTCCAGCGCGTGGCGCATCAACTCCCCGGTGCCGTAAGAGGTGGTCAGCAACGGGTTCCGGGTGCTGTCGTCAACCAATGCCAGTCCGGACGCCGCCGCCATTTCGATCACCGCAGTGTCACCGTCTGCCAGCAGTCCGTAACCGGCTGCAACCTGCTGCCCCGCGGGGCCGGTGACGGTGCATTGGATCATTTTCCCACCGACCGCATCCAGCAAGGATTGCACCGTCCCCTCCCCACCGTCCGCCATGGGAATCCTGACGCAATCGGCATCCGGCAAGACCCGCCTGACGCCAACCTCCATAGCCTCGGCCACCTCTGTGGAAGTCAGGCTGCCTTTGAATGAATCCGGTGCGAGTATGATCTTCATGTTCTTGTTATCAGTGGATGTCGCGGATTAGTTTATTCATCCGCAGATGACGCAGATTAACGCAGATATTTTTGAAGATTCTCATGGGTTTTTCTGTTTGTTATCGGGATTGGTGGGGTCAGAGTAAAATCGCCATGATCGGGGTCGATGGCAGGATCGGTGGTGATTTTACTCTGACCCCGGAATTATTATGAACAATTACAAAAAAACATCTGCGTTAATCAACCTGGTAGGTGACACGGTCCCCGACCGCGATGTCCCGCTGCCGTACCTGGCCCGCATTCAGCTCCAGCACTGCCTTGACCTTGCCGTCGGAAGGCATTCTGGCAGTGGATTCCGGGCGGGCATTTTCAACGAGCTTGACGATATAGCCGTCAGCGCTGATATAGATTATATCAAGCGGGATAAAAGTATTCTTCATCCAGATACTCATGCGCGCCGGTTTGTCATGCAGCAACAACATGCCCTGGCGCTCGGGCAGTGATGAGCGATACATCAGCCCAAGACTTTTCAGACCCGGTGTGTCGGCAACCTCAATACGGTAGTCAACCTCACCGAATTGGGTGGCGATAGTCAGTGAGCCGGTCTTGAACTGCGCCTGGGCCACGATTGCAGTTGTGGCCAGCAGCAGCGCTACGAAGTAACCGAAAAGATGATACCTTTTCATGACGTTGAAGCATGCCCGTTCCCCATTTAATACTGGTTCACTTGCCAATCCCTCTGTTATCGTCCTCAGTCTTCGTCTCCCTGCTGTAGCCGCGGTCCTGCCGGTTCAGGTTGACGGCGTGTTTCTGGCAGTAGATGTCGTACACTTGTTCCGGGGTGAGGCCGGAGCAGATCAGGGCGGAGACCAGGAAGTGCAGTATGTCGATTAATTCGACCCGGATGTTCTGCAGGTCGATCTCGTCCTTGCTCCACCATTTCCACAACAGTTCTTCGTCCAGTTCCTGCACTTCTTCGCGCATTGCCCTGGAATAGTTTGACAGCCAGGTATTGGGCAGGTCGTTCACCTTGCGCTCACCCTGGTTGACCGCGGAAAAAATAGTGTCCATGGTCAGGGGCTTGCCGTCCGTATCCTTGAGGTTGTTCTTCCTGAACACGTAATCGTTCAGGTCGGATTGCATGGCGAAGATGCGTTGCAGCATATCCTCCCTGGGCGGTGTATCGGCGCTCATGTCATGCGTCCCAAGTGTGTGCAGGCAACAGCCCCCGGCAAGCGGCGCGGCTTAAAACATGAAATCTGCATTGTCCAGGTTGTTGGCATTGAAATCCGACAGGATGATGGTGGTTAAATAGTCCGTGCCCGACAATTCAATACGCACGTTATCGCCATAACTGACGATGTCAAGGTCGTCCACGGAGGCGATGCCGGTAAACCCGGTCAGGTCGATCACGTCTTCCCCGTCGGTGAAATCCGCAATGGTGCCGCCTCCCAGGTTGCTGGGGAAGAAATGAAACGTGTCTTTCCCGGTTCCGCCATGCAGCACGTCCATAGCGTTGCCGTCGGCAACCAGGACGTCATCGCCGGCGCCCGCTTTCAACAGGTCGTTACCCTCGCCGCCGGTCAGGGTGTCGTTCCCCTTGCCGCCGTAAACCCTGTCATGACCCTCGCCGCCATTCATCGTATCGTCGCCACCCGCGGGTCCACCATACAAGACGTCATCGCCGTCATGGCCGTTTAATATGTTGTCCTCGCCGTCCCCGGCCAGTATGTCGTTAAAGCTGCTGCCGGTAAGATGCTCAATACCGGTCAGCGTATCACCCTGGGCATCGCCGAACCGGACTGCCCTGGCGTCGTGCAAGCGCACCAGCACGCCCACCTCCGAGAACAGGTACAAGGCATGATCGCTGCCGGCCCCGCCATCCAGCACGTCGGCTCCAGGCCCACCGTTGAGCGTGTCGTCACCGTCGCCGCCGTTGAGCGTATCGTCACCGGCAAAGCCGTTCAAGGTGTCATCACCGCCCAGGCCATCCAGGGTATCGTCGCCCGCCGTGCCGTCGAGATTATCGTCGCCCGCTGTGCCCATGGGTGCGACGCCGGCATCCGGATCGGACGAGTCGCCGGATCGGTCTTCAAGCGTGATGTCTGTCGATGCGGACAAGCCGCCGGGAAGGGAAAAATCGACCTTCACGGTAGTGGCCGAGGTGAACTCAAGGTCAACCTCATAGCTATCGCCACCATCCAGTTCCAGTTTCAGCCTGGCCGTACTCGACCCGGTCTGCTCAAAGGTATAGCTACCGGACTGTGTTTTTTCACCTTCAACAAGCTCGAAGGTATTGGCGGACGTGAATTCCAGGGTGGTGGCCACGCCCAGTATGCGTATGGATATTTTCAAATCGGACACCAGATCAAAGAACTTATCCGGGTCAGCCGGGGCAAGATCATCGTTGTCATGCGACGTTCT
>LXNI01001975.1_pt1 | contig 15630 bp, 16 predicted proteins | sample 809091 | NCBI WGS metagenome assembly LXNI01 (sample SAMN04870527, study PRJNA318959) | sponge metagenome | biome: 01000161; feature: marine sponge reef; material: water | host: Sarcotragus foetidus | place: Greece: Milos, Mediterranean Sea | collected 2013-05-29 | depth 5-7 m | reverse complement strand
TTGCTCAACCAGATCCACCGGGGTAATAAGCGGATTTCCTTCAGTTTCTCCCAGCGGCACATTGCCGACCGAAAAAGCAACGGTTTCTCCCTCTTCGTAGGTAAACCTTCCCTGTGAATCGGTAACGCCTGTTAGTTCTCCTGAAACATAGCTTACCCCCGCAACGTTGGAATCCTTGAATTGACCCACCATAGTTCGGTCATCTCCACCACCTCCCCCGCAACCGACGACAAAAAACAGAACCAAGAAAAATGACAGAGCACCTCTCATAACATCCTCCAAACTTTCTAATCTCCGACGCAAACAGGTATCGGGCTCTACCCCCATCAAATCACAGAGCAGGGGATACGTGCGTTCCAATGGCAGCTATAAAAAGCCTCACGGCAACAAAAAAAACTCTACATTCTTTTGTGCAAAGAAGCAATTATGTAAGTAATCACTCAAAACTCTAGCGTGAATTTACCGTGGGTTTTTGATATCGCCTGGTTTCCCTTCCTGCTTGCTTCGGGTATTTCATGTCGCGAAGTCCAAAAAATCTTTTGCCTTGCCACCGCCGTAATAGGACATATCTTGATAACAGAGGTGTCGCATCTCGCATGCTGTTTCTGCTGAATGCACAGCCCACGTAAGCTTATATGAACCTGCCATGTCGGATATAAATGAAATCGGAACAACAGCGTTTGCCGTAGCCTGTTACAGGGAAATGGAAAAAAACCGTGAACACCGCGTGTTCAACGACCCCTACGCCCACTGGTTTGTTACGGACGAAATAAGGGAGAAGATCGACAGGGTAACAAAAATTCTTCCGGAATCGGTTGAAATTCTCCGTTACCGCTTCTGCATACTGGATGAAATCACAAGACGCGAGATTCAAGCCGGCATGAAACAGATTGTCATACTCGGCTGCGGGTTTGACATGCGTTCCCTGGTCTTTGGGACCGAGGGAGTGCATTTCTGCGACATTGATCAGCCCGCCATTCTGGAGTTCAAGCACAAGGTTCTTGAAAGCCACGGTGTTACGCCATGCGCAAGCATACCGTGCAACTATCTTGAGGTTGACCTGCCGGAAGAACTCACCAAGGTGGGTTTTGACATCATCTCCCCGATACTTTTTCTATGGGAAGGAAACAGCATGTATCTTCCCATTGAGCTGATCCACGGTTTCTTTGACAGCCTGTGTGCCAGAATTCCTTCGTTTAAAATCGCTTTTGACTACTATCCATTGAGCGTCATTAACAGGACCTATGAAAACCCCGAGGTTGTTAGGGCAGCTGATATGTTTCAACAGACTTTTAACGTGACTTGGGTGACCGGGTTTGATGACCTGAGCCTTTTTAAAAAGCGCCATGGCATGGAGGTGGAGGAATCAATGGAACTGCTTGAAGTTGGAAAACGGGTCGCCCCGGAAGGCGCAGATTCCATCGCCGCTCTTGCCGGCGTGTACAACTACGGAATCCTGAGCTACGGAGATGCGTAATCCGAGACGTATGCGATCTAGGTTCCGGCTGTTTCTGCTCTGGCTAGGCAAAGCGGACCCGAGACATATTACGCCTCAGATAATCTGTGGTTGAAAAACCGTATATTTCCCCACAGTCCTTAGACCGGGTTGCGAGTAGGGAAATCTAATAAAAGTAATGCGAAAGAGCTTAAAGACTTTCTTTCTTGATTGTTTCAATGCCAACATGTATGTTGAAATGCAACAGGTGATAATGTTATGATTGAATCTTCTATAACGAAAAAGGGACAGACTACCCTCCCGAAAGCTGTTCGGGAATCGCTTGGACTGCGTGCCGGAGACAAAGTGCGCTATATAATTGTTGACGGGGGAGTGTGTATTATGCCTGTGCGGAGTATCAACAGACTGTTTGGCGTATTGCGGCACGATGGCCCTGTCGTCACGCTTGAGGAAATGGAGCAGGCCATAGCGGACGGGGCGTGTAAAAAGTGATCGCTCTTGATACAAACATCATCATCCGTTATCTGGTACGTGACGACGTAAAACAATCGGAAGCTGCCCGTGCATTGTTGGAATCACTTGCGGCTGAACGTCCCGGTTATGTTTGCAGGGAGGTGGCGGTTGAAGTGGTCTGGGTGCTGAAACGGGCCTATGGATATTCCCGTGCCCAGATTGCTGTGATCCTGAAAGAACTTTTAATAACAGAGACTCTAGTTTTTGAAGTAGCTGATGATGTTGCTCATGCGGCGTTTCGGTATAGTGAGGGAGAAGCAGAGTTTTCTGATCTGATGATCATGGCCGCTGCCAGGAGAGTGGGAATAAGGTCACTCCATACATTGGACCGAAAATTATCACGGCTTGAAGGTGCTGTGCTTTTAGACGGAGATATGGCCTGAGCAGATTTCTGATTTCCTAGGCAGAGATTTATCATGGTTTTCGCTTTCTGACTAAAACCTTTTCCAGAAATCTATTCCCACTGCGTCAAATATTTTCTGACCGTAAATATTTAAGTAGTAGATTTCGTTTGAAAACATCATGATTCCTACTATTACAAGTCCCGAACCCATCGCGTACTTGTAATAAGGATAATATCTTCTGATGCTTCCGAAGGATCTCATGGCGCTGTTAAACGCAAGACCGACCAATATGAACGGTATGCCAATCCCGAGCGAGTAGACCGCGAGCAGTCCTACCGCGTTTAATGTTCCTTCAACCGTGCTTGCGTAAAGGAGGATAGACCCGAGAATAGGTCCTACGCATGGTGTCCAGCCGAACCCGAATGCTACCCCGAGAATGTAAGTTCCGAGAAGACCACTTCTTTCATGCGTAAGGGAAATCTTACGTTCTCTCTCAAGAAAGGGAATTTTCACGATCTCCATTACGAATATTCCGAAAAGAATTATGAATATCCCGGCTATTCTGAGTAAAAAAGTTTTGTTGCCGGAAATCATCCCCCCGAGCTGGGAAGAAAATGCGCCCAACGAGACGAAGACAGTTGAGAATCCCAGTATGAAGATGATGCTCGGTACAATCACCCTTGAGAATTTAGGCAGATCCCGGGTACCTGAAAGATCTTCGTATGAGAGACGTGTTACTATTGATAGGTACCCCGGCATAAGCGGAAGAACGCAGGGCGAGAGAAAAGCGATTACTCCGGCGAAAAAAGAAGCGAGTATTCCCACGTCCAGGATTTCAGAATTCATGCTGACTGCCCCTTGTTTCTTTGGTTTTTTGAGAGAACGCGTGTGAGTCTGCGCGCAAGTTCCGTATCTCTTCTCATTATATCTTCTATGCTTATGTCTTTTTCCTCGTCAATATCTGCTAGTTCTCTCATGACTGCGTGGCTCAGGCCGTTTTCCCTCATGCGTTTCTCGGTTTCCTTAAATACGCGGGAGGTGCTCCATCGCATGTCCTCGAAAACCGCGTCCGTTTCTCTGCATAACCCAAGGAGATAATAACCCCCGTCGGTCGCCGGGCCCAGAACCGCTTCAAACTTCCCTCCCGAGAGCAGCGAAAACGCGGTCTCCACATCCTCTTCGGTTATCATCACGCAGTCTGTGCCTATGATGACGACATTTCTGAATCCAAGTGAAAAACACTTCGCAAACGCGTGGGACATTCTCTGCCCTAGAGATTCCCCATCCTGTGCGAAGAAAGATGCATCTCTATCGCCTAGCCACTCAAAGATTTCTTTTTTCCTCTCTTGCGGAGTGTAGAAGAAAAAAGTTTTCCATTCCTTTGAACCCGAGAAGGAATCGGCAACGAAACTTGCCGTCTCGCGGTAAAGTTCCGCGGCTTGCCAAGCCCCTATGTTTTTTCCCAGACGGGTTTTTACTTTTTTCATTTCCGGATACTTAAGAAAAACGATCAGGGCGTTATCGTTTTTTTGCGACATTCCGTGAAGCCTTGGAATCAGGATATCGTCTGGCCGCCGCAACTGCTTCCACCCCCGGCGGTGCAGCCGAAACAGTGAATACCGAATTTTATCTTTCTCTTTGTCGCTTGCCGCAGGTCGAAATTGAATATGGTCAGTCCTCCGTTCCCGTTTCGGGCCTGCATCTCAAGCATCTGGTTGAAGTCGCAGTCGTAGATCTTTCCGTCGTAACTTACGCTCAGGAGGTTCCGGCACATTATGCCGTCGACCGCTTCGGGGTTGAAGGCGTTTACGAGCTTTTCAATGTATTCCTCGTAGGCGTTCTGTCTTTTAAGTTCCTTCTCAAATCTGTTGATCGGCATATTGGTCATGGTGTACAGGTTGTCGAACTTTATGCCGTAGTTCTTTTTGAGTTTTGCCTTGAAGTCTGCTTCCAGGCTTTTCTGGTCCGGGGGGAGAAAGGTTCCGACGGGATTGTACACAAGGTTAAGTTTTAGTTCCCCGTCTCCGTAGCCTTCTCGGTTAAGCATCCTGAGTGATTCTATGCTTTTTTCAAAAACCCCTTCTCCTCTCTGCTTATCCGTAAAGTAGCTGCTGTAATATGGAAGCGAGGAGATGACTTCGACGCGGTTTTTGGCGAAAAATCCCGGTATGTGCATTTTCCCCTCTCCCGTCCGGGGATTTCCATCGAGAGTAACGGTCAGGTTGTGTCTTACCATTACGTGTTTGCCAAGACTCCTGGCTTCTTCCACGAAGTAGTCAAAATGGGGGCTCAGCTCCGGAGCTCCGCCGGTGAGGTCGAGATTTTTTATGCAGTCATTTTCGCTTAGTATCTCAAGACATCTGTCTACGGACTCAAGGCTCATCTGTTCCGTTCTCCAGGGCGAGGAATCCACATGACAGTGGGTGCAGGCCTGATTGCAGAGCTTGGTTATGTTTACCTGCAGGGTTTCAACTGTGATAGGGTCGATATCAAGACCCTGGCCGGTCAGTTTCCGGGAAAAATCGTGATTGTTTACTCTGGCTTTCTCTCCGGTTTTTGCTCTTTGACTCATTCTGTAACCATCCGGCGGTGCGGATTCTATTATCTGCTTTTTTTCTTAAAACATCCAGTACCGTCTGGAAGCCTCCGAGATCTTCTCGCTGGGCCTCTTCTCCACCCGCTCAGAACCTCCAGAATTAGATTCTCAACACGCAGTAAAAAGCACATGGAGAACAATCAACAAAAAAATCAAACTTAGCACTTGGCTCATTTCCTGCCCTCTCTACCGACTTTTGTTTCTAAAGGGCACGGTTTTTTTTCAGCGTGTTGTGCATCTGGATCGCATGGATGAGCTTTATGCCTGCAGACATTGAGGCGGCAACATGCACTGCTTCGGTCATCTGTTCGGGGTCCGCTCCTGTCTCAAGACACTGAGTGGTGTATGCGTCTATACAGTAAGGACATTTTTCGGTGTGCGCCACGGCCAAGGCTATAAGCGCCTTTTCCCTTTTTGTAAGCGCTCCTTCTTCGCCCGTTGCCGAGTTGTAGTACTCGAAAAACTTATCCATGAGGTCTTTTCCGAACTCACCGACTTCGGAAAATCTCTTGAGATCCTCGGGGTTGTAGTAATCCATTTTTTCCTCTCCCGTATTCTTTGTTCTGAACAGGTTCTTTATAAAGGGTTCTCTCGGGAGTAAAATACCACAATATCTTATGAATCGGGAAGACAGCAATGATAAAGGCGGTCATATTTGATTTTGACGGGGTGATAGTCGACAGTGAGCCCCTGCACTTGAGAGCATTTCAGAAAACTATGGGAACTCTCGGATTAAAGCTCTCGCCCACGGACTACTACTCACGCTATCTTGCCTGCGATGACAAAAGCTTTTTCAGGAGGTTCCTTGAGGATAACGGACAAAAGTACACGGAGCAGGAGATTGCCCGGCTTGTCGAAGAAAAAGGCGGCTGCTTTGAAGAAATGATAGGGGAGAGCATAAGAATTTTCCCTGGGGTCGTCGAGTTTCTTGAGGCCATCCGGGGCAAATTTTATGTGGCAATAGGCTCCGGCGCGTTAACCGGGGAGATTAATCTCATATTGAAGCGCAAGGGGCTTTCCGAATTTTTCGGTTTTGTAATAGGAGCGGATGATACGGAGAACCCGAAGCCGTCCCCCGAGGTCTACCTTAAATGTCTTGAGAGGTTAAAAAGAGATTACGACAGCACCATAGATGCTGCCCAGTGTGTTGTGTTTGAGGATTCCCCCCACGGTGTTCTGGCGGCCAAGAGGGCCGGGATGAGATGTGTCGGGATTGCTAACTCGTGTTCCGGTGGCGAACTCAAGCTTGCTGACCGTGTAACAGAAAGCTTCTCTGAAATCATCGACGATTTCCCCGAGGTGTTCTGAACAGGAAGCCTGTCCAGGCACCTTAACTTGAGCCCGTATAGCGGTGGTGGTATATTTCCTGCCCGAGTGCATGGGGCAGACCCGATGTTGGGTTCAGTGCATTTTCATGTGTTCACAGACATCCCGACGTATTAATTTAGGAGAGAAAATATGGAAAAAACCCAAGACACCGCAAAGTGCCCGGTAACCCACGGCACAGGCAGTTCAAAGTTGACCGGCAGCACCGCTAACCAGAATTGGTGGCCGAATCAGCTCAATCTCAAAATCCTTCACCAGAACTCTTCTCTTGTGGACCCCATGGGCGAAAAATTTGATTACGCCGCGGAGTTCGAGACTCTTGATCTTGAAGCGGTGAGGCAGGATCTCTACGCGCTTATGACAGACAGCCAGAATTGGTGGCCCGCGGACTACGGTCATTACGGGCCGCTTTTTATTCGTATGGCGTGGCACAGTGCGGGAACCTACCGAATCCATGACGGGCGCGGTGGAGCACGATCCGGCACGCAGCGTTTTGCGCCTCTCAATAGCTGGCCCGACAATGGGAACCTCGACAAGGCTCGCAGGCTTCTATGGCCGATAAAGAAGAAATACGGCCGCAAAATCTCCTGGGCGGACCTTATGATTCTCGCTGGCAACTGCGCTCTTGAGTCCATGGGACTTAAGACCTTCGGTTTTGCCGGCGGGCGCGAGGACGTATGGGAACCTGAAGAGGACATCTACTGGGGTCCTGAGACCGAATGGCTGGGCGATGAACGTTACAGTGGTGATCGCGAGCTTGATGATCCTCTGGGCGCTGTGCAGATGGGACTTATCTACGTCAATCCCGAAGGACCCAACGCCAAACCCGACCCGCTTGCCGCGGCGCATGACATCCGCGAAACCTTCGGGCGCATGGCTATGGACGATGAAGAAACAGTCGCCCTGATTGCGGGCGGACACACATTCGGCAAGTGTCATGGTGCCGGAGACGCGGCCTGCGTTGGTCCCGAGCCAGAGGCCGCCGGCATTGAGGAGCAGGGTCTCGGATGGACGAGCAAGCATGCGAGCGGACGTGGCGCTGATACCATAACAAGCGGTCTTGAGGGAGCATGGACGCCCAATCCGACGGCATGGGACAATGGATTTTTCGACATGCTTTTCGGTTATGAGTGGGAGCTTACCAAGAGCCCTGCGGGCGCTTGGCAATGGACGGCAAAGGATGTGGCCGATAAAGATCTTGCCCCCGAATCCGACGGATCCGGAAAACGGGTTCCAACGATAATGGCGACCACTGATCTCTCTCTGCGTATGGATCCTGTGTATGAACCGATCTCGCGCCGCTTTCACGAAAACCCGGATGAACTTGCCGAGGCGTTTGCAAAGGCTTGGTATAAGCTTACCCATCGCGACATGGGTCCTTACTGCTGCTGCCTCGGGTCGCTGGTTCCGGACGAGCCTCAGATCTGGCAGGACCCGGTGCCTGCTGTTGATCATGAACTTATCGAAGCAGAGGACATTGCGCTTCTGAAAAAGGAGATACTTGGCCAGGGGCTTTCGATCCAGGAACTGGTTCGGGCGGCATGGGCTTCAGCTTCCACTTTCAGGGGCACCGACCGCAGGGGAGGCGCCAACGGCGCGCGTATCAGGCTTTCTCCCCAGAAGGACTGGGATGCCAACGACCCCGAAGAACTCAGCAAGGTGTTGTCTTCATTGCTGGCCGTCAGGGAGCGTTTTAATAAGGCGCAGACAACCGGGAAATGCGTTTCGCTTGCGGATCTCATAGTGCTCGGCGGCTGCGCTGCAGTCGAAAAGGCGGCGGAGGCCACAGGGTATTCGGTGAATCTTCCTTTTATGCCTGGCCGCACAGATGCCACTGAAGAGCAGACAGATACAGTCGCTTTTAATGTGCTTGAACCGAAAGCGGACGGCTTTCGCAATTATATCGCAACCGGTCAGCAGAAGTCACCGGCTGAACTTCTGATCGACAAGGCGCACCTGCTGACGCTTACCGCACCTGAGACGACTGTGCTGCTCGGCGGCATGCGGGCGCTCGGCGCAAACGCCGGAGGGTTGCCCCATGGGGTGTTTACAGACAGGGTCGGAACGTTGAGCAATGATTTCTTTGTTAACCTGCTTGATATGTCGACCGAATGGGAGCGCTCCGTTGATTCTGAAGGAGTCTATGAAGGCCGTGACAGAGTTACTGGCGAGATCAGATGGACTGCTACCGAAGTTGATCTCATATTCGGGTCCAACTCACAGTTGCGAGCGCTTGCGGAAGTTCATGCATGTAATGATTCGGAAGAAGCTTTTGTGCAGGATTTTGCTGCTGTCTGGACCAAGGTTATGAACCTTGATCGCTTTGGTATCTCCTGATTCCGAATCAGCGAAAAACCACTCAAAAGGACCAGTTTTCATTCTCCATAAATGTCTTTAAATCAATACAAGGTATTCTAAAAGACTCACAGACATTAGGGATCTTAGCAGCGTTTTTTTTGAATTTTTCTTGGCTAACAACACAAGCACCCGAAATCTTTGCTTTGGCAATTACATAGGGGTCTGCAACCTCTTTGCCGATCAGCCTTGCTTTTTCACTTATTAAATACTCAAAGTGCCTGTTCTGAAAAATAGTCGCTATGAAATTGGTCTCTTTGTTGGTCGGCATTGTGAAGATATTATGCTGTTTGACAAAATCAGATAGCTTGTCGTCCCTCTCCTCCAATTCCTTCCTGACGGCTCTGACCGAAACGATTGTTCCGTTATCTATAGTATTCGTCAAATCTTTCCCAAAAAGAAGGGAATTGTTCAGGGTAGTAATGATTGAAAATATCAATGAAAGGTCCAGAGTCAAAAACGTAAATCACTGTTTGGTTCTCTCTTCAAATATCAAAGATTCCATCTTGGGAATACGACTTACCTTTACTCCCAGATAGTCGGCTAACTGTTCTGTGGAAATGTTGTTTTGGTAATACTGGCTAAAGACCATTTCCATATAGTTCTCGCCCAGATACACTCTTTTCGTATAGTTAGTGTTGCCGCCAGACCTACCGGTTTTTCTTTTCTCTTGAGCTTCATATTCATCCCTCCATTGGCTGACTTTTCTTGAGTAAAACGCTGAGGTAATTTTATTGTTGTCTAAAAACTTTCTTAAAATTACCTCGCGACTCACGACAAACCGTTTGGCGATGTTGTTTAAATTATAATCATCAACCTCTCTACCTAGATGCTTGGAAAATGCGTCATCGGGCACTAGGAACTTACCTGCGAAAGCATTGCAAAATATTTCTATTTTTTTGTCTTCGGAGGATAAGTTGTCCAGATAATTTTCGTCGCTTGATGACATTTCAATATCGCTTCTGTTGAACAAAAGATGGGCCAATTCATGAAACAAAGTAAATATTTGCCTAGAATGAGACATGCTGTTGTTGACCCAGATAATCGGAAAAATTTTGTCATACAGACAGAAACCCGAAAAGCCGTCATCTTTAAAAGCATCCTTGAATACGAATATTCCATGTTTTTCCAATGCATGACGCCATTTCTTAAAGGCTGTATCGTGCTTTTTGAACTGTCTTTGTGTTTCTAAGTCAACGCCTAAGTAATTCCTAAGCTCTGCAGCCACGGTATCAATTGACCTTTTTCCCACTGTCAAATCATCAAGCAAAAAATTTTCAGCCGGATTATGATCGTTATTAAGTTCCAACAGGTTTATACGCATGGCTTTCGCCTTTCGAATTAAAAAACGCAGATGTGGCTGAATAAAAATAATTTTCTTTTCGGGGAGTGTTCTAAAAGAATCTTTGATGGATTTTTCCTCTGGAATTTCAGAGAAAAAGAATAACGCTGTCGGTCTTTTATATTTTTTGGCTAATTTCTCCAACTGTGGGAAGGAAGGGCCAGAGAATCCCTTTTCCCACTCTTGAAGAATTCGCAGGTCTTTTTTAAGATGAGCAGCAATTTCTTCTTGAGAAAAACCTGCCTGTTCTCTCGCCCAGATTAAAACCTTTGGATTAATACCCTGCATAATTTTATTCTAACTTAGATTCACACGGTTTTGGTAATAGGGGGAATTTTTGCAGGTTTTTGTGCTTTTTCAAATCTAGTATCATCAATTTCTTGCCCAAGGTTCTCTTTACCATACTCATTTTGGTCAATCGACTTCTCGGTAGTTTCCTTGAAATCATCGTAGATTTTCCCGAAGTGTTCTAAGCGGATGCCTATTTTAATATCGACGTTTTTGCGTTTATAATCTGATATCATGAGCGGGAAGTTGTTTGTGATCTCAGGTCCGTCGGGAAGCGGGAAAACAACACTTGTCACCCGTGTTCTGTCAAACGTGGAGAATCTCCGTTTCTCCATTTCCTACACAACAAGATCAATGCGCGCGGGGGAAGTCCACGGAGAGCACTACGAGTTTGTTTCCAGAGAAGAATTTCAGGATATGATCGAGCGGGATTTCTTTGCCGAATGGGCGGAGGTGCACGGAAACTTTTACGGTACGCCGAGAGCTGATATCGAAAAATGGATTGAAGCTGGTGTTGATGTCATTCTGGACATAGATGTCCAGGGAGCAAAAAGGTTAAGGGGGGTGTTTGACGATGCGGTCTTCATATTCGTTGTTCCGCCGTCTATCGAGATTCTTGAGCAAAGGCTCAGGGACAGAAAATCGGAACAGGACAGAGATATTTCCATTCGTCTCGGGATCGTCAGGGAGGAAGTGGCCTGCTCTAAATGCTATGATTATATTATAATTAATGATGAGGCGGATGTTGCGGCAAGGAGAATTGAAGCTGTTATCCTTTCCCAAAGAAAGGGCAGTGGAGAAGACTCCCACGAGCGGATGCTTGCCGCAACCCGGGACGCGAGGGCGGAGAATGTATACGGCCCCGCTTTTCTCAGAAAATTCGGGCTCGAGTGAGGTGTTCGCGCTGCTGTGATCAGGTTAAACGACATAATTGACAAGGTTGCTTCCTACTCAGATATAGCGAACGAGGATCTTGATTTCATAAAAAAGGCCTACGTCTATTCGGCCAAGGTCCACTCCGGTCAGAAAAGATTTTCTGGAGAGCCTTACCTGAGTCATCCCCTTGAGGTCTCCTCTGTGCTCGCGGACTTGAAACTTGACGTCCCCTCCATAGTTACGGGACTTCTTCACGACACAATAGAGGACACTCTTGCGACCCGCGAGGAAATCGAGCGGCTTTTCGGAGAGGAGATAGCTTTTCTTGTCGACGCCACCACGAAAATAAGCCGCCTTCCCCATGTCTCCGACGTGGAAAAACAGGCTGAAAGCTTCCGCAAACTTATACTCGCCACCGCGAAGGACATAAGGGTTGTACTGATAAAACTCGCCGACAGGCTGCACAACATGAGAACTCTTGAGTACTTGCCTGAGGAGAGACGCAAAAGAATCGCCGGTGAGACGATGGAAATTTACGCGCCGCTTGCCCATCGCATCGGGATGAACTGGGTCTCGGTTGAACTGGAGGACCTGGCGTTTAAGTTCTCAGAACCCGGAGAATACGAGCGTATTCGCCAAACCGTGTCCTCGAAGAAAAAAGACTGGGAAAAATACACAAAGGAAATCGTTTCGCTTATCAACGCCAAGATGAAGGAATTCGAAATTCAAGGTGACGTCTCGTGGAGATTCAAGCATCTATACGGCATCTACAGCAAGATGAAAAAGGGGAACATAAGCCTGCGCAATATTTACGATATACTGGGTTTTCGGATTGTTACCGCGACCGAGAACGAATGTTACCAGGTTCTGGGAGCTGTACATTCCTTGTGGAAACCGATTCCGGGAAGAATAAAAGACTACATAGCCCTTCCGAAGGCCAACAATTACCAGTCCATTCATACGGCCGTAATAGGACCGTTCGGAGAACAGATGGAGATACAGATACGGACGGAGCAGATGCATCGAATCGCGGAATACGGGGTTGCCGCTCACTGGAGGTACAAAGAGGGAAATTCGATAGAAAACGGGGACGAAAAAATCTACTCAAACCTCCGCCATCTCGTTGAGCTAAAGGATATAAAAGACTCAACGGAGTACATAGAAGCCATAAAAGGAGAGCTCATACTGGATGTCGTATACGTCTATACTCCTAACGCGGACCTCATAGAGTTTCCCCTGGGAGCGACTCCGGTCGATTTTGCCTATTCAATTCACACCGATATAGGGAACCACTGCTCTCAGGCCTTTGTTAACCGCAAACTCGTTCCGCTCGACCACAAGCTTAAAACGGGAGACATTGTGGAAGTCGTAACTTCTAAAGACAGGATTCCCAACAGACAGTGGCTTGATTTCGTCGTTACCTCGAAGGCCAAGAACAGGATAAGGAGCTGGCTGAGACAGGAGGAAAACCGCAGGGCCGAACAGGTCGGAGAAATCATAACCCAGAGGAAGTTCGCAGCGAAAGGACTCAACCTGCGCAAGATGCTGGAAAAGAAAAAGATTGACGAGTCGCTGACGAAACTTCAGTTCTCTGGAATAAAGGATTTTTACAGGGCGGTCGGATTCGGCAACGCCGCGGTGAATGATCTTCTCAAGGCAATGCATCCCCGAAAATTCGCTGACGGCGCCGAGAAAAACAAAAGAATAAAAAGTATCATAAACAGAATTTCCAAGGACGAGTACAGAGACGCGGTGCTCGTTAAAAGATATGACAACATACTTATAAAGTTCGGTAAGTGCTGCAACCCGGTTCCGGGGGAACAGATCATAGGTTTCATAACCAGAGGCAGAGGTATAACCGTGCATGTTTACAATTGCCCCAAATTGCTCGAAGTCGCTCCTGAAAGGAGAATAGATGTTGCCTGGAACGATGAGTATTCGGGGCGGATACCGATCGGTCTTTCGGTAAGGTGTGAAAACAGAAAAGGTATACTCTCTGAACTTACAAGTACGGTCTCGGATCTGAATGTTGACATCGTCAGGGCCGATATAAGCGAAGATAAGGTTGGACAGGGAGATGCGAGATTCGATGTGGCGGTGGAAAATATCACACAACTTGAAAAACTCATTGAATCGCTTAAGAATCTTGGGGGAGTTATCTCGGTTGAGAGATTAACGGAAACCTCGCACCCGCGACCCAGTGACGTGAACTGAAACGGCGTTTGCGTACGTTTCGGACATTTGAACCATGATCGTAACCTGGATCAGAAAAAAGCTTGCCATAAGAAGTTCAAAGAGACTTATACGTACCGTAAAGTGGATCATAAGGAAAAAAGGGAGATTTCTCGCTCCACGGGAAGCTGAGCAGGCCGAAGTAAGGATACTTGCGTGTGAAGAGGCGATCGAACGTGGCTCCCTGCACGAAATAAGAACATCGAGAAAAGCCCTTAAGATTTTTTTTGACGACAATCTGAGATCCTACGGCAAATCCCCCGTGCGCCAGAACGTAGAAGCCATAGCGATAGCCGTGGCGCTTGCTCTGGCCATAAGAGCCTTCGTGTTTCAGCCTTTCAAGATTCCTTCGGGTTCCATGCTCCCGACCCTTCTTGTGGGTGATCATATCCTGATAAACAAGTTCGTCTACGGAACCAGAATTCCTCTTACCGACAAGATATTCTTTCCCTTCTCCAATATCGACCGCGGCGACATCGTGGTTTTCAAACTCGGCGACGACAACGCGACTGATTTTCCCATGCCGGGCAAAGGGGCTTTCTACGTAAAGAGAACCGTGGGCATAGCGGGGGACGAGATAGACATAAGCGGCAGGGATGTTCTCTTAAACGGCAGAGCCGTAGCTCAGGTCTATTCGGGGAATTACGAGTATCCGGACCAGAAATTCTTTTCCGTTGCCGACAGGTACGAGCAGTCGCTTTCGGGGAAAGATTTCAGCGTTATATATAAAAAGGGGAACAGTTCCACGACAAGCGGAAAAATGAGTTTCCCTCTTGTTGTTCCCAAGAACAGGATCTTTGTCATGGGTGACAACAGGGACAACAGCTACGACAGCAGGTTCTGGGGGTTTGTTCCGGTGGAAAATGTTTACGGCAAGGCATTTATGATTCATTGGTCGTGGAATCTGTCTAACCCGGGTCTGGCAGACAAAGTAAGGTGGCATAGAATTTTTTCGGGAATCGAGTGAGTTTCTCGATGGTTAGATGATTTCCTCATTACGCACAATTACTTCGGGAATAAAATCCGGTGTTCGAGGCGGCTTCTGCCTTTGCGTTGTCCTGTGCGTCTGGACGGCTGGCACCGCAATTGCACGAATCGAGCTTCCTCCCCAGCGCTTGCGTGAAGCCTGTGTCGAGGACGGTCGACGCTTGGAGTACGGGTTTTTCGCCGACTTCAGACCCGTGAGCTACAGCGAGAACTTGGACCCGGACAGCTCCGGGTTCAACAGTCACCTCGGCTACGAAGCTGACCTCTTGACCGCACTTGAGACGATGGATGGCGCGGGGCTTATATTCAACCGTAGCGCAATCAGGGAATGGCCGGACATTTGGTTGTTGCCTGCTACCCCTCGTTATGACTTGGTGGGCGGTGGCATCACTATACTTGAGTCGCGCACCCGCGACGCAATGGGGACGACGAGGGTCACATTCACTTCCGGCCACATCGCCTTCCGCCAGTCACTCTTGGTGCGCGCGGAGGATGCCCAACGCTATGGCTCGCATGACGATCTGGATGATGCGCGGGTCGCCGTGTTGGGTGGCTCGACCGGCGAACATCGTTTACTGCAGTTAACCGGGGTGGTGGATGCCGAAGGCAACCTGGTCGTCGGCACGGAGATCCACTTGGGCGACGGCACGAGACTCACTGCCGACGGCAGCGCCGACTATAAGATTACCGCTGCTGCCTCAACCGGGAACTTGTCGGGCCGTACGCGCATCGAGGGGACTCAGGGAACCGTCAGGGAAGTGCTCATCATGTCAACGGATCAGGAGCAGCTTGATGCCTTGGACAATGGGCGGGTGGATGCCGTGGCCCGTGGTGAGTTGAACAACCACGAGGCTTCCCGAAACTCCAATTCCCGTTTCGTCGTGACGGCACTCGACCCGGAGGTGGAGTACGGCGGCTTTGCCTTTGACAAGGATGACCGAGCCCTTGCCGACTGTGTTGATGCCCGGATCAACTATCTGACCGACAACCGGCGTATCGGCTTTGCGGAGTGGGTGGAGGATCCTGAAGTTTTCCTTAAGCGCGCCCGTTGCTGGAACGCCTCGGCGGAAGACGATGATGATGGGTGCTCTGTCGCCGCAACCGGCAGTACGCATCTAAGCACTTTGCTTAACCTGCTCCTTGTAGCGTCCATTTTGTTCTCGGTGGTTTTCTTGAGAAAACGCATCTGGCGCTAGTATAGCATCAGTTTTGTATTGATGGGTACAGGGATTTGAGTCTGATTCTCGCGTCCTCCGTGGTGAACCGCCAGTCCACAGTGTTCTCCTTTTTGTTGCGTTGCTCCTGCCACGCATTG
>LXNI01001974.1_pt1 | contig 15640 bp, 12 predicted proteins | sample 809091 | NCBI WGS metagenome assembly LXNI01 (sample SAMN04870527, study PRJNA318959) | sponge metagenome | biome: 01000161; feature: marine sponge reef; material: water | host: Sarcotragus foetidus | place: Greece: Milos, Mediterranean Sea | collected 2013-05-29 | depth 5-7 m | reverse complement strand
GCGTTTGCGCCGCTGGTGGTCCGGGCGGAGGGGAACGGAGTTCCGGAGGCGAGCAACTTCGCGCCTTCTTCCGGTTTGCCGAAGACCAAGGCTGGTGCAAACAAGGCCTGGCCGACGGGATCATGCCGCCGCAGCGCCATCGTGGCGAGACGATCCCCAAGGGACTGAGCCGGGATGAGGTCATTCGTCTGCTTGCCACCACCGAGGGCGACAGCCCTTTCGATATCCGCGCGCGTGCGATCCTGATGCTGCTGATCACCTACGGCCTGCGGGCGGGCGAAGTCAGCGGCCTTCAGCTCGACGACCTGGACTGGAAGAGAGAGACGTTGCACGTGCGCTGCCGGAAGACCGGACGCACGCATCTCTATCCGCTCTCGCGCGGCGTTGGCCAGACGGTGCTGCGCTATCTGCGCGAGGTCCGTCCCATGCATCCTGAACGGAGACTGTTCCTGACGTTGAAGGCTCCGATCAGGCCGATTACCCGGTTAGTGATAAAGGAGATCGTCAGGATCCGCGTCAACCGTCTGGGGATCACCGGCAAGCGTCGCGGCCCTCATGCGCTGCGCCACGCTGCCGCCCAGCACCTCCTCGATCAGGGCCTGTCGATGAAGGCTGTGGGCGATTATCTCGGGCATCGCAGTGTTGCCGCCACCTCGGTCTACGCCAAAGTCCAGCTCAATGCCCTTCGCGAAGTTGCCGAGATCGATCTGGAGGGCCTGGCATGATTCTTCGCGATTCGATCGACCGCTATGTTGCGTGGCGACAGGCCCACGGTGCACGGTTCATCACCAGCGCGCGCACGTTGTACCAGTTCTCCAAGGGCTTCCCGGATTGCATCTGCTGCGATGCGGTGACGGAAGACGATATCCGTCGATTCCTTGCCGGCGCCGGGCCGCTCACCCGGTCGCGCGCCAACAAGTACGCCGGCCTGGCCGGGTTCTATCGCTATGCGGTCAGCCGCGGCCATGCCGCCCGGTCACCGCTGCCGCCGGCCGACGAAGAGCCGAGAAGCCCGCCCTCGGCGCCGCCTTACATCTACTCCCGCGAGGAACTGGTGCGCCTGTTCGCCGGCATCGATGTCAGCCGCAGGCATGCCACCCGGCTCGACGGCGACACCTTCCGCACATTCCTCCTGGTCCTGTACGGAGGCGGGTTGCGGACCGGCGAGGCGCTCAACCTGACCATCGCAGATGTCGATCTTGCGGCCGCCGTTTTGACCGTGCGGAACGCAAAGTTCTTCAAGAGCCGTCTCGTTCCCGTCACGGGCCGGCTCGCCGATAGGCTGAGGGCCTATGCCGAACGGCGTTCGGCACGTCCGATGCCCGAAGGGTTGGGGTCTGCCTTCCTCGCGAACCGGGACGGCACGAAGGTGAGGAAGCACAATGTCCGTCATGCCTTTGTCAGGCTGCTCGCCATCGCAGGCGTCGGTCGCAAGAACGACGGGCGACGTGCGCCGTGTCTACACTCGCTTTGGCACACAGCCGCCGTACACCGGCTGACTTCCTGGTACCGCGACGGTGCCGATGTACAGCGATTGCTGCCGGTTCTCTCGACATATCTCGGCCACGCCAACCTGGACGACACGAGCGTCTATCTGTCGATGACGCCGGAGCTCCTGCATGAGGCGTCGCTGCGCTTCGAACGTTACGCCAACGGGGCTGGCCATGAGTGATGGCCGCATGCTCAGCCCCTGGCTCCGGCGCTTCCTGGTCGACTACATCGTCACCGAGCGCCGCCTCGCCCGCAATACGCAGAAGAGCTACCGCGACACCTTCACTCTGCTGCTGCCGTTCATCAGCGCCAAGGTTCGCAAGCCCGCAGACCGCCTCGACGTCGAGGATGTCGCTGCGTCACGGGTGTTGCAGTTCCTCGCTCACCTCGAGGAGGACCGCGGCTGTTCGGCTCAGACCCGCAACCAACGCCTGACGGCGATCCGGTCCTTCGCCCGTTTCGTCGCCAGCCGCGACCCGGCGCGCCTCGCCTGGTGCATGCAGATCCGTGCCATCGCTACGAAGAAGGCGGCGGCGCTGCCGGTCTCCTGGATGAGCCGGGAGGAGATGGACGCTCTGCTTGAGGTTCCCGACCGTCAGACGCTTCGAGGTCGAACGGAACACGCCCTGCTGCTGTTCCTTTACAACACCGGAGCACGGGTCTCCGAGGTGACCGGATTGGAGGCCGGCGATCTGCAGATCGGGCGGCGCGACGGCAGACATGGTCTCGTTACTCTCCGTGGAAAGGGAGGCAAGATCCGTCAATGTCCCCTGTGGCCACGTACCGAGGACGTCCTTGCCGAACTCGTTCTGGGACGCCCCGACGGTGACGCCGTCTTCCTCAGTCGTCATCGCAAGCCCTATACCAGGTTCGGCGTCTATCGCCTCGTCGAGCGATGTGCGGCGCGTGTGCCGTCGCTCGCCGCAAAGGCGATTACGCCGCATGTCGTCCGCCACACAAGCGCTTGCCATCTGCTGCAGGCCGGGATCGATCTCAACACCATCCGCGCCTGGCTCGGCCATGTCAGCCTCGACACCACCAACATCTACGCCGAAATCGATCTCCAGATGAAGGCGGAGGCGATGGCGCTGTGCGATGCCGGACAGCCGGCACCGGATCGGCCCTGGAAGGAAGACAAGGGCGTGATCGCGTTCCTGAACGCACTCTGACCACGGAATATTATGTTGCGGAGAATGCTGGAGAACCGCCTCGTGCCAAGGGAAATCAGCGTCTCCGCATCATAATCCGCTGCGCAACATCTTATCGCCAAGTACAGATCTACGCGCGTTCCGGTCTCGACCTGGACCGCTCGACGCTGGCCGGCTGGGTCGGCAAGGCTTCGTTCCACCTGAGGCCGGTGGCCGACCGACTGGCGGCGCATCTCAAGCGCTCTTCGAAACTGTTCATGGACGAGACGCGCGCGCCGGTACTCGACCCTGGCCGCGGCCGGACGAAAACCGGCTGGCTGTGGGCGCTGGCCCGCGACGACCGCGCCTGGGGCGGGCCCGAGCCGCCGGGCGTCGTGTACTTCTACGCGCCGGGGCGCGGCGGCGAATATGCTGAAAAGTTCCTCGACGGCTTCGACGGCATCCTGCAGGTCGATGGATATGCCGGTTACAACCGGCTGACCCAGCCGGGCCGCAAGGGCGGCGCGCCGCTGCGGCTTGCATACTGCTGGGCACATTGTCGGCGCCGGCTCCGCGAAATCTACGACAGCAGCGGCTCGGAGATCGCCGCCGAGGGCCTGCGCCGGATCGCCGAACTCTACGCCATCGAGGCCGAGATCCGCGGCTGTCCGCCCGAGGGTCGCCTCGCCGAACGCCAGACGCGTTCCGCGCCTCTGGTCCTGGCCTTCGGCGGCTGGCTGAAACAGCAGCGCGCCCGCGTCTCGCCCAAGTCCCGCCTCGGCGAGAAGCTCGCCTATATCGCCCGCCACTGGGACGGTCTCCAGCTCTTCCTCGCCGACGGGCGCGTCGAGATGGACAGCAACAGCGTCGAGAATCTCGCCCGGCCGATTGCCCTGTCGAGGAAAAACGCGTTGTTCGCCGGCCACGACGAAGGCGCCGCCGCGTGGGGACATATCGCCTCGCTCATCGAGACCGCCAAGCTGAACGGTGTCGAGCCCTATGCCTGGCTCAAGGCCACCCTCGAAGCCATCGCCACCGGCCATCCCAACAACCGTATCGACGACTTGCTCCCGGGGAACTTCGCCAGCTCGTCAAGCTGAAATCCGGGTGCCTCTCCGGCACCGCTTACGTGACATCGCATGACATTTCGTAACCGCCCCGTGGAGTGGCCCGTGGGTCTGCTCTTGCCGCGCCCGGCCGCGGCGCTTATGTGAGCGCGTCCGGTTTTGCATGAGAGGAGAGCGCAGCCATGGCGCGGGCCGAGGCGTTGGCGGGGCCGTTGAGGGAGCTGCTGGGCGAGCGCGGGTTCCGCGCCGACCCGGACGAGCTCGCGCCGCTGCTGGTCGAGCCGCGCGGCCTCTATCGCGGCGATACGCCCTTCCTCGCCCGCCCGGCGACGACCGAGCAGGCGGCGGCGGTCATCCGCCTCTGCCGCGAGGCCGGCGTCGCCGTGGTGCCGCAGGGCGGCAATACCGGGCTCTGCGGCGGCGCGGTGCCGGCCGAGGACGGCAGCCAGCTACTCCTGAGCCTCGCCCGCATGAACCGCATCCGCGAGCTCGACGCCCTCAACTACACCATGACGGTGGAGGCCGGCTGCATCCTGCGCCATGTCCAGGCGGCGGCGGCCGACGCCGACCGCCTGTTCCCGCTCAGCCTCGGCGCGGAGGGAAGCTGCACCGTCGGCGGCAATATCTCGACCAATGCGGGCGGCATCAATACGCTGCGCTACGGCAATATGCGCGAGCTCGTGCTGGGGCTGGAGGCGGTGTTGCCGGACGGGCGCGTGTGGAACGGCCTCCGCCGCCTGCGCAAGGACAATACCGGCTACGACCTGAAGCAGCTCTTCATCGGCGGCGAGGGCACGCTCGGCATCGTCACTGCGGCCTGCATCAAGCTCTTTCCCCGCCCCCGCGAGGAGGTGACGGCCTTCGCCGCGCTGCCCACGATCAGGCATGTGATCGAACTACTCTCGCGCCTGCGCGCCGCCACCGGCGACCAAGTGTCCGCCTTCGAATATATCGGGCGCTTCGGCATCGACCTGGCGCTCCGGCATGTGCCGGGGGTGCGCGACCCGTTCGACCGGACCTTTGCCCATTACGCGCTCCTGCGCGCCGATGCCGGGCGCGAGGACTCCGGGCTGCGCGGGATCATCGAGGAGGCGCTCGGCCGGGCCTTCGAGGACGGCCTCGTGCTGGATGCCGCGATCGCCGACAGCGGAGCGCAGGCGAACGCGCTCTGGCGAATCCGCGAAGCCGTGGTCGAGGCGCAGATCCCGGAAGGCGGCTCGATCAAGCACGATATCTCCGTGCCGGTAAGCCGGGTCGCGGATTTCATCGAGGCGGCGGACCGGACCGTCGAGCGCACGATCCCCGGCGCCCGGCCGTGTCCGTTCGGCCATGTCGGCGACGGCAATATCCACTACAATGTCTCGCAGCCGGCCGGCGCCGACAAGCAGGCCTATCTCGCGCGCTGGGAGGAGCTGAACGCCGCCATTCACGATATCGTCCATGCGCTGGACGGCTCCGTTTCCGCCGAGCATGGCGTCGGGCGGCTGAAGGTGGAGGAAATCACCCATTACAAGCCCGGCCCGGAAATCGAGATGATGCGGGCCGTCAAGCGGGCGCTCGACCCCGAGGGGCTGATGAACCCGGGCAAGGTCGTGATATGAGCGTCGCCCTGCCGGCGGCCGGCTTTTCGTTGACAGAGAGGCCGGCGCCGTGTTTTGGACTGGCGGGCGGGGCGGTTTCGGGTTACATATGCTGCCCGTTCGACATTCCGTCCGTCCTGCGCCGGCCCTGCCCGGCGCGCTGCCGCGAGGACTCCGAGCCGTGATCGAAGTCGCCCTTGTCGTCCATGTGCTGATCTGCTTGGCGCTGGTCGCCGTTGTGCTGCTCCAGCGCAGCGAGGGCGGCGGGCTCGGCATTGGCGGCGGAGGCGGCGCCGGCGGCGGGCTGATGACCGGGCGCGGCGCCGGCAGCATGCTTTCCACGATCACCATGTGGCTGGCGGCGGGCTTCTTCGCGGTCAGCCTCTTCCTCGCGATTATGATGTCCACGACCCGCGAGCCGTCCTCGATCCTGGACCGCCCGGCGCAAGAGGCCCCGTCCGGGCCCGCGGCGCCGCTCGCCCAGTGAGCCGGGAGGCCGGTCCGCGCTTCATCTTCGTGACGGGCGGCGTGTCATCGTCGCTTGGCAAGGGTCTCGCCGCCGCCTCGCTCGGCGCGCTGCTGCAGGCGCGCGGCTACCGGGTCCGGATGCGCAAGTTAGACCCCTATCTCAATGTCGATCCCGGCACGATGAGCCCCTATCAGCACGGCGAGGTATTCGTGACCGCCGACGGCGCCGAGACCGATCTCGACCTCGGTCATTACGAGCGCTTCACCGGCAATGACGCCACCCGCGACGACAGCGTCACCACCGGCAAGGTCTACAAGCAGGTGCTCGACCGCGAGCGCGCCGGCGACTATCTGGGCGCGACCGTGCAGGTCATCCCGCATGTGACCGACACGATCAAGGAGTTCATCCAGGCGGGGCTGGAAGGCGAGGATTTCGTGTTGGTCGAGATCGGCGGCACGGTCGGCGATATCGAGGGCCTGCCCTTCCTGGAGGCGATCCGGCAATTGCGCCAGGAGCTGGGGCCGGAGCGCACCATGTTCGTGCATCTGACGCTGGTGCCCTTCATCCGCTCCGCCGGCGAGATCAAGACCAAGCCGACTCAGCATTCGGTCAAGGAACTGCTTGGCCTCGGCATCCAGCCGGACCTGCTGCTCTGCCGCTCGGAGGACCCGCTGCCGGACGAGGCGCGCCGCAAGATCGCGCTCTTTTGCAATATCCGCGTGAGCCGGGTCATCTCGGCGCATGATGTGGACCCGATCTACGCCGTGCCTGCGGCCTATCACGACCAGGGCTTCGACGGCGAGGTGCTGGCCGGGTTCGGCTGTCCCGGCGCGCCGGAGCCGGATCTCGGGCTCTGGGACGAAATCACCCGGCGCGTCCGCTCGCCGGAAGGCAGCGTGCGCATCGCCATCGTCGGCAAATATACGGAGCTCCGGGACGCCTACAAATCGCTCTCGGAAGCGCTCCGCCATGGCGGTATCGCCAATAATGTGCATGTCGAGGAGGACTGGGTGGAAGCGGAGCGGTTCGACCGCGAGGATATTGTCGGGCGCCTCGCCGGCGTCCACGGCATCCTGGTGCCGGGCGGCTTCGGCGAGCGCGGCAGCATCGGCAAGATCGGCGCCGCGCGCTTCGCCCGCAGGCGCAAGGTGCCCTATTTCGGCATCTGCTTCGGCATGCAGATGGCGGTGATCGAAGCGGCACGCGCGCTCGCCGGGCTGGCGGACGCCGGTTCCAGCGAGTTCGGGCCGACGCCGGAGCCGGTCGTCGGCCTGCTGGAGGAGTGGATTGCCGACGGACAGATCGAGCAGCGCTCGGAGGCCGACGGCAAGGGCGGCACCATGCGTCTTGGCAATCATACGGCGGCGCTCGCGGCCGGCAGCCGCGTCGCCAGGATTTACGGCGCGCGCCGGGTCGAGGAGCGCCACCGGCACCGCTATGAGGTGAATATCCGCTACCGCGAGCGGCTGGAGGCCAGGGGAGTGCGCTTCTCCGGCCTGTCGCCTGACGGCAGCCTGCCGGAGATCGTGGAGATCGAGGACCATCCCTGGTTCATCGGAGTGCAGTTCCATCCCGAATTACGCTCGCGGCCCTTCGATCCCCACCCGCTGTTCCGGTCTTTCGTGACGGCTGCGGTCGCGCAGTCGCGGCTGGTCTGATGCGCGAGGTCGCGGTCGGTCCGGTCCGGTTCGGCAACCGCCTGCCGCTGGCGCTGATCGCCGGCCCCTGCGCGATTGAGAGCCGCGCGCATGCGCTGGAGACGGCCGAAGCGCTGACCGCCATGACCGCCGGCCGGGGGCTGCCCTTCGTCTACAAGTCCTCCTATGACAAGGCGAATCGCACCGGCGGCGGCAGCCCGCGTGGCGTCGGCATGGCGCAGGGGCTCGAAGTCCTGGCCGAGCTTCGCGAGCGGTTCGGCTGCCCGGTGCTGACCGATGTCCACGAGCCCGCGCATTGCGCGCCGGCGGCGGAAGCGGTGGATATCCTGCAAATCCCGGCCTTCCTCTGCCGGCAGACCGATCTTCTGGTTGCGGCGGCCCGGACCGGCGCGGCGGTGAATGTGAAGAAGGGCCAGTTTCTGGCGCCCTGGGACATGGCGCATGTGGCGGACAAGGTCTCGGGCGCGGGCGGCGAGCGCATCCTGCTCACGGAGCGCGGCGCTTCCTTCGGCTACAACACGCTGGTTTCCGACATGCGCGCACTGCCGGAAATGGCGCGGACCGGCTGGCCTGTCATTTTCGACGCCACCCATTCCGTGCAGCAGCCGGGCGGGCTCGGGGCCAAGAGCGGCGGGCAGCGCGAGTTCGCGCCGGTGCTGGCCCGCGCCGCCGTCGCCGTTGGCGTGGCTGGCGTGTTCATAGAGACCCATCCGGACCCGGACCGGGCCATCAGCGACGGCCCCAACATGATCCCGCTCGACCGGCTCGCCGGCATTCTGGACACCCTGCTTGCCCACGACGCCATCGCCAAGATGGATACCGGGAGGACCGCATGACCGCCATCACCGACATCCACGCCCGTGAGGTGCTGGACAGCCGCGGCAACCCGACCGTCGAGGTGGAGGTGCATCTGGAGGACGGGTCCACGGGCGTGGCGGCCGTGCCCTCCGGCGCCTCCACCGGCGCGCATGAGGCGCATGAGCGCCGCGACGGCGACCCGGCGCGCTATGGCGGCAAGGGCGTGCTCGCGGCCTGCGATGCGGTGGACGGCGAGATCTTCGATGCGCTCAGCGGCATGGAGGCGGAGGAGCAGCGCCGGCTCGACCGCACGCTGACCCAGCTTGACGGCACGGCCAACAAGAGCCGGCTCGGCGCCAACGCCATTCTGGGCGTCAGCCTCGCCTCTGCGAAGGCCGCGGCCAGCGCGGCCGGCCAGCCGCTCTACCGCTATGTCGGCGGCCTCGGCGCGCATGTGCTGCCGGTGCCGATGATGAATGTGCTGAATGGCGGCGCGCATGCCGACAATCCCGTCGACATCCAGGAGTTCATGATTATGCCGGTGGGCGCGGCCAGCTTCGCCGAGGCGGTGCGGACAGGCGCGGAGGTCTTCCACGCGCTCCGTACCCTGCTGCTTGAGGCGGGCCAGAGCGTCAACACCGGCGATGAGGGCGGCTTCGCACCCGCGCTCTCCGGCGCCGACGAGGCGCTCGGCTTCATCATGCGCGCCATCGAGAAGGCCGGCTACCGGCCGGGCGAGGATGTGGCGCTGGCGCTCGACGCCGCCGCCACCGAGTTCTGGGCGGAGGGCCGCTACCAGCTGGAGGGCGAGGGACGCTCGCTCGATTCGGACGCCATGGCGGGCTATCTGGCGGCGCTTTGCGCGCGCTATCCCATCGTCTCGGTCGAGGACGGCATGGCCGAGGACGACTGGCAGGGTTGGCAGGCGCTGACGGCGCGGCTGGGCGACCGGGTGCAGCTCGTCGGCGACGACCTGTTCGCGACCAATCCGGAGCGGCTGGCGCGGGGCCTCCGTGAAGGCGCCGGCAATGCGGTGCTGGTCAAGGTCAACCAGATCGGCACGCTGACCGAGACGCTCGATGTTGCGGCGCTGGCGATGAATGCCGGCTGGCGGGCCGTGATGTCGCATCGCTCGGGCGAGACCGAGGACACCACCATCGCCGATCTGGCCGTCGCGACCGGCTGCGGCCAGATCAAGACCGGCTCGCTCGCCCGCTCCGACCGGCTCGCCAAATATAATCGGCTGCTCCGCATCGAGGAGGAGCTGGACGACATGGCCACCTGGCCCGGACGGGCGGCGGTCGCGCGGACAGCGGGCTGAACGGCGCGGCCGAGCGGCTTGACCCGCAAGCGCTGCGGGCGGATAAGGACACCGTTGCAGCCAAGGCGAGGGAGTGCAAGCGAGGCCATGCGAGCATGCATCTTCAGCCCGGCCCGCACGGCGATGCAGCAGGGACGCGGGCGCACCGGCATGTGGGTGGTCGAGTTCGAGCAGGAGTCGGCCCGCGAGCTTGATCCGCTAATGGGGTGGACCAGTTCCCGCGACACCCGCCAGCAGGTCCGGCTCGAATTCGCGACCCGCGAGGCGGCGGTGGCCTATTGCGAGAGGCGCGGCTTCGAATACAGCCTGCGCGCCCCGCAGCAGCGGCAGGTGAGACCGAAGGCCTATGCGGACAATTTCCGCTGGAACCGGGTCGCCGGGTGAGCGGAGATGCGCGCCCTTAGCTCAGTTGGATAGAGCAGCGGACTTCTAATCCGCAGGTCGGAGGTTCGAGTCCTCCAGGGCGCGCCAGTCTCTGCCGCGCGGCGCGCGCCGGTGGCGCATCCGCCTTAGCCCGCATTTCTCACCAGGGTCACGGCCTGCGTCGCGTCCAGGCGTTCGCTTCGCAAGGAGGGGGCCGAAAAGCGTAGCAGTGCTTACGCTTGAGGCCCGCGACGCCGCGCATAACGCGGCAGTTTGTTTGGTTGGCGGCGTTTACGCCGCCGCGCATAACGCGGCAGTTTGCTTGGTTGGCGGCGTTTACGCCGCCGCGGGCGGGTGCCTGGGCGCGACCCGAAGGGCGGCGCTGTCGGGCCGGCAGGGTGCGCAGACCATGACCATGGTGAGAAATGCGGGTTAGGGCCGCATGCGAAACCAGCTGGGGCCGGTTTCACGCAGCGGCGCGGAGAGATTGGCGAACTCGCAGAGCAGCGGGCGGGTATCGCGCGGATCCACGATCTCCTCGATCCAGAAGGTCTCCGCCGAGCGGAAGGGCGAGCGCAGCTTCTCCAGCCGCTCCTCGATCTCGGCGAGCTTGGCGTCCGGATCCTCGGCCTCGTCGAGATCCGCCCGGTAGGCCGCCTCGATGCCGCCTTCAAGCGGCAGCGAACCCCAGAAGCCCGACGGCCAGGCATAGCGGTAGGAGAGCCGTCCGCCATTTTGATGCGCCGCGCCCGCCACGCCGAAGACATTGCGCAGGATGACCGCGCACCAGGGAATGGTCGTCTGCCAGATCGCCGACATCGCCTCGACGCCGTAGCGGATGGTCGCCTCGCGCTCGGACTTCGAGCCGATCAGGAAGCCCGGGCAATCGACCAGATAGACCATCGGCAGATGGAAGGTCTGGGCGAGATCGACGAAGCGGCGCACCTTGCGGCAGGCGTCCGCCGTCCAGCCGCCGCCGAAGAAATAGGGGTCCGACGCCATCACCGCCACGGGCCAGCCGTCGAGCCGCGCGAAGCCGGTGGCGACCGACCGGCCCCAGTCCCGCCCGAACTCGAAGAACGAGCCCCGGTCCACCACCGCCTCGACGATGGGGCGTACGCGATAGACCTTGCGCCGGTCCCGCGGCACGGCCTCGATCAGCCAGTCCTCGCGCCGATTGGGGTCGTCGGTCTGCGGGCCCTGCTCGGCGAGGCTGTCGATGGAGGAGGGCAGGTAGGAGAGGAACCGGCGCGCGAGGTCGAAGGCGTGCTCCTCGCTGTCGGCCGCATAGTCGATGGCACCGTTGCGGGCATGGATCTTCCAGCCGCCGAGCTCCTGCTTGTCGAGCTTTTCGCCGAGGCGCTCGACCACGGGCGGGCCGGCGACGAAGAGCGCCGCCTGCTCCTTGACCAGCACGGAGAAATGCGCCGCCGCCAGGTGCGCCGCGCCGAGACCCGCAACCGAGCCCAGCCCCAGCGCCACGCGCGGCACCGTGCCCATGTTCTCGACCACCCACTCCCAGCCCTTGACGCCCGGCACGTTCGAGCGGCCCTCGGTCTCGATGGTCTTGACCGAGCCGCCGCCGCCCGAGCCCTCCACCATGCGCACCAGCGGCAGGCGAAGCTGGTTCGCCATCTGCTCGCACATGATGTGCTTTTCCTTGATGGTGGCGTCGGCCGAGCCGCCGCGCACGGTGAAATCATCGCCGCCAACAACCACCGGGCGCCCGTCGAGCCGCGCGCGCCCGAAGACAAAATTGGAGGGCAGCAGATGGTCGAGGTCGTTACGGCCGTTATACTGCGCGAGGCCGGCTATGGCGCCGAGCTCGTGGAAGCTGCCCTCATCGACCAGCGCCGCGATCCGCTCGCGGACATTGAGCCGCCCGCCATCGCGCTGGCGCTGGACGCGCATCTCGCCGCCGAGCTTGAGCGCGAAGGCTTCGCGGCGGCGCAATTCGTCGAGTTCGGGCTGCCAGTTCATGGCCGGTTTCCTGCCGTGTTTTGTCTCGGTTCGGGCCGGATGCTACCCTGTCCCGCGCGTCCTTGGCGAGGGCGTCCCCGGGGCGTCGTAGCGGCGCAGCATTTGACGAACCGGGGGCGGCTCCCATGCGTCTTTTTCTCTACCGGCCCGATTATGACCGCCTTGCCGGCCGGCTCGGCGCCTTTCCAGGCCTCGATATCGCCGCCATGGACGACGAGCGCGCGGTGCGGGGCGCGCACGGCGCCGCGATCGACCGGCGCGCTGTCGATCCCGTGGCCGCCTACGCCTCCACCGACCTCTATACGCGCGGGCCGGTGCGCGCCTTTTTTGGCGTGCTCCGCCATGCCGGCGCGCTTCGCTGGCTGCAATCCGGCGGCGCCGGCTATGACGCCCCGATCTTCCCGGTGCTGGCGGCGCGCGGCGCGTTCATCTGCAACAGCAATGCCGCTGGCCCGGCGGTCGCGGACTATGTGCTGGCCGGGGTGATGGAGACGTTCCACCCCATCGACGAACGCCGCGCGCAGCAGCGGGGCCGGCTATGGCGCCGCCTCGACTTCCGGGAGCTGGCGGAGACGCGCTGGCTCGTCGTCGGCATGGGCCATATCGGGCGGGCGGTGGCAAAGCGTGCGAGAGGATTCGACGCTCATGTGACCGGCATGCGCCGCCATCCCGCCGGAGACGAGCCGGCGGATGTCATGGCAGGGCCGTCGGAGATGGCCCGCCTGCTGCCGGAGGCCGATATCGTCGTGCTGACCGCGCCGCTGACGAAGGAGACGCGCGGCATGGTCGATGCGGCCTTTCTCGGCCGGATGAAGCCGGGCTCGGTTCTGGTGAATGTCGCGCGCGGCGGCCTTGTGGACGAGGCGGCGCTGCTCGCCGCGCTCGACCGGGGCCGGCCGGCGCATGCGGTGCTGGATGTGTTCGAGCAGGAGCCGTTGCCTGCCTGGAGCCGTTTCTGGGCGCATCCCCGCGTGCGCATGACCGCGCATTGCGCCGCCTCCTCGCCCGGCACCGTCCGGCGGAATGACGCGCTCTTCCTCGACAATCTGGACCGCTTCCTCGCCGGCGGGCCGCTCAGGCTGCAGATTGACCCGGCGCTGCTTGCCGGCCAGGTCGGTTAGGAGTCGGGCAGACAGCCGCGTTGCGCCGGCGACGGGATTGCGCCAGCCTGCCGCGATCCAGGGGAGGAGCCACTCGGTGCCGCAATCGCCGAATATCCTGCTGATTACTTCCGACCAGCATCGCTGGGACTGTTTCGGCTTCGAGGGGCGGCGGATCAGGACCCCGTTCCTCGACCGGATGGCGCGGGACGGGACGCGGTTCTCCGCCGCGATCACGCCCAATCTCGTCTGCCAGCCGTCGCGCGCCTCGATTCTCACCGGCATGCTGCCGCTGACCCACGGCGCCTACGACAATTTCGTCGATCTGGACGCGCGCACCGCCGAGCGCGGCTGGGCGCGACGCCTGACCGACGCCGGCTATGTCAGCCGCTTCATCGGCAAGGGCCATTTCGGCGAGGACCCGAATGCGACGCCGCACGGCCCGCCCGAATGCCGCGAACTGTCCGCCGGCTTTCCGGAAAACTGGTCGGGGCCCTATATGGGGTTTTCCAAGGTCGAGCTGATGATCCTCGGCCACTGGCACGAATTCCTGCCCTGCGAGAAGCCGCCGCGCGGCCAGCATTTCGAACGCTGGTTCTGGAGCCGTGGCGGCCCCGGCGAGGCATGGTCGCTCTGGGCAGAGGAGTTCGGGCCGCCGCCCGCCGCGGCGCAGACCTGGTTTTCCCGGCTGCCCGACCTCTGGCATTCCACGACCTGGGTTACCGAGCGCACGCTGGCATTCCTGGACGGGCGCGAGCCGGGCAAGCCGTTCTGCCTCTGGGCCTCCTATCCGGACCCGCATCACCCCTTCGACTGCCCCGAACCCTGGAGCCGGCTCCACCATGCGGAGGATGTCGATATCTCGCCGACCCATGCGCGGGACCTCGACCGCCGGCCGTGGTGGCATCGAGCCTCGCTGGAGAGCGAGCCGCAGGGCCGCACGGAACGCGCGCGCGTGCTGCGCCGGGACTACAGCCGCATCGAGCCGCAGACCGACCGGCAGCTCGCCGAGATGACCGCCAATTATTACGGCGAGATCGCCTTCATCGACCACGGCGTCGGGCGCATCCTGGCCCGCCTGGACGAACGCGGCCTCGCGGAGGACACGCTGGTCGTGTTCACCGCCGACCATGGTGATCTGCTGGGCGATCACGGCCTCTATCTCAAGGGGCCGACGCCCTATGAGGGCCTGCTCCGGGTCGGGCTGGTCGCGAAGGGGCCGGGCGTGGCGGGCGGGCGCGTGGTGCCGGATCCGGTCTCGACCGTGGACCTGGCGGCGACCTTCTGTGACTATGCCGGCCTCTCCTGCCCGGATGACATCCAGAGCCGGTCGCTCAGACCCGTGCTCGAAGGCCGGGACAGCCGCGATGTCGCCTGGAGCGAGTGGAACCTGCATGCGAGCCGCACCGGCGTCGCACTGCAACTGCGCACGGTTCGCACGGCCAGCGCGAAGCTCACCGTCGATCTCCTGTCCGGCGCCGGGGAGATGTATGACCTCGCCAACGACCCGGACGAGATGGAGAACCTGTTCGAGGACGAGGGGCGCCGGGCTCTGCGGCGGGAACTCATGGACATGGTTCGCGCCCGGCCGGGGCCGCTCCTTGCCGAGTTTCCCGAGCACCGCGAGTAGCGGGCGGCGGCCTCAACCGAACCCCGCGCCGGCCGCCGGCGCAAATCCCCTTCCCCGGCAAGCCCTGCCGATGTCATCCCTCTCCGGCAACGCCCCTCAGGCATGGCGCCGTTCGGAAGGGGCAGACCCCTGCGGTCATGAAATGTCATGTTCTGTCATGTTCCGCATGCGCATGGCGCATATGCTGTTGCCAGTTCCGGCATGTGTTTCCTTTTGCGCGACCCTTTTCCGCGCATCGTGCTCCGCGCGTTGTACGCGCCCGCGCGCGAGCCGAAAGCTGGGCTAAATGTTTGCCTTCTGTTTCTCATAAGTTTTTTGCGCGCCGACGCGAAGCAAGAGGCGAAACAGCCTTGCCGGTGTCGCCGTCTCTTCATTTCATCTGGGGCTGGAATCCCCAAAATCAAGCCTTATACAGGAATTATTTCAACACAATAAGATGCAACCGTCCCGGCCAGCGCCGGCGACGGCTGAGCCGGGGCTCAGCGCTACCGGCGACGCATGGCAAAGACCTCGACAGCCCGGACACTGGATCTCCACTCAGTTCCGTCCGGAGTGACAATGAGGGGCGCGTGATGCGAGGCCGCAAAGAGCAGGACGCGTGACGCCATGGGTTCAAGGCGGGGGTTGGTGGGGCCGGAGGCAACAAAAGGGGACACATAGGTAACGAAGAGGGCGCGGCAGATTGATCCCGGCAGCACCATCACCGCCATTCAAGGTCAATTTGCGGGTGAACGATCCGCTCCGCCCGTTTCCGGAGAGCCTTTGTGCGAGCCTCAAGGTTTGAACCAAACCTTTCATGGGTTTCCGCGAAGATGTAGTCTATGCGGGCCAATATATCCGGTCGGTCGAATAAAGCTTCCAACAGATCGACTTCCGCGCCTTCTATGTCAATCTTCAATACACCGATGTCTTCGTTCAATTCTTCAAGATATCTGAACCTCTTGCAGAACCGTGGCGCGGGCAGGGTTTTTGCGTTGATATGATTTGATTTTGGGGTATCCGGTTCCGGGGTCGCTCTGCGGTATCTTGGGTTTGCGACAGCCGCAAGCTACCGAG
>LXNI01001973.1_pt1 | contig 15641 bp, 15 predicted proteins | sample 809091 | NCBI WGS metagenome assembly LXNI01 (sample SAMN04870527, study PRJNA318959) | sponge metagenome | biome: 01000161; feature: marine sponge reef; material: water | host: Sarcotragus foetidus | place: Greece: Milos, Mediterranean Sea | collected 2013-05-29 | depth 5-7 m | reverse complement strand
GTCGACGACGCAGACTCGCAGCTGCGCGAACAGCTCAACCTGGCGCTGCTCGATCTCATCGAGTCCGGCGTCTACGGCCGGCTCCACGACGGCTGGTTCGGCGCCGACGACTCATAGGCCGCGCTGACACATTTGTGAAACAACTCGTCCTTACGTTGGGTGGCACCAACTCTGAGTGAAGGAAGATGGTGTCATGAGTGGCCGCGTGCTCATAGTGGAGGACGACCGTCGGATCGCCGAGTGGGTGCAGACCTACCTCGAGCGGGCCGGCTTCACCGCCGAGATCGCCCGTGACGGCCGGGCGGGCCTGGACACGGCCCGCAAGACGAAGCCCGACCTCGTCATCTTGGACCTGACGCTCCCCTACCTCGACGGCGTCTCGCTGTGCCAGACGCTGCGGCGGGAGTCCGACGTGCCGATCATCATGCTGACCGCACGGGAGGCTCCCGCCGACCGCATCCGGGGCCTCGAGAGCGGCGCAGACGACTACATCGTCAAGCCGTTCGAACCCGATGAGGTGGTGGCCCGGGTGGAGGCGGTGCTGCGGCGTGTGCACGGCACGGTGCCCGAGGTGATCACCGCGGGGAACATCTCGCTGAACCCCACCGCCGGAACCGTGACCGTGAGCGGGGAAACGGTGACGCTGACCCAGGCCCAGTTCGCCTTGCTCGCCACCTTCTTGCACCATCAGGGCCACGTGCTCAGCCGCGACCAGCTCATCGAGCTGTCCTTCGACGAGTTCGACGGTTTCGACCGGGCCATCGACACCCAGATCGCACGGCTGCGCAAGCGAATCGAGCGCGATGGCTCCCAGCCCATCCAGACCGTGTACGGCGCGGGCTACCGGTTTGTCGCCGTGGAGGAGTGATGTCGCTTCGCTGGCGCATCCTGGGGGCGACGACGGTGGTGGTGGTGCTGGCCGTGCTGACCAGCGTGGGAGTCGCCTACTACGCGACGCAGTCTCGCCTGGACCTGTTCGTCGGCCAGATCGGCGAGCGCGAGGCGCACCGGCTGGCCCAGGGTCTGTCGCGCGCCTACAGCGACACGGGCGGGTGGGGCACGGCCCTCGACGAGCTGGGCGATGCCGGTTTCGGCCTCGACAGTTCGCCCGGCGAGCCCCATGAGGGTGCGGGCAGCTCGGAGGGCTCGGATGGCAGCGGCGAAGGCGGCGGGGGCGGGGGCAGCGGCGAGGGCGAGGGCAGCTCGGAGGGCGCCCACGTCGAGTTCGTGCGGGTGGTCATCACCGACGTGGACGGCCTGGTGGTCTTGGACAACGCCTCCGAGCTGGCGCCCGGGAGCGCCGGCGACGGCTTGGGCGGCCACCCGGGCACGGTCATCGACCTGGCAACCGGGCAGACCGTCGGCCATGTGCGCGTCGACACCGACCACGACCTGCTGTCCAGCGAGTCGCACGGCTTCCTCAGCGCGCTGCTGTACATCACGCTGATCGGCGCGCTGGTGACCGCGGCGGTTGCCATGCTGATCGCCGCCTGGCTGAGCAAGCGCATCACCGCACCGGTGAGGGCGCTGACCCGGGCGGCCCAGGGCATCGCACGCGGCAGCACCTCGCAGCTCCCGGTGACTTCGTCGGACGAACTGGGCCAGATGACCTCGGCGTTCAACCAGATGTCCTCCGATCTGGACGCGCAGCGTGCGCTGCGGCGGCGCCTCGTCGACGATGTCTCGCACGAGCTGAACACGCCGCTCAGCGTCATTCAGCTCGAAGCGGCGGGCCTGCGCGACGGGCTACAGACTCCCGAGCGGGTCAGCGGGCACATCATCGACGAGGTGACCCGGCTGCGGGGGCTCGTCACCGACCTCAACTCGCTCGCCGAGACCGAACTCGGCGAGCTGGGCCTCACGCTGGAGGCGGTCGGCGCCGGTGAGCTACTCGAGACCGAACTCGGCCGCTGGCTGCCCCAAGCAGAGGCAGCGGGGGTTTCGCTGTCGCTGGACCTGGCTGGCGACCTGCCCGACGTTCATGTCGACCGCATGCGGATGAGCCAAACCCTGGGCAACGTGCTGCGCAACGCCATGAACAGCACTCCCGCCGGCGGGAGCATCGTGATCGCCGCAGCGGGTGAAACTGGCGCCGGCCCCGATCACGATTCAGGTACGGGTGCCGGCGCCGGCACGGGCACCGGCATGCTGGCCATCTCCGTCATCGACGACGGCATCGGCATCGGCGCTGACGACTTGCCGCAGGTTTTCGAGCGCTTCTACCGCGTCGCGCACTCACGAGAGGCGGGAACGGCCGGCACCGGCCTTGGCCTCGCAATCTCACGTGCCATCGTCGAGGCGCACGGCGGCACCATCGACGTGGTAAGCGAGGGCGCCGGGCAAGGCGTCACCGTGACCATCCGTCTGCCCTGCGGCCCGGCCGGCCCGTAACGTTCAAGCACTGCGATCAGCAGCAGCGAGAAGGGGGCTGGGGACATGAGCACCGAGCGTGTCGTCATCGTCGGCGGGGGCTTTGCCGGTCTGGCCGCCGCCTACACGCTGATGCAGCGGGGCATCACTCCGCTGCTGGTTGAGGCGTCCGATCGTGCTGGCGGGCGCGGCAAGGGCGAGCGGGTGGACGGGTTCTCAGTGGACATGGGCGCCTTCGTCTTCACCTCCACCTACGACACCGCATTCCGCATCTGCAAAGAGCTGGGGCTGCCGCTGGTGCCGTCGCAGATGAAATTCGGCCACTACCGCAAGGGGCGGTGGGTCACCACGACGCCAGAGCAATCGCTCGCGAACTTCATCCGGCATCTGCGGGTGGCGGCGGTCATGGGTTTCTTCTCACCCTCGGGCATGCGGGCCGGGGCCAAGGTGTTGCGGCAGATCCATCGACAGGCGGATTTCCTGAGTTTCGCCAGCGACAGCTCACTCGCCGAGATCGACGACGCCGAGTCGTACGGCGACTACCTGAAGCGGCTTCGTGTGCCCGAAGACGTGCAGGTGAGCCTCAGTGGGCCGCTCAAGATGATCCTGGGCGATCCAGAGCCCGCCGGCCAAGCCCTAATGCGGGCGTACATCGGGGAGACGATGCTGCACTCCGGTCAGGTGTACATGCCTGAGCGAGGCATTGGCTCACTGAGCGAGGCGCTGGCCGCGGCGTGCTCGGAGGTGACCCGCGTGTCGACACCGGTCCGAGAGATTGTCGTCGCAAACGGGTCGGTGACCGGTGTGGTGGTGGGCAGCGAGGCGGCCGGCGGCGAGACGATCGAGGCTGACGCTGTCATCTGCGCCGTGCCCGGCACCAAGGTGGCCGGTCTCGTGCCCGAACTGCCAGAGGCTGTTCGGCGGGCGCTCAGCACCATCAGCTACTCCACCGGATGCCGTGTGGTGATCGGCCTCGACCGTCCCCCGCTGCCTGCGGGCTGGCATGGCGCGCTCTTCCCCGAAGACGACGACACGCCGCTCATGCTCGACCGGACGACGATCCTGCCTGCCTGCGCGCCTGCGGGCAAGAGCATTCTGGACCTGCTCATCGGGCGCGACCGCGCCAAGGAGCTCATCGGGCTCGACGACGAAGAGATCAAGCGCCAGATGCTGAGCGCCGTTCGCCGCAAGGCGCCGCCGGGCTCCGACCTTCCCGCCGACGACGAGGGGCTGTTCTTCCGGGTGTACCGCTGGGAAGAGGCCCTGTGCATGGGAACGCCGGGAATGCTCGCCGCAGCGGCAGACATCCCGAGCCAGCTCGCCCCCCACATCGACAATCTGTACCTGGCCGGCGACTACATGGCCGTGCCGTCGGTCAACGGCGCCCTGTCCAGCGGCTGCAGCGCCGCACACGAGGTCGCCGACCGGTTGGCGTCGCGCGCCGGTTAGGCACTGCCGTCGGGAACGCTGCGCCGCGGGCCGCAAAAGTGCACGTGGCCTCAGGCTTCGGGACTGTCGGTTCCGGTATAGAAAGCGAGCGTGCGCGCCGCAGCGGCTCGCGCTTGGTCGGGGTCGCCTCCCGCGGCAGTCTCGGTGTCGGCCCAGGCGACGCTGCTGCCGGCCATGAACTCGTTGAACAGTCCCCCGACGGCGGGATCGGCCGGATCGAGCGGCGGTGCATCCGGTGCTGCAAGGTGCTCGGCGATGCCGAGCAGCGCCAGTTCCCACCCGATGCCAGTTGCGCCGGCGCCGTACTGCTCCCACCACTCAGGCGGGATCGCGGCGGTGTGGTTGAGCGTGAGATCGGTGTGGTCGCCGGATGGGGCCAGGGTTGCATCCACCCAGCTGATGTCGCCGTCGAACTCCCAGGTCACGCTGATTAGTCGTGGCTTGTCGCAGACGACGATGTCGCCGCTGGCATTGCCTTCGATGTAGAACCGGCCGCCGACCCTGAAATCGCCGCCCGTCGGACCGAGCCAGACCCGGACCCGCTCCGGCACGGTGAGCGCATCCCACAGATCCTCAGGCGCAACGCCGAACGTTCTAGAGATCGTCACCACCCACATCTGCTGGCCGTCGCGGCTCGTCGTGGACAGCGAACGCCGGGCTGCCCCAAGATGTTCAGCAGGCGTGAACCTCACACCGCGATTGTCTCAGCCCCTGCGAACGCCCCGCGCGATCAGAGTTCGACGGCGGCGGCCGACGAGGTCAGATTCCGACCAGATCATCGAGATCCCGGCCGTCTAACACGTTATATGTTGTCATTTATGAATTAGTTGACAATAAATAGATTGTTGATACATCTATATTCTGATATGCAGACATTGTGGAAGGACCAGTTTCAAGTCTGGGACTGCGAGGACAATCATGAAGAGCCAACGAGCTGTTGCCCGCAGCCGTCTCGACGCGCGCCTGTCGCGCATGCCCGATCTGGCGCGACCGCACAAGGGCTGGATCCGGGCGCTGCGCGACGCCCTCGGCATGTCGAGCGCCGACTTGGCGCGCCGTATGGGAATCAGCCAGCAGCGAGTGCCCGCGATCGAGCGCGGCGAGCAGGACATGACCATCAAGCTCGCCACGCTGATGCGCGCGGCCAACGCAATGGACTGCGAGCTCGTCTATGCGCTGGTGCCCCGCACCAGCCTCGACGCCATGGTCAAGGACCAAGCGAGAAGGCAAGCAACCGAGCGACTGCGCCGCGTCACCCAGCACTCCCGACTGGAGGACCAGCAGCCCACAGACGCAGACCTCGCAGAGCAGATCGAAGAACTCGCCGCCGAGCTCGCTGAACGGCGCGGACTGTGGAGCACCGCTCCGAGCCGATGAGCGACTGGCGCTTCCCCCAACACGACGGGCACACCCCGTTGTCCGAGGAAGATCGCCGAGGCCTACTGCTCAGCCACATCGCGACCCGAGACGACCTCAACGACGCCGAACAGCGCAACATCGCCAAAGCGCTCGGTCGTCGCCCACCGACCGCCGAGCGACTCCTCGACGACATGTACTTGCGCGGCCTGCACAAGTCGATGTTCGGCGAAGTATGGGAATGGGCAGGCAGGTACCGACAACGTGTTACCAACATCGGCGTCGCCCCTGCCCAAATCGCCGCGGACCTGCGAGTGCTCACAAACGACGCCAGGGAATGGGTCAGCAGCGAGTACTTCGAACCCGACGAACTTGCCGTGCGCTTCCACCACCGGCTGGTCACGATCCACCCCTTCCCCGACGGCAACGGCCGACACAGCCGCATCAGCGCCGACTACCTCGCTCAGGCGCTCGGACGTCCGCCCTTCACATGGGGCGCCCACCTTGACCTGGCCACCGACGCCCTCAGGCACACGTACCTGACTGCGCTGCGCACCGCCGACCGCGGAGACATCTCCCCGCTGCTCAGCTTCGCCCGGAGCTGAAGGGCACCGCTGAGTTCTGGCATTCAGCGCGTTCCTTTGGGAATCACCAGCAGCCAGTACCAGAAGAGTGCCTGCAGCGCCCCTGCGGAATACGGCACGAGCAGCCACCATCGCGCCAGCAGGAGATGACCGGTGACGAGGGACACGAAGATGCTTCCGCCGACGACGCGGGAGTTTGCGCGGCGGTTCGTGAAATGCGTTCTTGAGATGTCGCATCCCCTCGGTACGGTCGCGGCAGCACTCGAATTGGGCATTGGACATGACCGCTGACCTGATCACCGACATTGCGACCCGCACCGAGATCGGTCCCCGCGACCGCCAGGAGGACCGCGCCCGCGCCGCCGAGAACGATGACGGATCGTGGGTGATCGCTGTGGCGGACGGGCTCGGCGGGCATCCGTTCGGCGACGAAGCCGCGCAGGCGGCCGTCGACGCGCTGCCCGAGCGCATCGCCACCGTCGCCGAGATGACGGCCGCGTTCGACGCGGCGAATGCTGCGGCGTGGGCGCTGCATCCAGAGATGCGCTCCCACAACGTGGGGCTGTCGTCGGCGATTGCGCTCACCACGCTGGTCGTCGCGTCATGGACGCCCCAAGGAGGGTTGCTGCTGTCGTGGGTCGGGGACTCGATGGGATTCGTGGTTCCCCTCGGAGACGGACCGGGTTGGCACAGCACCCCGCACAATGACCCGTTCGGGTTCATCAGCCGCTGCATCGGCATGTCTCGGGCCGGCCAGGACAGCTTCGACCTGCCGCCCGGAGACGTGGATCATCTCGGTGACTATGTGCGCAACGAGCGCGTGGATGGGTGGATCGAAGACGGCGGCTTGCTGGTCGCGCTGGCCACGGATGGATTGTTCCCCCCGATCCTGAACGCTCATGGGCGGGAGTGGTTCAGCGACGATCCCGACGACAACAGCCTCGGCTTCGCGCTGCCAGCCGATCGACGCGCCACTGCCGCGGATGCGGCGGACACGCTGATGGACACCGCCCGGTTCGCCGGACTCCAGGACAACATCACGATCGCAGTCGCCCTCATCACACCCGATGCCTCAGAGCGTTAGCGGATAGATCGCATGCGAGGCGACAACTAGAAGACTCGACCTTGAGACCATGCGTCGCGGTGCTGTCGCCGCTCGTTCGGCTCGATGAAGGACCATGAGGACCAAACGAACGCAATCAGCCAACCGACAACTGTCCAGCCACCGAAAATGTTCAGTACAACGATGGCGCCAGCTCTGGGATGCCTCCGCGACAGCGCCACGATTGACGGCAGGCAATACAACCCGGCCGCCAAACCAAGAATCCCCAGGACGTACCACAAGGGCACACCGTCGAGGTTGGCGAGAAGCGTCAACAATCCCCCTCCGGCCAAGCGCGCTCAGCAACGATGGGCTGATCCGGCAGCCGCACGTGGCCCAGACTAATTCCAGCGAAATCCCTCCGGGCTCAGCCGCGAAGACGGAGCAGGTTGTGCGTGCCGGGAGGCGCCGCGGGGTGTTCAGTGCGGTGGTGCTCGGGGGTCGGTTTGGTCGCTCGTGCCGTCGAGCGGCTCGGCGGGGGGTTCGAGCCCGAATCGGCCGGGGCGCGTGGGGTGGGGCTCGACGGTGAAGCCTTGTAGGTGGATCTTGTTGTGGTGGCAGTCGTGGCAGACCAACACGAGGTTGGCGTAATCGGTGGGGCCGTCGTGTCGCCATTCGTCGATGTGGTGTGATCGGCAGTGGTCGGGGTGGGTGCCGCAGCCGATGCAGCCTTGATCCCGCAACGCCAATGCGCAGCGTTGCAGTTCGGTGGCGGTGCGCCGGCTGCGCCCCATGCGCAGGTCGCCGGTGGCGTCTTGGAAGATTGCGGGCAGCACGCCGGCGTCGACCGCGATCTTGGCGATCTCCCCGATGGGAAACGGGGTGCCGTCGGCCAGGCGCGTGTTGGCGAGTTGGTGGTTGACCATGTCGTAGTCGGCCACCACCAACAGCGAGACGCCTGCGGGTCGCTGCATATCGGGTTCGCAGACGAGCTTGGCTATCGCGTCGGCGGTGCGCTGAGCCGGCGTGGGCCGGTTCGCAGGGTCTTCGTCGTGGTAGAGGCGCCGTTCGGTGGCGGCGATCACCGAGGCCAGCCGGGCACCGGTGACCGGGTCGAACTGGCCGTTGATGACCACCATGCCGTTGTCGCGGCTGGTGAACACCCGCGCGGAACGCTGCTGCCGTTGCTGTTCAAGCAGCGACGCGCCGTCGTCGCAGCTCACATCGGCTACATGGCGTGCGACCGTGCGACGGAACTCGTCATAGCCCTCTTGGCGGGCGTGTGCAGCCAAGAACCCTTCGTCGATCGGGGCGTCGCCGGCGGCTCGCGCAATCAGCCGGGCGTGGCCCGCAGGAAGCGACCCCGCAGCAAGGCCCTCGCGGGTCAGCTCCAGCTCGCCCAGCGCGACCGCGGCCTTCACGTCGCTGCGCGCCGCGCGCCCAGACACCGACAACACCTCTTTGACCGTGTGCTCGGCATCGGCATTGCCCCGGCGGCGGGCGAGTTCGGCCAGCACATCAGCTCTCATCGCCGCCAAACGGGACTCGGCACGGCCCATCTCGCACAACCGCGCCCGCAGCCCGCCGTCGCACAGCCCCGACACATCCACCGCTTCCACGCGCAGCGAAGTGTCGGGGCCCCTTTCCTGCGATCCGGATCCGTTGCCGTTCTGCATAAGAACAAACGTACGAGAGGGGTGTGACATCGAAGGGTCTGCTGGCTGGTGGCGGGCGCAAGAACTGCGTCCAAGCCAACCTCGGAGCAGTCGCTGAAGCGAGCGACGGGTGGGTGATGTGAGGATCGCGAGGCATCAAATGCGAATAAGTCTCATTCCTATTCTATAGTGAGGGCATGACGGCAGATGAGCGCTCCTCGCTGCCCCGACCCGATCGGGAGGCGGGGGTTTGCATTCTCGGCGCCGGCCCTCATGGCCTGGCTACTGCGGTCCATCTGCTGGCCGCCAGACCTGGCCTTGCCGATGAGATCGTGGTCGTCGACCCCGCCGGCGTCTGGATGCGCACCTGGCACGAGCAGTTCGCTCGGCTCGAGATCGACAACCTCCGGTCGCCGGTGGTCCACCATCCCGGCACCCGTTCCGACGAGGTGGCCGAGCACACCGTGCGCCGCGGCCTCGACCGGTCGGGGCTGCCCTATGACCTGCCCACGACCAAGGCGTTCGCGGCGTACTGCGAAGACCTCGTCGCCCGCATGGACCTGGATCGGCCGGTGGCCGCAACGGCGAGACGAGTCGTCCCCGCAAGCGACGATCTCGTCGTGGAAACCAACGCCGGAACTATTTCGTGCCACCGTCTCATCGTTGCCACGAACCCGCATCGCCGGGAGATCCCCGACTGGGTCGCACGGCTGCTCGGCCGGCTGCCTGGCGCCATCGACCACGCCGCCGACATCGACCTGCGCGTCATCGGCGACCTCACGGGCACCACGGTGGTGGTGATCGGCGGCGGACTGACCGCAGGGCACCTCGCCCTCGGATCCGCCGCTCGCGGCGCCCACGTTGAGCTCGTCAGCCGGCGCCCCATCGAGATCCGCAACTTCGACACCGATCCGGGCTGGCTCGGCCCAAAACTCCTGCGGGCTTACTGCGCCGAGCCCGACCCGGCGCAACGCCTCCGCCAGGCGCACGCCGCTCGCGGCGGCGGCTCCATGCCGGGCTGGATGCACCAGCGCCTGGTGGCACTCGCCGCGGCGGGCGAACTGCGGTTCCACGAAGGCCGCAGCGTCGTCAGCGCCGGCGTGATCGACTATCGGGCAGCACTCGATCTCGACGACGGCACGGCCCTCGCCGCCGACCGCATCTGGCTCGCAACGGGAACCACGCCCGACATCACCGCCCACCGGGCCCTCGAACCGGTCCTGCCCGACATCGCCACCATCGCCGGCCTGCCAGTCTGCGATCGCGACCTGCGCACCGGCCGTCACCCCATCCATGTCACGGGCCGGCTCGCCACCCTGACGCTCGGCCCCGCCGCCGGGAACCTCTGGGGCGCACAACGCGCCGCCCGGGCAATCACCCGGGCCATCACCGGCGTCGACCTCGAGTACGACGCCATCACCGCCATCCCCCACCCTCAACCGCCCCGGAGGCAACCCGCCATGTCCACCACCGTCATCGCCGAACACGGCGACGTCCAGCTCGAACAGCTCCTCGACACCGACCCGGGAGGTGTGGCCCGATGAGCCGCGTACCGGTCACGATCCTCACCGGCTTCCTCGGGGCCGGCAAGACGACGCTGCTCAACCGCATCCTCACCGAGCACCATGGCCGACGCATCGCGGTCATCGAAAACGAGTTCGGCGAGATCGGCATCGACCAAGGCCTGGTGGTCAACGCCGACGAAGAAGTCTTCGAGATGTCCAATGGGTGCATCTGCTGCACCGTGCGAGGCGATCTGATCCGGGTGCTCGCCAACCTCGGCAAGCGGCGCGACAAGTTCGACTACGTGCTGGTCGAGACCACGGGCCTCGCTGACCCGGGGCCGGTGGCACAGACGTTCTTCATGGACGACGACATCGCCGCCGAGTACGCGCTCGACGGCATCGTTACCGTCGTCGACGCCGTCCATGTCGACCAACAGCTCGGGCGCAGCCGCGAGACCGAGGAACAGATTGCGTTCGCCGACGTCGTCGTGCTCAACAAGACCGACCTCGTCACCGAGCGCCGGCTCGACGAGCTCGAAGCGCGTATTCGGTCGATGAACGGCGTCACCGAAATGCATCGCGCGAGCTTCGGCTCGGTGGCCGTCGACGTCCTGCTCGACCAGCGGTCCTTCGACCTGACGGTCGCACTCGACCGCCGGCCCACGTTCCTCGAACCCGAGTACCCGTTCGAGTGGACCGGCATCTACCGCCTCGACCCGGGCACCTACACCCTTCGTTTCGACGCCGGGCCCGATCCCACGATGGGCCTGGCGGTGCTGCCGCTGCCGGCGGCGACGAGCGAGGCCCTCGAAGCCAGTGCCGAGAGATGCGTCCGCGTGTTCGCCGAGCCGTCGGCATGCGTGCGGTCCGGTGACCAGATGACCCCTGGCCACCATGTCGAAGCGGCGCTCGATGCCGCCGAGCAGACCGCGGTGACGCTCCTGATCGGCGAGAGCACCAGCGAGCAGCTATACGGCCTGTTCTGCGAACACCTGGCCGAGGAGTACCACCCCACCGTCACGACCGCCGACGGCGCAACCATCGCGCCGGTGATCGAGCGGGCCTGGGTGGCCGCCCACGAGCACGACGAGAGCGTCACGTCGGTCGGGATCGAGGCCGAAGGCAACGTCGACGGCGATCGCCTGAACAATTGGCTCGGCAAGTTGCTCGACGAGAAAGGCACCGACATCTTTCGGATGAAGGGCTTCCTCGCCGTCGCCGGCGAGACCGACCGTGTCGTGTTCCAGGGCGTGCACATGCTGCTCGATTCTCAGCCGGACCGGCCATGGGGTGATGATCCTCGCCGCAATCAGCTCGTCTTCATCGGCCGCGACCTCGACGCCGACGAGCTGCGAGCAGGATTCCAGGCATGCCTGGTCTGACCGACCGGGTCTCACAACGGCGACGTGCGGGCGTGCTGCGGCAGGGTTGGTCGCATCTGCTCGACGACTACCCCACGGCACTCGCCTGGGCATGCGGGGGCAGGCTCGTGATGACGGGCGACTCATCGGGCGCGCTGACCGCCGTCGACGCGGCGCGCAGCGACATCGTGTGGAGTGTCGCCGACGCGCACGAGCCCGGACCGGTGCACCTCGCGGCGGGCGGATCGTCGTTCGTCGTGAGCGCCGGCGCCGACGGCGTGGTGGCCGCACGTGATGCCGCCACCGGCGCGCTTCGGTGGCGGCACGAGCTGGGAGCTGCCTGGCTCGACACGATCTCGGTGTCGCCCGACGGATCGGGTATCGCGACCAACGCTGGTCGGTACGCGCATCGCTGGTCCGCCGACGGCGATGGCGCCTGGACCTCGTTCGAGCATCCGAGCACGGTGGCCGCCATCGCGTGGACGCCAACGGGCGAATTGGTCACCGCATCGTTCGGTGCAGTCTGCGTCTTCGGCGACGATCCCGAGCCGAAGGCGCGTTTCGAATGGCAGGGCTCGCTGGTGTCGCTGGTACTGAGCCCCGACGGCGAGGTCGTCGTGTGCGGCAGCCAGGACAACACGGTGCACTTCTGGCGCACCGCGACCGGCGACGACGCCGCCATGTACGGCTACCCGGCCAAGCCCAGCGCCCTGGCGTTCGACGACGCGAGCCGGCTGCTCGCCACCGGCGGCGGCGACGCCGTGACCGTGTGGGTGTTCGGCGACGGCGGCCCCGAGGGCACCACACCCGGTGTGCTCGACGCCCACGCCGACACCGTCACGAGCCTCGCGTTCGCACCGCGGTCGACGAGCCTCGCCTCGGGCGGGCGCGACGGCGGGGTACTGGTGTGGCGTCTCGAGCCCGACGGCAACGGTGAATCCGTCGGCTTCGACGTCTGCGACGGCCGCATCGAGGCTGTGGCCTGGCGCCCCGACGGCCGGGCCCTGGCCGCCATCGACGCATCGGGGCACCTCACCACCTGGCGCACCGGAAGCTGATCGGAGATGTGTCGCTGTCGCCCCTGCTTGGCTGCATATCGATATCGCGAGCTCGGGCCGCAGCGACTCCCCGGCCGTGTTGGTGCCGACCGGTAGGGTCCCGGCTCATGGGGGTCGACGTCGCAGAGGTCCACGACCTGATCTCCGGTCGGATGCGGCAATCGGGTCAGCTGTACACCAAGGGCCGCCGCCATCTGGTCGAGCTGCTCGCAGCCGCCGAGCGTCCGGCAACGATCGCCGAACTGCTCGAGGCGGGACCCCGGCTGACGCAGAGCTCGCTATACCGCAACATGATCGACCTCGAGTCGGTCGGCATCGTGCAACGGGTGGTGGGCACCGACGATCTCACCCGCTTCGAACTGTCCGAGGAGATCATCGGACATCATCACCACGTCATCTGTATCGAGTGCGGCGCAGTCGACGACTTCGTCGTGCCGGCACCGGCCGAACGTTCTCTCGATGCCGCCATCGCCAAGGCGCTCGAGGACACCGGCTTCCGACCCGCGGGTCACCGTCTCGACGTACTGGGCACCTGCGCCGATTGCACCTGATCCGGGAACCGAACCGGGTGCTCGACCGACTGGCCGTGTGATCGCCGCCGCGCAGCGGCCACCGCGGCGACCACGGCGAACCAGGCGATCGTCGTCGCCGCGATCGTGGGGCCCGGCGGCGTCGCCAGGTGGTAGCTGAGCGTCAACCCGCCGAGGCTCGAGGTCACGCCGATGGCGACGGCGAGCGCCGTCATCGTCGCCACGGTGTCGGTCACGAGGCGGGCCGCCGAGGCGGGGGTGACGAGCACCGCGACGCTGAGCAGGAGGCCGACGGTGTCGAGGCTCACCACCACCGTGACCGAGATCAGCGCGACGAGCAGATAGCGCAGCCGCCGAACAGGCACCCCGACCTGGGCCGCGTGCTCGGGGTCGAAGGTCACCGCCCGCAGATCGCCGAACAACACCGCGATCGCCCCCAACGCGACGGCGCTCAACACGGCCGTGCGCGCCAGGTCGGCGTTATTCACCGTCACGATCTGCCCGAACAGGAAATGGGTGAGATCCACGCCGATGCGGTCCGATCGCGAGATCAACAGCACGCCGACCGAGAACAGCAGCGTCTCGGCGACACCGATCGCCGCGTCGCTGCCGATGCGGCGGTCGTGCTCTAGGACAGTGACGAGCAGCCCCATGACGAGCCCGGCGGCGAGCGCCCCGATGGTGATCGAGATGCCCAGCAGATAGGCGGCTGCCACGCCTGCCAACGTGCCGTGACTCACGGCATCACCCAGGTAGGCCTGGCGTCGCAGCACCACCCAGACGCCCACCGCAGGGGCGAGCACGCCGACCATCACGGCCGCTATGGCCGCGCGCTGCATGAACGCGCTGCCGTAGGGGTCGACGAACCAGTCGACGAAGCCCATCGCAACGATCACGCCGCGTCGACGTGCACGGGGTGGTCGAGAGTGGCGAACACCGACTCGATCGCAGCCGGGTCGAGCACCGCAGCCGGGTCGAGCACCGCAGCCGGGGCACCGTCGACCACGAGCCGGCGGTTGACGGCGAGACATCGAGCGAATCGGCGGCGGGTGAGCGCCAGATCGTGCGTGGCGACGAGCAGCGCCGTGCCCCGGTGCCGGCACAGCGCCGCGAACAGATCCACAAGTTCCTCGGCGCGTGGCTCATCGACGCCGGTGAGCGCTTCGTCGAGCAGGACGACCCCGGCCTCCTGTGCGAGCGCTCGGGCGAGGAACACCCGCTGGGTCTGCCCACCCGACAACGACCCGAGGCGGCGTCTGGCCAACCCGTCGACACCGACACTCGCCATGCACGACCGGGCCACGTCGCGGTCGTGCGCCGTAGATCGGCGACCAAAGCGCAAGAACCGCCGGCGGCCCGACAGCACCATCTCCTCGACGCACAGGGGGAACTCGAGGTCGAGATCGGCACGTTGGGGGATGTAGGCGATCGCCGTCCGCTCCCGCCGGTGATGGCAGTGCGAACCGTCGATGTCGACGTGGCCGGTGTGGGCAACAGCTCCGATGATCGCCTTGAACAAGGTGCTCTTGCCGGCCCCGTTGGGGCCGATCACCGCCACGAGCTCGCCGGCGCCGACAGCGAAGGTGACGTCACCCAGCACCGGTACGCCGTCGTAGGAGACGCCGAGTCCCGCCACGGCGAGGACCGGCGGCTGAGCCAACCGGGTCTCAGGCTTCACAACCGAGCCCGTCGACAAGCCGCTCGAGGTTCTCGCGCATGATCGCCGCATAGGTAGTGCCGTCGTCGATCTGTTCTCCTGTGAGTCCCTCGATCGGATCGAGCAGCGACAACTCGGCGCCGATCTCGGCGGCCACGGTCTCGGCGAGGTCCGGCGGCGCGATCTCCTCGAGGAAGATCGTCCGGACACCCTCGGCGCGGGCCTCGTCGGCAATGGCCTCGAGCGTGCGGGGATCCGGCTCGGCCTCGGGCGAGATGCCCGCGATCGGGATCTGGCGGAGGTCGTAGCGCTCGGCCAGGTAGCCAAAGGCACGGTGACTGGTGACGATGACGCGCGACTCGCAATCGGCCAGGCCCTCGCGGTACTCGTCGTCGAGCCCGACCAGATCGGTCAGATAGTCGTCGGCGTTGGCGCGGTAGTCGTCGGCATGGTCGGGGTCGACCTCGGCCATCGTGGCCACGACCGCCTCGACCATCTCGATCATGCGGCCGGGATCCAACCACACGTGCGGGTCGACATTGCCCTCGAGGACCTCGCCGTCGACGTCGCCATGGGTGCCAGCGAGCTGGGCATCGACGGCCAGCAGCTCCACCTCGTCGAGCAGATCGACCACGGTGGTGTCGTCACCGGCCTGGGCGGCCGCGTCTTCAACCTGGGGCTGGAAGCTGCGCCCGATCAGGAACACCACGTCGGCATCGCCGATGGTTTCGACCTGGCGGCCGCCGAGCTCAAGGTCATGGGGGCCCTGCCCCGGCGGGGTTATCCCGACAACCTCGACGAGGTCACCGCCGACCCCACGGGCGATCTCCTCGATGGGATAGAAGGCCGCAGCCACCGTCAGGCTGTCGTCGCCCGATGTGGCCGTGTCGGCGTCGTCACCGCAACCGGCGAGGAGCGCAGCAGCGAGGAGCAGGGCGAGGAACAGGGCGCACGGCAGGCGGCGGGGTGCGCGACCGAGCGCTGGGTACGGAGTCGTCATGCCGACATTTTATAGGAATCGTTCTCATTCCCATCAGCCCTCCGCATCGCCGGATCACGGAGTGCCGGCGAGTC
>LXNI01001972.1_pt1 | contig 15645 bp, 12 predicted proteins | sample 809091 | NCBI WGS metagenome assembly LXNI01 (sample SAMN04870527, study PRJNA318959) | sponge metagenome | biome: 01000161; feature: marine sponge reef; material: water | host: Sarcotragus foetidus | place: Greece: Milos, Mediterranean Sea | collected 2013-05-29 | depth 5-7 m | reverse complement strand
GCACAAGGTCTGGCGCGACCCGGATGCAAAGGAAGCGGCGGCGCTGGCGGACCTGGCCGACCGGCTGGCGGCGCTCCCGCGCAATGCAGACGGGGAGACCGTGCAGGGGCAAGTCTATGCGGTCGGCAAGGCGCATGGCTTCGAGCCGCTGCGGACATGGTTCGCCGCACTCTACGAAGTCCTGCTGGGCCGCAAGCAGGGGCCGCGCTTCGGCTCGTTCGCCGCGCTTTACGGGCTGGCGGAGACGGAAGCGATGATTCGCGGCGCGCTCGCACGGGACGCCGCGTGATTCCGGCGCTGCCGGCGGATTTCCGCATCGACGCGAGCCGGCGCATCCCGCTCGGCAGGGGCCATGCGGCCTCACGCGGCTGGACGAAGGCGACCGGCGGCCGGCCGCGGGGCGTCACCTGGCACTGGACCGCGACGCGCGACCTCGCAAGCTGCGACCGCCTGCTCGGCGGTGCTGAGCCCGAGCGCAAGGGCCAGGCCTCGGCGCATTACGCTGTCGGGCGCAGTTTCGCGGAGGGGGTTTCGCGTTATGTGTCGCTTGCCAACCGCTCCTGGCATGCCGGCGTCGAGCAGAAATTGCGCTGGGACGGCCGGCCCTCGACGGCCCGCACCAAGGGCGCGCGCGCCTGCATCGGCGTGGAAACGGTGACCATCGGCTATGCGCGCGAGGGCGTGCCGGCGGGTCCGGACTGGATCGAAGCCGCGACGCCGGACGGGCGCCATATCTTCCGGGTGGAGCCCTGGACGGAGGAGCAGATCGCCATGATGGCGGCGGTCGGCCGGGAGATCGTCGCGCGCTGGCCGGAGATCGGGCCGCGCGGCCATCACGGCCATCACGACCTCTGTCCCACATACAAGCAGGACGTGCTGGGCTTTCCCTTCGCCCGCCTGCTGCGCGCAATCTATGGCGATCCGGACATTCCGGACGTGTGGTCGGATGTGTGGATGCCGGGAGGCCGCCAGCGCGCGCTTGCCCGGCTCGGTTTCGACCCCGGCCCCGTGGACGGCAAATGGGGCCCCCGCTCCGACGCTGCGCTCCGCGCCTTCCAGGCGGCCGCCGGTCTCGAAGTGAATGGCTGGTGGACCAGCTGGGTCTCATGGGCGGTGCATGACAGGGAGGAGCATGGCGGGGCGGCAGGCGGTCCTCGGCTATCGGCGTGAGACCGCCGCCGGTCATCGGGTCGCGCTTTTTCCGGCGGGCGTCCATTTCCACGAGGGTTCGCGGGATCCGGGGGGCGCGGACCATGCTGGCCGGGAATGCTGGTGGGCCCGGCAGGATTCGAACCTGCGACAACGCCGTTATGAGCGGCGGGTTCTGACCGCTGAACTACGGGCCCGCCCCGATATGGCCCAAGCAGGGCGCCGCAATCAAGGGGCAGCGTCTCAGCCGGCGTCAGAAACCGCCTGCTGCAGCACCGGGCCGAGCGCCGCCACGGGCGCGTTCCAGTCGTCCAGGCGCTGCTGGCGGAAGAGGCGCGAGAAGGGATACCAGGGGCTGTCCTCACGGTCCGACAGCCAGCGCCAATGCGCCGGGCGGGTGAGCAGCACGGCCGCGGGCACGCCAAGCGCGCCGGCGAGATGAACCGCCGGGCCGTCCGGCCCGATGACCATGTCGAGCGCGGCGATCGCGGCCGCCAGTTCGGCCGCATCCGTGATCCGGGTCGAGATGTCGATGATGCCGGCGCGGCTGCGGAGCGCCGCCAGCGTGCGCGACCCGGTCTCGGTCTCCAGGCTGAAGAACGCCACGTCCTTGAGCAGGAACAGCGGCGCCATCGCCTCCAGCAGCGGCCGTTCGCCCCAGGCGACGCCCACCCGCAGCCGGGCCGGGCGCACGAAGCGGGACCGCCAGTGCTGCACCAGCATGTCGTTGGCGCGCAGATAGGGCGTGACGGCGGGAATGGTCTCCAGCGTCGTTCCGAACAGCCGGGGAAGCGCGGCGGCCGGCAGCATCACCGCGCCCGGCGGCCGGGTCTGGCCGGGCGCAAGCACGCCGTCGACGCCCGCCTGGCTCGCAACCAGGCGCTGCAGCCCCGGCCGGACGACCATGAGCACGCGCCCGGCCGTTTCCAGCAGCGGCGCATAGCGCAGCAGCCAGATCGCCTCGATATCGTCGCCGGCCGCGTCGATGACGACCTCTGCGCCCTCGATGGCCTGAAGCCCGGCGGGTGGCGCCGGCTCCGTTTGCAGCAGCGGCAGGCCGGCGTCGAAATTGCCCCGTCTCAGCAGCGCTGCGGCCAGCGCGGCGCCGGTGGCGGGGTCCTTCGGCGCGAGATCGTGGGCGTTGATATAGACCGAGAGCGCTTCGTCGGCCCGGCCGAGCGCCTCAAGCGCATCGGCATGGCCGAGGCGCGGCACCGGCGAGGCGGGGTCGAGCGCAACAGCGCGGGCCGCGATCCGTTCGCGGTCGCGATGGGCGCCGATCCGCGCCAGCACGCCGGCGAAGGCGGTGTGGATCCCGGCGTCGCCGGGCGCGGCGGCCACGGCGCGGTGGAGCGCGCGCGCGGCGTCGTCCAGGCGGCGCTGGGCGATGGCGAGCTCACCCGTCAGGCGGTGCATCCGCGCATCTCCGCGCCAGAGCTGCCCGCTCACGCCCAACAGCGCCGCCGCGCGCTGCACCTGTCCATCGGCGAGCGCGGCCTCAGCGGCGGCGAGCCGGTCCGTATTCCGGGCGAGGCCGCGCTCGATCTCGCGCCGCATGATGGCGAGCGGCGCGCTCCAGTCGCCCACGCGCTCCTGGCGCACGAGCCGCATGGAGCGGTACCAGGGCGTGTCGCGCCGGGCCTGCAGCCAGCGCCAGTCCGGAGCGATGTCGAGTATCATCCAGCAGGGTCGGCCCAGCGCCCCCGCGAGATGCCCGATCGGGTTGTCGTCGCTCACCACCATCTCGAATTCCTCGAGGATGGCGGCGGCGGCATCCAGCGCGATCGGTGTCTCGGCAAGCGGCGTCATGCCGGGTACCGGCTCGAGGAAGGTGTAGAAATGGGCGTCGGCGATCCCGTCAAGCCCGTCCGGCCAAGGCTCCCTGCCGGTCCAGGCGACGGCGATGCGCGGCGCGGGCGTGTGCGCCAGCATTTCCTGCCAGTAGCGCCGCTGCCTCGGGTTAACGGCGATGCCGGCCGGTGGCGGCACGGTTGCCGGCGTCGTCTCGAACAGCCGCGGCAGGTCGTCGAAATCGGCCATGAGGTCATAGGGCGGCCGGTTCTCCCCGGGCGCGGCGAGCCATAGCAGCCCCGGCAGGCCGGACAGCAGCCCGGCGGCCGCCTCGCTGCAGGCGACGGCCGGAACGGCGCCGCGCGCCCGCACGGCGGGCAGGTAGCGGGAGAACTGCACCGCGTCGATGTCGTTGCCGCTCGTGTCCAGCAGCAGGGTTTCGCCGTCGAGGCGCCGCCCGTCCCAGCGCGGCGGGCGGTAGCTGCCGGCATCGGCGGCGGCATCTTCCAGCGCCCGTGCGCGCGCCCAGGCCGCCCAGCCCTCCGCATAGCGTCCGTTGAGCAATAGCAGGGTGCCGTTCAGCCAGTGGAAGCCGGTCTCCTGCGGCGCCAGCTGGGCGGCGCGCGCGGCCGCAACCGACGCTTCGCCGGTCAGGCCCGTTTGGCGCAGCACCAGCGCAAGCTCGCCCAGCAGCTCTGCGTCGGCCGGCTGCAGGTCCGCGGCCGAACGCAGATGCAGCGCGGCCTCGTTGAGGTCTCCCTGTTCGTAATGCAGCCGCGCCAGGCCGAGATGGCCGTCGGCCCGGCCGGCCTCCGCCTCCAGCATCTGCCCATAGAGCGCCGCTGCGGGTTCACGGTCCCCTGCGGCAAGCAATTCAGCAGCGCGCCGGGCGGTTTCTTCGAGGGACACGGCGTTCACCGAACGCCCTCCGGCATGGCTCCGGGGCGAAGAATGGGCTTAGAGTGCCCGCGCAAAGTATCCGGACTCGGAACGGGCAAGACAAGCATGAACCGGTCCGGCATTTCGAATGGAAGGCAGACGGGCGCATGGTGGATATGGTGAAGGTCGATATCGCGGTGGTCGGCGGCGGCTCCGGCGGCCTGTCCGTGGCGGCGGGCGCGGCGCAAATGGGCGCTTCGGTGCTGCTGTTCGAAAAGGGCCGGATGGGCGGCGACTGCCTGAACTATGGCTGCGTGCCCTCCAAGGCCACCATCGCCGCCGCCCATGCCGCTTCGGCCTTCCGCAATGCGGGCCGTTTCGGCATAGCGCCGCAGACGCCGAGGGTCGATCCGGCCGCGCTGCGCCGCCATGTGCAGGGGGTCATCGCCGCCATCGCGCCGCATGACAGCGTCGAACGCTTCGAGGGGCTGGGCGTGCGGGTCGTCGAGGCGCCGGCCCGGTTCGTCGGCAGGCGGCTGCTCGAAGGCGGCGGCGTGCGCGTGCAGGCGCGCTGGATCGTGCTGGCAACCGGCTCCGCGCCGGTGGTGCCGCCCATTCCCGGCCTCGACGGGCTGCCCTTTCTCACCAATGAGACAGTGTTCGACCTGGAGGAGACGCCGGCGCATCTGCTGGTGCTGGGCGGCGGCCCGGTCGGTATCGAGCTTGCCCAGGCGCATCGTCGACTCGGCGCGGCGGTGACGGTGCTGCAGCGCGGGCCGATCCTGCCGCGCGACGATGCCGACGCCGCGGCGCTGATCCGCGCGCGCCTCATCCGCGAGGGCATACGGCTCTGCGAGCATGCGGCGGTGACCAGGGCCTCCGGCGGACCCGGAGCCATAAGCCTGCATTTCGAGACGGAGGGGCGGAAGGAGACGACGCAGGGCACGCATCTGCTGGTTGCGGCCGGGCGCCGGCCCGACCTGGAGGGTCTTGACCTCGACGCCGGCGGCATCGCCTGGACGCCCGCCGGGGTGACGGTGGACGGAAGGCTGCGCGCCTCGGACAGGCGCGTGTTCGCCGTGGGGGATGTGGCGGGCGGACTGCGTTTTACCCATGTGGCGGGCTACCATGCCGGCATCGCGATTCGCAATGCGCTCTTCCGCCTGCCCGCCAGAGCGGACACGACCGCTGCGCCCTGGGTGACCTATACAGACCCCGAACTCGCCCATGTCGGCCTGACCGGAACGCAGGCGAAGGAGGCTTTCGGGGAGAAGGCGCGCGTGCTGCGCCATGACTTCGCTGAAAACGACCGCGCGCAGGCGGAGCGCGAGACGGACGGCTTCGTCAAGGCGGTCGTCGGGCCGGGGCGGCGGGTGCTCGGCGCCACCATCGTCGGACCCCATGCGGGCGAACTCATCCAGCCCTGGGTGCTGGCGGTGTCGCAGAAGCTCCGCATCGGCGCGCTGGCGGGGATGATCGCGCCCTATCCGACGCTCGGCGAGGTCTCGAAACGCGCCGCAGGCAGCTATTACACCGAGGCGCTGTTCGGCGCCCGTACCCGTCGCCTGGTCCGCTTCCTGATGCGCTTCGCCTGACCGGCGGGGCTTGAATCCGGACGCTGCCTTTCCTATATTGGAATCATTCCAAACAATGGAGGCGGCGATGGCCCGCAACACCCCTGTAACCGGCGGACTGGCCCGTATGCTTGCGGGCACGGCCGCGCTTGCGGTCAAGACGCAGAACTTCCACTGGAACGTTGAAGGTCCGCATTTCACCGCCCTGCACGGCCTGTTCGAGGAGCAATACGGCGCCTTGCAGGAAGCGGTGGACATGCTGGCGGAGCGCATCCGCGCGCTCGGCGACCATGCGCCGGGCGGGCTCGGGGCGTTCGCGGCACTGAGCCCCGTCGGCGATGCGCCGGAAGGGCCGCTTGCGGCCGAAGCGATGATCGCCGCGCTCGCCGAAGACCACCGCATGCTCTCCCGCGAGGGCGACGCCCTGCTGAAAACCGCCGGGGAAGCCGGCGACGAGGTGACGGTCGACATCATGGTCGAGCGCATGACGGCGCATGACAAGACCGCCTGGATGCTGGACGCCCATCTCAGATGAGCAAGTAGCGGATCACGGCATCGAGCCGCTGCCGCCCGGCGGACGTCGCCTGCAGGCGGTCCGGGCGCGCGCAGAGCAGCCCCTCGGCCCGCAAATGCGCCAGCCGGTCCGCGGCGATGGCCGGCTCAAGCCCGTCTGCGGGAATGCCTTCCGCCAGCCGCAGGCCGGTCTGGATACGCTCCTGCATGGCCTCCAGCGGCGCCAGCTGCCGGCGCTCCCTGACGGCGCGGCCCTGGCGGCCGGCCTCGGCGAGCCATGCCTCCGGGGCGCGGCGTTCTTCCGTCGCGATGCGGCCTGCGGTCGTGTCGATGCGGCCATGCGCGCCCGGCCCGACGCCGATCCACTCGCCGCCGCGCCAATAGACCAGATTATGCCGGCAGGCCGCCCCGGGCCGGGCGTGGTTCGAGATCTCATAGGCCGGCAGGCCGGCGGCGGCGAGGCGGTCCTGCGTGGCCTCGTAGAGCGCCGCCGCTTCGTCCTCCTCCGGCAGGGCGAAGTCGCCGCGCGCGGCGCGGGGCGCGAAGGCGGTGCCGGGCTCGATGGTGAGCTGGTAGAGCGAGAGATGCTCGCCCGCGAGCGCGAGCGCCTCGTCCAGGCGGGCGGCCCAATCCGCGGCAGTATGTCCGGGCAGGGCATAGATCAGGTCGAAGGAAACGCGCGGGAAAGCGCTGTGCGCGAGTTCGAGCGCGGCGCGCGCTGTGTGGGCGTCATGGCGCCTGCAGAGAAAGGCCAGTTCGTCGTCGCGGAGGGACTGCACCCCGAGCGAGAGCCGGTTGACGCCCGCTGCGGCGAAGCTGTGGAAGCGGCCGGCCTCGACCGAGCCGGGATTGGCCTCCAGCGTCACTTCGAGATCGTCCGCAACCGGCCAGAGCGCCCGCACCCGCGCCAGCACCGCTGCGGCTGTCTCCGGCGCCATCAGCGAGGGCGTGCCGCCGCCGAAGAAGACGCTGGCGACCGTCCGCCCGGGCGTTTCGTCTGCCCAGCTTTCGAGCGATCGCAGCAGGGCGCCGCGCCAGGCGGCTTCGTCCACGCGCTCGCGAACATGGCTGTTGAAATCGCAATAGGGGCATTTGGACTCGCAGAACGGCCAGTGCACATAGACAGCGAAGCCCCGGTCCGTCATGGCAAACAGGCGGCCGCCAGCTTCTCGAACGCCCGGGCGCGATGGGTGAGGCGCGCCTTCGCCGCCGGGGCCATCTCGCCGAAGGTCTCGTCATGGCCGTCGGGCACGAAGATCGGATCGTAGCCGAAGCCGCGGTTCCCGCGCGGCGGCCAGACCAGCCGGCCGTCCACCCGGCCCTCGAAGGCCTCGACATGTCCGTCCGGCCAGGCGAGCGCCAGCGCGGCGATGAACGCGGCCTCGCGCGGCCGGGCGCCGAGGCTCTCATGCACATCCGCCATGGCGCGCGCGAAATCGCGGTCGGGGCCTGCCCAGCGGGCGGAATAGATGCCAGGCGCGCCGTCGAGCGCGGCGACGGCGAGGCCCGAATCGTCAGCCAGCGCCGGCAACCCGGCGGCTGTTGCCGCGCGCGCCTTGAGTTCGGCATTGGCGAGGAAGGTCGCGCCCGTCTCTTCCGGCTCCGGCAGGCCGAGCGCGGACGCCGCCACGCCCTCAATGCCCCGGGGGGCCAGCAATGCGGCAATCTCACTGACCTTGCCGGCATTGTGGCTGGCGATCGCCAGCCTGTCGCCGGTGAAACGCCGGGTCATGCCCCGAGCGCTGCGCGCTGCGCTTCGGCGAGCCGGGCGCAGCCGGACTCTGCGAGGTCCAGCAGGGCGTCCAGCCGATCTCTGGGGAAAGCGAGCTTCTCCGCCGTCGCCTGCACCTCCACCAGCGCGCCCGAACCGGTCAGCACGAAATTCGCGTCCGCCTCCGCGTCGCTGTCCTCGGCATAATCGAGATCGAGCACCGCCTGGCCCCGCCAGAGTCCGCAGGAAATGGCGGCAACCGAATCCGCCAGCACCGGCTTCTTGACCGCGCCGATGCGCTGCAAGTGCCGGCAGGCGAGCGCCAGCGCCACATAGCCGCCAGTAACGGCCGCGGTGCGGGTGCCGCCATCGGCCTGCAGTACGTCGCAGTCGATGCGGATCTGGATTTCGCCGAGCGCCTGCAGATCGGCGACGGCGCGCAGCGAGCGGCCGATCAGGCGCTGGATTTCCTGCGTGCGCCCGCTCTGGCGCCCGCGCGCCGCCTCGCGGTCGGTGCGTTCATGGGTCGAGCGCGGCAGCATGCCGTATTCGGCGGTGATCCAGCCGCGCCCGCGCCCGCGCAGCCAGGGCGGCACGCGCGTTTCCACCGAAGCAGCGGCGAGCACGCGCGTCGCGCCGAAGCTCGCCAGGCAGGACCCCTCCGCATAGGGCGCCCAGCCGGGCTCCAGCAGGACGGCGCGGAGTTCGTCGGGGCGGCGTCCGGACGGACGGGCGGGGTTTGTCATGGACTCGTTGCTCGCTCCTCTGGGCCGGGCGCCCGGTTGACGCCCGCCCGGCGGGTTCCTAAATGCTCCTGACACCGCTTGGAAGAGTCTTTGTTTCATGGCCGGCTCGCCGGGACTTGCCGATCTCGACGCACGCTCGCGCGAGGTCTTTGGGTTGATCGTGGACGCCTGGATGGAATCGGGCGAACCGGTCGGCTCGCGCACGCTCGCGCGCAAGCTCGGCCGGCCGCTGTCGCCCGCTACGATCCGCAATGTGATGGCGGACCTCCAGGAGCTCGGCCTCCTGTTCTCGCCGCATACCTCGGCCGGGCGGCTGCCGACCGATGGGGGCCTGCGCCTGTTCGTGGACGGCATCATGCAGACCGGCGGGCTGACCGAGAGCGAATGCGCGGATATCGAGGCGCTTTGTGCGGGAGCCGGCGCCACGCTGGAGCAGAGCCTGGAGCGGGCGAGCCGCTTGCTGGCGGGCCTTACCCGCCATGCCGGCCTCGTGGTGGCGCCGAAGCGGGCCGAGCGGCTGAACCATATCGAGTTCGTCAATCTGGGCGAAGGGCGCGCGCTCGCCGTGCTGGTGGACGAGGCGGGCCAGGTGGAGAACCGCATGCTGGCCCTGCCGCCGGGCCTGCCGGCGGATGCGCTGCAGCGCGCCGCCAACTATCTCCAGTCCCGGCTCTCCGGGCGCACGCTGGGCGAAGCGCTGGAGGAAATCCGCGCGGACCTCGAAACCCACCGCACGCAGATCGACGCGCTCGCGCAGAGCGTGGTCGAGGCGGGGCTCGCGGTCTGGGCGGGCGAACGCAGTCATGACGGCGGGCGGCTGATCGTCACCGGCCGCGCGCGCCTGCTGGACGATGTGCAGGCGGTGGAAGACCTGGAGCGGCTGCGCGGCCTGTTCGATGCGCTGGAGACGCGCGAGAACATATTGCGGCTGGTGGAGGCGGCGCAGTCCGGCGAAGGGGTGCAGATCTTCATCGGGGCGGAGAACACGGTCTTTAGCCAGACCGGCATGTCGATGGTGGTCAGCCCCTATCGCGACGGGCAGGAACGCGTGGTGGGCGCCATTGGCGTGCTGGGGCCGACGCGGCTGAATTATGCTCGCATCGTGCCTATGGTGGACTATACGGCGCGGGTGATCGAACGCATGCTGGCGCCGGAGAGAGGGTGAGAGCGATGATGGACGGGGAGCGGAAACCCGAAGCGGAAGAGGAGGCGCCGCTCGAAGCGGAAGGCGAGGCGCCTGCGCCGGACGCCGCGGCGGCGGAAGCGGAGGACGCGGGGGCGGAGGCGCCCGACCCGCTCGCCGAGCAGGCGGCGCGCATCGCCGAGCTGGAAGCGGAAGCGCAGGCGCTCAGGGACGAGCGGCTGCGTGCGCTCGCCGAGGTGGAGAACATGCGCCGGCGGAGCGAGCGCGAGCGCCGCGAGGCGTCGCGCTACGGCGCGGCGGGGCTGGCGCGCGACCTGCTCGGCGTCGCCGACAATCTCCGCCGGGCGATCGAGAGCGGCGGCGGCGAGGGGCTGATGGAAGGCGTCGAGATGGTGGAGCGCGACCTCGCGCAGGCGTTCAGCCGCCACCATATTGCGCGCATCGAGGCAGAGGGCGAACGCTTCGACCACAACCGCCACCAGGCGATGTTCGAGGTCGAGACCGCGGACGCCGAGCCCGGCACGGTCGTCCAGACCGTGCAGGACGGTTACCTCCTTCACGACCGCCTGCTCCGCCCGGCGATGGTCGGCGTCGCGAAGGCGCCGGCAGGCGAGGCGAGCGAGGAAACAGGCAACCAAGACGGCTGAACACAGCGCCGCCGTGATGGGGCGCCCGATCGTCCGGCGCCAGCAGGAGCTCATCCAGGGCCTGAACGAAGTGCGCGGGACGCTCGACCGGCTGCTGGCGGACCGCTGACAGGCGCGGTCAACCGCTCCAGACCCTCCGCCGCATCCGCCGTCAGGTCCCAGAGGATGCGGGTTATCTCCGGCCGTTCGAGCGCGAGGCCGGCCTTGCGGCGCGGGGCGGAGCGCACCGCTTCGAACGCTACCTCAAGCACGAGCCCCGGCTCGACGGCGCGGACCGGGCCGTAGCGCCCCGCAAGATGCGCGCCGATCCAGCGGCCCAATCGCGCGCGTTCGTCTGCGGCGAGGCGGCAGGGCGCATCGCCGACGGCGACCGGCGCGCCATCGCGGAGAAGCGCGACACTGTAGCGAGGGCCGTCCCCTGCTCCTCCTGCAGGCCGGACAGCTGTCAGCAGGGCGCGGACGGTTTGCGGCGCGGCCTTGCGAACGAGCCAGGGCGCTTCCTCCGGGCGATAGGGAGCGTCGGCGCGCTTCAGCACCAGCGGGACTGCCTCCAAGCGCAGCCCATCCAGCGCCGCCAGTCCTTCGAAAGCGAGAAGCGGCGACAGGTCGAAGCCCGGCCGGTCGGCGATCCGTGTCTCCAGCCGCGCCCGGCGCTCGTCGAGCGGCAGGGCGCGGATGTCCTCGCCGCCGTCGAACAGCATGTCGAAGAGGCGCACAAACGCCGGAATCTCGGCCGGCAGGCGGCGCGGAACGGTGCGGCGCCCGAGCCGCCTTGCGAGCGCTTCGGGCGCCGCCGGGCGGTAGGGCGGGCCGTCCGGACCGGCGGCCGCCATCAGCACGCCGTCGAACACGCCGTCCAATCGCTCCATCGCCGTAACGATATCGGGGAACAGGACCGAAATATCGTCGCCCGAGCCGCTATAGAGCCGGCGCTGGCCCGCCTCCGCGACGAGCTGCACACGCCGGCCCGGCCATTGCCGCTCGGCCCGGTAACCGGACATGTCGAGGCCGGCGATATCCGCCTCGTCGAGCGCCTGGACCGGCATGAGCGGCCGGAAGCCGGCAAGCGCTTCGGGGCGCGGCGCGCGGCCTTCCAGCCAGGCGAAGAGCGGCCCGTATGGCGGCGCCTGCCCGTGCCAGACCTCTTCGATGGCGCCGAGGTCGGCCGAGAAGGCGGCGGCCAGCGCCATCCGCGCGAGCCTGGGCGTGACGCCGTGGGGGCGGCGCCCGGCGGCCAGTTGCGCCAGCGCAAGCCGGACGGGCGCCTCCGAACGGTCGAACCAGCGGGCGAGCAGGTCCGGCGCCGCCTGCCGGGCGCCGCTGGTGAGCGCAGGGGCGGCTTCCGCAAGCGATGGCGGCCGGGGCGGGTCTTCGCATTCCGGCCAGATGAGCGCCACGGTCTCGACGGCATCGCCGATGAAATCGAGGGACAGCCGCAGCAGCTCGCCATCGACGCGCTCCGCCGCCAGCGCCTGCAGAGCCGCCGGCCGGATGCGGGCGGTATCGAGGCCGCCGCCGAGCACGCCAACCGCCCAGCCTCGTTCGGGGTCGCCCGCCCGCCCCAGATAGTCGGCCATGAGACGGACCCGGATGGCGGGCGAGGGCGCAAAGGCCAGCCGGTCCAGCAGTTCGGCGAAGGCCTTCATCCGCCGTTGCCGCCCGGCGGTTCGAGCGGCCGGGCGTCGAGGCCGCGGCCCTGCGCCCAGCGGATCAGGGCCGCGGGGCCCCCATGCGTCACGCGGATTTCGGACGCGCCGGTGTCCGCAATCGTGGCCGTCAGGGCAGTCCAGTCGGCATGGTCGGAGATGGCGAGCGGCAGTTCGACGCCGCGCCGGCGGGCATGGGCGCGAATCTGCATCCAGCCCGACGCGAACACCCGCACCGGATGGGCGAAGCGGTCTGCCAGCGGCTCCGGGCCGGGGGGCTGCAGCACGATGTCGCCGGCGAGGCCCGCGGCATTTCCGAGCGGGCGGGTTTCGCCGAGCTCCGCGCCGAAACGGCGGTAAAGCGCCGTCATCTCGTCAAGCGTCCGGTGCAGCCAGACGGGCCGGTCATAACCGGCGCGGCGCAACAGGCCCAGCAGGCGCTGGCACTTGCCGAGGCTGTAAACCCCGACGACATGGCAGCGGTCCGGGAAGGTCTCGACCGAGCGCAGCAGGCGGGCGGTCTCGTCCAAATCGTCCGGCAGGCGGAAGACCGGCAGGCCGAAGGTCGCCTCGGTGATGAAGACATCAGCCGGCACCGGCTCGAAGGCGGCGCAGGTCGGGTCCGGCGCGCGCTTGTAGTCGCCCGAGACAACGACCCGCCGCCCGCGATAGTCGATCACCGCCTGGGCCGAGCCCAGCACATGGCCCGCGGGCGCCAGCCGCACGGAGACGCTGCCGGCCCGGACCGTCTCGCCATAGCGGAGCGGCTGCCGTGCCGGGCGGTCGCGCGGATAGCGTAGCGCCATGATCGCGAGCGTCTCCGGCGTCGCCAGCACCGCCCCGTGGCCGGGGCGGGCGTGGTCGGCATGGCCGTGGGTGACGAGCGCGCGCGGCACGGCCCGCTGCGGGTCGATATGAAACCCGCCCGGCTCGCACCAGAGGCCCGCCGGCGTCGGCCGCAGCCAGTCTTCGAGCGCATCCGCCATCGCGCTACTATGGCCCCCTCGGGCCGGAGGAAGGAAGCGCGGCGGCATGGAGGCAGGCAAGGGGGTCTCGCAGCCCGCCGCAATCCGGAACTGGTTCCGGGCGCGCGGCTGGCGGCCCTATGCGCATCAATTGGCGATGTGGAGCGCGGCCGAGGCCGGGCGCTCGGCCCTGCTGGTGGCCCCGACCGGCGGCGGCAAGACGCTCGCCGGCTTCCTGCCGAGCATCGCCGAACTCGCGACCGCGCCGCGCCCCGGCCTGCACACGCTTTATATCTCGCCGCTGAAGGCGCTCGCTGTCGATATCCACCGCAATCTGGAAGCGCCGATTGCTGAGATGGGACTCGATATCGGCGTCGAGACGCGCACAGGCGATACGCCGCAGCGCAAGCGCGAGCGTCAGCGCCGCAAGCCGCCGCAAATGCTGATGACGACGCCCGAATCGCTCGCGCTGATGCTGTCCTGGCCGGACGCGCCGGCGCTCTTCGGCTCGCTCCGCTGCGTCATCGTCGATGAGCTGCATGCGCTTGCCGACAACAAGCGCGGCGACCTGCTCTCGCTCGGCCTGGCGCGGCTCGGCGGCATGGCGCCGGGCGCGCGGCGGACGGCTCTTTCCGCGACCGTCGCGGACCGGGACTATCTCGCCACCTGGCTCTCGCTCAGCGCCGGGCGCGCGCCGGATGTCGAGATCGTGACCGGCCGGGGCGGCATCGCGCCCGAGATCACGATCGCCCGGATGCGCGGGCCGATGCCCTGGTCCGGCCATATGGCGGTTTATGCGCTGGGCGAAATCCACGATGCGATCCGGTCCCACCGCACGACCATCGTGTTCGTCAACACCCGCGCCCAGGCGGAACTCATCTTCCGCGGGCTCTGGGACCTCAACGAGGACGGCCTCGCCATCGCGCTTCACCACGGCAGCCTCGCCCCGGAGCAGCGGCGCAAGGTCGAGGCGGCGATGGCGGCGGGCCGGCTCCGGGCGGTCGTGGCCACCTCCTCGCTCGATCTCGGTATCGACTGGGGCGATGTGGACCTGGTGGTGCAGGTGGGCGCGCCCAAGGGCGCGGCGCGGCTGCTGCAACGGCTCGGGCGCTCCAACCACCGCCTCGACCGACCGAGCAAGGCGCTGCTGGTGCCGGCCAACCGCTTCGAGGTGCTGGAATGCCATGCCGCCATCGATGCGATCCGGGCGGGCACGCTCGACGGCGAGGCGTCCGAGCCGGGCGGCCTCGATGTGCTGGCCCAGCACATAGCCGGAGTTGCGGCCTCCGGCCCCTTCGACGAGGAAGCGCTGTTCCGCGAGGTGCTGCGCGCGTTCCCCTATCGCGGCCTCACCCGCAAGACCTTCGCCGAAACCGTCGATTTCGTCGCGACCGGCGGCTATGCGCTCGGCGCCTATGAGCGCTACCGGCGGCTGAAGCGCGACGCCGCCGGCCGGCTTCGGGCCGCCAACGGCGATGTCGTGCGCCGCTACCGCATGAATGTCGGCACCATCGTCGAGGCGGTGACGCTCAAGGTGCGGCTCGGCGGGCGCGTGCTCGGCGAGGTCGAGGAGTATTTCGCCAACACGCTCACACCGGGCGACACCTTCGTGTTCGCCGGCCGGATGCTGCGCTTCGAGGGCATCCGGGAGATGACCATCCGTACCTCGGCCGCCACGGGCGAAGCGCCGCGCATTCCCGCCTATGGCGGCGGGCGGCTGCCGCTGACCACCCATCTGGCCGAGCGCGTGCGCGGCCTGCTCGCCGACCGGCGGCGCTGGCGGGAATTTCCGCCCGATGTGCTGGAATGGCTGCGCGCGCAGGACTGGCGCTCCGTGCTGCCGCGTCCGGGCGGCCTCCTGGTCGAGACCTTTCCGCGCGGCGGCAAATGGTATCTCGTCGCCTATTGCTTCGAGGGGCGCAATGCGCACCAGACGCTCGGCATGTTGCTGACCCGGCGCATGGAGCGCGCGGGGCTCGGGCCGCTCGGCTTCTGCGCGTCGGACTATGTGCTCGCGGTCTGGAGCCTGCGCGAGGCCGAGGCGGTGGACGAGTTGTTCTCCGAGGACATGCTGGGCGACGACCTTGAGGACTGGATGGCGGACTCCACCCTGCTCCGGCGCACTTTCCGCAATGTGGCGGTCGTGGCGGGGCTGATCGAGCGCCGCCATCCGGGCCGGGAGAAGACCCGCCGCCAGGTCACCTTCAACGCCGACCTGATCTACGACGTGCTGCGCCGGCACGAGCCGAACCACCTGCTGCTGCGCGCGACCCGCCGCGATGCGGCCCGGGGCCTGACCGATATCCGCCGCCTCGGCGCGATGCTGGCGCGGGCGAAGGGCCGGATCGAGCTGCGCCGGCTCGACAGGGTGTCGCCGCTCGCCGTGCCGGTGCTGCTCGAAATCGGCAAGGAGTTCGTCTATGGCGGCGCCATCGAGGAGTTGCTGGCCGAGACGGCGGCCGAGAGCGAGAGCGAGTTGGTCGCCGAGGCCATGAGCGGCGCCGATATGGCGGAGCTGCCGCTTTGACGGCTTCCGGCTTCCGGCTGAACGGCGCCTCGCTGGCTGCGGACCCTTCGGGCGCGCTCTGGTGGCCGGACATGCGCACGCTCATCGTGGCCGACCTGCATTTCGGCAAGGGTTCGGCCTTCGCGGCTGAGGGAAGCGCGCTGCTGCCGCCCTATGACAGCCATGCGACGCTGGAGCGCCTGGAGGCGCTGGCGCGGCTCTACCGCCCGGCCCGATGGGTGTCGCTCGGCGACGGCTTCCATGACCGGGATGCGGGCGCGCGGCTCGATCCGGATGCGGCGTCCAGGCTCGACCGGCTGGCGCGCAGCGCCGACTGGCTCTGGCTTCGCGGCAATCACGACCCGGAGGCGCCG
>LXNI01001970.1_pt1 | contig 15660 bp, 13 predicted proteins | sample 809091 | NCBI WGS metagenome assembly LXNI01 (sample SAMN04870527, study PRJNA318959) | sponge metagenome | biome: 01000161; feature: marine sponge reef; material: water | host: Sarcotragus foetidus | place: Greece: Milos, Mediterranean Sea | collected 2013-05-29 | depth 5-7 m | reverse complement strand
GCCGTTGTGATTGGAAGATTCAGCGAAATTCGCATCACTTAGTTGGTTCTACTGAGGGCACAGAGAAAGCACATGGGGACAACCAAGCAGCTCGCCCGCGCCAGTTGCGGAATGCGGCCGCCTTCGACATAATACCAGCCACATTCAATCTGCGGAGGCATAGCTCATGTCTGAAATAATCCGATTTGATCTACCGCAAAGCGCGATCCCCAGCCACTGGTACAACGTGCAGGCGGACTTGCCGCGGCCGCTGCCGCCGGTGCTGCATCCGGGCAGTCATCAGCCGGTGGGGCCGGACGATCTGGCGCCGCTTTTCCCCATGCAGCTGATCATGCAGGAGGTCAGCCAGGAGCGCTGGATCGAGATACCGGACGAGGTGCGCGACATCTACAAGCTGTGGCGGCCGACGCCCCTGCTGCGGGCGCGCCGGTTGGAAAAGGCGCTGGATACGCCGGCGCATATTTATTACAAGTACGAGGGCGTATCGCCGTCCGGCAGTCACAAACTCAATACGGCCACGGCGCAGGCCTGGTACAACAAGCAGGAAGGCATCAACGGGCTGACGACGGAGACGGGCGCCGGGCAATGGGGCACGGCACTGGCGCAAGCTTGCAGCTTCTTCGACATGGAATGCGTGGTCTACATGGTGCGCATCAGTTATGAGCAAAAGCCCTATCGGCGGGCGATTATGCAGAGTTTCGGCGCCAGCGTCACCGCCAGCCCCAGCGACCAGACCAATGCCGGGCGCGCCATCCTGGAGCAGGACGCCGACAGCACCGGCTCGCTGGGCATCGCCATCAGCGAAGCGGTGGAGGCAGCGGCGACCAGTGGCGGGGTATACAAGTACTCGCTCGGCAGCGTGCTGAATCACGTCTTGATGCATCAGACCGTGATCGGCCAAGAGGCGCTGCAGCAGATGGAAGTGGCGGGAGAGTATCCCGATGTGGTCGTGGGTCCCACGGGCGGCGGCAGCAATTTCGCCGGCATCGCCCTGCCCTTCTTGCATCAGAATTTGACGGCGGGCAAGCAGACGAAACTGCTCGGCGTGGAGCCGGCGGCATGCCCGAGCTTGACGCGCGGGGTATACGCCTACGATTTCGGCGATACGATCGGCATGACGCCGCTGGTGAAGATGTATACCCTGGGTCATGGCTTTGTGCCGCCGCCGCTGCACGCCGGTGGATTGCGCTATCACGGCATGGCCTCGATCATCTGCGAGCTGTGGGATCAAGACCTGCTGTCGATGCACGCCATCCCGCAGATGGAGACCTTTGCAGCGGCCATCACATTCGCCAAGGCGGAAGGCATCATCGCGGCGCCGGAAGCGGCCCATGGCATCGCCGGGGCGATACGCGAAGCGCAGGCCGCCAAAGAAGCCGGCGACGAACGCGTCATCCTCTTCAATCTGTGCGGGCACGGCCACTTTGATATGAGCGCCTACGACGCCTATCTAGGCGGGCAACTGTCGGATTACGAGTACCCGCAGGCGGAAATCGACCGCGCGATGGAGGCGCTGCCACAGGTGGGCTAGCGAGCAGGGCAACACAGGCGCAGTTTCCGTTTCGGGTGCTTCCCGTGGCTGAAGGGCCCAGATGAATGTCGGCGGTCGACTTAAGCTTCGTCAAGTCCGATTGGCCTCTGTTGCCATGATGACCAAGTTACGAGGCAGAATCGCCAGCGCGCTTGCTATCGCGTCATGGGAGACGGCACTATAATGGGGATGAGCTATTTCCGCTGCGAAAGGGCGAGACCCTATGAAGCCAAAACTGCTCATCCTTCTGCTGTTGTGCCTGCCGCTGCTGGCTGCCTGCTATCGCCAGACGGAGGAACCCTTCCAGCAAGTCGACAGCGCCGAGGTAGTGAGCGCCCTCACGCCGACCAGCATTCAGGATGTGATCGAGGATGGCGAAGTCCTGTCGGACGAAGGCGCGGGCGCCTCAGCCGAGACGCGGCAGTACGTCACCCCCGAGACCGTGCCGGGCCAGGTGGAGCAGCCGACGCTGGAATTGCCGACCCCGATTTTAATCGCCGCGACCTCGCCTTCGCTGACCGTTACGCCATTCCTGCGAGCCACCCCAACGCTGGCATTTGAGCTAGAACTCGATCCCGATCACGAGTGTGTTTATACGGTGCAGTCGGGCGACAATCTGTTCCGGCTGTCGCTGAACTGGGGCACCACGGTGCAAGAGATCATGGACGCCAGTCAAATCGACGACGATGCGCTTTCGATCGGTCAGTTGCTGCTGCGGCCGGGCTGCGATTATGCAACGCCGGCGCCGCGGCCGACCGTAGAGCCGCAACCCGCAGCCGGCGAGTTGGTGGAAGCTGACGGGACCCAGCCGGCCGATGCAGAGCCGGAAGCGCAAGAATCGCCGACGCCGGGCCCGAAGGTTCATGTGATTTCAGCCGGAGAGACCATCGAGAGCATCTCGCTGAAGTATCGCGTGGATGTCAACGAATTGGTCACGTTGAACAACCTCGCCAACCCGAATCAGCTGTCGGTGGGGCAGGAATTGCTGCTGCCGGAGTAGTCAGCCGCTTACTCGCGCTGGAATGTCGCCGGTGTAATGCGATTCAGAACGGCCTGCGACAAGCCAAGCACATGCCCATAGTCATCTAGATTCAGCAGCGCTGTCGGCGAATGAATGTAACGACAGGGCGCTGACAGCGTCATGGTGGGCACGCCGGTCTGCGCGGTGTGGATTGCGCCGCCGTCGGTGCCGCCGCCGCCGACAGTCTTCACTTGATAAGGTATTTCGTTCGCGCTTGCCGTCTCCTTCAGGAAGGCCATCACGCGCGGATCGCTGATCATTCGCCCGTCAACGAGGGTCAAGACGACGCCCTGGCCCAGGCGCGTCGCCGGATTGGTGGGCAGGTCGCCGGCCTCGGCTTCCAGCTTGGGATTGGGCACATCGTAGGCGGGGGTGCCTTCCAGGACAATTGCGACGTCGGGCTGCAAACGCTGCGCCGCCACCTGAGCGCCGCGCAAGCCGATCTCTTCCTGCACGGTGAAGGCGGCGCATACGGTCACTGGATAGGGTCCCCCGCGCAGAATATCCACCAGGATGGCGCAGCCAACGCGGTCGTCGAAGGCTTTGCCGCGCACTACCGTCTCGCTGAGTTGCTGGTAGCGCCCGTCGAAAGCGATGCGGTCGCCGGGCTCGGCGGCGCTCTTGTCGCTAGCGCCGACGTCAATTCTCAGGCTGTCTATGGCCATGGTTTTCATATCGCGCCACATGTGAATCGGCTTCCACAAAACGACGCCTGGCGTGCGCTTGGCGCCGATTTTGACGCGCAGGCCGGGCAGTATGCGCGGGTCAATGCCGCCGACGTTGGTGAACTGGATGAGACCGTTGCCGTCAACGGCCGTCACCATCATGCCGATCTCGTCCATATGCGCGGCGATCATCACCTTGAAGTCGGGATAAGCGGTCCCAGTCTGCGTCGCAGTCAGGTTGCCGAGCGCGTCCACCTGGATATCGGCGGCGCAGTCACGGATGGCGGCGAGAACAATCGCGCGGACGTCGTCTTCTTCGCCGCTGACGCCGATGGCGTTTGACAGCTCCTCAAGTAGCATGTGCTGACCTCTAAAACTGATTGGCGCGGACGCTTGAAAGAGTATAGCCGATTGTCTCCGGCGCCGTAAGATGCCGACCGGCAGACGAGGCAGTCAGTTTACTGGTTGGAGGCATGTAGTTGGGCGGCTGCCAAGATAAAAAGCGGACGGTGCGAGACCGCCCGCTTCCGGGGATCTATATGGGCGCGGCGCGCTAATTGCCGGGCGCTGGCGTCACGGTCCCAGTTAAGGTCGGTTCGATTGTAGGGTTCAGGCTATTGATGATGTTGGAAAAGATATTGCCGATTGCCGGTCCCAGCAGTGCGAGGATAACGATGACTACCACCGCGACCAGTACCAGAATGAGGGCGTATTCGACGAGGCCCTGTCCTTCCAAGTTTCGTGGGTTAAACCGCATGTGAGAACTCCTGCGATAAGTGTAGGGGCGAGCATGACTTGAGAACGATCGCTTGTTCACAATATAGCATAGCTTGAAAAACTAGGCAATCAGCCAGGGCCGGCTTAACCGAGCGACGGACCTGCCAAGAGCAGGCCATTTATTGCCCGGAGAGAAGATTGATGGCGCCGGCGAGAAAGTCACCGAACGATGGGCCGAGCAATACCAGCGTGATGATGATTACAACCGTTATCAATACAAGGAGTAGAGCGTATTCGACGAGACCTTGGCCGGGCTCGTCTCCTGGAAGATGCTTCATTATCGGTGGCTCCTGGCGCTCGGCGCAGTTCGGCAACGTTGGATATAGGTTGATATGCCGTCAAGTTATCATCAATAATATCAGCTAGTCAAGTTGTGAAACATTAGAGATTCGGCTGCCTATCGCGGCGAGAAGCGAGCGATCTTGACCAGTTCGCCTAGTCGTAGCGCAGCACATTCATGACGCGCTCTGTGAGGGCGACGCGGGCGCTGAGAAAAGTGGCGACCCAGCCAATCAGCAGCGCGGCGATCGTGAGCGCTATAGCGGTGACGCGGGCGTCTGTCGGCAGTGGAATGGTGATGCCGCCGCTGGCTGCAAGCAGGCTGATAAGCAGGGCGCTGGCGCCGATGCCGAGAACAGCGCTCAGCAGACCGACCAGGCTGGACTCGATGAACATCACTTTTAGAACTCGGCGCGATTTCAATCCAATGGCCTTCAGGATGCCGATCTGACGGCGGCGCTCCAATGTCGAGAGCGCAACGGTGTTTGCCATGATGGCGGCCGCGGCCAGCAGCGACAGCAGCCCGACGATCGTAGGGATAGCGGCGAATTGCTCAATCAGGCGTCCGATCAGACCGTCAATGAATTGCACGTCAATCGCCAGCGCGAAGATCAGCGAAGACAGCTCGGCCAAGGCGCGGTTCAGCTCGGCTTGCGGCACCTGGAAAGTATACAAAGTGAATTCGCTGGCGGCGGAAGACGGCAGGACATCCGGCGGCAGCAGGGCCGAGGGTTCGCCGAAGGACGCCATACCCTCCGCCTCTCCAGTTATGCCGACCACTTCCAAAGCGATGCCGGCGGCGCTGTCGATCTGGAGGCTGTCGCCGACTTCGATTTCGAGCGCAGCCGCGACAACCATAGGCAGGACGATGCGCGGCTGCCCGGCGTCGTCCGGCGTCAGCATCCGCCCGCTGGACACAGCCGGCTGTCCGCTGTAGATGTCTGGCTTGTCGGAGCGCCAGACGGCGATTTCAAGAGCGCCGTCGCCGTCAATGGCCGCGCCGTTGAGATGCGTGATCTGACTGCTGAAGTTGTCGATGGTCGTGCGGTAGTCAATTTCAAGGTCCTGCAGCGCATCATCAATGGCGCCCTTGATCATGCTGGAGGGCAGGCCGGGAAAGGGGAAAACGAGCACATTGCCGCCGAAGCTGCGGCTAAGCTGGATGTTCAGCAATTCGCGCGTGCCTTCGCCGACGAAAGTGATGCTACTCAAGGCGAACATGCCGGCGCTAAGCGCGAGAATGGTTATGGCGGTGCGCAGGCGATTGGTGGACAGATTACGCAGCGCCAGGCGCAAGGTGACGCTGCCGAAGGTAGGCGCTTTGCCGATCACAAAGATGATCAGCCAGATCAGCCCAATCAGCAGGGCAAAGATGCCAAACGCTGCCGCTACGCCGATTACGCCGACCAGATAGGGCGAGGGCAATTCGCCGTCGGCGCGCGCGAAGGGCGGCCGGCCTGGCTGTGATTCGTTGAATTCGCTGGGCTGCTCGGCTGCGACGGCGGCTTCTTGGGGCGCGGAAGCAGCGGCGGCGCGCCTGGCGGTCAATTCAAATGAGGGGCGTACGATCTGACCCACGACCAGACCGAGGCTGATGGTGACGAAGACCAGCAAGGCCAGCGACTGCAAGACACCCAGCGCCACCAGATGGTTCTCATTGGGCCGCAGGATGATGCTGGGCCGGACTTTGACGGCGGTCAGGATGGGGGCGACGCCGAAGATGGCGGTCACGATCAGTCCGAGCGTGAAACCGAAGACCAAAGCTTCCGGGTAGATCTGCCAAATAAGCGGCTGGCGCAGGGCGACAGCGCCGTATTCGTTGACGATGACGCTGAGGCCGATGCCGACGATGATGCCCAGCAAACTGCCGATGACGCCAAGCATTAGCGCTTCCGTGAAGAACAGGGCGGCAACTTGATGACCGCGCAAGCCGAAGGTCTTGATGGCGGCAACTTCCGAGGTGCGGCGGCGAACCAATACCAGCATGGTATTCATGATGCCAACGCCGCCTACCAGCAGCGCGCCCAAGCCCATCACAACCACAAAATCACTGAGATACTGCGAGATGACTTCGTAACGCTCGAGAAAGTCATAGATATCGGTCGAGCGGACGCCGGGCACAAGCGCCTCGACTTCTGCGGCAAGTTGGTCAAGCGCTTCTTCGTCGGGCGGCGCGGCAAAACGCAGGGCGATGCGGTTTGGCGCGAACTCGTCGTTGATAGCCGCTTGCGCGTTCGCCAAGTCGAAGTAGGCGAAACCAAAGAAGGCATTCAGGAAATTGGTAACGCTGCTCTCTTCCGCCACCGAGACAATGCCGCGGACGGTGAATGGTTCTTGCGTGCCGCTGACGCGAACGCTGTCGCCGAGGCTGATGCCGCCCTGCTGCGCCAGGTTGTCGCTGATGACCACGTCACTGCCGCCGGTGAAGAGATCAGCCAAGGGCGTATCGGGCGGGTCGATAGCGCGGATGGTATGCGTCGGCGGATAGGTCTGCGGGTCAATGAAGTTGCTGCCGATGAAGCTGGGGCGGCCAAATTGCCCCTCGCCGGCTTTGGTAATTTGCATATTGCGCCCGCTCATGAACGCGGAAGTCTGTGCGCCTTTCGCGTCAGCCCAGGCCAGCAGGGTCTGGAGTTCCGCGGGCGAGAAGGCGCGAGGATCGTTGCTGCCGAAGCCACCGAAGATGTTGTCGTTGCGAATCAGCAGATCGCCCTTTACTTCCACGCGCACGTTGTTGGTCAAGGTATCGCCGACGGCCAGGCCAAGCGAGCGCAAGGCGACCACTGTAGCGACGCCGGCAGTGATGCACAATATCGCCAGCGTCGTCCAGCGGCCGCCGCGGCGAATATTGCGCAGGGAATAAGTGAAATAGAAGCGCAATCGGTGCAACACGGGCGCCTTCCCAAGCATCGTTCATTCAAGTGTAAGCTAAACGCGGCGCGCATTGTAGGCGCGCTTGGCCGCTTGAAACCTCATTTTGCATACGTAAGGCGACGGCGGCCGGTTGCGCTGCTGCAGCTTGTCCCCCGGCGCCGGGTCGACTATATTTGTAGCTCTTGCAAGCCGGACTCGAGCTCAAGGACAAGCAAATGAGCAAACCACTGATCGGCATCACAACGGGAGGGCGCAGCGAAGGTTATATCAAGTCGCGGCATTACCGCGAATTCTTCAGCACGCCAGCGCCTTATGTCGATGCCGTGCAGCGGGCCGGCGGTATTCCGCTGCTGGCGCCGTCGGCAGTTGCCGATTGGGAGCAGCTGTTGCCCCTGTTGGACGGCGTCGTGGTGACGGGTGGCACGGATATCGATCCCGCGGAGTACGGGGGCAATCGTCGGCATCCGAATGTGCTATTGCCCGATATCGAACGAGATCGCAGCGAATTGGCGTTGGCGCGGCGGCTGCTTGAGGAGCGGGAGACGCCGACGCTGTGTATCTGCCGCGGCCTGCAAGTCTTAAATGTAGCGGCTGGCGGTACGCTGCATGAGCACATCCCCGATATCCGCGACGACGATATCCATCGCGACGAGGCGGGCTTGTGGGCCATGCAAGCTGTGCATGTCGAGCCGGACAGCTTGATCGCCAAGGTCATGGGGAAGACAGCGCTCCTTACGTCGTCGGGCCATCATCAGGCGGTGCGCGACTTAGGCGCCGGCTTGCGCGTGGTGGCGGAAGCTGAGGATGGCATCATCGAGGCTCTGGAATCACAGGCTCATCCCTGGCTGATCGCCGTGCAGTGGCATCCTGAGGTGACGGCGGCGCATGACAAGAGCCAGCAGGCGCTGTTCGACGGCTTGATCGCCAAAGCGCGCGAGCGACAGCAGGAGAGAGTACTCGGCTAGGCGCTCGGCCGCCGCTAATCGACTGTAACCCTTTCGATTATGAGCTCTCGTTCAAAACGCGCGCCGCTGCTGATAACTTCGCCCGATACGCTGGCGTGAGTCTCGAAGTTGTAAAGTATCAACTTCGCTTGATAGTCCCCCGGCTGCAGGCTGGCCATGTCGATGCGATGATAAGCAAGCGGCGCGTCGCCGAGCACGAAGTCCTGATTATAGACCTTGCTGCCGGCAGCGTCGAAGAATTGAATGGAGACCGAATAATTCTCCGCCGGCAGTTGCTCCCACAAGAAATAAACATCGAGGGCTGTGTCGCGCATTTCCGCGATCACATTTGCCAGCCGGGCATCGATGTCGAATTGTACGCCAAGTGGATCGGCGGCGGTTGCGAGAGCGCAAGGGAAACCAGGCAGCAAGTAAAGTCTCACAACAGCGCTGCCAGATTCAGCCAAGACGCCGCAGGGAGCAAGCGCCGACGAGACCCAGTCTTCGTATGCATCCGCGACGGTCGGACCGGTATAACGCGGATCGTAAGCGAGTAAGACGATATCGGTCGCCGCCAGCGCCGACTCATGGTCGATTAGCGGCAGGCGGGGGCTCGACCTACGCCCGCCGACGAGATTTTCCAGACGGAGTGGCACGAGGTTCACAAGTCCTTGATCCAGGCCCGAGTAATAATCGAAGAGCTGTCCATCAGTCATCTCATATGAGTGAATACCCAAGACCGATACGTGATTTTTTAGCAAGGCGGGACCGCTTCCGTAGAGGTTGGCAAGATTATGCTGGGCTCCCATGCTCAAGATGGTGCTGCTGCTGCAATTGAGATGCAGATCGTCGACCCGGTAAATTGAAACCGAATCGTCTTCGTAGGCGGCCGGTAGGTAGAGCAGCGACTTTGCTTCCGCCGCAACACTGCGCCAGTAGCGATGCAAGATGATATGCGTGAAGCCGTCTGATATCAGTTGATCTTGGGCGTCAACAAATGCTTCGCGGTTGCCGGGCAAGCAGGCGACGCCGCTCTCTTTGTTCCAGGCGCTAAGAATGTAATTGCTGTTGATGTAATCAAAGGCAGTCGCGGGCGTACGTGTTGGGCGACCGGCAACATGAGGATAGCCATTATAGGTTTGATGAAATCCGTTGACTTTGTAGCGTTGGGTGCCGAATGGCAGGTTAATCAGACGGATAGACTCTTGGTCCGGTTGCTGGCGCAACCACCGATTGTAATCCAGTCGTTCCGTCGGGAAGATAGCCGGGTTTGGCGGTTGATAGTACTCATAAGCTGTTACGCAGGTCAGTACCAGTATGACGATCAGCCTACGTTTTGACGGAATAGCCCGCAAGACAGTTGCCAATCCATAACAGGCGAGAACAGCAAATGGGAAAAGCGTACCGGCGTGGAAATTATCCACTGCCCAAAATGGCTTGAAGAGATGCGGCAAAGCCAGAGTCAGGTAATGCTTGGGAAGAACCACGTTAGGGTAGTCGACGCCGTTGAATGTAAGATAGGAGCCGAGACGTAAAATCAGAAAGACAAGCGCCAGCAGCAGCCAAGGCAGCAACCGCCGGCGGTTCGGATTGCGGATGAAAGCCAAAGCAGCCAGTAGCATTGGAATGTAGCCGAGAAAGACCACGTTGCCCCAGCCGCGATCAAAGGGCTGAATCGGGAATAGCTTGGCTACTATAGGCTTAGTATACGGATGACTATTGTTTACAAAATAGGCCAGCAAGTCTTTGCCAACTTCTCTACCCGCACTTTTGGACAGCGCGCTGGAGATCCCCTGCGGGTCGACAAGCATCGGATAGAAACGCAAAGCGAGGAACGCGCCGATGACGAGCAACATAATCAAGATGTGGGACCAAAAGACAGGTTGGTTCCAGCGCCGGAATGCAAAGTACAGCAGATAGGCCAGCAGCATTATCAGGAGACAGACGAGCGTATACATGCCAATGAAGGCAGTTGCGCCAATGACAGCGCCGGCAATGAGCATGAGTTTCAAGCTGGCTTCCAGCAGTCCCCGGTGAAGGAAGTAGAGCGATAAAGGGATGGTTGCGATGAAGGCGATATTGGCATGAGCTGGTCGCGTCAAAATGAAAGCGCCCGCGCCAAAGACCACCGCGCCGAAAAGAGCGACCCACTTGTCCTGAAACAAGTAATTCAGGTAGATGTACCCCGCTGTGGCTGTGACAAACGACAGTATCAGAAAGGTCGCGTTAAATGCGTTCGAGGCCGGCATGACCGCTTGCAAACCGGCGAAGATAATCATGTGCGGCAAGCTAAAATTGTGGAACGCAAGCGACACGCCGGTCGGATGAAATAGTAGGTCCGTGTAGTAGAAATCGGCCTGTCCGCTTATCAGCAGCTTGAAATACCAGGCATCCCAGAAGAGCATGTTCGCGTCAATATTTCGCGTCGCCAGCCAGAAATTGCCTGTATCAAAGACTTGAGCAAAGTTGGGCCAGGTCATCAAGATGATGATCAGCGGCAAAATGATGAAGAAATGAAGGTGATTCCGCAGCGTGCCGGACAGCTTATTCAAGTGCACAGACAGCAGCCCTTGCCATGCGTGGTCGATAAACTTGCCTGATTGCTCATGGAATTTTACAGGTAAGCGGCATATGTTGCTTATGGGCGGCCTGTCATCTTGAAAGGACAGACCCTATGCCGATGTCAGCCATCTAACGGCGTCCTTGGCGAAATAGCTGATGATCATATCGGTGCCGGCGCGTTTGATGCAGCTGAGGTTTTCCAGCGCCGTAGCCCGCAAATCCAGCCAGCCTTTTATGGAAGCGGCATGGATCATGGCGTACTCCCCGCTGACTTGGTAAGCTGCCAGCGGCAAATCGACTGTCCGGCGAGCCTCGGCTAAAATGTCGAGGCTGGGCAGCGCCGGTTTAACCAGCAGAATATCGGCCCCTTGCTCGACATCCAGCGCGATTTCTCGCATTGCCTCGCGCCGATTAGCGGGATCAAGTTGATATTGCTTGCGGTCGCCGAAGCTCGGCGGGCTTTCAGCGGCATCGCGGAAGGGACTGTACAAGACGCTGGCCAATTTCGTGGCATAACTCATTATCGCCACGTGGGCGTAGCCATCGCCGTCGAGCGCCGCCCGAATCGCTGCGACCATGCCGTCAACCATGCCGGAGGGCGCGATGATGTCAGCGCCGGCGCGCGCGTGGGCGACTGACGCGCGGCCCAGCAGTTCCAGCGTCGCGTCGTTCAGCAGGTAGCCGAGCGGCAGGTTGGGATCAAATTGGGGGCTGCCCGGCGAGTTGACGATACCACAGTGTCCGTGGTCGGTGTATTCGCAGAAGCACATGTCGGAGATGACGACAAGAGCGGGCGCGGCTGCTTTGATGATGCGAATCGCCTGCGGGATAATGCCGCCCTCGCTGTAATTATCGCTGCCGCAAGCGTCCTTTTGCGCCGGGATTCCGAAGAGGATCACAGCGCGGATGCCCAGGGCGGCGATGGCCTTGGCTTCGGCCGGCAAGCGGTCGAGCGTCCACTGGAACTGCCCGGGCATGGATTCGATCGGAACTTGCTGATCGGCGCCATGGCGGACGAATAGCGGATAGATGAAGTCTGCCGGGCCAAGCGTTGTCTCGCGGACCATGTCGCGTATAGCGGGAGAAAGACGCAGCCGCCGAGGGCGCGCTTGCGGCCCCAGCGCTGATAGGAGATCTGCTTCATTCGTCTCTAGCGATATTTCTGTCATAGCGGACGCGCTGCTTTACCTCAGCCTCATGCTACCAGGATTCCCAATGCGCGACATCGTCTATGAGGCGGCGGCCGCCTGCTTGCAGGGGACGGCTTGCGCCGTCGGCATCGGCGGGATAACCGAAGGAAATCACCAACCGCGTCTGATAGTCGGCCGGAATGCCGAGCAAGACTCGCGCCTTGTCGGGTTGGTATATCGTGCCCAGGCAGGAGCCGACGCCGATCTCGGTAGCGGCCAATTGCATGTAGGCCGCGCTCTGGCCGGCATCAAAGAAATGCCACAATGTACGCTCGTTCTGCGTCGGCACGACGATGACGATGCAAAGCGCGGCGCCGGCGACATGCCCCATGCCCGCTCCCAGCTCGGCAATTTGCGCCAAGCGCGCCTTGTCTTGCACAGCGATGAAATGCCAGGGCTGGCTGTTCTTGGAACTTTGCGAACGCCGGCCGGCATTTAGAATGCGGTCGATGTGGGCGGGCTGCAGCGGCTCGTCACGAAAATTACGGATGGCGCGTTTACTCTGGATGGCATCCCAAACATGCATAATTGTCCTCATTCCGGCTTAATCAGGCGGCACGACGCTCGCGCAGGCGGCTAGTCGTCCAATTTGGTGGTCGTAACAGGCATGGCTGCGAGCAATGTGCCATAAGATTGCATTTCGTTGCGCAGCATGTCGTTGATTTCGGCCTCGTAGACCATCTGCGCTTCGACATCGGCTTCCATGGCGAATTCTATCATAACCTCGGCGACCGAATTCTTTACCGTACGTTTGATCAAATCCTCCAACTCAGTAACGGTTAGCTCAGCGATGGCTCGTTTGTCCATATCACTTGGGCAGATCAGTCGCGCCGCTTTTGATCGACCCAGCTCCTTTCGTCTGCGGATACTTTGATTGTAGCCCCGATTAGGCGCGTTCGCCTTTGCAGTCAGGAATTTTTACACGCTTCTGACATTTGGCGCTCGGCGCGCTCACTGTCATATACGGCGTGACAGAGCAAAAGGCGCATCCGCAGGCTGTACGCTGTTATAACTCGGCGCGAGCCCGGCCCTGCCAGCGGGCTTGCCGAATGCAGCCGTCTGTGTGACACTGCGCGTTGAGCGTAGAAGCTGCATGGGAGCGGAAAATGTCGCTGCTATTAGCCGGCATCATTATGTTTGGCGGCAGCATCGTGCAAGGCACGATCGGCTTCGCGCTGGGCATGATCGCGGTGCCGCTGCTGGTGGAGGCGGGCTTCAGCTTGTCGCAGTCGGTCGCGCTGACGACACTGGCGATCGGCATTCAAGTGCTCTTCGGCGCCTGGAAGCTGCGGGCGCATATCCCCTGGAGCGAAGTCAGGCTGGCGGCCATCGTACGCTACCTGACCGTACCGATTGGCGTTCTGCTGCTGATATCCGTCGAGAGCATGGATACGGACACGGTCAAGCGCTTAGTAGGGCTGGGTGTTCTGCTCGGCGTACTGCTGCGGATATTCGCCCGCAGCGAGACGGTCCGCGAATTGCCGAGAGCGGTCTCGGCGGGTGTATTCGGCCTCAGCGGCGTGCTGCAAGGTTTGGTGGCGATGGGCGGTCCGCCGCTGGTGCTGTGGATGACCACGCGCGACTTTCGAGCGAATCAGGCGCGGGCCTTCACCATGACGCTTTTCTTGCTAAATGCGCCGCTGCAAGTGCTGCTGCTGCTATTTCTATCCAAAACGATGACTGTCGACGTGCTTTTGATATCGCTGATTCTGACGCCGGTCATCTATCTGGGCACCTTGATCGGCGTGCGCATCGGCGACCGATTTTCCAAGCAGCTGCTCAATCGAGTGGCCTTGATCGTTTTGGCTGTCATCGCGACGAACGCCATCATATAAGAGGTATCACAAGGAGACTGCCGGGCGATGAAGGAGCGAGAGGCGCTGTCATTCAGCCGCGAAGAGATGCGCGAGTTCGGCTATCAGGTCATTGACCGGCTCATCGATTACTACGATACGCGCGCCGAGCGACCGGTGGCGGGGACGCTGGATCATCAGGCGCTGGACGCCATCTTGCGCGAGCCTCTGCCGCGAAGGGGCCAGCCCTGGCGCGAGGTGTTGGAGCAATTTGAAGCGCAAGTGGTCGCGCCCACCAATCATGTCGATCATCCGCGCTTTTTCGCTTATATCCCGCTGGCCAACAATTTCGCTGGCGTGATGGCCGATACGCTGGCCGCCGGCTACAACATCTTTAACGCGGTCTGGCTGCAAGGCGCGGGCGCAGCTCAGGTCGAGCGTTTGACTGTCGACTGGCTGCGGCAGATCTTCGGCTTTCCGCCCGAAGCAGGCGGCACTTTCGTCAGTGGCGGATCGGTGGCCAATTTGACGGCGCTGGCGGTGGCGCGTCAGGTGCGTCTGCAAGGCGATATGCATGGCGCCGTCGCCTACTGTTCCGATCAGATTCACTTCGCTATCTCGCGGGGCTTAAGAATCCTGGGACTCGCGCCCGATCAACTGCGCAAGATAACTAGCGACGAGCGTTATCGACTGCCGCTGCCGCGATTGCGGGCGGCAATAGCTGAGGATCGCGCGGCCGGGCGCAAGCCCTTCTGCGTCATCGCGTCGGCGGGCACGACCAATACCGGCGCAGTAGACCCCCTGGGCGAACTGGCGGATTTCTGTCAGCGCGAAGACCTTTGGCTGCACGTCGATGGCGCTTATGGCGCGCCGGCTATGCTGACCGAGCGTGGCGAGCGGGCGCTGCATGGGCTGCAGCGGGTCGATTCGCTGGCTCTGGACGCGCATAAGTGGCTGTTTCAGCCGATTGAATGCGGCGTCGTGCTGGTGCGGGATCGGCGCTGGTTGAGCGAAACATTTAAGGAGCAGCCCGAGTACCTAAAGGATGTCGAACAAGACGGCGACGAGATTAACTTCATGTATCAGGGCGTACAGCTCACGCGGCAGTTTCGCGCGCTAAAGTTGTGGATGAGCTTCAAAGTATTTGGCCTGGACGCCATCAGCCGGGCAATCGAGGCGGGCTTCGACAACGCCGAACTGGCTGAGGCGCTGCTGCGTCAGGCGGGCTGCTGGGAGATTGTGACGCCGGCGCAGATGGCGATTGTCACCTTCCGCTACCAACCCTCCGGCGGCGATGAGGAGCTGGCGAATCGCGTGACGCATGACCTGGTTGGCCGGCTGCTGGAAGACGGCTTTGCCTTCGCTTCGGGCACGCAACTGCGCGGCAAGCCGGTCATGCGCATGTGCTGCAACAATCCGCGCACTACGCCGCAGGACTTGCAAGCGACTATCAACCTTATGAGCGAGTTAGCAGCGAAATTGGAACTGATATATTATTAGTATTACTTGCATGCGGAGCACTTTATTCGAAAGGACCATTCATGCGGAGCTCCAACCCTCGTGACCAACTGAAGCTCAGCGCCAATGAAATGCGTGAAATGGGTTACCGCATCATCGACATGCTGGTGGATTATACCGGGGCGCAAGCCCAATTTCCGGTGACGCGAGCGCTGGATCACGCCACATTTGATGAAATCCTGGAGGAGCCGCTGCCGGAGGGCGGGTCGGATTGGCGAGACGTATTGGAACAGTTCGAGCGCCAGGTGCTGACAACCATTGATCACCTGGATCATCCTCGATTCTTCGCCTATATCCCGTCCTCCAGCAACTTCGTCGGCGCCATGGCGGACACGCTGGCTTCCGGCTACAACATCTTCAACGTCTTGTATCCGCTGGGAACGGGCGCCGCAGCCGTCGAAAGGGCGTCGATCAATTGGCTGGGCAATCTCTGCGGCATGCCAGAAGAGGCCGGCGGAATATTTGTCAGCGGCGGCGCTCGAACGAGCGATAGCGGAAGACCGGGC
>LXNI01001969.1_pt1 | contig 15660 bp, 11 predicted proteins | sample 809091 | NCBI WGS metagenome assembly LXNI01 (sample SAMN04870527, study PRJNA318959) | sponge metagenome | biome: 01000161; feature: marine sponge reef; material: water | host: Sarcotragus foetidus | place: Greece: Milos, Mediterranean Sea | collected 2013-05-29 | depth 5-7 m | reverse complement strand
GCGAGGCCCAGCGACGGCTCGTCGAGGAGCATCATGCGCGGAGAGGCCATCAGCGCGCGGCCGAGCGCCACCATCTGCTGCTCACCGCCGGACAGGTGGCCCGCGATCTGCCGGCGGCGCTCCGCCAGGGCCGGGAAGTAGTGGAAGACCTTGTCCATGTCGGCCTCGGCGGCCTTCCGGTCACGGCGGGTGTACGCCCCCGCGGCCAGGTTCTCGCGCACGGTCAGGTGCTCGAAGACGCGCCGTCCCTCGAGGACCTGGAAGATCCCCTTTTCGACGATTCGGTGCGCGTCCATCCCCTGGATCTCCTCGCCGTCGAAGACGATGGTGCCGTCGGTGACTTCGCCGTCCTCGACGTAGAGGAGGCCCGAGATCGCCTTCAGAGTGGTGGTCTTGCCGGCGCCGTTGGAGCCCAGGAGCGCGGCGATCTTCCCTTCGCCCACCTCGAGGGAGAGGCCGCGCAGGACGAGGATCACGTCGTCGTAGAGGACCTCGATGTTGTTGAGGCGCAGCAGGGGGGCGCCGTTGGAGGCGGGCCCCGTGGCCTCGGCCGCAGACTCCGACGCGGGCCTGGCCATTTCTCCTATTCTATCGCCGGGGCCTGGATGAACTCGGTGGCCGGCACCCACTGGCCGCCCTCCACCCGGAACATCCTCAGTCCCTTCGCCCCGAGGTGGTCCGTCGGCGTGAAGGTCAGCGGCACGGTGACTCCCTGCATGTCGAAGTCGGTGAAGGTCTCCAGCGCGGCCTTGATGTTCGCGCCGGTGAGCTCGTCCCCCCCGGCCAGCACCTGCCGCATCGCTTCGGCGAAGACGGCGAAGGTCCACCACGCCTGCGTGAACGCGTTGGTCCTGCCCTCGATCGATTCCCCCTTCGCGTCCAGGTACTCGCGTATGATGCGGGTTCCCGGCACGTCGACGCCGAGCGGGGCGTAGGGTATTGTCCCCATCACGCCTTCGGCGGCGTCACCGGCGATGCGCACCAGCTGCGCGTTGGCGCACCAGTTGAGGCAGATGAAGGTGGCATCGAGCCCCAGGGTGTGGGCGTTCTGGAGCGCCACCGCCGCCGGGCCCGAGGTGTTCTGGAAGACGACGTACTGGGCGCCGCTCTGGCGGATGCGCGAAAACTCGGCCGTGAAGTCCACCGCGCCGCGCGGCATCTCGTAAAGGGTGAGGTCGATGCCGAGCGCCTCCGCGAACTCCACGCCCCCGTAGCGGGACGGCGAAAGTCCGAAGGGGCTCGCGTTGTGCATGAGCGCGACGACCGGGGTGCCTTCGCCGTGGTTGGCCGCGATCCAGTCCAGCGCGATGCGGAACTGGTCGGTATAGCTGGTGGCGACCAGGAAGTTGTAGGGCGCCTCCGCCGGATCGCCCAGGATGTGCGAAAGCGAAGCCGAGCTGAAGGGGACTTCGTCCTCGGCGATGTAGCGGCTCAGCGCCTCGGTGTCGCCGGTGCCCCATCCCATGAAGACCACCGCACCCCCGGTCACGAACTGGCGGTAGAGCTGCTCCGCGCGGGCGACCTGATAGGCGTAGTCCTGGTACATGAGCTCGATCGGGCGCCCCTCGATCCCGCCCTGCGTGTTCACCCAGTCCACGTAGCTTCGCATGCCGTCGGCGTAGTCGGTGCCGACATCGGCGGTGGGTCCGGTGAGGTCGAAGATGGCGCCGACCCTGATGGTCTCGGGGCCTCCGTCGCCGCCTCCGTCGCCGCCGCACGCTGTGGCGAGGAAGAAGAGGAGGGCGGCGGTGAGATGGGGTTTCGGCCGTGTTGGTCGGGATCTGGTCATGGAGTCGCTCCTGTTCATGCTCGATGATACAACGGCCCCCGGAGTCGGGACACCGGGACTCTGCTAAACCCGAACCGCCAGCCCGTCGTGAAGCGCGGTCCGGTAGGCCTTGAGCGCGGGCACGAATCCCATCAGGAACCCGGCCGTCACCACGGCGCCCAGAAAGAGCCATTCGACGGAGCCTGGCGGGCGGATCGGGATGAAGAGCCCCACCTGCGCCTCGACGATCGGCTGCCCCGCCGAAAGCAGCACGTACACCAGCGCAAGCCCGCAGATCGCCCCCGCCGCGGCCAGGCACACCGACTCGAGCACCAGCAGCGCGACGATGCTCTTAGGGCCCGCACCGACGGCGCGCAGAATCGCCATCTCTCGCCGCCGCTCGTTGAGCGACGTGTAGAGCGAGACCAGCATGCCGAGCAGCCCCACCAGCACGACGAAGATCGTCACCAGCCGCAGTCCCGTCTCGGCGTACCCGATCCCCTGCCACATCTCGTTCAGGGCCAATCCGGGGATGACCGCCATCATCGGTTCGCCCTCGTAGTCGTTGATCTCGCGCTGCAGCCGGAGCACGTCCCGGCGGCTGGTCGTTCCCACGAAGAACGAGGTGACCTGCGTGATCTCGATTTCCTCCATCGCGAGCACGTCCTCGTGCGTGTGCTCTTCGCCGGCCATGGGCGGCGCGCCGTCCTCCCACCCGAAGTGGATGGCCTCGATGCCCTCGAGGGTGACGTAGACCGCCCGGTCGACCGGCGTGAAGGTCTTCTCCAGGATGCCCACCACCTCGAAGGGCAGGTGGTCGTGACTCAGGAACCCCACCGCGCCGATCCCGTGCGTGACCTCGACCTCGTCGCCGAGCCCGTAGCCCAGCTCGGCCGCCACGTCCGCGCCGAGGGTGACGTCGAAGACCTCCGAGCCGGCGCGGCCCTCGGCCAGCGCGATCGCCTGTCCCCCGCGATACCGGTAGCGGCGATAGAAGTCCTCGTTGGTGCCGATGACGCGGAATCCCCGGTGGCTGTCCCCGAGGCCGTAGGGGATGGTCCACTCGATCGCCGGATGCTCGGCCCACTCGCGGTAGGTGTCCCAGGACAGGTTGTTCGTCGGCGATCCCATGCCGAAGACCGAGTACAGCAGCAGCTGGATGGTGCCTCCCTTGGCGCCCACGATCAGGTCGGTCTGGCTGATGGTGTTGGAGAAGCTGTCGCGCATGCCCACGCGTACGTTCTCGACGCCGATCAGGAGGGCGACGGAGAGCGCGATCGAGCCCACCGTGAGCGAGGTGCTGAAGGCGCGGTTTCGCAGCGACTTGAGCGCGAGGTCGAGGACGAGCATCAGAGCGCTGCCCTGTTGATGTCGGGAAGTGGGACCGTGCGGGAGAACATGCCCTCAAGCGTGCGGTCGTGGCTGACGAAGACCAGGGTGGCGCCGGCGCGCTCGCACTCCGCGAAGAGCAGCTCGAGAAAGGCCTCCCGGCGGTCGAAGTCCAGCGATGAGGTCGGTTCGTCGGCAACGATGATCTCCGGGGAGCCCATCAGCGCCCGGCAGGCGGCCACCCGCTGCTGCTGGCCCACCGAGAGCTCCGTCACCGGCTTTTTCAGCAGATCGCCGATCTGAAGGTGGTCCGCGAGGAGGACGGCGGTCTCCTTCACGCCCGCACCGTCCAGCCGGGCCCTGCGTTTCGCGTTCATGCGCACCGGGAGCGTGATGTTGTCGAGAACCGACAGGTAGGGGATGAGGTTGAACATCTGGAAGACGTAGCCGATGTGCTCCGCCCTGAAGGCGTCCCGCTGGGCCCCGGAGAGGGACGCAAGGTCCCGGCCGAGCACGTTGACCTCTCCTTCGTCCGGCTTGAGCACACCCGCCAGCACGCCGAGCAGGGTGGTCTTGCCGCTCCCGCTGGGACCGAAGAGAAACGCGCGCGTCCCCCGCTCCAGGGCCATTTCGGGAATGTCCAGCACCCAGGGGCCGTTTCCGTAGCGGAAGCGGAGGCGCCGGACATCGATCGCGAGACTCATCGGTGCGTTCCGCGCCAGGGGGCAGGTTCGCGGATCAGGACTCGTACGGGTAGACCCGCTGGGCGGTGATGGTGAAGCCGACATGTCCGTACACGCTCTCCGTCATCTCGATCTTGAGCACGCCCTCGACCCACACCGGGTTCCAGCCGTCCATCTTCGCCCGCTTCCCCTCGTCCATCTCGATGTAGACAAGCTGATTCGGCGGGGGAGGCGGCGTGTGGATGCAGGCTCCGACGTACGGCACAAGCAGGAATTCCGTCGCCGAAGACGCCCAGTCCTCGAGCGGGACGGTGAAGCCCGGGATCTTGACCAGCTTGCCGTCCAGGTCGGCCAGCTCCTTCGTCTTTTCGCCGGTCTTGTAGTTGAGCTTGGCCAGGAGCCGCCAGCCCACCTCGGTGGTGTCGTCCACCTGCGCGATGGCGGGTGCGTCGACCGGGCGCTCCGTGACGGCCTCGGGAAGGCCGCCCGCGCCGGCAACGGTCGCCAACGCCAACAACGCGGCGGATGCGGAGAGAAACCTGCGGCTGGCTGCGATCATCAAAAGTGCCTCTTTGCGTTGGTCCTCAGCGCGATCCCCGGTCGTCCTCCGAAATCGGCCGCTTGAGCGTCGGATACTCGATCCCCAGCTGTTCCAGGTACGTCTCGAAGCGGGTCTCGTCGTAATAGAACTGCTTCAGCAGGGGACGGTACATGTCCATGATCTCCCGGTTGAGGTCGATCGGGGGCGGGTCGTCGGGTCCGATGAAGGGAATATACTCGACTCCCGTGGTCTGTTCCTCCCGGAAGTACGTCCATGCCTGCTCGACCAGCTCCGGCTGCGCGAAGAGCTGGAGCGCCGTGCGGGCCAGTACGCGGGCGCCCGCGACCGCTCCCTTGTGCGCGATCGGGGTCGCCATTGCCATGGCGCTCGACCAGTGGTGGCCCGGCAGGCCCGGCACATTCGACGGAAAGCGCAGCGTCACCGTGGGCACGTTCCACGAGATGTCGCCTATGTCGTCGGATCCGCCGCTCCGGCGCGGGCCCGGGGTGCCGAGCTGCGAAAGGGAGGTCGGCATACCCGACGGGACGCTCCCCACCGATTGCTGCACCGCACTGGCGAAGTCGTGGTCGTCGTCGGTCCACTCCGGGAGCCCGACATCCTGGATGTGCTCGTACATCTTCTCGGCCACGACCTTGTTGAAGTGCCGCGGCCAGGCGGCCCCAATGATCCGGTACGACATCTCCGTGTCGGTCATCATGGCCGCGCCCTCGGCGATGCGGATGGCCGTATCGAAGTTGCGCTTGATGTCCTCGTAGTCCATCTCGCGGATGAAATACCACACCGAAGCGCTCGACGGCACCACGTTCGGCTGGTCGCCGCCGTCGCTGATCACGTAGTGGGAGCGCTGGTTCGGGTGAAGGTGCTCGCGCCGGAAGTTCCACGCGACGTTCATGAGCTCGACGGCGTCCAGCGCGCTGCGGCCACGCCAGGGGGAGCCCGCACCGTGCGCGGCCTCGCCTTCAAAGGTGAACTCCACCGAGACGAGCCCCGTCCCGCCCCCCTGACCCCAGCTCACCGACAGGTTGCTGCTGACGTGGGTGAAGAGGGTGACGTCGATATCCTCCAGGTAGCCGTCCCGCACGTACCAGGCCTTCGAGCCCAGCTGCTCCTCGGCGACGCCGGGCCAGAGCACCAGCGTGCCCTGCATGCCCTCGGCCTCCATGAGCTCCTTGAGCGCGAGCGCCGCCACCACGTTCACGGCCTGCCCGGAGTTGTGACCCTCGCCGTGGCCGGGCGCACCCGGAACCAGCGGATCGTGATAGGCCACGCCCGGCTTCTGGTTGGCCTTCGGAATCCCGTCGATGTCCGACCCGAAGGAAATCACGGGCTCGCCGCTTCCCCAGCGCGCGAACCAGGCCGTCGGGATGCCTACGGGCGCGTGTTCGATGGTGAACCCGTTCTCCTCGAGAATCCCCGTGATGTAGGCCGAGGTCTCGATCTCCTGCTGCCCGAGTTCGGAGAAGGAGAAGATCTTGTCGACCATGACCTGGGCCAGCTTGGCGCGCTCCAGAACGCCCGCTTCCACACGTGCCACGAGAGGTTCCAGCTGCTCGTCGGAGAGCCCCTGCGCGGCCACGGCGGCGGGGGCGGTGATAAGGGCGGCCAGCGCCGCCGCGATCGTTCGGTTGGCCATTGGCGCACCTGGTTCGAAAGAACGGGGCTTCGGGGACTTTTGAAGATAGGTGCTGGCCGTGTGCGCCGGAAAGATACGGGGGCGTCACTCAGTACTCAGTAATACTCCCGCTTGCCCCGTCTCGGCATTTTGATTCTCGTAATAAGACGTCATATTTCTCGTAATAAGAGACTGGCTTTCTCGTAATAAGGATCGAGGATTTCAAGGGCCTGTCCGCCCTGGCCGAGCTTGCCGGGGCCGCCTTCGAGCACGGCGTTGTCTTCTACAAGGGAGACGAGGTGCTGCGGTTCCACCGGGGGACCGTGCAGATGTATGCGCTGCCGCTTCGGTCGCTTATTGTAAGGTAGACATTACATAATGTAATGTTTCGTTCACATTTTCGGCCGCTATGGCCCCTCGCTGGGTCACTCCCGCCGGTACGCAAACGGCCACACATGAAAATAGTCCTTCACATTCCCCCACAGCTTCGACAGTCCCTTGGGCTCGAAGATCAGAAACAGGATGATCACGACGCCGAAGACCGCCTGCTGCGCATAGGGCAGCAGGTTGGCGACCACCGGCGCGGTGTCCTGGAGCGCGCGTCCCGCGTTGGCGATGAGCGCCGGCAGCAGCGTGATCAGCGCCGCCCCGAAGAACGACCCGCGGATCGAGCCGAGCCCCCCGACGATGATCATCGCCAGGTAGACGATGCTGGTGTCCAGCGTGAAGCGCTCCCAGGTGATGATCGTGCGGTAGTAGGCGATCATCGCGCCGGCCAGCCCGACGAAGAAGGACGAGGTGGCGAACGCCAGTAGCTTGGTGCGGAAGAGGTTCACGCCGATCACGCTGGCCGCGATGTCCTGATCGCGCACCGCCACGAAGGCGCGGCCCATGCGCGTGCGGAAGAGGTTGGCCGCGAAGAGCGCCGTCCCGGCCGCCATCGCCACGCCGAACCAGTAGAAGGCGAATGTGCTGTTGAGTCTCACCCCGAAGAGGCGCGGCGCGGGCAGGACGATCGCCTCGGTGCCCCCGGTGACCGCCGTCCAGTGCGTCATCGCCCACTCGACGATCTCCTGTGCCGCCAGCGTCGCGATCGCCAGGTACAGCCCCTTGAGGCGCAGCGACGGGAGCCCGAAGAAGGAGCCCGCCACCGCCGTGATCACGCACGCCAGCGCGATGCTGACCCCCCACGGAAGGCCCAGGTTGAGCGTCAGGAGCCCCGCGCTGTAGGCGCCGATGGCCATGAAGGCGCCCTGTCCCAGCGAGATCTGCCCGGTGTACCCCACGAGGATGTTCAGGCCGATCGCGCCCACCGTCGCGATGGCGATCTGGTTGGCCAGGTCGAGCCAGTACGGTCCGGCAAGGAAAGGAAAGACCAGCACGAAGACGGCAAGGACACCCAGCCGGATTCGCTGCGCGGGCCGCGGCCGGAGCCCCATGTCGGACTCGTAGCGGGTGTGGAAGACGCCGCACTCGAGGCTCATACGCGCTCGATGATCTCCTTTCCGAAGAGTCCGTAGGGCCGCACCATCAGCACCAGAATCAGCACGCCGTACGGCACCACGAGGTTGAGGCCGTGGCCCACGTATCCCCCCGTATAGGCCTCCAGCAGCCCGATGATCGCGCCCCCGATCACGGCTCCCTTGATCGAGTCGAGTCCCCCCAGGATCACCACGGGGAAGACCCGCAGCCCGATCGAGGCCACATTCGGGCTCACCCCCACGACGCCCGCGAGCATGATCCCGCCGATCGCCGCCGACGCCGCGGCCAGCGCCCACGCCACCCCGAAGACGCGCGGGATGCTGATGCCCATGCTCAGCGCCGCCTGCTGGTCGTCGGCGATGGCCCGCATGGCGATCCCGTCGCGCGTGTGCCGGAAGAAGAGTCCCAGCGCGGCCAGCACGGCCAGGGCGATCGGAATCGACAGCAGCCGCCCGCTCGACAGCACCGCCGGGCCGACGACGACGCTCCCCTCGGGCAGGAAGGAATCGAAGGAACGCGGGGCCGGTCCCCAGATCGCGTTCACCAGGCCGCGCAGGATCGACGAGAGCCCGATCGTCACCATGATCATCGAGATGATGGGTTCGCCGATGAGGGGACGCAGCACCAGCCGCTCGATCGCCAGCGCCACCACGACCGCCAGCAGGACCGTGACGAGGACGCCGAGGCTCCACGGCAGCCCGATCTGCCCGATGGCGAAGAAGATCAGGTACGTGCCCAGAAGGAGAAGGTCCCCCTGGGTGAAGTTGATCACGTCGCTGGCCTTGTAGATGACGACGAACCCGGCCGCGGCCAGCGCGTAGATCATCCCGGTGCTGAGTCCCGAGACGGTGAGCTGAAGGAAGATGTCCACGGGGTCAGCCGTCCATCGTCTCGATGCGCAGCTCGTGGGCCACCTCCGCCGTGCGCCCGTCCTGGTAGGTGATCTCGGTGCTCACCGTCACCGAGTCCCCATCCCCCTGCAGCGCCGCGATGATGTCGCCGAAGCGGTCCGCGATGTGGCGGCGGCGCACCTTGCGGGTACGCGTGAGCTCGGCGTCGTCGGCGTGCAGCTCCTTGTGCAGCAGCAGGAAGCGGCGAATGCGGGCGGCGGCGGGGAGGTCGCGGTTGACCCCGGCCACGTGGTCGCGCACCAGTCCGTAGACCTCGGGGCGGCGGGCCAGGTCGGTGAAGGTCGTGTAGGCGATGCGATGGCGCTCCGCCCACTGTCCCGCGTTCTCCATGTCGATCGCGATCATCGTGGTGACGAATGGGGCGCCGCCCCCGCCGAAGACCACGGCCTCGCGCACATAGGGGCTGAACTTGAGCTTGTTCTCGACGAACTGCGGCGAGAACGCCGTCCCGTCGGGGAGCTTCATCACGTCGGCCAGGCGGTCGACGACGACCAGGTGGCCGTCCTCCTCGAAGTAGCCGGCGTCGCCGGAGTGCAGCCAGCCGTCGGCGAGTGCCTCGGCGGTGGCCTCGGGGTTGCGGAAGTAGCCCTGGAAGACGGCGGGGCTGCGACACAGAATCTCCCCGTCGTCGGAGATCCGGATCTCGGTTTCGGGGAACGGCCGCCCCACCGTGTGAAAACGTATGTCGCCGTCCCGGTGCACGACCGAAATGCCCGAGACCTCGGTCTGCCCGTAGAGCTGCTTGAGGTTGACGCCGATGGCGTGGAAGAAGCGGAAGACATCCGGGCCCAGTGCAGCGCCCCCCGTGTACGCTCGCCGAATTCGGCTCAGCCCCAGCTGGTCGCGGATCGGCTGGAAGACGGTCCAGTCGGCGAGCCGGTGGCAAATGCGGGCGGGCAGCCCGGCGCGCCCATTTCGCGTGCCCGATGCGCGTCGGCCGCCACTTGACGCGTCGCGATCCGGCCGCGTCCTGTCGCGTTCCCCCTCGAACCGCGCGTCGGCGGACCGCATCCCCTCCCGCATCGCCCATCGGTACATCCACCGCTTGAGCCGGGTCACATCCTCCGCCATGACCTGCACATCCGACACCATGTTCTCCCAGATCCGGGGCGGCGACATCATGAAGGCGGGGCCGATCTCGCGGATGTCCGCGCGGACCGTGGCCGTCTCTTCCGGGAAGTTGACGGTGAAGCCCGCCAGCATCGCGCTCGCCACGCCGACCATCTGCTCGCCGATCCACGCGAGGGGGAGGAACGAGACGAACTCGTCGCCGGGCCCCATGGGATCGACACCGGTCAACTGCTCCGCCATGGCCAGGAGGTTCGCGTGCGAGAGCATGGCCAGCTTCGGGACGCTCGTGGTCCCCGAGGTGGTGCAGAGCAGCGCGACGTCCTCGGGGCCGATTCCGATCAGTCTGCGGTCGAATTCATAGGGGAATCTGTCACCGAAACCGTCACCGAGTGCTTCTACCTCCTCGAAGGCCATCAAACCCGCCGCCTCGTACCCGTACATGCCGCGCGGATCGTAGTAGACGATATGCTCCAGCCCCGGCACACGGTCCCGCACTTCCAGCACCTTGTCGACCTGCTCCTGGTCCTCGGCGACGATCAGGCGCGCCTCGGCGGCCTCCAGCATGCGCGCCAACTCGGCCGAAATCGAGTCCTGGTAGAGCCCCAGCGGGAGCGCGCCGAGCGTCTGCGCCGCCAGCTCGGCAATCACCCATTCGGGCCGGTTGTCGCCGATGATCGCGATCCGGTCCCCCTTCCGTACCCCCAGCTCCACGAGCCCCAGCGCGAAGGAACGCACCCGGTCGAGGAACCCCGCCCAGGTGATCTCCTGCCAGATGCCGAACTCCTTTTCGCGAAGTGCAACACCCTCGGGATCGTCCGCGGCGCGCCGGACGAGGAGGCCGGGGAGGGTGTCGGTCATGCGACATCCCCCCGCGCCCGCCCCAGGTAGGCATCGATCACCGCCGCATCCCCCCGCACCTCCTCCGGCGGCCCATCTGCGATCTTCCGACCGAAGTCCAGCACCACCACCCGGTCCGAGATGTCCATGATCACGTCAATGTCGTGGTCGATCACCACCACCGTGATCCCCCGCTCCTCATGCACATCGAGGATGAAGCGCGCCATCGACTCCTTTTCTTCCGCGTTCATCCCGGCCGTGGGTTCGTCGAGGAGCAGAACGGCGGGGTCCAGGGCCAGCGCGCGCGCCATCTCCACGAGCCGCTGGTTCCCGTACGCCAGGTTGCCGACCTCCCGGCTGCGAAGCGGCTCCAGGTTCATGAAGTCGATCACCTCCTCGACGTGGCGGCGGTGCTCGATCTCGGCGCAGCGCTGGCGGCCCAGGTAGAGACCGCCGCTGAGCACTCCGCCCTTCATGTGGACGTGACGGCCCAGCATGAGGTTCTCCAGCACGGTCATGTGCTTGAAGAGCTCGATGTTCTGAAAGGTGCGAGCCACGCCCAGCGCGGCGATGCGGTGCGGGGGGAGGCGGTGGAGGGGGTGGAGGGTGCCGTCGGCGGCCGTGAGCGCGATCGTCCCTTCCTGCGCGCGGTACAGTCCCGAGATGCAGTTGAGGACGCTGGTCTTGCCGGCGCCGTTCGGGCCGATCAGCGCGAGGAGTTCGCCCTTCCGCACCTCCATGGTGAGACCCGAGAGTGCGGTGACGCCGCCGAAGCGGAGAGAGAGGGCGTCGAGTTCCAGGATGGGCATGGGGACAAGGATAAGTCGGGAGCGCCGCGGGGACAGGGGGCGAAGGGCATCGACAGCCGGGAATGCGACACTATCCCGACTCAAGACGACCTTTTATCTTGTTTTTCGACCCAACCGTAATCCCAGGCGTCACCGACTCATCGGAAGCTATCCGGCTGTCGGTCCGCTGCGTCAGAAACACCGCCGGAGGAAGCGAATGATTGGCAAGAGAAGCCCGGAGCATGGCACCGAGGCAGTGAGAACATATCACCGCGCGCCCGGGATGCGGGCCCTTGTGTTCGGACTCGCTCTGGTCGCGGCGATCGGCTGCGGCAGCGCCGGGTGGCTATGTGAAGTGACGGTGGTCATGGACGGGCGGACAGTCGTCGGAACCGGAAGTGAGGACACCGAGGCCAGGGCCCTGGCACTCGCGCGCCGCAACGCGTGTGAGCAGCTGGGACTGGACGACCTTGGGCTCAGACGGTGTGAACAAGGCCTGAATCCCGGCGCCGAGTCGTGGAGCATGACCCACTCATGCCAAGAGACTTAGCAGTCCGTGGATAAAGCCGCGCGAGCACCGAGAGTGGCGAGGCGCCGGGCTGGCAGGGCGTGACGAAGGGCGAATAGCACCGCTATTCGTCCAAGGAGCAACGCAGAGCGGAGCCGCGAACGGGCGAAAGGTATAGTAAACATTACAATCTGTAAAGTACAGTTTACAGTGTGACCAAGTCGAGCGCAGCGCCCAGCGCGGATGCATCGCCGCTCGAATGCCGGGGGGATTTTGTCTACGGGCTGCTCGATCACCCCGGCAGCGTCGACCAGTCGGACCGCATCGTCCCCATCAACCTCCGCCAGACCGGCCGGACCCCCGTTGAGCTTCTCATCTCCACGCGCGTCCGCAAGTCGCCGTACTGGCACCTCTCGCACCAGGCGGGGTGCTGGCGCGCGACGATCTACAACCGCATCTACCATCCGCGCGGCTACGTGCGGCCCGAGGACGGCGGAGCAGCGGCGGAACACGAGGCGCTGACGAAGCACGTCACCGTGTGGAACGTCGCCGTGGAGCGACAGATCCGCGTGAAGGGGCCGGACGCCGAGCGGTTCACCGACTACGTGATCACGCGCGACGCCACCCGCATCGAGCCGATGCACGGCAAGTACGTAATCCTCTGCAACGAGCGGGGCGGCATCCTCAACGATCCGGTGCTGCTGCGTCTGGCAGAGGACGAGTTCTGGTTTTCGCTGGCGGACTCCGATCTGCTTTTCTGGCTGCAGGGGGTCAACGTGGGGACGGGGATGGAGGTCGAAATCGACGAAATCGACGTGTGTCCGCTCCAGATCCAGGGGCCGAAGTCGCTGGCGCTGATGGCCGATCTGGTGGGTAATACGATCCGCGACATTCCGTACTACGGACTCCTGGAGGCCGAGATCGCGGGCTGTTCGGTGGTCATCTCGCAGTCCGGCTTCTCGGGCGAGAAGGGCTACGAGATCTACCTGCGCGACGCCACCCTGCACGCCGAGAAGCTGTGGCAGGCGGTGCTCGACGCGGGGAAGACGCACCAGCTGATGGTGATCGCCCCGGGTCATCAGCGACGGATTCAGGCGGGGATCCTCTCGTGGGGGCAGGACATGGACCACGAGACCGTGCCGTTCCAGTGCAACCTCGGGTACCAGGTGCCCCGCGAGAAGAAGGGTGACTACATCGGGCGGGCCGCGCTCGAACGGATGCGCGCGGAGATCGAGGCGGGACGGCCGCCGTTCTCCATGGTGATGGTGGGGATGAAGATGGGCGGCAAGCCGATCGACGACTATGCGCCCGATTTCTGGCTTGTGTCGGGTGCGGAGGGCGGGGATCCGGTCGGGTATCTGACTTCGCCGTGGCATGCGCCGGAGCTGGGCTGCAACATCTCGCTGGGGTACGTGCCGGTGGGGATGTCGGGGGTGGGGACGGAGCTTGCCGTGTGGCTGCCGGATGAATACGCGAGCGAGACGGGCAGGCCGGAGTGGGCGCGGGTGTGCGAGGTGCCGTTCCGGCCGTCGGTGAATCCGAGCGCGCGTGAGTTGGCGCGGGCGCGGGGTGAGGACTCGGCGTTGTAGCGCCAGCGGTGCCGGTGGCCAAGCCCACGCGAGGCAGAAGCGCCGCCCCGCTGGTCACGGAAGTGGGCGAGCGCGTTTCAGCTGAAACGTCCTCGCGGCTCGCCGACGATGCGGAGGTGGTGCCCACCAAGCGGGGAGTTGACGGCCGGGTGACTACCCCTTCATCCGAGCACCGGCCGGGTCGAAAAGCGCCCCACCGACCACCGCCACCGTCACCGGGAAGTTCTCGTTCATGTAGTTCACCTGCAGCCGCTCCCCGACGCGGGCATGCTCCGCCGGCAGGTAGGCCATCAGCAGATACCTTCCCACGGACGGGCCCATCCCGGCCGAGGTCACGCGGGATTCCCGCCCCAGCGCGTCCACGATCCGGTCGCCGTCCAGCGTCAGGATCGGTTCGTTGCCGCCGGTCGGGAAGCGCGCAAGGCCCGACGCGCTGGTGTGATCGTCCATGGTGAGCGTGCAGATCTTCGCCAGCGGACCCCGCTCGCGGGCCTTCATGTAGGCCGGTTTTCCGACGAAATCCCCCTGCTTCACGACGCGGCGCGCCAGCCCCGCCTCGACCGGCGAGTACTCGGAAGTAAGCTCGGAACCCATGAGCAGATAGCCCTTCTCCATGCGGCCCGTCGTGCCATAGACCCCGATCCCCACGGGCCGCAGGTCGAACTCCCGGCCCGCGCCCCAAATCGCGTCCCACAGCGCCAGACCATGCTCTGTGCGCGTGTAGATCTCCCAGCCGCTCTCGCCCACGTAGGAGATCCGCAGCATCGTCGTGGGAATCCCGTCAATGAGGGCGTGGAGCACCGTGCCGTAGGGGAACTCCTTCTGGTTGAGCGGGCTGTCCGTCACCCTGGAGAGCAGCGCGCGGGCATCCGGTCCCCACACCCCGAGCGTGGTCATCGCCGATGACCGGTCCTCGAACCGTACCGACCCATCCGCCGGCAGGTGCTTTCTGAACCAGAAGGCGTCCCGGGCCCCGTCGAAGACGCCGGTAACGACGCGAAACCGGTTGGGTGCGAGCCTCTGGATGGTCAGGTCGGCACGGAAACCGCCGTCCGGCGTGAGCAATGGGGTGTAGATGGAGCTCCCAACCGGACGGTCGCACGCATTGACCGTCATCCCCTCCAGGTACGGGACCACGCCGGGCCCCGACACGTCGAATATCTGGAACGCACCCAGATCCACCACCCCCACCTTCTCGCGCAGGTGCAGGTGTTCCGCGTTGATGATCGGCGACCACCAGCGCCGGTCCCACTCGTGCGGGCGGTCCGGCACCCGGTAGCGTGCCACCAGGGCATCGTTCGACGCATACCACTGCGGACGCTCCCAGCCTCGCGTCTCGTAGTATTCGGCCCCGAGCGCCTCGGTGCGCGGGTGGAAGGGCGACCGGTTGATGCCGCGTGCCGATTCCCACTGCTCGCGCGGATGCACGATCCCGTACGTCTTCGGGAAGTGCTCGCGGCAGCGCGCGCGGACGTGATGCCCCGTGCGCTCGTGAGGCTGGAAGCGGGTGACGTCCGAGCCGTGCGGGTCCAGAAGGCGCGGGTAGCCGTACGTCATCCACTCGGCCACGAGCTGCGCCGATCCGGGACCCTCCCGCACCCAAACCGCCGCCGCCGCCCACAGGTTCGCCACCTCGGCGGTCTCGCCCAGCAGCTGCTGGGTGTCGGGGGTAAGGGAGAGGAGGCCGTTGACGGCGTACTCCATTTCGGTGCCGGCCAGAAGCTCGCCCATGATCTCGCGTGCGTGCTTGAGCTGGGGCGCGAAGTCGCCGGGCGTGAAGGGCATCTCGGTAGGGGTCCGTTCCGCGTCGGCCACGGAGGGGATGTCACCGGAGTACATCAGGATGGGACGGTGCGCGTACGAGCCCACCTCCATCGCCCCGCAGCTCTGCCGTTCGTACATGAACGAGTCCATGTCGCGCACGATCGGGTAGCCGATCTCGCTGCCGGTCGCGAGGAGGAGCTCGATCGGACCGAAGTCGGCCATCTGGTGCACCGCGGGCGTGAGCGGGATCGTGGCGCCGGCCATGGCGGCGATGCGTGGGCTCCACACGCCGCAGGCGACAATCGCGTGGTCGACCTCGATGGTTCCGCGGATCGTCGCCACCGCCCGGATCCGCGGACGGCCGAACGGCACCGGCTCCACCTCGAGACCGGTCACCTCGGTCTCGTCGAGCACCGTCAGCACGCCTCGGGCCAGCGCCCGCTCCCTCATCATCGTGCCCGCCCCGACCGAGTCCACCACCGACACGCTCGGCGTGTAGAAGCCGCCCAGAATCACCTCCGGATTGACGAACGGCACGCGCGAAACCACCTCCGCGGGCGTCAGCAGCTCGCCTTCAATCCCCCACACCCGCGCCGAGGTCATCCGGCGGCGCAGCTCCTCCATGCGCTCCTCGGTCCGCGCGACCTCGACGCCGCCACAGGTCGTGTTCGCGCCGAGGGCCTCGTACTGGCGCTGGCTCTCCAGCGTGATCAGCGCGATCTCGCGGCCGTGGTCGGTGGGGAAGATGAAGTTGGA
>LXNI01001968.1_pt1 | contig 15671 bp, 14 predicted proteins | sample 809091 | NCBI WGS metagenome assembly LXNI01 (sample SAMN04870527, study PRJNA318959) | sponge metagenome | biome: 01000161; feature: marine sponge reef; material: water | host: Sarcotragus foetidus | place: Greece: Milos, Mediterranean Sea | collected 2013-05-29 | depth 5-7 m | reverse complement strand
CCAGGAGCGCTGTTTCCCTCTCTCTCCCGCCGACTTCGCCCGCGTCAATCCCAACACCGGCACCGCCCCAGTCTTCCGTACTCGCCGCGACGCAGATATCACCCGCCGCATCTATCAACGCCATCCAGTGCTCGTGGACCGTTCCGGTGACGAAGAGCGCCGCGCTTGGCCGATAGGTCACTTAAATCAGTTTCACGCCACACAACATTCTTACCTTTTTCGAACTGCGGCCCAACTTGATGAGCGGGGATACTATCCTATTAATTTTAATCGGTGGAAGAAAGGAAAGAAGATTTACTTACCCCTGTATGAAGGCAAGATGATGAGCCCATATGACCACCGGAGTGCCAGCGTTGAGATGAATCCCGACAACCTGAATCGGCAGGGTCAACCTAAGGAATCAACCCTTGAAGAACTAACGAATCCAAGCTTTCTGCCAAAGCCCGCCTATTGGGTCCCGGAAGCAAAAGTATCTGTCGCATTTCCCCAGTCAATGGGCTGGACCCTCGTTTACCGGCGCATAACAGCACCGACCAATTCCCGCACGACACTCACAACGATTCTCCCGTGGTGTGGCGTCAGCTATACCATTCCAATGCTCCGAATCAGCGGCTCAGTCTTCTCAGCTACCGACGCGGCCTGTCTACAATCTGTCATGTCCAGTTTCTGCTTTGATTACATATCCCGCCAGAAACTGCAAGCTGCAAGTATGAGCCTAACTTCTTTAGAGCAACTCCCCGTCATCGCCCCCGCCGACTACGACCGCGCCTTCGGCGCCACCACCGCCCGCGAACTCGTCCGCGACCACGTCCTCCGCCTCACCTACACCGCCCACGACATGGCCCCCTTCGCCCGCGACCTCGGCTACGACGGCCTGCCCTTCACCTGGAACGAAGAAGAGCGCCGCCACCTGCGCGCCCGACTCGACGCCCTCTACTTCCACCTCTACGGCCTCTCCCGCAAAGACGCCGCCTACATCCTCGACACCTTCCCCATCGTCCGCCGCCACGACAAAGCCGCCTTCGGCACCTACCGCACCAAAGACATGGTCCTCGCCTACTACAACGCCCTCGCCGCCGGCGATACGGACGCGAAGGTAGCTGTGTAGCAGCCATCTCTTCACGACTACCCGCCGTTTGTCAGCCCCGTGTGAAAAGTACTCCTCTCAAACTGAATTTATGGTGGTCTGTATTTTCTACCTGGGAAACTCAGATGTCGCCGGCTTGGCAAAATGAAGTGAGTAACCGCTACATAAGGAGTGATTCAAATGACGAAAAGCCCTGACGATCTCATTGACGTACTCGGACGGCTCGCATGTCTTAGGACAGGAGGAACAAAACTGGCGAAAAGGCCAGACAACCGTTTGTTCTTCTCAAGTCAGCAGTCAGAAGTCTCTTGACAAACCATTTGGCAATGTCGCAATAGGATATCAAATCTGATGAGTGAAGAACGGAATTTGGAACAATTGTGGAAAGGTGGGCAAATTCGTGTCTTTATAAGCCACGTAGGCAGCTATAAGAGAGATGCAATGAAAATACAAGATGCTCTAGCGGATTTTGGGATTGCATCATTCGTTGCCCATAGAGACATAGAGCCTTCTGAGGATTGGCAGGCTGAAATCATACGTGCATTGAGCAGTATGAATCTATTCATCGCACTCTTGACTGAGGGATTCAAGGACAGTAACTGGACCGATCAGGAAGTTGGATTCGCACTCGCGCGAAAAGTGCCGATATTGCCTGTGAGTCGAGATAGAGACCCCTATGGTTTCATTGCCAAGATTCAGGCGCTACGATGGTCCCGTTCGAGAGCGAAACCGGTTGCCCTGAAGATCATGGAAATGGCTCTTAAGAACGATGAACTTAAGTCCAGTGCCAAGACCATCTTTATTGAGGCACTTGCAAGATCTGGAAGTTGGGCCGAGACTAACTCACTTTCTCGCATTCTACCCTACATAGATTCTCTTACATCAGAAGAAGCCGATTGGTTTGTGAATGTATACAATTCGAACAGTCAGGTCTATGAAGCGTGGGAAATCCAAAACCATATTTCCGAAGAGTTAAGTCGTATGACGGGAAACTCCTATATGATTGACAGCCGCGAACGACTGCACGAAATCCACCAGGCCGAAGACTGAGATTGGCCCCAAAAACTGGACCACAAGCTAAGGTGTATCAATGGAGCAATTCACCAAGCACGTAGAGGGACAGTATTTGGGTCAAAAATCGACAGAGGCTTGGGCCCTGCGAAAATTGTAGAACCGTGCAAAATGATGAAACCATAGGAATGAGCGGTGGCTAACTTTTTTATTGGAGGCGAATAGGAAATGGAGTTGATTCGAGCTTGGGAGAGCAGATATGCGCCCAATGTTGTGGGTGGCTTGCGGTTGAGAAAAGCACACTTGTACAGGGAGATTGAAGAGGAAGGGCTAGGAGACGCGCAAGAGGGGGAGATTCGGGTGAACACCCCGGCAAAAGTATCAATAAGCGAGAATGCGAGCGCGTCATCTCCCACGCCCTTGTCAGTATCAGTAGAATTGGAGAATGGCCCGGAGTTTGAGGTGAAAGACCTGATGCCGGGGGAGACGCGGGAGGTGCAATATGACCTACGGACGGAAGATTCCGCGCTCGACAGCCCGTACATTCTTTGTCTATCGAGGAAACCCGCCACTAAGAGCGATTGGGAGGCATTACGAGCCGAATTACCCGAAAAGTATGACACGTGGACGGTCACGGATGACGTATACAGCCTGCGTTTTGAGATCGAATGGGGCATCAAGCGATGGATGGCACTGAACGAGATAACCCAGCACAGAATTGACACATACAGGGGCTGGGTGACCTACTCTTATGACACGACCCCGCCGAGCGTCGAGCCCAGAGACTTTGGCCAAGTGCTGGAGGCGCGATGGTTTCGAAAGAACAGGAGCTTCCGCGACCAGCAGGAATACAGGATGGCGTGGGCCATAAGCAGTCCGCAATTGCAGACATTCCCTGATACTATCGACATTGAGCTAACGAGAACCGGACTGGCATTATTCAAGCCTTGGAACCCCCTAAAGAGTGGTTCTGCGTGATGCCCCAGTTTCCATGACCTGATTGTGATTGAGGGTGGGGCACTCTAACGACGGAATAACTCTCGCGCTCGCCCCGCTCTCAATGCAGGAAGCGTAGGGGCACCTACAAGGGGCCCCCCTACGCATACATGACGATACGATCTACACGCTTTCCAGCCCTTCATTCTCCCAACTCATAGTCCGCAACCCGCGTCTCACCCATACAAGAACCATAGCGAAACCGCGCAAGCCTTAGAGAACGCCAACCACGAGTTAATCGAGCGACTAAAAAGAAAACACAAGATGTGGTAAATCGGATTTAGAGAGAGTGACATGAGTGAAACCAAATTGACATTGCTCCGTGCCCACTTTGAACGGATTGCCAGGCGTCTTCAAGTAGAAGGAGATGCCGCAAGGTCGTTCCATCACAGCCTGCACAAAGGACAGATCAGAGAAGCTTTCATTCGGGAATTCTTGGAAGACAACACTTCAACGCTCTGTGGGATTGGAACAGGGGAGATAATCCACGAGTCGACAATGCCGGGAGATCCTAGAAATCAGATCGATGTCGTTGTTTACAACAAGGGATATCCAAAGTTGTCGATGGCGACCAACATCGACATTTTCTTCGCCGAAACCGTTTCATCATTTATAGAGATCAAGTCGTCTCTGACAAAAGAGCATATCAGCAAGACCGCTGTAATCACGAAGAAAATCAAGATCGCGACTAACTTGGCGCCTCAGGAGCTTAACCCTACAGGTATGGTCAGGACGCCTCGTCCATACTCTTTCATCTTTGCATACGACGGACCCAAGCAAATCGAGACGCTGCTCAGGTGGATGAAGGAAGTCTCGGAAGAAGACGATTACAATCTGGATGCCCTTCGAACAGCTGCGCCACAACAGAGAGGGTACTTTGATAATCAATTTATTGATGGTGTATTTATCCTTGGGAAAGGTTTCGTGCTTGTAGACGCTTTGCCAATGCAAAGTCCTCTCATGTCAATCATTGAGGATGGTGATGACATCACATTGGACTCCATCTGGTGTTTCGGCAAAAAGGACGAGTTGATCCACTTGTGGGCGCTAATCAACCGGTTGAGTGAGAACCAGTTGTGGAATAACTTCGACATGACGAAATACATTGGCCTCATGGAGTGGTTTGTTTCCAATTAGCAAGGTACGGCTGGAACCGAGATCTGAAGTGGGCCCCAATAACCGGACAACTAACCACGGTGTCTAATAGAGAAAATTGCCCAGAGTGTGGAGGGTCAAGTCAATAGTCCAGGACCGGTGTCGACAAACGACGGCGTGCCGCAGCGGTTCGAATGCACTCTGTTTTTCCTCCAATGCCGTCCAAATATTAGGATCCACCATACAGCAAGGCATAACGATGATAAATGCCACCGAAGTGATAGAAGCAGCTGCCCAAGTGAGGTTTCACTGCCAAGTCGAAGGATATCACCACGCCTACAGCGCCCAGACAAAGCGTGAGGCAAGGTTGTACCTTGAGAGGCTGAGCGCGGAGATACTTAACTTAAGCGAGAGGGATCGCCGGACAATAATGCTGCAGATAGCCAACGTCGCTGCATGGCAGCTTCGCTCGCTTCAATCTAGAGAATGCGCCGCCAAGCTGGTGGAAGGAAAGATCGGTATCCCTAGCGTCCTGTATAAATACATACCCATGAATCTCATCGACAAAGGAGCGCCGGGGAGCCTGCGGGCGACTCAGCCGTCGATCCTCAACGACGTTATGGAGTGCAGCATTTCACCGACGGGAGGGACCGGCGCAGACGCCAGCCACTTCCGTGATGCGGTTGGCGCGAAGCTAAGAGAGTACCTGGGGGTCAACATGACGAAGGGGGAACTCGCGAAGCTATGGGTAACCAGCAGTGGGGCTATGGGCTTGTCAGGTTTCATTCGGGAGTACTTGGACTCCCGGGTAGGGGTGGTTTCCCTGAGCAGAGATGCACTGGTCCCCACGATGTGGTCGCATTACGCTCAGAACACCGGCGTGGTCGTAGGCTACGAAACAGATGCGTTGACTGAGTTGGGATTTGACCTGAGATCGATGATTTATCTGGAACTAGCCCCGGTGTACGAGCCAACGAAGGGCGACGTGGTCCAGGCGGCTTTCGTAGACCGCGAGAGCATGGATCGAGACGCCGCAGAAGGCAAGATTGTTTTGGGAAACCATATCCTTTGTAGTGTTGACCTAACAACGCTCTCCGCGGACTGGACGTCTTTAGCGCGGCTGCTGTTCGTGAAGGGGAAAGAATGGGCGTATGAACGAGAAGTCAGACTGCTGGTAGATCTACAACAGACGCGGGATACCAAGAAGACCGACGAATACTGTAAGCCTATTAGGGTCATAGACGTTCCGCCAGAGGCGATCAGGGAAATCTACCGAGGGCCGCGTACATCGAGCGTAGACATGGAGCGAGCAATCAAAGAAGCTCGTGGCGAGAACGTAAAGGGATTGTACGCAAGAAAAACAGTTTTCCACAACTTCAGGATACAGAATACCGGAGGAACGCGTCACTGACGCAGGAGGTATCCAGTATGAGCTACCATCTCTACGAAATCCTGTTAGAAAGTTCTCAAATGTGGGTGAAGATTCAGGCTCCATGTGTGTCCGTAGAACAGGCAATGGCGTATTTCGACCGCTTCGGTGGCGAAGACCCAGATTCTCCTATTCCTGTACGCCCACGGCGCACCTTTAACATGCCAACCAAGCTTTCAGAGTGCATCGAAAGTATTGCAAACTGGGAATCCGTTAAGGACTCCTTCCCCCCGGGCTGGGATGAGCATGAGTTCAGACTGGTTGGAAAACCTTACCCTTGGTGTGAAACCTTAGAAGACGGCTGTGACTGTCACGGGTCAGAGGACGAGCTAAGCAGCGCGTACTGCTCTGACTTCGGGCTACTCGGAGAGGTGGAGAAGCGGGCGGGCAAGTCCCCCAACGTCCGGTACACCGAGAGCCTAAAGCGATGGGAAGAAAGGGCATCAGCCAGGGAGAGGAGCACCGGAGAACAACCACCATACAGGGACGCAGTTGTTTGTATGGCCGAGTCCATCCTGCCCTCAGAACCTGATCCAGACCGCTTGATTATAGTAGCTGTGACAGATCGGAAAGATCCAAGGGGGAGAGGAGTGCTCATAACTGTGCGGAGAAATCCCGCAGACGGACTTCACGAGGTCCCGGTCACGCACTACTCCACATGGGCGCGCTGCTTGGAAGTGATAGACGACCGGATGAATAGCTAGTCTTGGACTCGCATAATGAAAGAGCCTTCAGGCTGCAGCATGGAGACTCCTTGTTCTTAGCCTCAAAAGGGGGAGGACTAAGGCCGAAACTGAAGCCACAAGGAAAGCAGATGACTGAACCGTACGTTTGTAACACTGCCACTTCTTAGCCACTACACGTATCCCTTGCGCCTGCTGGGTGATCCGCTCCATCGTACACCCTATCTTTTGGTCCAGTTTTTGGAGCCAATCTCATAGTATCGATGGAGCATCGTTGACACGGAGGGTTCTAATGTTCACTACGTTCTCCCTTTCACTAAAAGTCCTGCTAAATGATGTCCAGAACGGGAAGATCCAACTCCCAGACTTCCAACGAGGTTGGGTATGGAATGAAGACAGAATTAGGGGACTTTTGGCCAGCATTTCCAGGGGGTTCCCAGTCGGTGCCGTGATGACTCTCTCAGCCGGAGGCGACATCAGATTTAGGACGCGCTTGGTCGAGGGAGTCAGTGAGAACGGAATTTCTTCACCCGACCGGTTTCTCCTGGACGGTCAGCAGCGGTTGACTTCGCTGTATCAAGCACTGTTGCATCCAGATGCTGTCTCCACTCAGAATAGCCGCGGCGAGAAGCGGCTGAGTTGGTTCTACATTGACATGCGGCGAGCGGTCTCTGATGCTGCCGACAGAGAGGATGCAGTCATTGTTGTTCCCAAGGATAAGAAGATTACCCGGGATTTTGGACGTGAGACAATCCTGGATCTTTCCAGTTCTGAGTTCGAGTATAAAGAACTCATGTTCCCGACTGAGAAGCTCTTTGACCCTTTGGATTGGACACTTGACTACACAAGGTATTGGGGGAGCCGTGCGAGCTTACACCCCGATGGGGATCCTACAGATTTCTTCGGCAAATTTAATGACGGCGTAATCAAACCATTTGAGGGCTATCTGTTGCCCGTTATTCATTTGGAAAAGGAAACTCCAAAGGAGGCTGTCTGCACCGTATTCGAAAAGGTCAACACTGGTGGAGTTCCGCTAAATGTTTTCGAGCTGGCGACGGCTTCGTTCGCCGCTGAGTCCGGGGAGTTCTCACTTCGGGACGATTGGCGGGATCGAAGGCAGCGGCTGTATCCCAGCTATGGAGGAGTGCTTCAGGGGATCGAAGGCGAGCATTTCCTCCAGTCCGTTGCACTACTCAAGACACAGGAAGACCGAAGACGAGCTATCGAGGGAGGACAACCAGCGAACCGGCTGCCTGCTATCAGTTGTAAGCGACGCGATATCCTGAATCTCCATCTCCACGATTACCAGCAGTGGGCCGACGAGGTGGAGGAAGGCTTCCGCAAGGCGGCAAAATTTCTACAGAGCCAATTTATATTCGGACGGCATAACGTTCCCTACAATACCCAACTGGTGCCTCTGGCCGCACTGTACGTAGAGTTGGGCGACGAGCTGGAACCGGCTTTGGCCATCGAAAAGCTCGCGCGCTGGTACTGGTCGGGCATTTTCGGGGAAGCCTATGGCGGGACTACCGAAACCCAATTCGCTCTGGACCTCGCTCAAGTCACGGAGTATGTCAGAGTGGACGTCGAGCCGACCCTGATCGCTCAAGCCAACTTTGTCCCAGAGCGACTACTAACGCTTCGTACCCGCAACAGCGCAGCCTACAAGGGTCTCTATGCATTACAGATGAAGAACGGTGCAAGTGATTGGCGCAGCGACCAACTATTGTCCTTAGCCACTTACAATAACGAAAACATCGATATACACCATGTTTTCCCGGTCGCCTGGTGCCGGAGTCCAGAAAGAAAGCCTGCCATTCCATCACGTCTCTACGATTCAGTCATCAACAAGACGCCGCTTAGCGCAGCCACGAACCGGCTCATCGGCGGCCGTGGCCCGGCCGTATATCTGAAACGACTTCAGGAAGACATGGGCAAGGCGAGGCTGGAACAAGCATTAGAGGCCCACTGGTTGATTCCCCGTCATTTGAAGACTGAGAACTTCCAAGCATCCTTCGTAGCACGCGGTGAGGCCTTGCTCAGTCTTATCGGACAGGCCATGGGACGAGATCTTGACAACGGGAGCGTAGTTTTCAAGAAGGCTCTCCAGGACGCACTGTATTCATCTGTTAATATCGAATCGTCCCAAGAAGAAGAGCAGGAGTACAACGCATTTGGAGATGATATCTCAGACGCGTAGCGAGAACGGCTATTGGCTTCGCTTGCTCAGAAGGGCGTGGCTTAGAGAATTAGATTAAGGGAAGACTAGTGAGAACGAGGAGCAGGAGTATAGCACGCATATACTTGACCCGCCATTCAGATGAAAGGGAACGATTACTTGACAGGAACAAAGCTGATAGTTGAGGTCGATTGTCAAAGACGCGTCTTGATCCTTACGAAGATGAAGTACGTTGGCAAACAATAGGAAAGGTAGGATCAGTGCTCTTAGTCGTAGTTCATACTTTACCCGAAACTGACTACGAACAAGGTCGTATCATTAGTGCACGCAGAGCGACTAGTCACGAAAGGAAGCAGTATGAAGAAGGAATCTATTGAACTGACAAAGCAGCAACGTGCAATGCTCAAAAAGCTGGAAGAAATGCCTGACGAGCAAATTGATATAACTGATATTCCTGAGATATGCGGCTCGGACGGATGGTTTTCAACAAGTCAGCTTCCTACCGTAATTCAAATGCTAAAGGAAACAAGCAGATCAGAAAGTAACACAGGCCGTCAAAACACGAATCGCATAACAAGAGAGAAAGCAATTCGTGTTCAGAACGAAATTGTGAAAGCCAATGGCGGCAGTGTGGAGAAAAAGGACTTTGTTGTTCGTCCTCAAAGGAGTGGATAACGTCGAGTAGCGGGCGATTAAGAAACAGAAAAGATCTGGTTCCAAGACTAAACGAACGATGTAGAAAACTACATCGTCCGTTTCAATTTAACGGCTGGTTGGAGTCCCCGCTAGCAACCTCTCCAGAATTAGGTAGAGGCCTTGGCACGCTAGTGGCGACGGAAGCCTCCATTCACCTGCTCACACCACAACGAGGCGCCACATGTCTGTCTTGACCCGACGTCAGTTCCTGCGATCAACCGGCCAGGCCGGGCTCGCTTTGACTTTGGCAACCGCCTTTCCCCCCGCAGCGCAGGTAGCGTACGCGCACAACTCCTATGCCCTGGTGCCTTCGGAAAACGGAGGCTATAGTTGGCCCCAATGTCTAGACCACCAAACACCAGTCACACAGTCGTAAACGCTCGCCTGGCGGATGACGCACTGCCGCGGATCAAAGAGCAGCTCCCGTAAGGGAGCTGGCCACCCGCCCTCGAAGAACAGGGCATCTCCGTTCGTACCGCCCAGCACCTCATCCATCTGTAACAGAAACACCCGCAAAAACGACAAACTGTCGCATTTGCCAGCGTTTCGGCGGCGCTTTCGAAGAGAAAGCCAGCCGCGGTGCGACCCACGGGCAGGCCCATACAACCGACCGCACCAAAGCCTTTCTAAGCGACAAACAGCTACGCACAGAAGATCCGATTCGCCTTTACTGTTCTCCGCACCCCCGCGTACTCCGCGGACAAAAGGTGTTCTTCGCGCTCTCGGCCGTCCACTAAAAACCAACTGCCGTTCCGACCTTCCCATAATGTCAATGGAACCTAATACCGCTCGCTGCTGACCTCGCCGTCTCCGGCCTTGACCACTGTCAGACCCTGCCAGCCATTTACCGATTGGCCGTCGATACGAATCTTCTTGGCCGGCGGCAGATCGAGGATTTCCCGAATGGAGGCGAATGCCTTCCGTCGGGTATATCCCCAGGGCGGCTCTCCCCCATCCTTCACCATCAGTTTCCATAACGCCGCAGTTGACATACGATCATCCGCTTTTCCCGTTTTTGCCATATGTGCAGCGACCCAGTCCGAGAATGCTTTATCTGGTGGGAGCGCTTCCCCCTCATCCACAGTGGCAAAACGTACCCCCACCCACCCATTGACCACCTTTCCATCGGTCCAGATCTTTCCGGTTGGAGCCAGATCCAATAGGGAGCGCAGCGCGGTGACGAAAGTGCGTCGGTTGTAGCCCCAGGGGGAATCAGTGCCTGCTGCTTTCACGGCCGACGCCCACAACTCCGCTGTCGATACCTTGTCACCGGGTCGATTGGTCACCGTCAGGGCGGCCGTAGCCCAGTCATGGAAGCCGGCGCCCACCGACTCGCGGCGCAACCGCTCACGAAGGTCACCTACCGCGCCGGAAATGGCAGGCGGTCGGTCAGTCTTCACTGCATACTGAACGAGTAGGGCCAGCATCGCTTCTCTCGCCTCCGGTTGCTCCAATTCAGCGCGCAGCCCCGGATCGCGCTGGCCCACCGGGACAGCGGGATAAGGCAGCGGGCGCAGGCGCTCATAGAGGCCGCTGTCCATCGTCAAACTGGGCACCTGGTCGTCATTAAGACTGATGAACATCGTTGCCGTTACCCGCCTCGTATCGCCAAAGCCGCTATGCAATCCCCGCCATTTCATCTCATCCCCGCCTGCCAGCTTCTTCAGCCTGCCGGTGGACAACGTTGCACTGGACTCAAGATCGCTATCGATCACCACGCGGCAACGCGTGAAAGGTTCCATTTCAGGAGAGAGTCCGGCGGTCGCGCTGTTGACATTGCGCTGGGTGAGCGCCCCCTCCGCCAGGGCGTCGGCATACTGCCCGAGGGCCAGCCGCACCGCCGTCAGGAGGGTTGACTTGCCGCCGCCAGGCGGTCCGACCAGCAGATAGAGCGTGCGGTCCGGGTAACCGCGCAAGGCATAACCAAGGGCGGACAGAAGCCATTCGCGATGCGCATCGGACAGATGGGCGGTCAGCTTGTCCACGGCCGGGTGGCGAGCCGGGGAACTGTAGTGCACACCGGTGCTGCGGGTCACCAGCTTGTCGCGTGCCTGCGCAGCAGGCAGTAGGTCCCCCGTATGGAGATCGACTACGCCGTTTTCACAACCGAGATATCGCAAATCGGCGTCCAGTTGCGCCTTCTTCGCCCGAGTGAGTTCGCGAAACCCCGGAGGCGGGTCCGGATCCTTTTCCCAGTGAGCGATCATTGAACCGGCCAGTTGTATACCCTCTTTGCAGGCGCGGTTCCGCTCCGTGGCGCGGAATGCCTTAACGGTGTCCGCGAAGGCCTTATCATTGTCAACAAGGCTGGGGAGAAGATCGCGGTGCTCGACCACCAGTCGCAGCCAGTGGGAAGCCGTCGCCCAGTACAGTCTCCGCACCTGGTCATCCCCAGGCAGCCAGATGCCGTTTGGCTGCAGGACGTACAGCGTACGGGTATCCACATCTACGGCGCTGAGCAAGTCGCGCGCATGACGTTCCAGCATACGCCGCACATGATGCAGCTCGGACAGTTTCTCATGGATGCGGTTGAGTTCGGAGGGGAAAGATGCGCCAATATCTTTCTCTTCCCGAATTTCGGCCCGCAAACCCAACGTTCCCTGTGGATGACCCCTATATCCCCCTTCCTGTGCCAGTTTGACTATGGTGCCAATACGCGCCTCGCGGCCGTCGTAATCGGCAAAACCATCCCACTGTTGTTGAGTGCAGTCGGCGTCGCGATCGAATTTGTGGCCGCGAGACGACCAGTTCCTCCATAAAAGGAAGTTGTAGCCCTCCCGGCGCAGCGCGGCGCCAATCTTGATCCAGGTGGTGCGATCGCAATCGGGATCGATGTGCCTCAGCATCATGTCCACCTCGGCAGGGGACGGCAATGCATGCGTGCCCCTCGAAGGGCGAGGCGGACGGACATTCCGTATTGGCGACCAGGGCAGAGGGACGGCCTCTTGGTTCACGTATATATTGGGATCCGCGGCAAGATAGCGAGTCCGGGCAAGATCTTTTCCTGACGCGTCGATCTGCGCATCCACGACATCCTTCCGAAGAGCAGCAGAGACAGCTTTCCAGGCCGCCCTGTGTTCCTGGTCAGTAGTTGGCGCCGGATCAACCGCGGCAAGGGCCCATATGCCGTCGGCGACACTCAAAGCGGCAAGGGGAATAAAGGGGCGTTGCCGCAACTGCTCTAGCAGAGCCGTCTTCTTCTCCTCGGACGGGAGGTCGTCGAAATCGACGGGAATGTAGCCGGAATGCTGCTCCAAGCCCGCCGCGTTGCGCTGGGAGAACAGGCCTGCGGGGGTGAAGGCCGGCAGAGCCTTCTTTTTTGACTGGTAGTCGGCATCTTTTCCGTGCTGTCGGTAGTGGGCCCGGATCGCATTCGTCATAGCGCGCACATCGGGCAACTGAGCTGTGCCTGCCGGGGATTCGTTGCGGCGTATCCACTCTTCGAGTTCAGGAAAGGAGAACGTCCCGACAGGGTTGCGGGACATGACTTTGGGAAAGAGCGAGAAGCATCTTCCGTGGGAGGATCTGTTCGTGGTAGAATTGAACTGCCTCTGCATTGAGGTAATATCCTTTCGAGAAGGCCGCGTTGACCTGGAAAGAAAGTGCGGTCTTTTCTCTTTTGAACGCTTTTTGCATCGCGTTCCAGTTACCTTACCATCCCTACCAGTACTTAACAAACCTCTCTTATATATTTCTCTACATTGGGGAATTTGTCAAATGGTGGTAGGAAGTGCAATGCAGGTGGAACGCGGCTGAAAACCGGTCATCATCATTTGGGGAGGGATACGCGCCTAAAAACGTTCCAGAGCCATTTTAGGCCCTGTAGACGCCCCTGCCTTCGCCCGCCAACCCCGGGCACCTGTTCCCGCAGAATCTCCTCAAGCATGCAACACAAAAGCCGACAGCTGGGGGCGCTTGTGACAGAACCGTTTGAGTACCAGGAGAGCCTGTTCAGCAGCAATTGCGGGCTAGGAGGAGCGCGGCATACCGGCCAGAGCGGCCGGCTAGGGACCGGTCGAATCGGCGAACCGATTGCACGACATGATCGAAAGCGAGCTGGAAGCGCTGGAAAGTATGAAGGATCGCAAGTGGAAAGTTAGGGGCGACCCTGTAGACAAGTCGGCCAGGCTTGCCGACCTAGCGGCGACACGGAAGGATGCGGAGGCGACCCGTATGATGGCTTTGGGGGGTGAGGACACATGATTTGTGGGTATTTCATCGTCATGGCGATTGTGATGGTGATTGTGCCCTACTTCCTGTATACGGTTCTGACTGATTCCAGTTTGACACGACGGCGGAAGAACACGACGGTCGGGTTGGCGGTCCTGTTTGTACTGCTTCTCTTCGATGCCTCCTTCTTCGGCATGGGCCTCACACTGATGCTGATCATGAGGCTGGCGCAGGTCGGGATCGCGTTGTTGACGATGATTGAGGAGGTGTTCGGACAGCTACTTTGGGGAGTTTCGAGGGCCTGAGAGCGGCCCTATGTGTTTCACGCCTAGAATCGCTCTCAGGGCTTCGCGCCGCCCCGTTTCAGCCCAGCTTCTAGGTAATATAACAGCCCCTCGATGTCTGAAATAGCTTCTTCCGAACCCCACTCGTGTATGTCTGATCTGCCTGTATATGGTGAGCCCAAATCTTTGGACCACGAAACGGGAACAATAAAGTGTACTCAGACGGATAGGTCTGCCGAAATCAGCGCACGAACTGCTCTTCCGCCGGCGTGCGATAGTTGAGACTTCGATGCGGCCGCTCATGATTGTAGAGGACTCCGGGGCCGCCACAGAGCGCCTGAGAATAAAGAAAGACCCGCCGGCCTAGGCCTCGCGGGTCTCTTTGGGTCGATGGATGTCATCCCGGTCATCCATCGACCCCCATCATAACAAGCGGTTGCGCGATCGTCAACCGGCATGTTATCCTGCAGATCCACAACTGAAAATGCCCGTCAAAATGCGACTGCCCACCTGGGAAAGGTGAGCAGCAGCAGGATGAGGGTGATGACGGCGAGTTGACGCTCCCGTCACCAGAGACCACAGGAGGATGGATCCCGTGTCTACGTCACAGCATACCATTGCCCACGCCCGCAAGTCAACATCTGACATTCACCCGAACGGCGTCAGCTGGCCCGACCACAACCAGTATCAGCACCACCGCTACGAGAACATCGTTCTCGACCTGCTCCAGTCCGACATCCTCTCCGTTCTGCCCGCCCACCTCAAATCGGTCCTCCTCCTCGGCGCCGGCCTCGCCAGCAGCGACAACCGCGACGCCCGCCACAGGTCCTTCTACTTCCGGCAGGGATGGACGGCCGAACGGATGGGCATCTCGCGCCAGGCGTTTTCCAGCTATCTCGGCATCCTCGTGAAGCACGGCCTCCTCATCAAGCTCGGCAAAGGCTATCCAAAAAACAGGCGCAAAGGCGACCAGCCCGTCATCTTCTACGCCGTCCCCGACTTCGAAGACCTCTGCCGTCTCGCCGCCACCAAAACCACAAACGACTTTACCCGCAAAAAGAGCCCCGCAGACGTCGCCCGCATTGTGGATAACGCCCAGAGGTTGTCAACCACCGCTTTACAACCTCCAACCAACAGGGTGTCAAGCGGGCGCGACACCCTGTTGTCAACCGCGCGCGACACCCGTACTGAGAGGTTGTCAACCGGGCGCGACACAAAAAGGGATCAACTACTAAAAATAGATAAAGGAAATGGAAAGGAGGTACATCCATCAAAAAATGGGGATAACAAAAAAACCAACGTCAACACCAACGGCCACGCCGCCGCGGTCGTTTCTGACGGCCGGTCCGACATCCGCTGTACATGCGGCAACGCCATCCCGGCCGAGAAATGGGCCGCCGGCCGCGAGGTGTGCAAGGAGTGCTGGCAGAAAGAGCAAAGAGACGCGCACGCGGTCTGGAAGAAAGAGGAGGAAAAAAACAAGCGCAAACACGAAGAGGAGTGCCGGGAATTCTTCCGCCAAAAATGGGCGCACCTGGACAAAACCAAAACAGCTGACAAACTATGGATAGGAGCGAACTTCGCAACCCTGGGAACGGCTGCGACTCTTGGCGCGGCCGCCGACTAGGGCCCGTTCACGTTCGCCTGAACAGTGATTGACGGGGGCAAAGCGCGACTGATCCGCCAGCGGTTGCACAGCTGCGCACACAAAATTAGACACGCCCTTGGTGTTCTTCGCGGCCCTTCGCGTGACTTCGCGGATCAATTGGTTTTGTCTATTTCAACATTCAAGAGAGAAACATCCCTAACAGGCCTGCAGGCTTTCAGTTCTTGCCGATCTTCAGATCGTTCTGTTATGTCTGCGCTCCTTCTGTGTGGTAGGTGGATTCGTATCAGGGAATACGGGTCATTGCCTCGCTATATCAACGAATTAACGACGCAAGAGACAAGAAGGTAACCGGGACCGTATATCGCCCGTTCGCTGCTAAGATGATAAGGATTTCAGAAGCAAGCGAACGGCCGCTTCTCTATTCCCGAACAG
>LXNI01001967.1_pt1 | contig 15675 bp, 15 predicted proteins | sample 809091 | NCBI WGS metagenome assembly LXNI01 (sample SAMN04870527, study PRJNA318959) | sponge metagenome | biome: 01000161; feature: marine sponge reef; material: water | host: Sarcotragus foetidus | place: Greece: Milos, Mediterranean Sea | collected 2013-05-29 | depth 5-7 m | reverse complement strand
CACGAAGGCGACCTTGGTGTGGTCAGGGGTGGTTGCGCGGAAGACCCTCACCCCAACCCTCTCCCACGGGGAGAGGGAGTAGGAGCGGACCCCTCACCCCAACCCTCTCCCCTTGGAGAGGGAGGAAGAGCGGAGTCCTCGCCCCAGTCCTCTCCCTCAGGAGAGGGTGACGAGCGGCGTCTGCTTGACGAGGTAGACACTGCACACTCGGCGCCGAGCACGCAGGGCGTAGATTTTGGCTCGCGGGTTCCGCATGACGATTTGGCTGGGAGTGGATTGGAACGGCTGGTGCTGGACACCGGCGATTTGCCCGCCGAGCGGGTCGACACGTTTGTGGGCGACCTGGCCGCGGGCGTTTATGGCGAGGTGGTTCGCGCGAAGGGGTTTGTGCCTCACGCGGCGGGCTGCGCGCTGGTTGATGTGGTGCTGGGCGCTTGGGAGGTCCGTGAATTCGGGCCGGCGCCGCTGTACATCGACGTGATTGGACGAAACCTGAACACCAACGAAATGGAGCTGGCAGTTACTCATGGCATCAAGGAGCTCGCGCGCACGGCGTAGCCGGCGCGCTTCAACAGATACGGCGGAGACATCGGCCAACGGGACCGAGGCGACCGCCAAGACGAATTCTGAAAAGACGGTCTCGCACCTGGCGCATCACCGGATGATCGCGCGCAATTTGAATGCGCTGCGCGAGAATTTTGGCGAGTTGCGGAAGCAGGTGGTGGATACGGAGCGGCAGTACAAGCGCGGCGACAAGTCGCTGGATACGTCGCTGTTTCAGACGCGGAACCAAGTGGAGGCGCTGGAGAAGCGGCTGGTGGAGTTCATTGAAGAGATGACGGAGGTGGCGTTTAACTCGAACCTGGAGATCAAAGGGAATTCGGACCGGATCCAGGCGATCTGGGAGGCGCTGGAGGCGGTAGCGCCGGACGCGAAGGAGATTAAGCGGCGTCGCGAGGAGTGCGAGAAGCGCGAAGAGGCGCGGCAGAGCGAGATTGACCGGCGGCTGCAGAGCCTGGCGGATGAGCACACGGACAATGGCACGGGTACACGCACGCGACGGACGGCGGCGTCATCCTCCAAGCGAAAGAGCGCTGACTGATGCGGCGGGTATCGGCGATTCCGGAGGACATTGACCTGGACATGGGCGACGAGGTGTCGTCCGACGGCCAGGATTTGCGGATGCTGGTTGACGAATTGAAGGATGTGATTTCGCAAGAGCGGCCGGGGGAACGGGCGCTGGCGAATTCGGCGCGGGAACTGAGCCGGATGGCGGGCGCGCTGCGGAGTCAGTCGGCGACGACGAGTTCGGGGCAGCAGTTGCGGCTGGGCGTGTTTGTGGATACGGCGAATGTGAGTGACCGGGATCCGGATGATCCGATCCGGCTGGATTTCAAGAAGCTGCTGGATGAGGTGACGGCTGATCGCCGGTTGATTCACGCACGGGCGTATTGCCCGATTTATGCTGATTTTGCGGGGCGACTGGAACATCAGCGGTCGGTGGCGCCGGTGTGGGAGAAGGGTTACGACATCGTGACCAAGTCGATCAAGGTGTTTGCCGACGGGACGCGGAAGGCGGACCTGGATATCGTGCTGGTAATGGATGTGATCCGACGGCTGCCGACGATGGACGTGGTGGCGCTGGTGTCGGGCGACGGGGATTACGTGCCGATGGTGGATTACCTGCGGGAGCACGGGCTGCGGGTTGAGGCGTATTCGTTCGCGGACGCGATGTCGGAAGACTTGCGGGTGGCGGCGAACGACTGGTTTGACTTGTCGTCGGCGACGGGTTTGCACGTGGGATCGGCGAATGGGTCGCGGAGTTCCCGACGCGTGGCGGCCAGGGCGTGAGCCGGGCATGAGCGCGCGGCGCCGGCGGCGCCGGCGGCGGGTTCGACCGGATGAGGAGCGCAGGACGCGGCGGTTCAACCCGCGGCGCTGGATGACGCTGACAGGTGTCTGGTCAATCCTGGCGCTGCTGGCGGTGTTGATGCTGATCGTGTCGCTGATCGCGCCCGCCCTGGGCACGGGAGTCGGAGGCTAGGCACTGCGCGACACACGCGAGGACCGGACCCAAGAGCGGGCCGGCGGTCGCGGGCGGACGCCGTTCGGCCTATGGCGGCTGTTTAAGGTTGGCGGCACCGAGTTCAACATCGACGCCAGCTGGCTGATCATATTTGCCTTCGTGACGTGGACGACGGCGACATCGGTGATTCCGGTGCGGCTGATCGACGCGAGCTTGAGCTCGGGGGTTCGGCTGGATGTGACGTGGCCGGCGGTGTGGGCCGGCGGCGTGGTGACGAGCCTGCTGTTTTTTGCATCGATCGTGGCGCACGAGGCGGCGCATACGGTGGTGGCGGTGCGGACGGGGATACCGGTGCGGAGTATCCGGCTGTTCATTTTTGGCGGGCTGGCGGAGATGGCGCGGGAGCCGGACCGGCCGGGGCAGGAGTTCCTGATCACGGTGGTTGGTCCGCTGACGAGCGCGGCGCTGGGCGGATTTTTCCTGGTGCTGGGCGATCAGCTGGAGGCGGCGTCGATTCCGGCGGTGACGGCCCGCTGGCTGGGGGAGATGAACCTGGCGCTGGCGGTGTTCAACATGCTGCCGGGGTTTCCGCTGGACGGCGGGCGGATTTTGCGGTCGATCGTGTGGGCGGTGACGGGCGACGTGGTGCGCGGCACGCGGGTGGCGAGCTTTGTGGGATCGGCGCTGGGGGCGGCGCTGATGGCCTTTGGGGTGATCCAGTTCCTATTGTTGGGCGGGGCCGTGCAGTCGCTGTGGACGGGGGTGATTGGCTGGTTTCTGTGGTCGGCGGCGCGCGGGGGGTATCGCGACGCGATTTTGCGGCAGCAATTGCATCGGTACCGGGTTCGGGATCTGGTTCAACCAGAGTCCGGGGCGGTGCCGGGCGACGGGAGCGTGCAGGAGTTCATTGAGCGCGGGCTGTACCACGACCGGTTTGGCCTGCGGCCGGTGGTGGATGCCGCCGGGAAGCTGATTGGGATGCTGGAGGGGGATGACGTTCGGGATGTTCCGCTGGAAGAACGGTTGTCTACGGTGCTGCGGGATATTGCGCGCCCGGTTGACCTGATGGCAGTGGTGGCGCCGGACGATCAGCTGAGCGTGGTGATCGATAAGGCGTATGAGACGGATCGGCGGCTGTTCTTTGTGGTTGAAGACGGGCGCGTGCTCGGGACGGTGGATACGTTGGACGTTGTCAATACGCTGAGAGCCAGGAAGCGCTAGCTGGCCGCAGCAAGGCGGCCGCTGGCGTCCACTATCATTTTGCGCGGGCGGCCCCCGCGCTAAGGAGAGCAACTGATGGAAGTATTGCCGCGAGGGGCGCTATTTGTTGATTTAGCGTCGCTGGACATGATGACGGGGCACCACGGCGTGCGGGTTGTCTACGGGCGGTTGCGCGAACAGCTGACGCAGAACCGCCGGCTGGTGCGGGCGGCGGCCTACGGCGTACGGGACGACGACCGCCCCGATACGGCGGAGCGGCTGGGCCGGCTGGCGGCGGATGGTTTCAAGGTGATTGCGAAGCCGTTGCGGCTTCGAGCGGACGGGGTGCGCAGGGCGAGCCTGGGGATCGACATCGCGGTGGACGCGTTGGAGCTTGCTCCGCACGTTGACACGCTGAGCCTGGTAACCACCGACGCCGATCTTGCGGTGCTGATCGAGGCGGTGCAGCGGCGCGGGGTGCGGGTGGAGGTGGTGACCAGCCAGGAGCTGGCGCCGCCAGCGCTGGTAGAGGCGGCCGATGACGTGGTGGAGTTTGCGAGTGTGCTTGAAGCGGTGAGGATCGAAGGCCGAGGGCGTCGCGATCTGCCCACGGAGCGGGGCAACGCACGGCCGCGCCTGGACCCGCCGCCGCGGCGGCGGTCGCGGCGACGGTCGCCGGCCACGCCGGAGCCGGAGGCCGAACAGGCCGTTCAGGCGGTTTCCGCCGCCAGAGCCACGCGCGAGGCGCCGGCGGCTCGGGAGAAGCCGAAGCCAGAAGCCACGCCGGAAAAACCCTCGGACACCGCGGGCCCGGCGCAATCCAGGCCGGCGGTGAAAGTGTTGCCGCAGGAGACGCTCACGGGACGAACCGTGCGGAAATCATCTGACGAGGATTAGATGCGCGTTGCCGTCACGGCCACCATCTGGGGCGACAGCCCGTTCGCGCAGGTTGCCGAGGAGGCGCGCGAGGCGGGGTATGCGGGGATCGAGGGCGTAGGCGACCTGGCCGGAAACGTGCCGATGGCGCGCCGGGTGCTGGCTGACGAAGGCCTAGAGGTTACGGCCGGCCGATTCTTCGCCAACTGGTTCGCGGAGATGTACCAGGACATTGAATTTGACCAGTTGCAGCGGGCGGCCGAGTTCTATGCGGAGATTGGGGCGCGATTCCTGATTACATCGTCGCGACCGGTGCCCGAGCGGATGCTCACGGCCGGTCACGTCCCGACGGAGCGGCAGGATGGCTTATTGGATTACCAGTGGACGCAGCTGGCGGACTCGTTGACGAAGGCGGCCTATATCACCGAGCGAGACTTTGAATTGCCGCTGCTGTTCCGCAATCAACTCGGTTCCTACGTGGAATCCGGGGACGAGATTGACCAGTTGATCGGCATGACGGATCCGGACAACCTGCGGCTGGCGCCGGACGTGGGTTACCTGGCCTACGCGGGCGTGGACCCGCTGGACTTCGTGCGCCGGTACTTCGAACGCATCGCCTACGTGACCTTGAAGGACCTGGATGCGGACCTGCTGGAACAGCACATGTGGGCGAAGGGCTCGCTCGAAGAGTTCTGGGAAGCCGGTGGCTTCCTGGAGCTTGGGCAGGGGGACGTGGACGTGGAGGGCATCGTGAGCCTGCTGCGCGAACGGGAATTCGGCGGCTGGCTGTCGGTGGGGCACGACAGCCCAGGACGCGATCCCTCAGCCAGCGTTCAGATATCGCGTGACTATCTTGTGGGGTTGGGTCTCGAACTGGAGGCAGAACTTACGTGAGGCGCGTCATCGGTCGCCGAGACCTGTTGGCCGGGAGTGCCGCGACGGCCGCTTTAGCAGCGTTGACCGCATGCGGCGATTCAGCAATACGGCGAACGCAGCCAAGTTCAATCGCGCTGGCCAATGTCTGGCCGTGGGGCGCCAACACGTTTCTGGACATCGAAGTCGAGACCTGGAAGCGTCGACAGACCCTGGAAATGGTGCGGGACGCGGGGATCCGCTGGATCAAGCAACACGCACCCTGGGCCGATATCGAGACGCCGGCACGCGGTCAATACTTCAACGTCGCGGCGCGCCGATCGACCTGGGACAAATACGACGAGATCGTAGACCTGGCTGACGAAGCGGGCGTTGACATGATTGCGCGGATCGACCGAGCGCCGGAATGGGCGCGCGGCAACCAAGCCAACCCGACGGCCCCGCCCGTAGACCTGGGCGACTACGGGCGATTCCTCACGACCTTTGCCACGCGCTACCGCGGGCGGGTACGTCACTATCAGATTTGGAACGAACCGAATCTGGCGCACGAGTGGGGCGGATCGCCGCCGCAGCCGGACGCCTATGCTCGAATGTTGGAAGTGGCCTATCTGGCCATCAAGGGCGTGGACGATGAGAACGTGGTCATCGCCGCTCCGATGGCTGCCACGCTGGAGAACAGTCCGCGGGCCATGGACGAGTTGCGCTATTTGCAGCGGCTGTATGCGGCCGGCGCCGGGGACTACCTGGACGTGCAGGCAGCCAACGCCTTTGGACTGGAGCATCCGCCGGACGCACCTCCGGACCCGGACGTGCTGAATTTCAGGCGCGTGGAGTTCGTGCGCGAGTTGATGGTTGAATTTGGTCTGCGCAACCGACCGATTTGGTTCAACGAATACGGCTGGAACGCCTCGCCGGCGGACATGAACCCGGCCAAGCTGGTATGGCGGCGAGTGTCCGAAGAAACGCAGGCCGAGTGGACGGTGGAGGGCGTGCGGTATGCCCTGACCCACTGGCCGTGGGCCGGCGTGTTTAATCTGTGGTTCTTCCGCAAGCCGCTGGTGTCCCTGCAGCCGGACGATAGCGAGTACTACTTCCGGATGGTGGAACCAGACTTCACCCCACGGCTGGTCTATCGGGCCGTGCAACGCGCCGCTACTGGCGCCTCATTCCCCTAGGACGAACCTGAGACACCTACTTCGACCGCGGCGCGGCTGGCTGCTGCCGGCAGCCGTTGCGGTAGCGGCCGTGGTTACGGCCGGCGGGTTGGCGCTCACGACGTTGCTGGATCGCGGGGTGACCTACGGCACGGCAGACCTGGGTGAAATCCGAGACGCGGACACACCGGCCATTGGCGCCAATACCTTTCTGCATCGCGAGCCCGATCCCGCAAAGGTGCGCCGAGAACTGGAAGTGTTGCGCGACGCGGGCGTGGGGCTGATTCGGCAGGAGTTCAACTGGGCGGAGTTCGAGCCGCTGCACCCGGACGAGCACCCGGAGCTCGGCCAGGACGCCTGGATCAAGTACGACCAGATTGTGGACGCGGCACAGGATGCGGACATCGAGATCCTTGCGCGCCTGGACCGGGCGCCCGTGTGGGCCACGCCGGGCTTCGATCCGCGCGAGAACCCGTGGATGCAGGCGCCGCCTGCGGACAACGCGGACTTTGCAGCGTTTGCCGGACAGTTGGCGGCGCGGTATCGGGGCAAGGTCCGCTATTACCAAATCTGGAACGAACCCAACCTGTTCGGGGAGTGGGGCGGACGTCCTCCGAATCCGGCCGAATACCTGTCCATGCTGCGCACCGTCGGGCAGGCGATTCGTGAAGCCGATCCCGAGGCCCGGATCGTGCTGGCCGGGCTGGCGCCGACGATCGAAACCGGGCCCGAGAATCTGAGCGACCTGCTGTTCCTACGAACCTTGTATCAGCTGGGGGCGAAGGGCGATTTCGACGTGGCCGCGAGCATGTCCTACGGGCTGTGGACCGGGCCTCGGGATCCGCGGATTGACGATCAACGCGTGAACTTTCCACGGGCGGCGCTCTTGCGCGACGCGATGCTGGAGTTTGGCGACGAGCGCACGCCAGTGTGGGCGACCGAATACGGTTGGATGTCGCTGCCGGACGGATGGGCCGGGGACCCGGGCATCTGGGGCAACCATCCAATCGAGGTTCAGGCTGCCTGGACCGTAGACGGGATCCGGCGGGCGCGTGAGCAATGGCCGTGGATGCCAACGATCGTGATCTGGGCCTCGCGCTGGCCGGAGGACCCGAGGCCGCGCGATCCGACGCCCTATTTCCGACTGATGGACAAGGACTTCACGCCGCGGCCGAACCTGGAGGCGGTGCGACAAGCCTTCGCCGGACAAACTGCAGCCGGGGTTGGTCTGCATCAGGAGACGCACGCGGCGGTGAGCTATGACGGCCCCTGGCCGCGGGTACCGAGCGATCTGGCGTCGCTGACCTTTCATCGGCAGACCGGGGTGGCGGGCGCCACAGTGAGTTTCCGGTTTGACGGCACGGACGTGGGGCTGCTGACGCGGCGGGGTCCGGACATGGGGCGGGTGCTGGCGCGGATCGACGCGCAGGACGCGCTGGCGGACGCGTTGCCGCGGAATCCGGCGGGGGAGGCGATCCTGGATCTGTATGCGCCGCGGGTAGAGCCGCTGGCCCGGGTACCGATTGCGACGCGGTTGCCGCCAGGGACGCACACCCTGGAACTGACGGTACTGGCCGAGTCCAACCCTGCCTCGAGCGGGGGACTGGTGATTGTTGACGGGCTGCTGGTGGGGAATGCGCGACCGACCTGGCCATGGTTGGCGCTGGGCGCCATGTGGGCGGCGATGGGTGCGCTGGTGTTGTGGACCGCGCGAGCGTGGCGCGGCCCGCGGCGGATGTTGGCCTGGTTGTCGTGGACCTGGATGGATCGGCGGGTTGGTCCACTGCGACTGGGCGAACTGGTGCTGGCGGCGGCGGCGGTGCTGTACGCGGTGCTGCCGGCTGGTGGGGTGGTTTCCGCGTGGACACTGATACGGGTGTTGCTCGCGCTTGGCATCGGCGTGCTGGCACTGGCGCGGCTGCGAGACGCGGCGTTGGTGGCGGTGGCGGCGATTCCGTTTGTGGGCGTAATCGGGCGAACGGGTGTGTTTGACCGGCCGGTGGGTGAAGTGCTGATCCTGGCGGTGGCGGCCGCATGGATCGTGCGGGCGCTGTGGTGTGGACCACGGCGCCTGCCGCCGGTTCGATGGCTGGCGGCGGCTGCCGTGTTTGCCGCGGCCGGGGTTGTCGCGGCCGGACTGGCCGACTACCCCAAGTTCGCGCTACGGGATCTGCGGACGGTAATCCTGGAACCGGCGGCGTTCTTCGTGGTGCTTGTCTCGGTTCTGCGCGACCGGGATGACGTACGCCGGCTGATAGCGGCGCTGGTGGCGGGTGCCGCGTTGGCGGCCCTGGTTGCGCTGGCGTTGATTCCATTTGGCGCGGTGGTGACCGAGGTGTTTCCGCCGCGCGTGCGGGGCACGTTCGGGTCGCCGAACAACCTGGCCCTGATGCTGGAACGGGCGGCGCCGGTGGCGCTGGCGCTGGCATTGGCCGCAGGCACGAGCACGCTGGTCGGCGCTCGGTGTTGTTGGGGCTGGGGTCGGGTGGCGAGCACACGTGGGTTCTGGCTGCTGGCGCTCGCCGTGTTGCTGGCCGTGCTGATCCTGACGTGGAGCCGGGGCGCGTGGTTGGGGGCGCTGGTGGGACTGGCGGTGGCCGCTCGGCCGCTCTGGGCGCGGGTCGGGTTCAGACGCCGGATTGTGGCGGTTGCGTTCTCGCTGGCGGCGCTGGCGGGGATCGTTCTAGTCACGGGCGTTGAGCGGATCGGCCAGCTGCTGCGCATCGGAGACAGCGGGGCCGTGTCACGTCTGGCGATATGGGACAGCGCCTGGCGGATGGGGCGCGACAACTGGCTGTTTGGGGTCGGTCCGGACAACTTCCTCACGCACTACCGCGACCACATGCGGCCGGAGGCGTGGCGGGAGCCGAACATCTCGCACCCGCACAACCTGGTATTGGACGCCTGGGTGTCGTTGGGGCTGATTGGACTACTGGCGCTAATCGCGGTGCTGGTGCTGTTCTGGCGGGACTGGCGGCAGATTCGCAGCGATGGCGATTGTGGGTCCGATCCGCTGGCTTACGGATTGGCGGGGGCGCTGGCGGCGGCGCTTACCCACGGGCTGGTGGACCACGCCTACTTTCTGCCGGAACTGGCGGCCACGTTCTGGGCGCTGGCGGCGGCGGTGGCAGCTTTGGCGGTGCTTCGGGGGGCGCGAAATCGGTCGGCGCAGCCGTAGCGCCGAGGGCCTACTTGCCGATGCAGAACTTGGAGAAGATGACGTCGAGCAGGTCTTCGGTGGCGGACTCGCCGGTGATTTCGCCGAGGGCGTTGACGGCGCCGCGGACGCCGATGCTGACGAAGTCGGACGGTTCGTCGTCGGCCACGGCGCGGCGGGCGCCGGCAAGTTCGTCGCGGGCGCGGGAGAGAGCTTCCTGATGGCGGACGCTAGCCACGAGGGCGAGGCCGCCGTCGGCACCGGCCAGGCCAGTGACCTGGCGGAGGGCCTGGCGTAGCTCGCTGACGTCCTCGCGGATGGCGGCGGTGTGGACGACGGGGGCCCGGGGGGCGAGATCTCGCGCGTCAGCAGCCCTGACGGCGTGTGGCAAGTCACGCTTGTTGAGGGCGACGATGGTGGGTTTGGCCGCGCGTCGCACGCGGGCGGCGGCCGATTGATCGTTGCCGAGCAGGGGGCGGCTGGCATCGAGCACCAGCACGACGGCGTCGGCGCTCTCAAGCGCTCGGGAGCTGCGTTCGACGCCCAGGGTCTCGACGGGATCGTGGGTCTCGCGCAGGCCGGCGGTGTCGCTGAGGACGATGGGGACGCCATCCAGGTCGAACGATTCTTCGAGGACATCGCGGGTGGTGCCGGGGATCTCGGTGACGATGGCGCGGTCGGTACTGAGCAGGGCGTTCATGAGGGAGGACTTGCCGACATTGGGACTGCCAACCAGGGCAACACGGACGCCGTGGCGTTGCATGATTCCGCGTCCGGCGGTGGCGAGGGCGTCCTGCAGGCGTTGGTGAAGCGAATCGAGCGATGAGGCGAGCACGGCGCGATCCATGGGCGGGACTTCGTCTGCGTCGAAGTCGACTTCGGCCTCCAGCTGTGCCAGAAGGTCGAGACAGGCTGTGCGCATTTCGCCGACCGCGTCCGAGAGGCGGCCCGCGAGTTGGTTAGCGGCGACGGCGAGGGCGGCGGGCGTGGGGGCGGCGACGAGGTCGGCGACGGCCTCGGCCTGGGCGAGGTCGAGGCGGCCGTTGAGAAAGGCGCGGAGGGTGAACTCGCCGGGACCGGCGGGACGGGCGCCAGCGGCAAGGACGGTGTCAAGCACGCGCCGAAGAGCAACCGGGCCACCGTGACAGCTGAGTTCGGCGACGTCCTCGCCGGTGTAGGAGCGGGGGCCGGGCATGAAGAGGAGCAGGGCCTGGTCGATGAGATCACCATTGCCGTCGTATACATCCACCAGGTGGGCATAGCGCGGCCTGGGGGCGCGGGTACGGCGGGTGACGCGGCGGGCGATCCAGAGGGATTCGGGCCCGCTCATACGAACGACGCCGATGCCGCCACTTCCACCGGGCGTGGCGATGGCGGCGATGGTGTCGGAGGCGTTGGAGTTCATCAGGGGTTGGCGGTTGCGTAGCGCCGCAAACGCTGGCGGATTCTACGGGCGGGCTGAGCGATCTGCGGCTTGTTCGCTAGGCTGGCCGGGAGCGCTGCCGCAGCGCTCCGAACAGCACACGCGGGAGCTGGCGCCGATGCCGCAGATGACGGGTGGGCAGGCCCTGGTGGCCGGAATGCGCCAGGCGGGCGTGACGACGTTATTCGGGATACCCGGCGTGCACAACGGTGGGTTGTACGACGCTCTGTTGGACGCGCCGGATATGCGGGTGGTGATTACGCGTCACGAGCAGGGCGCGGCTTTTATGGCGGACGGGTACGCACGGGCCTCGGGCCGGGTGGCCTGCGTGGCCACGATTACGGGACCGGGTATCACCAACGCGGCAACCGGGTTGGGTGAGGCGTATGCGGAGTCGTCGCCGGTGTTGCACATCGCGACGGCGTTAGGTCCGGCCGCGCGCGCGACCGAAGCCGGCGAGTTGCACGAGCTGCGGGACCAGTCGGGCGTGCTGCGGGCCCTGGTGGGTCACCACGAGCTGGTGGAGACGGTGCCGAATATCCCGGGTGCGGTGACACGGGCCATGGACGCGATCATGACCGATCGGCCGGGACCGGCCAGCGTAGAGATCCCGCTTAGCCTGTTGACGGAGACGGCGGACGTGGAGTTGGTGGAGGCAGGGCCGGCGACGGCGTCCTCGCCGGACACCGAGGCGGTGGATCGGGCGGCCGAGTTGCTGGCCAAAGCCGAGGCGCCGCTGATTTTCCTGGGCAGCGGGGCGATGGACGCCGGGTCGGAGGTCGAGGCGCTGGCGGAGCGGTTGCAGGCGCCGGTGCTGACGGCGCACACGGGCAAGGGAGCGTTTCCCGAGTCGCATCCGCTGTCGCTGGGCTGCAAGCACCGGCTGGACGAGAGCCTGTACGAGTTGCTACGGACGCGCGACGTGGCGCTGGTGGTTGGGTGTCGCCTGGGGGCGCGGGTGACGGACGACGACCGGATGCCGTTGCCGGAAACGCTGATCCAGATCGATCGGTCGGCGGCCGAGTTGGGTCGACACCGGTCGACATCGGTGTCGATCCAGGCTGATGCCGCCGCGGCGGTGAGCGAACTGCTGGAGGCTCTGCCGGATGATCCTCCGCCGGAGGCACCTGACATTGCCGAGGGTATGCGCGCTCGTCGACGCGATCCGAATGACGCAGCGGACGACCCGCGGTCGGCCGACATCTTGGCGGAACTACGGCGGGTATTGCCCGAGACCGGTGTGCTGGTGAACGACATGACGATGACCAGCTACCGCTCGGCCGGGCTGTTTCCGGTGGACCAGCCGCGGTCGTACATGTTCCCTATCTATTTCGGCACCCTGGGGTTCAGCCTGCCGGCGGCGATCGGGGCGCAGGTGGCGTGCCCGGAACGGCCGGTGCTGTCGCTGAGCGGGGACGGCGGGTTTCTCTTCACGGCGGAGGAGCTGGCGACGGCGGTACGCGAGCAGTTGCCGGTGGTGGCGGTGGTGTTCAACGACTGGTCATACGCCGCCATCGACGGAAACTTTCGAGGGAACTTTGGCGGTCGTACAGTGGACGTGCGGTTGCACAACCCGGATTTCGTGGCGTTCGGAAAGTCGTTCGGGGCGGCGGCCGAGGGCGTGGATACGCCCGAGGCGCTGGGGGCCGCGGTGACGCGGGGGCTGGCGCGGCGCTGTCCGACGTTGATTGAGTACCGGCTGCCGCCGGTGGGCTGACGGCAGTGGCGGTTAGGGACAAGTGCTGACCGACGAATGGCACCGTGTCCCTGCTGCCAAGCGCGTAACATCGTAAGAACCACGGCCTCGTTCGTAGGCGAACGAGCTTGGCAAGGCTTCTGTAGGAGAGCACCTGCGCCTTGAGGGTGTACTCACCTGGCAGGGATGATTCGAAATCATGAACCGCGACTCGCTTACGGCGACGATGGTTGATCGCATTGTTGGACGGTTCCAGCCGGCACGCGTCGTGCTCTTTGGCTCGCGGGCACGGGGGTCCGCGAGCGAGTGGAGCGACGTGGACCTCTTAGTTGTCATGCGCAATGTCGCGGACACGCGAAAGGCCGCGGTCGAGATTCGGCGGCTCCTGGCGGACATGCCGGTGAGCAAAGACATCATTGTGGCCACGCCGGAGGAAGTCGCGCGTCGGGGACAGGTGGCGGGGACCGTGCTTCACGCCGCCCTTCGCGAAGGCACCGTCCTCTATGAGGGGGGATAGTCCCCACGTCCAGGAGTCGCTGCGATGGCTGCGCTTCGCCAAGGAAGATCTGGATGTTGCCGAGCGCTTACTTGGAGACGAACGTATCGCAGCTCGGCATGCGTGCTGGCTCTCGCAACAGGCTGCGGAGAAGGCAATAAAGGCGGCGCTGACCTTGGACGAAGTCGCATTCCCCTTCACCCACGACCTTGACGCGCTTTGGAACCTGCTCTCGGGATCCTGGGCTGTCAGCACAAGGCCTGCTGACCTGGCTGAGTTGACTGAGTGGGGCGTAGAGTCCCGATACCCGGGTGAGTGGCCGGAGCCTTCTGCCGCCGATGCTCTGCGGGCGGGCGCAGGAGCACGTACGGTCGTCGACACCATCGAGGCGAATCTCAGGCGGCGCGGCGTCCTGCACTAAGCAGTTCGCCGAGTTGGCGTGGCAGGTGTGAGCCGGCACCTCGGGCGCCTCGGCAGCGATCGGTAGCGGGCACGCCTACACTGACGGTCGCGCTGGGTAGGCGTGGCAGGTCGGTGGGATGCAGCTTTCGGAACAGCAGGCGCAGTTTTTCGAGACGTTTGGATATCTAAGCTTTCCCGGGGCGTTTGCGGCCGAGGCCGAGGCGATTAGCGAGGAGTTCGAACGGGTCTGGGCCGAACGTGGGGGGCGGTCACTGGGGACAGGAGCACGACCGCCAACAACGGTCGGCCTTCGTGCCATTTATCGACCAGAGCGAATACCTGAGCGCGCTGATTGACGACCCGCGGATCGATGGGGTGGCTGCGGCGCTGCTGGGGGACGACTACAACTACGAGTCCAGCGACGGGAACTTTTACGTGGGCGATACGCGCTGGCACTCGGACGGATTTGCGCGCACGAAGTACCGGTTTCTGAAGTTCGCGTTCTACCTGGACCCGGTGACGGCGGAGTCCGGGTGCCTGCGGGTGATTCCGGGCAGCCATCATCGGAATGATCGATATGCCCTGGGTCTGCACGAGGTGATGAGTGGCAGCAGGGTTGACCAGACGGCGGAGGCGTTAGGTGTATCAGGGCCCGAGGTTCCGGCGGTGGCGCTGGAAACGCAGCCGGGCGACCTGATCATGTTCAACCAGGACTTGAAGCACGCGTCGTACGGCGGTGGGACGCGGCGGCGGATGTTCACGATCAATGTGTCGGAGCGGTTCGGCGACGAGGACCTGGACACGCTGCGAAACGATGTCGCGTCGCTGGTTCGGTTCTGGGCGGAGCGCGCCTACGGCGACGCAATGGTCAGGACGGCGGGACCAAAGCGGATGGTGCACCTGGAGCAGCGGATGGCGAATGACGACCATCTGCCGGGGCTGGTGGCGAAGGCGCGGGAGGAGATGAGCGAGCCGGCACGGGGGTGAGGGCCGGTTGGGACGCGGCCGTACCTGGGTCTAGATGCGGTGTTTAGCCAACCGGGGAATCGTTGGCCGGTTCGGCAGTTCTCAATCAGTCGTGCGCGCTGACGGTAGGCAAGCCCTGACTCTGAAGCAGGCGGTTGACACCGTCGGTGATGCCGTCAAGTCGTGCGTCGACAGCCTCACGGGTGTTCGTGATTTGGGCCTCGAGGGTCCGATGGGAGTCCGTTAGGCGGGCCTCGAGGGCCTGGCGGGTGTCGTTGATTTGGGCCTCGAGCGTCTGGTGGGTGTCGTTGATTTGGGTCTCGAGGGCCTGGCGTGTGTCCGTTAGGCGAGCCTCGAAAGCCTGGCGGGTGTTTTCAAGTCCGGCCTCGATAGCCTGATCCGTGCGGTCAAACCGGGCGACGACGGCCCGGTGGAATTCGTTTTCTCGATCCTCGGCTTGCTGAAAGAGCGCGTTGATGTCGGTTGCCAGTTCCACGAACTGCTGATCGACATCAGTCCGGAGCGCGTCGACATCCAAACGTAGCGCGGCTATATCGGCTTGCGTTGCGGGGGTGGTGTCAAGGGCGGTCGCGTCCGACATTGAATGCTCCGTGGGCGAAGTCTCCGCTGCCGTCGCTTCAGGCGTCGGAGACAAGTTGATTGGCGACCGCCCACGCCTGCGCGATTGTACGTCCCCTTGAGCAAGGACGGTTGCGCGTTGAACCTGAGTTATGGAGTGGCTTGCCGGCGGGCGGTCAGGCGGCGGTGGCTGGCTCCGTGGCGGCGTCGGCGAGGGCGCGCTGGTATTCGCGCTTGAGCAGGCGCTTGCTGACGAAGATATCCACGAGGTCCCAGGGGAGGGGTTCGTCGGGATCGCGTTGGCGGTGGATGTACCAGTCGAGGTCGAGGCCGGCCGCCTCGATCGCCTCGTACCAACGCGCTGGGACGAGATGCTCGCTCCAGCCATCGAAGCGGCAGCCGCGTTCCCAGGCGCCCTTGATGGCGCGGCCTACACGCCGGTCGCCGAGGGCCAGCAGGGCCTCGATGTGGCTCTCCTGCGGGTCGTGCCACATCAGGTGGATGTTGCGGTCGCGGGCGATGTCAAAGCAGGCCTGCTGCTTGGCGCGAATAACGTCGCTGCGGTCCTGCGGATGCCACTGGAAGGGCGTGAAGGGCTTGGGGATGAAGGTGGAGACGGTGACGTTGACCTTGGCGCGGTTGCCGTGGTGGCGTCGTCCGACGGCCATGACGCGGTTGGCCAGGTGAGCGATGGCCTGGGCGTCTTCGATGGTCTCGGTGGGCTGGCCGATCATGAAGTAGAGCTTGATGGTGCGGAAGCCACGCTGGAAGGCCATGTCGCAGGTCTCCAGCAGGTCCTCGTCCGAGATTTCCTTGTTGATGACGCG
>LXNI01001966.1_pt1 | contig 15677 bp, 12 predicted proteins | sample 809091 | NCBI WGS metagenome assembly LXNI01 (sample SAMN04870527, study PRJNA318959) | sponge metagenome | biome: 01000161; feature: marine sponge reef; material: water | host: Sarcotragus foetidus | place: Greece: Milos, Mediterranean Sea | collected 2013-05-29 | depth 5-7 m | reverse complement strand
CCAAAGCGGCAAGTGCACCTGCTGGACTGTCGGCAGGAGCAACGTCGTAGCTCGTCTCCAACAGATTTCCATCCTCGTCGATCACGAAGTGACTGCGGTGGATTCCCATAAAAGTGCGCCCGTACATTGTCCGTTCCCCCCATACGCCGTAGGCTTCAGAAATCGAATGATCTTCGTCGACCAGTAACGTGAATGGCAGATCGAACTTGGTGCGGAATTTCTCATGGCTTTCCTGTCCATCGGGGCTAATGCCGAAGACGACGGCGTTCTTCTCAGTTATCTCCAGATGGATATCGCGAAATCCGCAGGACTGCGTCGTACAACCGGGCGTGTCGTCCTTAGGGTAAAAGTACAGGACGACCTTCTGTCCACGAAAGTCGGCAAGATTGACGGTTTCACCGCTATCCGTTTTAGCCTCGAAAGTCGGGGCGGGCGTGCCCGTTTCCAGTACGGTTCTCATTTTTCCTCCAGTTGGCTATGCCTTGAGTTGTCTTTCTAGCCCCCTGTACTTGGATTGCAACTGTGAAGTACAGAGAACCCTCCATTGTCCACTACCGGAGGTAGCGTCGCTTGGATTCAGACTACTGATTATTTTAACCGAAAGAGTGAAATTGCTAAAGACCCTGTCCCACCAATGCAGGAGCTCAAAAACCAATTCAGCATCTTTTCTGAACTGTGCTACAGTAAGAATGTAGAGCGACATTGAACGCGTTCAGAGGAGCAGAAAAGGCCATGTCAGAAATTCGTAACCGTTTGTGGCAGCAGTACCTTAAAGCATCGCAGTCGGTGAGGGAACTACCTCCAGGTCCCCCCGCTACAGGGGAAATGGTGCCGTTGCCTCCAGTTGTCGACTTGGAGCAGCAGAGAGGCACGCGGACGATTCTAGTGCATGGCTACAAGGATGACGCCTCGGTCTTCGAACCACTTGCTTCTTACCTGACCGAGCTGGGTCTGAAGTCGTACGCGGTATCACTCGCGCCCAGTGACTGCAGCGTCCCCTTGGAGACGCTCGCTCACCAGTTGGAAGCGTTCATTGAAAGAAATTTTCTCAGCCGGCAGGAACTGGACTTTGTGGGGTTCAGCCTGGGGGGCATTGTTACCCGATACTACCTTCAACGGATGGGAGGCCTGGCTCGTACAAATCGCTTTCTGACTGTGGCAGCCCCGCATCACGGAACCTGGCTTGCCTACGCCAGCAACCTGCCTGCCGCGATTCAGTTACGCCCAAACAGCGATTTCCTACTCGACCTGAATGCCGATGCTGAAAGTTTGGCCGGCATTCATTTCACTTCAATGTGGAGCCCTTTCGACTTGATGATCCTGCCTTCTCTCAGCTCCCGCATGCCTATAGGAGAAAACCGGCTGGTTTGGTCCTTGCAGCACCAGGGGTTGATAACAAGCCCGCGCGGAATCAGCGCTATCGCAGAACAGTTGCTTACCGGTACAGAGAACATGCCGGCGTTCTCTTCCTCTGAATATGAGAGTCCTCCGGCGTATGACAATCGAACGACGGGCGAGGGCCTTGAGCTTCAAGGACAGAGCTGATTCGCAACGATCGGTACAGCAGTAGACTAGTGCTCCTCGGCGCTGGACGAAACAGGATTTTGTCCAACCGCTTCGTGAAATCTTCGCAGTAACAGTTTCACCTTTTCAGGATCCCTTTTCCCGCGCCGGGACTCCACACCGCTGCAAAGGTCTATCCCATAGGGTTTCACTGTGTGAATGGCGTCAGCGACGTTGTCGGGATCAATTCCGCCGGCAAGGAAGACTGGGATCTCCGTCTGTTGTTTTAGCGCAGCGATCGCGGACCAGTCCCCAACTTTGCCTGTGCCACCCAATCGCACTCTTCCTTCACTTGCATCAACCGAATCAACCAGGAGCGCGTCTACACCGGCATCAGCGTACTCTGCCGGCGTAGCCTGCCCGTCCACGATGGGAAGATGAACAGTTTTCCAGATCTCGCACGAGAGAGAACTCTTCAACTCGGCTACCAGCGCCGGCGGTTCATGGCAGAGAAGCTGGAGCGCATAAGGGCGAAGTGTATGCGCGACCTCTTCCGCAAACGAAGCATTTGGATTACATAGCAGAATTACGTTTCTTACGCCGGAAGCCTCTGCTACTTCCCTGGCCTCTTCCAAACTCAGACTACGCTCTGTCCAGTTCACATCAACCAGAATGCCGCAGAAGTCTGCGCGCCTCGCCAGACGTGCATCGCCGGCACTCGTTGTCCCGCACAACTTGAGAACTGTCATCTCCTCCGCTCCTGGCTTGCGCACGGTTCATGTTTTGATGCGATCACAGTCCTGCCCTGGTAGTCTCGGACCACACTAGACTCGTTTTCTACTCAGTCAGGGACAGGCGCGATCTGCCTGAATCCAACATTGTTCGCGGTGGTCAGGAAGGCTTCCCCGCCGCCGTTTGTGGCCAGCCAGTATTCTGCCTTAGCGCGCAGCGCCTTGAGGTCGTGACCGAAAGCGAATAGTGTTGGTCCCCAACTGCTCATTCCCACGCCAATGCCCCCGTTGTCACGAAGAAACCTGGCACACTCTGCGATCAGGGGTCCCTGCGTCTCCGCTTCGAAAACCTTGAATCCGTAGCTTTGGAACGCCTCCATGGCAGCGCCGAAGGTCGAGAGATCCTCCTCCAGAACTGCAGGCAGCATCTGTGCGAGGAGAATACGGCACATCTTTTCCACGTCACGAGCGGGCACCGGGCAGGCTTCCTCAAAGAGATCGCGTTCACGGTCTCCGCTGGCGCCCTCACCCTGCGGAATGACGATAAGGACGTCCCAGGCAGGGAAATCATAGTGCAGTAGAATTGGCGGGGGCGGAACGCCTACAGAGGCTGATGAGGGTGAGAAACCGTTCTTGCTCCCCTCCCCCCGCCGAAAACGATGGCCGCCATCCAAAATGAAACCGCCGTGCTGGATTGCTCCGATTCCAATGCCTGAGGTTCCCCCCCGGCCCACGACTGCAGCGATCTCCCGCGCGCTGGGCGCCAAACCGTAGAGCGCGCTCACAGCTATTCCCGCACCTACCAATGTTTGCGATGCGCTGCCGAGGCCCGAATGCGGCCTGGCCCTCTCCAGAACGGCTACTGCTGCGCCTGGCAATTCGAACTCGTTGCAGACAGCGGCGACAGCTGCGTTCAAGCGCGGTTCAAAGCTTGGCTCCATCGGGCAGGAGGTTTCGCAGGTGGGGCCAGGCCTGGCGGCAATTCGGGTGTTTGGCTGCTCGAGCGCCAGTCCGATACCGCCGTCTATTCGACCCATGCCCCCGTGCAGGTCAAGTAGCCCGAAGTGAAGCCTGGCAGGCGTCTGAATTACAATCTCTTTCACTTTGGCATCAATACTCAATAGTAACCCTTCCCGCACATCCTTCTCACTTCAGGTGCAAGAACTAACCATTTCCCGTTCGTAACTACTCAGCCGCAACTGATTCGCAAACCTGAACGAGGCGAGCAATGGTGTTCTTTCTCCCCTCATTGTTGTATTGTGGGCGGTCGGGCCTTCGGCCCTCCCTTGTGCAGGGGCTGCGCCCCCGCAACGCCCCCCTACAAAACCATCCCTCACCGACCGTGTGCCTTCTTCGCAACGTGTCGGCTGGCGAGCATGACGGCGGCTGTACACCAGTTGCGTCACCAAGAGCCTGAACAGTTCCAGGGACGGCTGGCTGGTCAACTGCTGTGGCTTAGTAGCTCCTCCCGTTCAGTGAAACAAGTCAACGCCCCCATTTGACCGCAACGCGGTCAGACAGTCTCACCCATTTTTATGGCCTGTGTTACCTGCGAACGCATCAACGATATAGTCATCAGGGCCGTCGAGCCAACGTAAAGCAAACTCAGGATGAGATAGACCTGGTAGACCCGCGGCCATGCGATCTGGGGCGCCAGCGGCAGTAGCGTCGGCATCGGATCGATTCCAGTCTGCAGATAGGGGATAAATGCGCCGCTGGTCCAGATGCCGACTCCTGTGCCAACGGCCAGCCCAAAGAATAGTAAAACGACCAGCTCCCATCCCATAAAAGAGATGACCTCGCGCTGAGTGAACCCCAGGGCGCGCAGGACGCCGGTCTCAATTGCCCGATCTCGATACGAGGAAACAGTGTAAAGGATGAACCCCAGAATCGTCAGTAGTGTGCAGGCTATGAATCCGATCGAAAGCAGTCCAACAACCCCCTGGAACTCCGGACGGCGCAGCGCTTGGGCTACCCAAGGCCCGGGCGCTTCCCAGCCCAATATGCGAAACCCTCTCTCACGTAACTCCGTCTCGATCCTGTTATAGTCGGGGTTGGACTCGGTCCTCAGCCACACATCGAAAGGGAACTGCCCGCCGGCGCGCTCGAAAACGTAGTCCAGGTTGCCAACGATGACCGGTCCTTCTTCAGGTTGCCAGGTGGGGAAACGGTTGAAGCTGCCTACGATCTGAAAATCGATTGGCGCCTCCAACCAGGTAAGTTCCTTGCGTTGCTCGGGAATCGACACAATCACTCGAAGGTCGTCCCCCTGTTTCAGGACCATCTGCCGCAAGAAACTGTTGGGCACGAGTACGCCATTTGGGGTCGTGGCCAGGGCGTTCATCAAGGACCCGAGGCTGCTGGTTGCGAAGTCGCGCCGCCAGAAGCCAACTTCGGGGAAGTCGATCCGGTCGATGCCAATGAACTGCCCGCCAGTTTTCCACTGGGCGACCTCTGCAAGTGCCTTGTATCTCCCCACACGTGCTACAGCCTGCACACCGGTTGCGTGCCTGTGTTCGGTGACTGGGAGAAAGGACCACGTCGTATAGCCTTCAGACGTAGACGATAACTGCTGGATGGGCTCAGCGTCTTCTCCTTCGGTTTTGCTGGCAGGCGAAATCCCTAAGGGATCGACTTCGATGCTTTCTCCCACTTCGGTCAGGCGCATGTCAGCCCCAAATCGGTAACGCACCTGTTCTGCGATCTGTTGATGCATTGTTTCGGCCAGCGAAGCGGTAAATACTGCCATGCTGAGCGTCAAAATCAATAGCAGCAAGGGGATCCGATAAGTCGCTGATGAACGTGCAAGCCGGCGCATGGCTAGCAATAGTCCAAGTGCATTCAACTGCCTGGCCCCCCAGGAAGTCGCATACATCAGAGGAGTGAGGACGCGCACACTCAGAAGCGCGAAGCCGAGAAGCCAAAGAACGGGAGTAATGAAGAGTAAAGGGTCGAGCACGGGAACATCGGTGAGGTCGCTGCCAGCCCCCAAGGAAACGATGCTGCCCTGGCTTCGCAGTCTGAACATTCCGTACACGGCTGCCAGAAGCACAAGAATGTCGATGCCGATTCCGTGTCGCCAACTGGCGCGCCCGCGGGCGCGCTCTCTGCGGTAGGATGCCAGGGTGTGGCGCGTCGCCGCCAGGGTGGGCAACATGATCAGGAGCAGTGCCAGCCCGACCGTCAGTAGTGCAATGCGTTCCACCGACTCAGTGATCGTCATCGGCAGTGACGCTGAACCACTGAATTCAAGAAATCCCTGCGTCCTGTCAATGATTCGAGCTATACTGCTGCCGACCGGCAAACCCCCTGCCCAGGCGGCGCTTCCCATTACCGCCCCTTCTATTACTACCATGGAAGCTATCTGGGCGACCGACGCCCCGCGACTGCGCAACAGGGAGATTTCGGCCCGGCGTCTTTCGACGTAAACGCCGGCGACGAGCCAAAGATAGGCAACGATAGAGCCGAAAATCGGCAGCGCGATCACAAAGAGCGACTGCGTCAGCGCCTGGGCGGAGCGCTGGTACCTCCTGAGCCCGGAATCGCTCGGAGCCACCAGCAGCGATGTGCCCGGCAGCAAGGCGCCGGACCTCTGATCGACCCTTTGCAGCTGTTCCAGAAATGCGCTCGCCTGCCTGACTTCGAACGATTCGCCATCCAGAACCATGTACCATGCGCCGACCGCGATCTCTCCTTGCAGTGCAGTGCCGATCTGCCGGCTGAAGCCCGCTTCGGAGACCAGCAGCTGGTTCCTGATCAGAGAGAAAGGATTATAGAACCTGTATTCTTCCTGGCGGTTCGTCATCTGCCAAACGCCAACTACAACGAAAGGGATCTGGCTCTGTAATTTGTTGGAATCGGCGTCCTCTTCGGAGAGAGCAATGAAAGTCTCCCCGACCTGCCACCCCGTCTGTTGGGCCAGCGTTCCGTTTATGATCACCTCGACCGGAGCGGACCTGTCCGAAAACAGACCTGTGCTGGCAGGGAATCGCCCTTCCAAAATTGTGATGTGCTGCTCGAGGTCGCTTTGGAATGCAAAACTCAGTTCTACCGGGGCGTTGCGACCGGTCGCCTGAGCATCTGTATCCTGGGGAAATATGGGGAATGGAACAGTCTGAAAGTAGCGGACATCGATTATGCGGGGCAGCCCGAGGTCGCCGGCGGCCTGCTTTGTCAGAAATGTGTCGACCGAACTGACGTCCTCCCATTCGGCATATCCATGTTTGGCTCCCAGATAATGAAACATGAATGCAAAGGGAGGGTAATTCTTAGTCTTTTCGTGCAGCTCCTTGCGCATCAGACGGACGTAGACGGCGTTGCTGTAGGTGGGAATGCTGGTTGTGAAGGCGACCGCCGCCAGCAGCCCCAGGGCTATTGCAATTGCCAGCCAAGCCTCAACTTTCAAACGCTTGACGGCCAGCAATACGGGGCTGAACGCCGGGCCGATTCGTTTGGAAAACTGTGCCCGTATCCGCCTCAACATTGCCATTCTAGGGCGAACGCTTGCCCATAATCATGGCGACCACTTCGGCCTCCGTTGCCTCATCCCTCGATCGCGTACCCAACATTTCACCATGGAACATGACCGAAATATAGTCGGCGATCTCGAACACCTGTTGAATATTGTGACTGATAAGTATGATCGTCTTGCCCTGGCCCCGCAAAGTGTCGATCAATTGCAAAACCTCCTGCGTCTGTTCTACCCCCAACGCCGCGGTTGGCTCGTCCATGATAATGATCTCACCGCCGCGAATCAGCGCACGGCCGACCGCCACCGCCTGGCGCTGCCCGCCGGAGAGATTACGAACCATTTCACGCACGTTGGGTATGCGGGCGTGGATGTCATCGAGCACGTTGTGCGCCTGCTGCAACATTCCTTTGTGGTCAAGGAATATCGCGCCTGGCCCGCGTGTCAACTCGCTGCCGAGAAACATGTTCATAACCACGTCACGATTTTCCACCAGTGCCAGGTCCTGGTAGACCGCGGCAATTCCCAGGTTGAAGGCGCCGGCAGGCCCGCCAATCCTGGTCTCCTCGCCGTGAACGCGGAATCCCCCGCTGTTGGGCTGCAATGCGCCGCTGATCAACTTGATTAACGTGGACTTGCCGGCGCCATTGTCACCGACAAGAGCGTTGACGCGGCCTCGATAGACCTTCCAGCTGACCGACCGCACCGCATGTACGGCGCCAAACGATTTGTCTACTTCTGTCGTTTCGAGAATGACCTCGTCACCCGCCATGACCCGCTCCATATTTCTTGTCCATAAGAAATCTACGACATGCGCGCCCGCAATACACTTAGTATGACAGCAAATACCAGGGCGAAACCCCGGACCACCAGAATGATGCCGGTCGGCACATCCATCAACTGAAGACCATTGCCAAGAATGGTCAGGAAGAGCACCGCCACGAGATTGCGCTCAATGCGGCCGACCCCGCCGAATAGACTGAATCCTCCCAACAAAACAGCGGTGAGCGCGGTAACGAAATCGACACTGCCTGCGATCGCAAGCCCAAACAAGGCAGACTGTTTTGCCCTTGCAGTCACGAGTATGGCAGTCAACGCCGCTGTCAGCGCTGAAATGACCAAGGAAACGCGGATCACTCTGTCGACCGGTACGCCGCTCAGGAGCGCGGCGCGATAATCTGCACCGGTAGCGTAAATGTGGGCGCCAAGTTTAGTCTGCGTCAGCATGACCCAGCCGACGATGTAGCAGAGAAACATGATCCAGACCGAAGAGGGGATGCCGAATACGCGTATGAAAACGGTTTCCTGCAGCCCCTCACGTGCGATCGTTATTGTTTGGCCCCCGCTGAGAAATAGTGCGATCGCAATCATAACGCCCTGGGTCGCCAATGTAGCCACAAAGGCGACGATTTTGCCATTGACAACGATAAGACCGTTAAAGAGGCCGGCTGCGATTCCAGCAGCCAGTGCAAATATTACGGTCAAGGGAAGCGAAAACCCGGCCTCCTCAAAAAGAAGCGCTGTTGTCACCGTGGCGACCGCAAGAACGCCCTGTGTGGAGGTGTCGATCTGGCCGGCCAGAATCGCGACCGTGTAACCGGCCGTCACGATACCGGCCAGTGATGCGCTGATCAGAATGTTAACCAGATTGCGCTGGGTAAAAAAGAAAGGAGCAAAGAAAACAAATATGATGAAGAGCACAACGGTTACGACATAGATCCCGTTGTCCATCAAGAACAGCAAGTGTTCTCGCCGGCGTCCTGATATTATTCTCTCACCTTGCACTAACCGACCTATCACGTACCTGCTCCTTATCGCGTTGCCATTTGTTGGCGGATACTGTCCAGCAGGATGGCGAAAACAAATGCAAGACCGTTAATCAGTTGCCGCATGGGTGCTGAAACATTGAGGATGCCCAAACCGATGGTAAGCGTGGATAAAAAGAGAAGCCCGATCAAAGTACGCTCAATCTTGCCGCTGCCGCCCGAAAGGGCTACGCCCGCAAAAAGCGCCGCTGTAAGCGACTGACCCAGGCCCTCGACACCCGGTTGCGCAGCCAGCTGGCGGCCGGCGATCAGAATACCGGCCATGCCGGTGATCACTGCATTGGTTACCAGCACAATCCGCGCAATTCGAACTGCGTTGATGCCGTTCAGGGCCGCCGCGGCAGGATTCCCGCCCAGTGCATAAATGTGTGCGCCAAACTTGGTCTGGTTCAGTACTACCCAGCCAATCGCATAGGCGACAAACATCAGGGGAATGACAAATGGGACACCCGCGACCTCAAAATTGGCGATGTCGCGCAGTGGCGGCCGCACCAGCCGAATCATGCCCGGTTGTTTGGCCAGGTTGATAATTAGAAAGCCTATTCCACCACTGACGACACCGACGGCTAACGTGGACACAAAGGACGGGATGCCCTGTTGGATCAGATAACTGCTCAGCAGACCGACCGCGATCGTCAGGACGACTGTAAGAGCCAGTGCAACGCCGAGCGGCCACTCAAGCAGCTGAAAAACAGCCGCAAACATCAGCGAAGCCATGCCACCGACCTGGGCGGTAGAGAGATCAATCTGACCCGAGATCAGCGTTATGGTGTAGGAAGCCAGGACGATGCCCGCTGGTCCGCTCAGACGCAGGATCGCCTCTATTGTCCTCGACCTCAGAAACATTTCCGGAACTGCAATTGCAAACAGCGTTACTTCCAGAACAAAGGCGATAAATAACCCGTTATCAAGTAGAAATTGGACTACCTGCTTGCGCTGTATGCTGCGTATGCTAGTGGCCAACTGTGACTCCGGCTGCTGAATCGGCCTGCCTGATTCCAGGCCCTGTTGCTACCTTGAAGCTGGTGAGAAATATGCGTTCCCAATGTAGAAAGGGTGGGGCTGGACTGGCCCCACCCTCGTTAAATCGTCAGAGCAGCAAACGCTTTACTCCGATTCGTACAGTTCTGCATAGCGCTGGTCTACAGTTTCCTGGGTAATCGCCTTGCGAACCTGGTAGGTCTCAAAAGGAAGCCCTTCCAGAGTTGCCAGCGCGACTTCGACCCAACCCCAACCCTCACAATAGGGCTGGAATTCGATGAAACCGTAGTAGCCCATCGGTCTGGTCTTCAGGAACTTGGCCGGCGGCTCGTCGCCACCCAACGTTACCAACATCACGTCGGCCTCGTTGCCTGCTTCGGTTACGGCATTGTACGGGCCGATACCGAGGCCGTCCCAACAGGGAATCATCGCGAAGACGCCATCAGGATGCGCTGTCATCGTATCGTTGACCATGTCTTCTGCGGAACGGCCCGTTGTCAGGTCGGCCATCAAGACGTGGTCGTCATCCAGTTCAAAGGCTTCTTTGAAGGTGGAAGCTGCGGAGCCGGTGCGGGTGACGCAGGCCGGGATGCCCCCGTGCGTCAGCTCGATGAAGAACAGCTCGCGTCCGGCCCAGTCTTCGGCCTGCCGCTTTCTTACACCCTCAACCAGGAGCTCTGCCCCGCGCATGCCGGCGATCCCGTCGGGGATACCGTAAACGATAGGCGTGTATTCGCTGGGTCCGTTGTCAATCCCGATGAACTGAATGCCTTCATCCAGGGCACGCAGCGCCAGCCCTTCATAGACGTTGGGGCCGTGGGCGCCTACGATGCTCAGGTCGTTCAGGAGCAGCGTCTCCAACAGGTCCGGCTCGGTGGCATAGTCTCCGGCCGCGTCGGATTCGAAGAATTCCACGCCGTAGAATTCGGCAGCAGACTTCATTGCCCCAGACCATTCGCCAAAGAATGGATGGGCAAGGTTGGGGTTAATGAATCCCAATCGCCAGGGCTGCGAGAATTCTGTTGGAAGGCTGGCCAAAGGCTGACATTGATGGGGCGCGGTTTCGGCTTCAATCGCTGCCGCATCGTGGAAGGTCATTGCCCTAGGCGTCGCCGTGACGTCGATGACTCTTGTCACTTGAACTTCCACAGTCTGGGTTTCGCAGGCTGCCAAGGTCAGAACCGCTAGTGCTATGACCAAGGCTGCCAATAGGTACCGCTTGCTCTTCATCATTTCTCTCCTGTGCATTCTTAGAACGGAAAGTTGTAACTGCACAATTCTGCAAGGGAATTTCTGTTGGTGGAAACTATCTTACTACATGGAGCGTGCCGGAAGCCCGGTAGATTCTTCTTTTTTTGGCTAAGGAAACGCTCGCCAAAAGCCGGGTCTGGCCAGAGGCACTCTTCAGATTGGCTCCCTATACTTGGGCATCTACGGTTCGAAGGTCTATTGAGGTGATTACGACTCCGAGTCTAATGTCTCTTGTGCGCAAAGGCTTCGCACAGATAGTGTCCTTGTGCGTGAGATCCTCTCTATTGATGTCTGGAATAGAGGTACACGCATTCGAAAAGCCGTTAATGTGGTTTGCAGGAGGATGGCGGAGAAACCTATAAATTCCCGAAAAATCGTCCGTATGGACCACTGTCTTCCTGGAAAAGGCGGTTGCTGAACAGACTGAGGTGTCGCCCTTTCATTCAGACCGGGTATCCGGCGTCTGAGCCAGCGTCATTCTACTCTCAATGCAAGCCGTCTGTCAAGAATTGAACACCTGCAAGCCGGCGGCAAGGACGGGCAGCTTCGGCCCTCGAAGGAGGCGCATGGCGTCCCGTCGAGACATTGCATGGGAAGCTCTACTGGTTCCGGCAAGGAGAGTGCCGCGCTGAGCGGTCGGACCTGCGGCCATATTCTGGGCGGGAAGTGTTTCGAAACGCCTAGTGAGGGCTGCATCTAACTGTAGCGAGAAGAAGAGCGAACCGTGGCAGTTGTGAAGTGTGGACTACATCGGGCTTTGAGAAGGTCCAGGAGCGCCGGGAGCAGCCGAAATCAAGAAATGCAGAAGGCGTTTTACCCAGGCGACCAGTACGACTGCATTCCTGATTCAGAATACCTTTAACACCGACCGGCAGGAAATCTACTAAGGAGGACGTACGGGGATTGCGAGATGGGAACAAGGTTAAATCAGACCGCGGGCATTCTTGCAGTGACACTTAGGGCGCGTTTCCTCGGCCGCTTATCCAAGCGAGCCTGAGAGATGCATTACGACCGCCGCGGCTGCGACCGCAGCTGTTTCCGCACGCAGAACGCGAGGGCCCAGCGAAACGCACTGCCAACCTCGACTGATTGCAGCGGCGGCCTCCTCGCCAGTGATTCCACCTTCAGGCCCGATCAGGAGTGAAATCGTGTCCGAATTGGTCAGGACAGTGGCCAGGCCCTTATCGGCGCCTTCTTCCTCCTCCCACGCCAGCAGGCGCTGGCCGGCGCCATGATCCAGGGCTTCCTCCCATCTCAACGGCTGGTCCAGGACCGGCAGGCGGCCGCGGCGGCTCTGTTCGGCCGCCTCTCGAATGATGGCGCGCCATCGGTCATATCTGGGCAACAGTTTCGCAGCCGGACGGACCACCGTTCGGCTGCTGATCACCGGCACAAACCGTTTCACACCCAACTCTGTTCCCTTCTGCAATACCCACTCAAACCGATCTCTCTTCAGGGCACATTGGTAGAGTGTCAAGGCAACGCCAGGCTCACTCTGGACAGCTTCCTGCGCCACCACACGGCCTGTCGCCCTCTCTTCGTCAAGGTCCACAATTTCTGTCAGGAATGACGTGCCGCTGCCATCGAGCAGAGTGATCAGACTTCCGGGCGCCAGCCGCAGCACATTGCGAAGCTGGTGTGCCAGCGGGGCAAGGTCTACCGAACAGTTCGGACCTGGCAAGTCTTCTGACAGGAAGAAACGGTGGGAATCCCTGGCCTTGGACTCTTTGTCGCTCACCTCTTTCACGCTTCTCTTTCGCTCTGCACTGTTATTGCCACCCAATCTCCTTCTTGCAGGCGCTCAACTTCCGACAGCCCGTGGCGGACCGCAGCTGCGACCACAGTCCCGGCCTTCTCTTCCAGAATTCCGGACAGGATCATGCGGCCTCCAGGCGCAAGCGGCGCCGCCAGTGGGACATTGCCATAGGCCGCGTCGAACAGTCCAATCAGGACTTCGGCCAGAATATTGGAGACGATCAAAGAAAACCGCCCCTCTTGACCGTCCGGCACTGACCCATGTGTTACATAGAGCTGGTCTAAACCAAGAGAAAGACCGTTCAGCTCTGCGTTTTCACCGGCTACTCTGATTGCCAGTGGATCAATGTCCGTCGCCCAGACCGGGTGGGCGCCCAGCTTGGCCGCTACTATCGAAAGAACACCGCTGCCGGTACCTATGTCAAGGACAGAATCGCCCGGCCGGACCCACTTTTCCAGCGCCGCCACGCAGAGCCGCGTGGTCGGATGCAAGCCTGTTCCGAAAGCCATCCCCGGCTCAAGTCGGACGACTACGTCACCAGGCAGGGCATTCGGCTCCTCCCACGCCGGGGCAAGCAGAACACGTTTCCCAATTCGCAGCGGTTTGTAATGCCGTTTCCAAGCGTGGGCCCAATCTTCTTCTCGGACAGGTCTTGCCACCGGCTCCGGCATTGGGTACAACAGGCGCAGGCGCCACAGACCCTCTTCGATCTGCTTCTGGATGGTTCGGCCGCGAGGTCCGGGCTTAAAGTAGGTTTTGACAACCAGCCTGAATTCGCCGTCCAAAGGGTTGCCAAAGTCGTCATAGCCGGTGGACTCCAACACAGCTCCGCCGCCCGAGGCCTCGCCCGCCGCGCTGTCTTCAACCCAGTCGCCGCCGTTGAAGCGGTTGAACAGCTCAGCAACCGCTTCGGCTGCCTCACCATCGACTTCAACAGCTATCTCGACAAGCGCATCTGCGTTCATGGACTATGTTTTGCCTTTGGCGATTCCCAGTGCAGATGGGTTTGCGCTATACTTCAGTGTCAATGTTGGTGGAGGCACAACACGAATTACTACGCCTGCTCACTTGCCCTATCCACACTTCCCGTATAAGTCATGACCGTGCGCACACAATCCTATCTTAATCTGGCCTTGTGTATCCTGCTGTGGGCCACGATTCCGGTTGTCTCGAAGAAGATTCTGTCAGAACTTTCCAATCTACAGATGCTCTTCTACAGCACAGTCTTTTCAGTGTTCGCGCTTGGGGCACTGGTCCTCTGGCATCGCAAGATTGCCAGCTTGAGGGACTACACTTTTCGGGACTTCGCTGGCATGTGTTGGCTGGGATTCCTGGGGGCGTTTCTCTACTACGTGTTTTTGTACGGGGCGTTCGCACGCACATCGGCAGCAGAGGGATTTATCCTTGCCTACATCTGGCCGATCCTGATCAGTCTGTTGGCGGTCCCGTTACTTGGCGAAAGATTCACGCCCGCCCGCCTGCTTGCGATCCTGATCAGCTTCAGCGGCGTAATTGCTATTGTCACCCAGGGGCGAATGGTGGCGTTGCGCGTGGAGAACCTTTCGGGAAATCTGCTGGCCCTGGGCGGCGCCCTGGTCTTTGCGCTCTTCTCAGTTCTGGGCAAGCGAGCCAGCTACGACTTGACTGTCGCCGCGTTCGTGTATTTCTGCGCCGCCTTGATCTGTTCCGCAGCCGCCATCGCAATAAGCGGAGGCTTGCCATTGCCCTCTGCCACCGTCTGGGGCTGGCTTATCTACAATGGCCTGCTGGTCAATGGACTTAGCTATGTGTTCTGGTTCAAAGCGCTTGAACACGGCGACACGTTTATCGTCTCAAACCTGCTCTATCTCACGCCAGCAATCTCGCTGTTGTTCGTACTGCTCTTTCTCGATGAACCAATACACGCCTCGGCAGTATCAGGCCTGATCCTGATTATCGCAGGAATTCTCTTTCAGTCCTGGCCAAAACTCCTGGCTCTGACCTGCATTCGCGGCAGTTAAACCTGTTCAATCTTTGGGGATCTTCGGAGGGGTTCGACGGTCAGTGCATCTGACGGTTCATTCTGGCCTAAGAATTCTGTCCAGGAATCCGCGTCGCGGCTCATGCACGTCATCGCCCATGCTATCCGCCAGCTGACGGAAAAGCAGCTCCTGCTCCTCGGTCAGGTCGGTCGGCGTAATAATCCGCACAGTCACGATCATGTCGCCCCGGCCGCTGCGCTGCAGGCGCGGAATGCCCATCCCCGCCTTGCGGAATCTCCTGCCAGTCTGGGTGCCTTCTGGGATTTCGAGACTGACTGTCTCGCCTTCCAGGGTCGGGATTTCCACACTGGAGCCCAGGGTGGCCTGAACAACACTTACGGGTAGCTCCAGATGAATGTCAAACTCATCGCGTGTAAAGACGGGATGTTCTTCGACTCCTATGACAACGTAAAGGTTGCCGCGGGGCCCGCCCAACATGCCGGCCTCGCCCTCGCCGGCCAACCGGATGCGGGTTCCGTTGTCGACGCCGGCGGGCACATTGACTTTGATCTTGCGGGAGACCTGTCTGCGCTTGCGGCCGTTGCACTTGCTGCAGGCCGAGGACACAACTTCGCCTTCACCGTGGCAAGTGGGGCAGGTTGTCGCAGTAACGATTGTGCCAAATAGAGGACTCTGCTGACGGCGTTGCACCTCGCCGCTGCCGCCGCAGGTAGAACATCGCTCCGGAGTCGTGCCAGGCTCGGCGCCGCTGCCCTGACAGTTGTCACAGTCCTCCATTCGCGGCACTTCGATTTCCTGTTGTGCGCCGAAGGCGGCGTCTTCAAAACTCAGACCAATGTCCACGCGCAGGTCGGCGCCGCGTCGAGGCGCACGCCGGTTGCCGCGCCCCATGCCTCCAAACCCGAAGACCTCCTCGAGAATACTGCCCAGGTCTCCAAAACCCTGGCTGAAGTCGCTGAAACCGCCTGCCCCTGACAGCCCTGAGTGCCCGAAGCGATCATATACGGCGCGCTTCTGCGGATCGCTCAATACCTGGTAGGCTTCGTTAATTTCTTTGAACTTGCTCTCGGCATCGGCCTCAGGATTCACATCCGGGTGATATTGCTGTGCCAATTTACGGAAGGCCCGTTTAAGCGCCGCTTCGTCGGCGCCGCGTTCAATGCCAAGCACTTCGTAGTA
>LXNI01001965.1_pt1 | contig 15678 bp, 11 predicted proteins | sample 809091 | NCBI WGS metagenome assembly LXNI01 (sample SAMN04870527, study PRJNA318959) | sponge metagenome | biome: 01000161; feature: marine sponge reef; material: water | host: Sarcotragus foetidus | place: Greece: Milos, Mediterranean Sea | collected 2013-05-29 | depth 5-7 m | reverse complement strand
CTGACTGCCTGCTTTCGTTCGACCAGCTTTGATCTGATTTTCTGTCGCCTGACAGTAAGGACATTGGTTCATGCCTATACTTTATAGCAATATCATAAAATCCACCGAGTTAGCCACTCCGGCTGAGCGGCGCTTTTGGTAATCGGATCGTTGGTAGGTTCCCATGGACTTGGATACCGCTGGCAACAAGGTCGGCATGCAGCTGGGGTAGCCGCTTGTCGTTGACGGGCGGCATTCGAATGTGGGTTGCACGAGAAATGGAAGTATGTTAATATTTGATAGTATATGTTGTGGAGGAGAGGAAATATGCAATTTCATGAATCTGTGTTTTCAAGTTGGAGGAGCAAGCTGGTCGCGGTGCTGTTTGTGGCGGCTTTGTTCGGCGTTGTGGGCACGGCGTTGGCAAAGTCGGGCTGGGATGGGTCTGACGACCAACACACTAGGCATCCTAACTCATGCTGGCGTTGGGGTCCGCCGAATCATCATGGCATGCTGACAGGCGTCTATGATACGGAATGTCTCGATTCGGTTGCGCAGCATAATGCGTGGCATCGGGATCAACCGGCGCGAGATTGTCGTAATAGCGGCGGACGCTGGCACAATGGGCGATGCCAGCGACGGCAGTGCGAGCAGAGGCCGGTGTACAATGACGATGGTGGAGTGCTGTATACAGTGACTTTTTGTCGTTGGGTGTGAGATATCAAGTCGAGTGATAAGAGGAGCGCGCGCCTGACCGGCGGGCGCTTTTTATTTAGGGCTGGAGCAGCGGTGTCGTGTTTGGTGCTGGGATCGTGCGTGACCGCCTTAATTTCTTTCTCATCGGTGTAGAGGTACAACTACGAATCGGGCGAGCTCGTGACTTGGTTGGCGGAGAGCGCCGCCTTCAACGACGACTACACCGAGTTGACAATCAATCTGCGCGACGGCGTGCAGTGGAATGACGGCGAAGCGTTCAATGCTGACGACGTCCTCTATACGCTTAACTTCTTGATGGAAAACCGTGACGCTCGCTTCAGCGACCGTCATGCCGATTTCGTCAGCAACGTAGCTGCGCCGGACGATTTGACTGTTGTCATCACGCTCAACGGGCCCAACCCGCGCTACCTGTTCAACGCCTTTGGGGTTGGCATCTACTGGTCAACCTATATCGTGCCGGAGCACATCTACTCGATGCAGGAAGATCCGCTCACTTTCAGCAACTTCGATCTGGATGCGGGTTATCCGGTGGGCACCGGCCCCTATCGCCTGGTCAATTCCAACGAGACCGAGTCGGTATGGGATCGCCGCGATGACTGGTGGGGCGCCGCGACCGGCTTCAAGGACCTGCCTGCGCCGGAACGCGTTATCTTCCTGGCTGCGGGCAATGAAGAGCGCCGCGCTGCTATGGCAATCAACAACGAGCTGGATACCATGTGGTTGATGGGCCGCAGTACCTTCGAGACGGTGGTCGCCCAAAACCCGTCGGTCACCGGCTGGTACAGCGAATTGCCCTACGCCTACCTCGATCCCTGCCCGCGTTATCTGGTTGTCAACAACGCAGTCTCGCCCTTTGACAATGCCGACCTGCGCTGGGCGATGAGCTACGCCATCAATCGCGATGCCTTGGTGGATATCGCTTGGGAAGGCATGACTAGCACCATCAACTGGATTATGCCCGGTTACCCGCCCTTGCTGGAGTATATGGACGCCAGCGCCGATCTCTTTGAAGCGCATCCCACCCTGGAGCAGAACCAGGACAAGGTCAATGAGCTGATGACCGCCAACGGCTTCACACGTAACAACGATGACCTCTGGGTAGATGCCGATGGCAACACGGTGGAGATGGACTTGGCCATCCGCCAGGGCGAGACCTTCCAGGTCAAGATGGCGCCAGTCATCGCCGAATTGCTGCAGCGCGCCGGCTTCGACGCGACCTTCAAGCTGCAGGATAACGCCGCCTTCAACGAGACGGCTCGCACTGGCGGCGCCAACGCCTGGATTGATGTGGCATGCGGCGCTGTGCGCGATCCCTACGGTACGCTGGATAATTTCCACAGCCGCCATTCCGCGCCGCTCGGCGAAGATGTCACCGGCTCCCGTACCCGTTACGAGAACGCCGAATATGACGCCATCGTCGACGAAATGAAGCTGACGGCCAGCGAAGACCCGGCCATGCAGGAGCTATTCCGCTCCGCGATCGGGATCTGGCTGGCGGAACTGCCGGCCATGCCGCTGACTGAAGCCTCGCTGCTGACCCCGTTCAATAATCACTATTGGACTAACTGGCCAACAGCGGATAACAACTACGTCCACCCCGGCTTCTGGTGGCAGACCGCCCTGCTGATGATCACAGAGATCGAAGCAGCCCAGTAAACTAAAACAAGCACACGCGCCCGGAGCATCGGTTCCGGGCGCGGCCTGTTACTCGGCCGTCATACGCTGACGGCCGAATGGTATTGGAGGCGCTGGATGTGAAACATGCCTACTTGATCCGCCGGGTTGTGATGTTCTTCGTCGTGGTGATTCTGGCGGCGACCCTAAACTTCATCATCCCGCGCCTGGCGCCGGGCGATCCCATCGGGGCTGTGTTGGAAGAGCTTCGGGCTCGTGGCGCCTCCACCGGCGGCGACTCCGAAGACGAGATCGTGGCAGCCTACCGCGCGCGCTTCGGCCTTGATAAGCCGATCCACATTCAATATTTCAGTTTTCTCGCCAATACTCTGCGTTTTGATTTGGGTTATTCTATTTCTTATTACCCGCAAAAGGTCGAGGCGGCGCTGCTGCGCTCTTTGCCCTGGACGGTTGGTTTGCTGGCCATATCGACCGTGATATCTTTCGCCTTTGGGTCGTTTTTCGGCGCCTTGATGGCTTGGCCGCGCGCGCCGGCTTCGGTGAACCGATTCGTCCCGTTTTTCATGGTCTTATCGGCGGTGCCCTATTATCTGCTGGGGCTGATTCTCGTCTATATATTCGCCTTTGTGCTGCGCTGGCTGCCGCTGGGGGGCGCCTACTCGTCCGGCACGGTGCCGGAGATGGACCTGGATTTCATTCTCGATGTGATCCGTCACGGCATGTTGCCGGCGCTGTCGATCTTGTTGACGAGCGTGGGCTTCTGGGCCCTGGGCATGCGTGGCGTGATGGTGACCGTATTGGGCGAGGACTACTTGACCCTGGCGGAGGCGAAAGGCCTGCCGGACCGGCGGATCTTTTTCGCTTATGCCATGCGCAACGCGCTTTTGCCGCAGGTTACCTCGCTGGCGATTGCGCTGGGGACGGTCGCTTCCGGCTCGGTATTGGTCGAGGTGATCTTCAATTATCCCGGCGTGGGCTGGCTGCTTTACAACGCCTTGCGCAGTTCGGATTATTATATGGTTCAGGGCGTCGCGTTTTTCTTGATTTTGACGGTGGCGGTCTCGGTGCTGATTGTGGACTTGATTTATCCGCTGTTGGACCCGCGCATCGAGCGCTAGCGTGATATCGAAGTGAGTCTAAAATGATCGAAACCTTTGGGCGCCGCGGCAAAGCCGCCATCCGCTACATACTGCGAACGCCGAAGCTGCTGCTGGGCTTGGTTTTGCTGGCGGCGCTGCTTGCGCTGGGCCTGGTCGGCCCGCAATTTGTCGATGTAGAAAACGCGCGCCCGATCAGTGTGCCAACCAATCAAGCGCCGTCGGCAGAATACCCCTTGGGAACTGACAGCGGCGGCCGCGATGTCTTGGCGGTCATCATAGTCGGTACGCCGCAGACCTTGCGCATGGGTTTGCTGGCCGGCGTTGTCGGCGTTCTGCTTGGCACGAGCCTCGGCTTGATTGCCGGTTACTTCGGCGGCCGAATCGACATGGCCATCAGCACGCTGACCGACACGATGCTAACGATTCCGCCGCTGGCGATATTGTTGGTAGTAGCGGCATCGGTGCGTACGATGAGCGTGGAGAATATGGCGCTGATTATTGCCTTGCTCTCCTGGATGTTTCCGGCTCGGACGATACGGGCGCAGGTGCTGTCCTTGCGCGAGCAGCCCTACGTGCACATGGCGCGCCTGGCGGGCTTGAGCGACTTGCGCATCATTTTCGAAGAGATTATGCCCAATATCCTGCCGCTGGCGGCTGCCAGTTTCGTCGGAGCGACCTCGGGCGCGATCCTGGCGGGCATCGGCCTGGAAGTGCTGGGCATGGGTCCGCAGCGGACGCCGACCCTGGGCATGACAATTTACTGGGCGCAGCTCTATTCGGCTCTCATTCGCGGACTCTGGTGGTGGTGGCTGCCGCCGATCATTGTGCTGATCGTCTTGTTTGTCGGTCTCTTCCTCGTTAGCGCCGCCATGGATGAATTTGTCAATCCGCGCTTGAGGAAAACGGGATGAGCCAAGACATCGCCCTGGAAGTTAACAATCTGCGCGTTTCTTACAAAACGAGCACAGACGATGTCAAGGCCGTCGATGACGTCAGCTTCAAACTTTACGCCGGCGAGCGGCTGGGCGTGGTCGGCGAATCGGGCTCGGGCAAGACGACGCTGGCGCTGGCCTTGATGCGATTGCACAAGCCGCCGGCTTCGATCGAAGGCGGAACGGCATTCCTGGACGGGCGCGATCTACTCAAACTGGACCGCGAGGAGATGCGCAGCACCCGCTGGAGCAAGCTGTCGCTGATCCCACAGGGGTCGATGAACTCGCTCAATCCGGTGATCAAGATCAAACATCAGATGGCCGACGCCGTTGAAGCGCATCAACGCGGCTGGACGCGGGGCGAAATCGCCAAACATATCGGCCATCTGCTGGGCCGCGTCGGCTTGCCAGAAAGCGTGGCCGAGATGTATCCGCACGAGTTGAGCGGCGGGATGAAGCAGCGGGTTTGCATCGCGCTGGCAATCATCCTCGAGCCGAGTGTGATCATCGCCGACGAGCCGACCAGCGCGCTTGATGTCGTGGTGCAGCGGGTGGTTATGCAGACCCTCAACGATGTGCAGGCGCAGCTCAACGCGGCCATGATCATCATCGGCCACGACATGGGTCTGATGGCGCAGTCAGCCGATCGCCTGGCGGTGATGTATGCCGGCAAGATGGTCGAGGTTTCGCCGATTGGCGCCTTCTTCAAAAATCCGCAGCACCCGTACAGCAAGCTGCTGATCAGTTCCCTGCCATCGCCCGAGGAACGACGCGAGCTGACGGGCATCCCAGGCAGCCAGCCTTCCTTGCTGGACTTGCCCTCGGGTTGCGCCTTCCATCCGCGCTGCCCGGTAGCGGTCGAGCGCTGCAAGCGGGAAATTCCGCCTCTGCGTGATTTCAGCGGCGGACGGCGCGCCGCTTGCCATTTGGTGGAAGAGCAAACCTGATGAACGGGAAAAACCTGCTTGAATTCGACAATGTCACGATGGCCTTCGGCGGCAACAAACGCAACCCCGATGGCATCGTGGCGCTGGAAAACCTGAATCTGGCAATTGAATCCGACAAGCCGTCGATCATCGCCATCGCCGGTGAGAGCGGCAGCGGCAAGACGACGCTGGCGCGGCTGGGCCTGGGCATGATCAAGCCGACCAGCGGCCGCGTCATCTACCGGGGGCAAGACCTTTGGGCGATGTCGAACCAGGAACGTCGCGATTATCGGCGTGAGGTGCAGGCGATCTTTCAGGATCCCTTCGCCGTATACAATCCCTTTTATACCATCGACCGGCTCTTGCTGACGCCGATTCGCACCTTCAAGCTGGCGCAGAATCGGGCGCATGCGCGGGAATTGATCGAGGACGCCTTGACCAAAGTCGGCTTGCGCGCGGGCGAAGTGCTGGGGCGCTACCCGCATCAACTCAGCGGCGGGCAGCGGCAGCGCATCGTGGTCGCGCGCAGTTTGCTCTTGCAGCCCAAAATTATCGTGGCGGATGAGCCGGTGTCGATGATCGACGCGTCCTTGCGGGCGAATATTCTGACGAAATTGAAAGAGCTGCGCGACGAATTCGGCATCTCACTGCTGTATATCACGCATGACCTGGCGACGGCGCATCAAATCAGCGACAAGATCTTTGTATTCTATCGCGGGCGCGCCGTCGAAATCGGCGATGCCTCCACCGTCATTCGGCATCCGCAGCATCCCTACACGCAGCTATTGGTCAGTTCGATTCCACGACCCGACCCGGAAAATACCTGGGAGGGCCGCGTTGAGATCCCGCTGGAAGAACTGACGCCCGGCGCCGACAGGAGCGGCTGTCTCTTCCGGCACCGCTGCCCGCACGTAATGGCCGAGTGCGAGACCACGCCGGGCCACTTCGCCGGCGGCTATGGGCAATCGGTGGCCTGCTACCTCTATAAGGAGAACGCGCAGGTCGCTGACGCGGCGCGATAGCTGGTTTTTCAAGAGTAGGAAAGCGACAACACCTATCATCTGCGAGCGACCTGGCCTGTTGCTACGAGAGCAATCGCATAAAAGCGATAGTCAGTGAAATGGCGCAGATTCGACGGGAAAATCAAACACAGAGATCACAGAGAGCACAGAGAAATACAATAATGAAAGCCCAATTCATAATCCACGAGAGATTTTCGATGTTATTTCGGTGATACTTGCCATATACCAACCCACCAAGTGCTTCCTATAGGCGTCCGAACCCCCAAATCTCTGTGCCCTCTGTGGTCTCTGTGGTTAAAATAAATTGATGCGATTGCCCGGCCTGTTGCTCCCGTATATTCTCGTATTGCCGCGCGAGAGTGGTACAATGGCGCGGATTAATTGATAGGCCTCTACGGGACACTCCAATGCAGGACCGCTATTTTTCGTCTGACCCGGCGCAGCGCTCGGCGGCGCGCGTACTCTATCGAAGTATCAAGGACCTGCCGCTGATCTGCCCGCACGGGCATGTCGATCCGCAGCTTTTTGCCGACCCCGATTATCAGTTCGGCAGCCCGGTCGATTTGCTGATCATCCCCGACCACTATATCTTCCGAATGCTCTATTCGCAGGGGTTCTCGCTGGACGAATTAGGCATAGCGCCGCTGCAGGCCGGGGCCGAAACGCCGGACCATCGCGTGATCTGGCAGCGGGTCTGCGACAACTGGCATCTCTTCCGCGCCACGCCGACCGGCATCTGGCTGCGCGATGAGCTGGCGGATGTGTTTGGCATTGAGCTCAAGCTCAACAGCGCCAACGCCACGGCGATATACGACGCGATTGCCTCGAAACTAGAGAGTCCAGAATTCCGCCCGCGCGCGCTGTTCGAGCGCTTCAATATCGAAGTGCTGGCGACCACGGACGCGGCCACCGATACACTTGAGCAGCATCAAGCCATACGCGATTCGGCTTGGGGCGGGCGCATCATCCCGACCTTCCGCCCTGATGCGGTAGTGAATCTTGACAGGCCCGGCTGGCGCGACAATATCGACCGGCTGAGCGACGTCTCCGGCCTGACCGTGGGCGACTACCGCAGCTATATTCAGGCCCTGGAGCAGCGGCGGAGTTTCTTCCAATCGCTGGGCGCGACCGCGACCGATCACGCCGCGCTGACCGCCTGGACCGAGTGGCTGAGCCAGACCGAGGCCGATGCTATTTTCCAGCGCGCGCTGCGGGGCGAGGCCACAGCCAAAGAGGCCGCGCGCTTCACCGGCCACATGCTGATCGAGATGGCGCGCATGAGCAGCGAAGACGGCTTGGTCATGCAGTTGCACATCGGCTCTTGGCGCAACCACAACCCGCAGCTTTACAGGCGCTACGGCCGCGATATGGGCGCGGATATCCCCATCCGGGGCGAGTTCACCAAGAATCTGAAGGCGCTGCTGGATCGCTTCGGCAACCGGCGCGATATGACGCTGGTCTTGTTCAACCTGGATGAGACGACCTACAGCCGCGAGCTGGCGCCCCTGGCCGGGCACTATCCGATTCTGCGCCTGGGACCGCCCTGGTGGTTCTTCGATAGCTGGCTGGGCATGACGCGTTTCCTTGATGCCGTGGTGGAGACGGCCGGCATCTACAATCTGGCGGGCTTTAATGACGATACCCGCGCTTATCCCTCAATCCCGGCGCGGCACGATGTCTGGAGGCGCGTTTGCGCGGATTGGCTGGCCGGGCAGCTAGTGCGCGGTTTCATCGACGAAGAAGACGCCTATGAGATGATCCGCGCCCTGGCCTATGACCTGGCTAAACAAACCTATCGATTGGAAGGATGACTATGTTGAAGCAGCTTGACCGGGGCGACTATCCAGACAAGAAGCGATTCCCGGAACGTATCGTTCAATTCGGCGGCGGCAACTTCCTGCGCGGCTTCGCGGATTGGGCGGTGGATGTGCTCAACGACGAGACCGATTTCGCCAGCGGCGTAGCCCTGGTCAAGGCGACGCCGGGCGATTACGCCGACTTGGACGCGCAGGGCTGCCTCTACACCACCTACTTGCTGGGCATCCAGGACGGCGAATTCGTCGAGCAGACGCGGCTGATCGGCGCGGTCAACCGCACGGTGTACCCGTATCAGGATTTTGCCGAGTACTTGGCGCTGGCGCGGCAGCCGGAGATTCGCTTCGTCTTCTCGAATACGACCGAATCGGGCATCGTATTCTCGGCCGACGACGCCTTTGACGACCAGCCGCCATCGTGCTTCCCGGCCAAGCTGACGCGTTTCCTCTACGAGCGCTATCGCCACTTTGAGGGCGCGGCCGACAAGGGCTGCATCATCATCCCGACCGAGTTGATCGTTGACAACGCGACGCGTCTGCGCGATATCACCCTCGACTATGCGACGCTGTGGCGCCTGGAAGCGGGCTTCGCCGACTGGGTTGCGCAGCACAATCTCTTCTGCAATACCCTGGTCGATCGCATCGTCTCGGGTTTTCCGCAAGCCAAGGCCGCGGAGCTATTCGAGCGGCTGGGATATGAGGATCGCCTGCTCACCATGGGCGAGCTCTACCACAGCTGGATCATCGAAGCGCCGCCCAGGCTGCTGGACGAATTCCCGGTGGACAAAACGCGCGCGCCGCTAAATGTCAAGGTGGTCGATGATGCCGCGCCCTACCGCACGATCAAGGTGCGCCTGCTCAACGGCGCGCATACCTCGATGGTGCCGCTGGGCATTCTGCTAGGCATCGAATCCGTGCGCGAGGCTATGGAGCACGCTGCGTTGGCGCCTTTCATCCAGGATCTGATCTATCAGGAAGTGATCCCCTCAGTGACCGATGTGCCGCGGCCCGAGTTGGAAAACTTCGCGCGTGATGCCTTCGACCGCTTCCGCAATCCGCATATCCATCACCGCTTGCTGACCATCGCGCTGAACAGCTCGACAAAAGTCAAGGAGCGCATCCTGCCGTCGCTGCTGGGATACCTGGAACTGCGAGGCGAATTGCCGCCGCGGCTGGTAATTGCGCTGGCGGCATTCATAAGGCTCTATCGCGGGCAGTGGCGCGGCGAAGAGCTAGCGCTCAACGACGATCCCGAGGCGCTGGCCTGGTTCAGCGAGCAGTGGGATAAGGCGCCGTCTACATTAGCGCTCTCGCGCTCGGTGCTGAGCAACGCAGCGCTCTGGGAGCAGGATCTGTCGGCGGTCCCGGGGCTAGTCGAGCGCGTCAGTGAGGCTCTTGACGCCATCGAGCAGGGCAAGCTCTCGGAATTACTGAGGCAGGCGGGCGCATGAGGCACGATGTAATCACGGTCGGCCGGGTATCGCTTGATCTCTTTGCGCGCGATATCGGGGCCGAATTTCGCGACATCACATCATTCGAGACCAGCGTCGGCGGCAGTCCGGTCAATATCGCCATTGGGACAAGCCGACTGGGACTGAAGTCAATCGCCTTCACCGCGGTCGGCGACGATGAGGTGGGCCGCTTTGTGCGCCACTACCTAGCGGAGCAGGGGGTCAACACAGGCTACATCGCGGTCAAGCCGGAGCGGCGGACGGGCATGGCGGTGGTGGGCGTGCAGCCGCCCGATCAGTTCCCGCTGGTGTTCTACCGCGAGAACCCGGCTGATATTCACCTGTCAATCAGCGAGGCGCTGGCGCTGCCATTGAGCGAGACGCGGGCGCTGTCGCTCTCCGGCACGGCGCTGAGCCGCGGCAGCACCCGCGATGTCATACTGTATCTGGCGGAGCAGGCGCGGCGGCGCGGCATGACGACCTTTATCGACCTCGACTTGCGACCCGATCAGTGGGCGCATCCGCTGGCTTACGGCTTGAACCTGCGCCCTGTCCTGCCGCTCTGCGATGTGCTGATCGGCACTGAAGAGGAATTCTACGCTGCGCTTTCGCCGACGCCCGAGCCGGTCATGTCCGGTGAACCTGTCAGCGATCGGGAGGGCTTGCAGCGTCTGCTGCGCGCCGACGGCGACACGGTGCTGATCGTGAAACGCGGCGACCGCGGCGTGACGATCGTGCGGCGTGACGTTCAAGTCGATGTGCCGGGCTATCCGGTGGAGATAGTTAACACGGTTGGCGCCGGCGACGGCTTCGCCAGCGGCTTGATCTACGGCTGGGCGCAGGGCTGGGGCTGGGAGCAGGCGGCGCGTTTCGCCAACGCTTGCGGCGCGCTGGTGGTCACCCGGCAGGGCTGCGCTCGCGCTTTGCCGCGCCGTGACGAAGTTGACCAATTCATAATCGAATGGGAGGGGGCCGGGGCATGAGCAATCATTTGAAGTCCAACTATAAAGACATGATCGTGCTGGATGTGACGCCGGAGTCGGCGAACTGGGACTATCTGTCCTTTCGCGTCATTCGGCTGAGGAGCGAGCAGGTATATCTGCATCAAACGCGGGACACGGAGCTGGCGTTGGTCCCGCTGGAAGGCAGCGGCGTCGTTAATACGGCCGCGGGCGATTTCGCGCTGAAGCGAGCCGGCGTATTCCAGGAGAAGCCCTCCGTGCTCTACCTGCCGCCCGGGCATGAATTCGGCGTGAGTAGCGACAGCAGCTTTGAGTTCGCCATCGGGGCGGCGCCGGCTGAGGGCAAGTATCCGCTGCGGCTGTTCACGCCGGATGAGATTCGCGCTGAAGTGCGCGGCGGCGGCGCGGCGCGGCGACAGGTCCATCATACCCTGGCGCATCCGCTGCCGGCGGAGCGGCTGATTCTCTACGAAGTATATGTGCCCGGCGGCGCCTGGTCGGGTTATCCGCCGCATTGCCACGATGGCTACGGCGGCTCGGCGCACTTGGACGAAACTTACTATTTCCGCACCGATCCGGCTGAAGGCTTGGCGCTGCATCGCAACTACCGGCGCGATAACGACTTCGAGGAGATCTTCGCCGTCCGTAATACCGACCTGGTCCTGGTGACGCAGGGATTCCACTCGACCTCGGCCGCGCCCGGCTCGAATCTGTATTTCCTGAATTATCTGGCGGGCGAGTTGGCGGATGAAGCGCGAGCGACGCCGCCCTACGACGATCCCGACTACGCCTGGCTAAAGGAGGACTACACCGGCAATCTCATGCAGCTGCCGCTGATGGACTGATTGTTGGTCGCGCTGCGCGACCGGGCACATGAAAATCATAGTTTTCGCAAAGACATCTTTTGGTATGGCTTGCAATAGTGTTCGTACATACTTGCCATAAATTATGAGTTGCGTTACAATTGCATTCGAGATATGCGCGCAGTTCTAATTTGTATTTTACTATTTGTCTTTGTCTTTGCCTCCAATGGCCGAGCGCAGAATGACCCGGTAATCCGTACGGTCGCCGCGGGCCTGTATTACCCGGCGGGGATGGCGTTGCTGCCGGACGGCGGCCTGCTGATCGCTGAAGCGGGCGGCCACGGCGAACGCAGCGCCGGCATCAGCCTACTGACGCCCGATGGCGAGTTGGGGCGCTTGATCTCCGGCATACCCAGTACCTTCTCCCGCGATAACTTGATCAGCGCGCCCGCAGTAGCGGTGACGCCCGATGGCGAAACGATTCTCCTGGGATTGGTTGGTTCTCAACTCTACAGCCTGCCGAGCGAGGCGGCGCGGCGCTTGCCGGACGAGCCATTTTCGCCGCGAGATTTGCAGCTGCGGCAAGCCGGGCGCGGCAATGTCTTTCTCTTGCATCCCTTTGATATTGCCTTCGACAGCCAAGGCGCGCCGGTCGTTACAGACGCGGGGGGCAACGGGCTGGTCGCGGAGAACGCCGACGGCTCCCTGCAGTACTGGAAGCGTTTTGCGGCGCTGGATAACCCGCAGCACGGCGGCGGACGGCTGGAAGCGCTGCCGACCGGGCTGGCGCGCCAGGACGACGCCTTTTATGTGACGCTCTTCGGCGGCTGCCCGCATGTTGCCAATAGCGGCGAGCTGGTTGCCGTTGCTGATGACGGGCGGCAACGCGCCATCGTGGACGGCTTGAACATGCCGGTCGATGTGGCGCTCGACGCTGAGGGCGCGCTTTGGCTGCTGGAGTTTGCCGCGATCGCGCCGCGCGACAGCTGCTTTACCGGTCTCGATCAGCAGGAAGCCAGCGGACGGCTGAGCCGAATCAGCGCGCCGGGCGGCTTGGAAACGGTCGCCGAGAACCTGCACTTTCCCACGGCGGTCATGCCTATGGCCGATGGGGGGCTCTATGTCACCGAAGCCTATTCAGGCCGGCTGCTGCGTTTCGACTTTGGCGCTGAGCCCGATCCGCCGCGGCGCTATCCGCCTGCAAACAAAGCGCAGCGCAGCGAGGTCGAACTGCGGGACCTGGACCGAGCCTTGCGCGCCGTCATCGCCGAGTATGATTTGTCACCTTATCCCGGGCAGGATATCAAGGAAGCGGAGAGCGAATTGACGCGCCTGGGGCGTGATCTCTTCTTCGACCCCATCTTGTCGGGCGACCAAAATATCTCCTGCGGCACCTGCCACCATCCCGAATTCGCCATGACCGACGGGCGCGTCTTGCCGATCGGCGCCGGCGGGCAGGGCCTGGGTGAAAGCCGCGCCTTCCGCAAGTTGATCAACCTGCCGGAAGACTCCCGCGTTGGAGAGGGCATGACGGTTGTCAATCCCTTTGTCGATACCTTCATTCCGCGCAACAGCCCCACAGTGATCAACAGCGCCTTGCTGCGCGGCCAGTTTTGGGATGGACGGGTGGAGCTGGCGACGAGCGACGCGGTGGTCAATACGCTGGAAGACGCCATCAACGATTTGGATTTGACCGACCCGCTGACGGCGCAGGCGCTTTTCCCCATTACCTCCCAGCACGAGATGGCCGGCGTGACCCTGGGCGAGTTTTCGCCGATGGTCATCCGCCTGATTCTGCTGGAGCGTCTGCGCGCGAATCCAGCCTACGCGGAACGATTTGCCGCGGCATTTGACAGTCCGACCATTACGCTGCGGCGTTTGGCGGAAGCGGTGGCGGCTTTTGAGCGGCAGCTGATCTTCACCGAGTCGCCCTGGGACGACTATGTGGCCGGCGAAGCCGACACCCTTAGCGAGCAGCAGAAACGCGGCGCGCTGCTGTTTTTCGGCGCGCTGAATCGCGGGGTGAATTGCGCGTCTTGCCATAGCGGCGATCTCTTCACCGATCAGGAATTCCATAATCTGCTCGTGCCGCAGTTGGGCCCCGGCAAGGACAACGGCATCGACGGCAGCGATGACTTTGGCCGCGCCAATGTCAGCTTCGACTATCGCGATCAGTACCGCTTCCGTACGCCCAGCCTGCGCAATGTCGAGTTGACGCCGCCCTACTTCCACAGCGGCGCTTACAGCACGCTGGAAGATGTCATCTGGCATCATGCTGACCCCTGGCGGGCCAATATCCTCTATAAGCCGAGCGAGCATTTGCCGCGCGCATTCCAGGATCAAGTCCTGGCCTACGATTTTGAGCGGAAGGCGCATACCGCCAGCGGACTAATCGGCGCCGGCCTGCCCATCAACGCGGCGGAAGCGGCGGAGCTGGTCGCCTTCTTGCGCTCGCTGACCGACCCGGCGGCGCGCGATCTGGCGCATATCACGCCGGCGGAAGTACCCAGCGGCTTGCCGCTAGATCCGCTGCCTCGCTAGCTGTCGCCCGTAGCGGTTAATCGCGTGCATATCTGCTACACTTTGGCAAATCCATTCGAATTATGAGGTGTGGAAATGCCCGCTTCCGCTTATGGTAAATTGCCCGTCCCGCATTTGACGCCGGCGCTGCTTAGCTTGGTGAAAACAGGCGCGGTCTATAGTTTGGGCGTCGATTTCCAGGAAGGCATGTTGACGCCGGGCGCGGCGATGAAGTCGTATTCGATCGTGCCGCACCTGCGCCATAGCGACCCGGCTGCCATTGATCCCGGCACAGCCGCCGCCGAGGTCATCCGCATGTCGATCCACGTGGGCACGCATATCGACGCGCTCTGCCACATCTCGGAAAAGCAGAACGCCGCTGGCCAGCCTGATTCGGACGGCGAGCCTCGTCTGTATGCCGGCGAGGGCCAGACGGTGGCTGCGAGCGAGTGCGTCGATTCCTCGGGCCAGAAGCACCTCAGCGCCGAGCAGATGCCGCCGATTGTCACGCGCGGCGTCATGCTGGATGTGGCGGCTTACAAAGGCGTCGACACGCTGCCGCCGGCTTATGGCATCGGCGCGGACGATTTACGCGGTACGCTGGAGCGGCAGGGCAGCGTCATCGGCGCGGATACGGCTGTGCTGTTGCGCACCGGTTCATATCATCTGCTGCGCGCTGGCGATCCGGTGTATCGCGATGCGCAGACCGGCTTGAATCTGGAAGGGGCGCAGCTGCTGGTGGAGCAGGGCATGACCCTGGTCGGCGCGGACAATATGGCGGTGGAGGTTATGCCGCCCATGGATCATTCTGTGCATCGTTTCCTGCTGGTCAACAGCGGCATCACGCACGTGGAAAACCTGAACCTGGATGAGCTGGCGGCGGCGGGCTGCTATGAATTCCTGCTGATTATCGCGCCGCTGAAGCTGACGGGCGCGACCGGGTCCTGGGTCAATCCGCTGGCGATTGCTTGAGCGGCGCCCGCTCAAGTCGCGGAGCGTATGCTGAGTACATGACCCTGCCGGCTCATTTACAGCAGGAACTTTGCCAAAGGCCGTCAGCGGGTCTAGAATGCGCATACTGCCCTCTGCGCGCGTAAGGAGTCTGCTTTGTTGACCTTCCTGCATATCAGCGACACGCATATCAGCGCCGACCTCGAGTATCGTCCGCATTGGCTGGACAAGCCGATAGCGCATCCCAATCGCGGCGTCGAGTCGCTGTTGGGGGCGATCGACGGGCTGTCGTTTCCGGTTGATTTCATCTTGCATACCGGCGATATCTGCGCCGAGCCGGAGGAGGAAAATTACCATCTGGCGCGCGAATTGCTCGACCGGCTGGAGCAGCCCATGTACTTGCTGCCGGGCAATCACGATTCGCCCCAAATGGCGCGCGATATTCTGTCCGATGGCGAACGCCGGCAAGTGCTGGATGACGACCACTTTATTATTAACGGGTATCACTTGATCTCGATTGAAGGCGGCGGCATGGGCGATCCCGTATTTCCAACAGTGCCGGAAGAGCAGATTGACAATTTTGCCGCGCTGCTCAGCCGGGCGCAAGGCGGGCCGATTCTGGCAGCGGCGCATTTTCCCTTTGTGCGAACGGGCGTGCCCTGGATTGATGACTGCGCGCGCATCCAAAACGGCGAGCGACTGCATGAACTGCTGGCGGCGCGGCGCGAGCAAGTGGTCGGCGTTTTCTTCGGGCATATCCATCAGGTGGTGAACAGTTTCTGCGATGGGATTTCCTACAACTGCTGCCCATCGACCTGGTTCAACTTCACCGGCTACCCGGGCATGGAAGCGGCGGACGCGGATCT
>LXNI01001964.1_pt1 | contig 15695 bp, 10 predicted proteins | sample 809091 | NCBI WGS metagenome assembly LXNI01 (sample SAMN04870527, study PRJNA318959) | sponge metagenome | biome: 01000161; feature: marine sponge reef; material: water | host: Sarcotragus foetidus | place: Greece: Milos, Mediterranean Sea | collected 2013-05-29 | depth 5-7 m | reverse complement strand
TCATGACCACCGCGCTCCCGGCCCGCTGCCCCGCTCCGGTCGCTCCGCTCCCTCCGCGGAGCAGCGCTCGGACCCTGACATCTTCAATGCCCAATACCCTGACATTTTCAATGCCCATTGACATGAAGGCTTCGGTCCCCCGCTTCCCGCGCACGAGCATCGGTCGCGTGGCGGTGACGGCTGTGGACAGGCAATGGATGCGGGCGGAGGCGCGGGTGGAGCGGGGTCCGCAACACGCCGGGAATCCACTGCGCCCCAGAGGGCACCCGGACAACTGCGACCTGCGAGCAGGCCAACCGGGCGGCCCAATGCGATTCCGCCCGTCATCGGTGGTATATTCGACACTTCGGCCACTCGCAACGCGACAGCACGCCGAGGAGCTATCCGGGCGCACTTCGTTACGGGCGGCCACGGAGCCGCAACGATCGGGCCGCCACGGCGCGGGCATCCGGGGGAGGAAGGGCTTGAGCGACATCGACGAGCCGGGACAGGAAACCGCGAGGCTACGGGAGCGCATGGCCCGGCTGAGTTCGGCGAGCCTGCGCATCAGCGAGAGTCTGGACCTGGAATCGGTCCTGCGCGAGGTGGTCGACAGCGCCCGCGCGCTGACCGGCGCCGCGAACGCGGCCATCACGACCGTGGACCGGGTCGAGAGAGTCCGGGACTTCATCTCGTCCGGCCTGACACCTGAGGAGCGGCGGCGACTCCGGGACCTGCCCCAGGGCGAGCGCCTCTGGGGGTATCTACTCCAGAGTGAGCGGCCGCTGCGGGTCGACGACCTGGCGTCCCACCTCGACGCGCTCGGCATCGCCACGGCGCCGATTCTTCGCCGGAGCTTCCTGGGGGCGCCCATTCGTCACCGGGGCGTGAACGTCGGCCACTTCTATCTGACCAACAAGGAGGACAGCCAGGGATTCACCGACGAGGACGAAGAGACCCTCGTGCTGTTCGCATCGCAGGCGGCAACGGCCATCGCCAACGCCAAGGCCTATCGCGACGAACAGCGGGCCCGTGCCGATCTGGAGGCCCTGGTCGACACCTCGCCCGTCGGTGTCGCGGTATTCGAGGCGAGGACCGGCGAGCTTCTACGGTTCAATCGCGAGGGCCGGCGGATCATCGCGGGCCTGGACCCGTCGGGCCGCCCGCCCCAGGAGTTGCTGGACGTCATCACGGTGCGGCGAGGCGACGGCGAAGAGGTCTCGTTCGCGGAGCTTCCGCTCACGCGCGCGCTCGTAGACGCGGAACCCGTGCGCGCCGAGGAGTTGGTGCTCTCGCTGCCCGATGGCCGGAGCGTGAAGACCCTGATCAACGCCACGCCGATCCGCGGTGAGGACGGCGAGGTCGTTTCCCTGGTGGTCACGATGCAGGACCTGGAACCGCTGGAGGAGCTGGAGCGGCAGCGAACAGAGTTTCTGAGCATGGTGAGCCACGAGCTGCGGGCCCCGCTGACCTCGATCAAGGGCTCGACGGCGACCCTGCTTTCGCCGGCGCGGGAGCTGGATCCCGCCGAGGAGCGCGAGTTCCACCGCATCATCGACGAGCAGGCCGAACACATGCAGAGCCTCATCAGCGACCTGCTCGATGCGGGGCGCATCGACTCGGGCACGCTGTCGGTCACGCCCCGGCCCTCCGAGGTGGCCGACCTGGTGGACCGGGCAAGAAACACCTTCCTCAGCGGCGGCAGCCGGCACACCATCACCATCGATCTGCCGGGGGACCTGCCCATGGTGATGGCGGACCAAAGACGCATCGTGCAGGTCCTGAACAACCTGTTCGCCAACGCCGCCCGGCATGCGCCGGCTTCGTCCCCCATCCTGGTCGAGGCGGTTCGCGACGGCGTCCACGTCGCGCTCTCGGTCGCCGATGAGGGCCGCGGCATACCGCCCGAGCGGCTGCCGCACCTGTTCCGCAAGCACGCCGGGGGCGACCAGGCGGCTGGAGCGGTGCGCTTCGGGCTGGGCCTCGCCATCTGCAAGGGACTGGTGGAGGCCCACGGCGGGCGCATCCAGGCCGAAAGCGGCGGGCCGGGTCAGGGCACGCGCATCACGTTCACCATGCCCGTTGCCCGTGGGGCCGCGGCGGCCTCCGCAGCCAGCCCGCCATCGCCCGGCGCGGACGACCGGGATCTACCGCGCATCCTCGTGGTCGACGACGACCCGAACACGCTCCGGTTCGTGCGCGATGCCCTGCAGGCAGCGGACTACGCTCCAATCGTTACCGGCGATCCGGGGGAACTGGCGCCTCTGATCCGGAACGAGAAGCCCGCCCTCGTGCTGCTCGACCTGATGCTCCCCGGCAGCGACGGGATCGAACTGATGGAGCAGGTCCCCGAACTGGCGGATCTGCCGGTCATCTTCATTTCCGCCTACCGCCGGGACGAGACGATCGCCAGGGCGCTCGAACTCGGCGCCGCCGACTACATCGTCAAACCGTTCTCGCCGACGGAACTCGTGGCCAGGGTCCGGGCGGAGCTGAGCCGGCGCGCCGGGAGCGAGCCCTTCGCGACAGGCGAACTCCGCATCCACTACGACCGGCGCGAGGTGACCGTGGCCGGACGCCCGGTGACGCTGACCGCCACCGAGTACGAACTCCTGCGCGTGCTGTCGCTCTACGCCGGACGGGTCGTCGAGCAAGACGTCCTGCTGCGCCGGATCTGGGGCCTGCGCACCGGTCAAAAGTCGGAGGCAGCGCGCACCTGCGTGAAGAAGCTGCGCCAGAAACTCGGCGAAGATGGGGCCAATCCCACCTACATCTTCAACCAGCGCGGAGTGGGCTACCGCATGGCCGGACCCGAGGCCAGATGAACGAAATCCACACGGTGCGGCTGGTAATGAAATTCTTCACCCACCAGGACCACGCAGAGTCCTTCCTGGATGGACAGATGCTCTTCCGGCGGCTCCACGCTCTCCGTGCGCTGGAAGACGGCGTCAGACGTGATCCTGACGAAGGGCAGCTCGTAACCAAGGTGCCGAAAGAAAATAGGGCCGTGTGGATGGGGACGACGCAGGTCGACGGGATCTTCCTCGTGGACGATGACATAGAGCTGGAGGTTGGCACGCGGCTGCCGAAGAACATGCAGCGGCTTCGAGGTGCAATCGTTTGGAGTGCACGCGCCATCGACCAATGCAGCGTGCTGTGTCTGTCCCAGCCGTCCAGAGCCGAACTGCGTGCATTCGTCGACAGCAACTGCATGGGTGATCACGCTGTGGCGATTCATAAGCCTCGGGAGTTCGTGCCGCGGGTCAGACGTGTAGCAGCCACCTGCCGATACGAGGTGTGGGACGGGCCTGTGACGTATTACGACGAGAAGCCAGACTCGGGCGAGGGGAATGGCATCAAGATCGACGTAGCCTTCCAGAAACTCCGGAAGCACGAGCGCGAGCAGGAGTACAGAATCGTCATCAATACGAACACCGAAGGTGACGAATGTCTCCGCCTGGATGTCGGAAGCATCCGCGACATCGCGCGGTATATGACGCCGCAAGACCTTGCCGACCTGCAACCGAGTGCGGCCCCATGATTCAGCCCAGTCACCATCCCGCTCGTGCTACGGCTTGAGTTGCCAGCTGTAGGTGCCTTCGCTCTGCCTTGGTGAGTGCGGGCGATGCCGCGCACGGCTGTCCGCAACCGCACTGTTCTCCACATGAAGCGATTCCGGCAGTTTCGGAAGGATCCCACGACGAAGCGGGCTCGCGGCGGCCGCTCGTCGAAGGCGTTGAGATGGAGCGAGTGGATGCCGGTACGGACGCGTGGTGCGCCAAGAGAAGTCGCACGCCTGTGCAGCGTGCGGTCATGCGGGCGGCCTGAAGGGAATAGGCGTGACCGCGCGGCGGCTTGCTCGGAGAGGTCTCCGGCGTGTACGCCCCACGCGAAGTCGCCCAGCGCTGGCTCGACGACCGCGGCCGATCCCACGTACCTCTTCAACGTGCCCGGCGTCGGCTACCGGTTCGCGAGGCCGAACTCCGTGTAAGGAGCCGTTTCCGGCCCACGTTCGGCGACGCAACAACCGGATCGCCGCAGCGGTGAGGCGCGTTACCCCCGGTTCACCAGGCTGCGGAGGTGTCGCGAGGGTTTGAAGACCGGCACGGCGCGAGCCGGAACCTCGACCGGTTCTCCGGTCCGGGGGTTGCGCGCCCTGCGGGCCTTGCTGTGTCGCACCTTGAAGCTGCCGAATCCCCGAAGCTCGATCCCGTTGCCGTGCGCAAGCGCTTCCTTCACGGCGGCGAGAAAGGCGTCGACCATCAGCCCGCAGTCCTTCTTGCTGACCCGCGGTCCGATCGCATCGGCGACCTGCTCAACGAGGTCGGCCTTGGTCATGCTCTTCTCCTCGCCCGAATGGCTGTTGACTGGTGAGTCTGCTACTCCGCAGCGAAAATTGCGCCGTAGCGATACCCTTGCGTCAAGTCTGCGGGCGGCGGTCCGCGCATCACGTGCAGAGGGCAGGGCGAGAGCACGGCCCGGCACTTGGCGGGCTCAGCTCCCATCAGGTGACGCTTCGGCGACTAACCAGTTCTCGCCCCATTGGCCAGGTACTCGCTCCACCGCTCCATCACCTCCCGGCGGCTCTCCAGCAGATCCGAGCGTGCATACGCGGCCTCGACCTTGTTCTTCACGACATGGGCCAGAGCCGCCTCCGCGGCTTCCCGGCGAACACCCGTCTCCGAGCACCAATCGCGGAACGACGACCGCATCCCGTGCGGAACGCACCGGATGCCCTTGCGCCGGAGCAGGAGCGAGAGGGTCGCGTCCCCCAGCGGCCGAGCTCGCCGACCGGGGAAGACCAAGCCTTCGCCGTCCCCAAGAGCTTGCGCTTGGTCCAGCACCTTGAGGGCTCCCGAGGACAGCGGCACCCGATGCACGCGCCCCGACTTGGTCCGGTCCTCCGGAATCGTCCAGATCGCCTTCTCCCGGTCGAACTCCGGCCACCTCGCCATACGCACCTCGCCGCTCCGACACGCCGTCAGGACCAGCAGCTCCAGCGCGAGTTTCGTGCTCGGGAGCGCATCGGTCGCGCGAACCCGGTCCAGCGCCGCCGCCACGTCGCCGTGAGGCAACGCCCGCTGGTGCCGGACGCGAACACCGTTCTTCGGCAACGCCGCACTGATGGCGTCGCCAGCCGGGTTGTCCTGGCGGTATCCCTGCGCGACGGCCCACTTCATCACGGCTCCGATGCGCTGCCGCACCACCCGCGCCGTCACGCGCTTCCGGTTCCAGAAGTCGTCGGCGAGCAGCGCGCCCATCACGTCGGCGGTCGTGATCTCGTTGACCCGCTTGTCTCCAAAGCGGGGCACGGCGTACCTCCGTAGCGTGCCTCGCCATTGGGTTTCGTACCTGCTCCCCGACCGCCACGAGGGGCGGTGAATCGCGATCACCGTCTCCACGGCCTCGGCGAACGTCGGGATGCCGCCCGAGCGGGGATCACGCCCCCGAGCAACCGTCCGGCGGTTCTTCAAGGCCTTCTCCCGGGCCTCCGCCAGCGTCACGACCGGATAGGCCCCGAGCCCGATGTTGACAGGGTGGCCGTGGATCCGCAGCCTTTGGCTCCACGTCTTCGACAGCCGTCCGTTGGTGGTCGGCTTCACAAGCAGCGACAGCCCGAAGCCGCCCCGGCCATCGCCGTACCGGCCGGGGCGCTTCACTGTCTTCACGAACGCGGCGCTGAGCTTCTTCGGACGATTCATTCATTACCCTTCTGGTTATCACAAAATGATCGATACTAAACGATACGAAAGGCGGTCCAGCGGGACAAGGGGTCGGCGCGAGGTGTCCTCACTGAGGCCCGGTGTGATTCCGGTAAGATACATTATAACAATATCTTATCTGTATCACATGAAACCACGTTGGACCCCTTTGGGCCTCGTGGCCTAGGATGGGTCGATAGCGATGTACACCACATGCATGTTCTGCCGCAAGCCTCTGGGAGCCAACGAGGTCGTCGAGTCCTTCCCCGTCGGGCGCCGGCTTGCCTTCGACTCCGCGCGCGGGCGCCTGTGGGTCGTCTGCACCAAGTGCGAGCGCTGGAACCTGACGCCGCTCGAGGAACGGTGGGAGGCGGTCGAGGACTGCGAGCGCATCTTTGGCGACACGCGCATCCGGGTATCCACCGACAACATCGGCCTCGCACGGCACCCCGAAGGGCTGACGCTGGTGCGGATCGGCGAGCCCATGCGGCCCGAGTTTGCGGCGTGGCGTTACGGGGACCAATTCGGGCGGCGACGGCGACGACAGATCCTGTATGGCGCCGGCGCTGCGGTGGTGGTCGGGGGACTTGTGGTCGGGGGACTTGCCACCGGCGTACTGAGCAGCGCTGTGCTCAGCCAGAGCGGGAACATTGTGAATCTGTGGACGCATCAGCGCACCCTGGTCAAACTGCATCCCGAGAACGGCAAGGTGATCAAGCTCAAGCGCAACGACCTGCTGGGAACCAGGTTGCGACCCTCCGACGACGAGCACGGCTTCAGGATCCAGATCCGCAAGGGCAAGAAGAAGACCTGGTACGACGGCCTCGAGGCGCGCCGCTTCGCCGGCTCCATCCTGCCCAGGGTCAACGCCTCGGGCGGCAAGAAGGACACCGTGCAGCGGGCGGTCCAGAAGATCGAGTCGATCGGGCATCCTGAAAGCTTCCTGGCCGACGTGGCGCTGCGCGACAGCTATCAGGACAAGAAGGGCGTGCCAGGCTACATCAACAAGATGCCCACGACCACCAAGCTCGCCCTCGAGATGGCGCTCCACGAGGAGCAGGAGCGGCGCGCCCTGGAGGGTGAGCTGTGGCTGCTGGAGCGCGCGTGGGAAGAGGCGGAGGAGATCGCCGAGATTTCGGACAACCTCCTGCTGCCGGAGAGTACGGACGAGTTCCTGCGCAGGCACAGGGAGGAACAGTCCGCACCGGCCAACGCCGATTCTGGCCGCGGCGGCTGACGCCCGGGCCAACTCCCCGGCTGACGCGCGCCGTCGACTCCATGGCATACCCCCCGGGGGGGTAGTCACTTCTGTCCCCTACCAGCGATACCCCGCCTTCACATAGTAGAAGCCGCCGCTGGCGCCGAAGGGGCTCGCCGTGCTGTAGAGGTTCCCGGCCACTGCCGCCGCGTTCGGATTCTCCTCCGGATACTGATTCAGGGCGTTCTGGCCTCCGATGGTGAGCGTCGTCGACTCGTTCACCGCGTACTTCACCTCCAGATCGACCAGATACTCGCCCGGATAGGCGCGATCGTCGCGTGAATCGAACCAGCCGGCGTAGTAGCCGAGCCGGCCGAGCAGCGAAAGTGCGTCCCAGCTTCGACGCCCCGACGCCGTCCAGCGGGACCCCGGCAGGGCGTCCTCCAGTTGCCGGATGCGAACCTCGCTGAGAACCTCGGGGTCGTGGCGGGTCACCTTTGTGCTCGTGTGGTTGAAGGCCAGGCTGAAGTCGGTGCCGCTCATGCCCGCCGGCGCGAATGACGCCACCACGTCGACGCCCTGGGTGCGCGTGTCGAAGTTGTTGGTGAAGAAGCGGAAGTTGGCCAGGTTCTTCGCGCTGGTGATACCTTCCGCGATCAGCCGCTCGGCCTCTGCCGGTTCGAGCGCGAACACCTTGCTGAGCGCCAGCCGGTCCGAGAGCGCGATCCGGAAATAGTCCGCCGACGCCGTGAACACCCCCGCGTCGAGCACGAAGCCGACGCTGGTATTGACCGATTTCTCGGCGTCCAGCGGTTTGCCGCCCTTGATGGCGGCGACCTCGGAGGTGGAGGGAATCGTGCCATTGTTCACCAGTTCGCGCAGGGTGCGGTTGAACTGGGTGGAAACGTTGAAGGCGTTCTGCTGACCGGGCGTGGGGGCGCGGAATCCCGTGCTCGCGCTGCCGCGGACGGCGAAGGCTTCGCTGAGGCCGTATCTGGCGGCCACCTTCCAGTTGGCCGTGGTGCCGAAGTCCTCGAAACGCTCGGCTCGCAGCGCCGTGCCCAGTGTCCAGCGATCGTCCCTGGCCCTGACTTCCATGTCGCCGTAGGCGGCGAAGTTGGTCCGGTGCCAGTCTCCCGCCGCGATGTCGCTGAAGCCCGGAAAGCCGTTCGAGCCGGCGCTGAAGCCCTGCGCCGCGAACGGACCGATATTCCAGGAGGTGGTCTCCCCGATCCCGATCTCGAAGTGCTCGTCGCGGAACTCGGCGCCGCCGGCAACGTTCACCATGTCGCTGACGGTGTAGTTCACGTCGACGTTCAGGTTCAACTCGGACTGCTGGTAGATGCCGGGGTCGAAGGAGGACGGCGATTCGGGCCCCAGCGACGCGTTCACCGTGTTGTCGATGAAGAAATCGATTGCGCTGCGGCCGAAGCTGGCGCTGACGTCCCAGAGCAGGCCGCCGTGGGTGTGCCCCCGAAACCCCGCCACGACCGAAGCGTCCAGCACATCCCCCCCAAATTGGGGGGTAAACCCTCCAGGGAAGGGCTCCTGGTAGGTGAAGCAGTTGGGGTCTTCGCGCACCCGCGCGAGCGCCACCGGATCGGGCACCCAGTTGGTGATCGTCACCACCGGGCAGCCCGCCGAGCCGTCGAGCACCCCGTCCTGCGCGTCGAGAACGTCGCCCACGAGCAAGGTCTTGCCGCCGTCCAGGCTGAACACGCCCGCCCGCGTGTTGGGGTTGCGGAAGAAGAAGCCTCCCGTGACGGTTTCGCTCGCGTAGTTGGCGTGCCCGTAGAGCTGCAGGCCGTCCCCGAGGAAGCGCCCGAAGTTGCCCCACAGCTTGAGGTCGTTGTCGACCGTGGGCGCGCCGTGGATCTGGGCGGGGTTCTTCACATGGGTGTTCCCCGCCGCGATGAGCGCGGCCGCGTCGTCCCTCTGTACGCTTCGGCTGGTCGGATTCGAAGCCCCGAACTCTGTGCTCAGGTTGGCAAATCCGCCCTCGCCGAGCGGCAGGCCGATGTTGCCCGCCACGGTGTATGACTCGCCGTCACCCTCCCAGAAGGTGCCCGTGCGCATTTCCAGGCTGCCGCCGGACGAGGCGTCCTTGAGGGTGAAGTTCATGACCCCGGCGATGGCGTCCGAGCCGTACTGCGCCGACGCGCCGTCGCGAAGTACCTCGGCCTGGCGCACGGCAATTGCGGGGATCGACGAGATGTCGGGCCCCTGGGCGCCGTCGGCAAAACCGCCACCGATCCAGGTGATCACCGCCGCGCGGTGTCGCCGCTTTCCGTTGACGAGCACGAGCGTGTGGTCGGGGGCCAGTCCGCGCAGACTGGCGGGCCGTATGATCTTGGCCGCGTCTCCCGTGGCCTGCGGGTTGACGTTGTACGATGGAATGACCGTGCGGAGCAGGTCGTTCAGGTCCGTGTCGCCCTGTTCGATGAAGTCCTGCGAAGTGATCGCGTCGATCGGCACCGCCGATTGCGTCACCGTGCGGGGCCGGGCGCGGCTGCCCACCGCAACCAGTCCTTCCAGGGCGAGGGCGGTCTCGCGCAGCTCCAGGTCGAGGTGCATGTCCTGACCGTCGGCGAGGGTGACTTCCCGCGTCTCCATCGCAAAGCCGATCCGCGTGATTTCCACCGTGTGCGTGCCGGGCGGAATGTCGCCGACCTCGTAGTGCCCGCCGGGATCTGTGATCCCACCCAGGCCGAGCGCCGGCAGACTGATCTGCGCCCCGGCGAGCGGTGCGCCCGTGCCGGCGTGCCTTACGGTGCCTTCGAGACTTGCCTGTCCCGATGCCGACGGCGGGTTCCATAAGAGGAACACAAGAACTGCAAAGGTGTAGCCGGTACTACGGGGATTCAGTGTTTTGGCGAGCATTCTCCAAATCATTTGTGTTTTCAATGGTTGCGCTTTCAATGCCATTCGGCCGGCAAACGTGCCAGTCCAAATGAGTGACAACAAATCTCCTGATACTGTCTGATCAACATATCATCACCGCTGTCCGTTAGTGTTGCAATGAGGAAGAGGTGTCGCACCAGATGACCGGGACCGCGCTCGAGCAAACTTCGTCCTCGCTGCCTCTGCTCGCGTCACGGGACTCTGCGTCCGCTTGCTCGGTCTACCTCCCTCACACGATTGTCCATGCACTCTTCGTGGTGTCCTTGGCCGTCACTGGCTGCCAAAGTGAAGCGGGCTCCTCGCCCGATCTCTTCGACGGCGAGCCGTGGACGCTGTCGGGCCCGGAGTTGAAGATCGGCTCGCTGGACGACCCCGATTTCGTCTTCGGCACCGTCGGCATGGCCGGGCCGGGCCCCGATGGCTCTGTCTATTCCCTCCACCCACGGGAGGCCACGATCCGGCGGTGGACCGCTGATGGAGTTCCCGCCGGCACGGTAGGGCGCCAAGGTGAGGGTCCGGGCGAGTTCACTCAGCCCGGTCGCATGGGCTTCTTCGGCGATTCGCTCTGGGTGATGGACTACGGGTTGCGCCGGATCACCTATTTCGATTTGGAGGGCGCGCTGCTGGGATCCTTGTCGCCGCCGATGAATCACGAGGGGCCTGGTGGCGTTACTCTGCGCCCGTCGGTTCCCCTGAGGGATGGGACCCTCATAGCCCGTGCCGGGGCACCCGCACACCTGATCGCGACGGGTGAGCTTTCCCGGAATCCGGTCACCCGGATCGACGCCCAGGGCAATGTGCTCGGTACAATATGGTTTCAGCCATTTCGGCCGATGGATATCCTGGCGATTCTCCGCCAGGACGGCTTCGGCGGGTTCTTTTCCATCCAGCCGTTTCAAGACGCACCTCTTTCTGCCAACATGGAGGACGGGCTGCTGGTGGTCGACCGGCGCTCCTGGACCGGCGATGGTCCAGCCACGATCACGGTCACACGGCTCGGTCTTGCGGGCGACACCCTCTTTGCCAGCGATCTTCCCTACACTCCGGTACCGCTGACCTCCGAGCGCGTGGACTCAGTAGTTCGCGCATCGACCGAACGCTTCGGGCGCTTTCCCGAAGGCGACATCCGCGATGCTACGTACAGGCCGTCATATCTGCCCCCAGTTAGCGGCGTCGTCGTGGGCAGAGACGGAACGCTTTGGTTGCGACACTTCGATCCGTTCGAGTCGACCAACGGTGAGCGGCTGTATGAGTGGTGGGTGCTCGACGTCAGTGGAGCCCCTCTCGTACGGGCACTGATCCCCGCGCGGATGCGTATACTTACGGTCACCTCCGAAATGGTCTGGGGAGTCGAGCGCGACGAACTGGACGTCGAGTACATCGTCGCCTACAGACTCGTGAAGGGCCGGTAGCCCGGGGTCAGACCGCGCGGCGCCGGACTTCGCCTCGCAGCTTTCCCTCCGCCCGGCGGCGTGGACCGGCCGACGGCGACGCGCGGCTATTGCAATCGGCGCGGCCTCGCGCCACCGTGGCAGCAAGTCGCACGATCCCTCTCCGCCAGGAACCGACTCATGAACCGCGCTCCCCTCATGGCAGCGGCCGCCCTGGCCGCGCTCTCCATCAGCCTCACCACCGCCTGCGCGCCGACGGCGGATTCTTCCGGTGGCCCCACCGACCCCGAAGTCGACGCCATCTTCGCCGACCTGGAGGGCGACCGCCCCGGCGCGGCCGTGGCCGTCACGCTGGGCGGAGAGGTCGTCCACCGGGCCGGATACGGCACCGCGCACCTCGACCACGACATCCCGATCACCCCGGAGACGGTCTTCGACATCGCGTCGATCTCCAAGCAGTTCGGCGCCATGGCCGCCCTCCTTCTCGAAGCCGAAGGCAGACTCGATCTCGACGCGGACGTTCGCACATACGTGCCCGAGGCGCCGGATTTCGGCGAAGTCATCACCGCCCGCCACCTCGTCCACCACACCAGCGGCATCCGCGACTGGCCCCACGCGATGATGCTGGCGGGCATCACCTACACCGACGTCATCTCCTTCGAGAAGATCCTGCGCATGCTCTACCGGCAGCAGGCGATCAACTTCACGCCCGGCTCCGAATACGCCTACTCCAATACCGGCTACAACCTGCTCGCGCGCGTCATCGAGGTGCAGTCCGGCATGAGCTTCCGCGAGTACACCCAGTCCCGGATCTTCGAGCCACTGGGGATGACCCGGACGCACTTCTCGGACGACTACCTCGAGGTGGTTCCGGGCCGGGCCGAGTCGTACAGTCCGGCCGACGGCGGCGGCTTCCAGCGCCAGCCCAACCAGCTCACCGCGCTGGCCTCCTCCTCGCTGCATACCAACGTGGACGACTTCATCCGCTGGATGCGCAACTACGAGACGGCCCAGGTCGGCGGCGAAGACATGCTCGCGACGATGGTTCAGCCGGGCATCCTCAACGACGGCGAGGTCCAGGACTATGCCTACGGGCTGAGCGTAGCGGACTATCGCGGCCTGCCGACCTTCGGGCACGGCGGCTCGTGGGCCGGCTACCGCACCAACTTCGTGCGTTTCCCGGAGCAGGACTTGTCCATCGTGGTCTTCTGCAACGTGTCGGACTGCGACCCCGCGGGGAGGGCGCGCCGGGTGGCGGAGGTCTACATCGGCAACCAGATGGCGGAGGCGCCCGAGCCCCCGGCGCAGGAGGAAGAGCCCGAGGGCCCGACCCTGACAGAGTCGCAGCTCCGCGAATACACCGGCTCCTACCGCAGCCCGGAGCTGGATTCCACCTATGACATCGTGATCGATTCCGAGGGGCGCCTCGTCGCCGACCATTGGCGCAACGATCCGCAGATCCTCACTCCGACCGGCGAGGACACCTTTGTCGGCAACCCGCGGATCTTCCCCGAACTCCGGTTCGTGCGGGACGGATCGGACGCCATCACGGCGTTCACCATCACGGGCGTGCGCGTGCGCGACCTGATCTTCGAGCGGCAGCGTTGAGGTACGCGTGATCTTTCGCCGTTCGGAGGTATTGTTCGTCGTCCTCTTCTTCGTCGTCCTGATCGCGGGCGGCGCGGTCGGATACCGGTGGATCGAGGGATGGACCTGGGACGACGCCCTGTACATGACGGTGATCACCATTACCGCCGTCGGTTACCACGAGGTACACGCGCTGAGCAACACGGGGCGCTACTGGACGACCTTCATGCTCGCCGGCGGCATCACCGGGCTCGGAATGTGGTTCGCACTGGTGACCGCGTCCATCGTGCGGATGGACCTCGGCAACAACTATACGAGACGCAAGACCATGAAGAGGCTGAAGCGCATCAGGGATCACATCATCGTGTGCGGCGGTGGGAGGATGGGACTCCAGGTCGTGCACGAACTCGAAAATGCCGGGCAGGACTTCGTCGTGATCGACAGGGGCGAGGAGGCCGCCGAGGCTCTGCGCCGGATATCGCCGGATGTCCTCATCGTCCCGGACGACGCGACCCGGGACCGGGTGCTCCGGACGGCCGGGGTAGAGCGGGCGAAAGGACTGGTGACCTGCCTCTCGGCGGACACCGACAACCTCTACGTATGCCTCTCGGCACATCATCTGAATCCCGAGCTCGTGATCGTGGCGCGGGCGGAGGGCAAACCGGCGACCGCAAAGATGTATCGGGCCGGCGCCAACCACGTCGTCAGCCCCAACGTGACCGGCGCCGTGTGGGTCGCCTCGGTTCTGGTGCGCCCGTCGGTCGCGTCGATTCTCGACGTCACGGCTCCGGGCCGGCACCTCTCGCGCCGCGTGGACCACGCCACGATCGGACCGGACTCGGCGCTCATCGGCAAGTCCCTCGGCGAAGCGGGCATCCAGGACGAAACGGGGCTCCTTGTGATCGCCATTCGCAAGAAGGACAGCACCGCGGACGATGTCCGATTCAACCCCGACGCCGCGACCGAACTCGGCGCCGGCGACGACGTGATCGTTCTCGGCAACGACGAGCAGATCCGCCACCTTCGCAGCTTCGTCACCTGAGGCCACTACGATGAAACGACCCAACCCGACCCCATTCGCCTGCCTGGCCGCGTTCGCCTGCCCGCCGGCATTCGCCCGGGTGCCCGCGTTCGCCCCATTCACCTGCCTGGCCGCCATCCTCGCCCTGGCCGCGCAGTCCGGCCCCCTCCACGCCCAGCGGGACGGAATGAAGGACATGGCGACCTTCCCCCGCCCCATCGAGGCCGTCGACAACGTGTGGATCGAGGAGCTGACGATGCTCGAGGTGCGGGACCTGCTCGCATCCGGCACGAACACGGCCTTGATCCTCACGGGCGGAATCGAGGAGAACGGGCCCTACCTCACGACGGGGAAACACAACCACGTCCTCCGCGTCATGGGCGAGTCGATCGCGCGGCGTATCGGCAACACCCTCGTCGCGCCGATCGTCACCATCGAACCGGGCGATCCCGAGCGCGCCGCCACCCCGGGCGGCATCCGCCTCTCGCAGGGGACCTTCATGGCCGTGCTGCGCGACATGGCCACGAGCCTGAAGGCGCAGGGCTTCACCCGCATCTTCCTCATGGGCGACAGCGGCGGAAATCTGCGCGGCATGACGGCGGTCGCGGACGAACTCGCGGCGGCCTGGCAGGGACAGGACGTCGTGATCGCGCACATCCCCGAGTACTACAACTACGGCGACGTGCTCGTCCATCAGCGCGACGTGCTCGGGATCGACGAGGATCCCCGCCTCGAAGGGCTTCACGACGACTACTACATCACGTCGATCATCATGAACGACAACCCCGAATTCGTCCGCCTCCAGCAGCGGATCGATGCGGGGAAGGCGTCGATCAACGGCATCAGCATTCTGCCCGTCGCGCAGACGCTGGAGCACGGCCGGAAGCTGATCGAGTTCCGCACCGAGGCGACGGTGGAGGCGATTCGGAGGGTGCTGGAGGCGGCTGGACGCTAGATCTTGACATCGAAAGTAAAGACAACATTACATTATGTCATGTCGTCTTTACAATACCTGTGCGCTGCTAGTGGAAGTTCCCGAAGTCCACCCTCGTCGTGGTCCCTTCACTCCAGTCGACTTCGTACGACAGTGAGTCCTCGATCCGGGCGACGGCGACGATGTAGTCGTAGAGCGCGGTCACACGGGCAAACGCGGCAGGGATGTTGCCGCATTGATCCCGGTTGACCAGAAAGCTGGAGATCCCCACTTCCATCCATGAATCCTCGTAGGGCACCAACAGCGGGCCGCCGCTGTCACCGAAGCACACACCGCGCCCCAGCCGCTCCGCGCCGGCGCAGATCACCCGTGGGGTGATGCCGCCGAAGGACGCGCCCGCAATCTTGTCGCACTCATCGTTGGTGATCATGGGCAGAGGCGTCCGCTGCAGGATGTCGGTATCCATGCCATCGGTGCCCTCGCCTATCTGCCCCCAGCCGATTGCGGTAGCCGTGTCTCCGGGAGTCGTATAGTCGGGCTGGTCGGGAGATTGCAGGTACACCCTGGGGTAGAGATGTGAGCCCTCGAGGCGCAGGAGGGCCACATCATAGTCGATGGTCTGGCCGAATTCGGGATGGGAACGCACGGCTTGAACCTTGATTTGCTCACCGCCCGTGTTGAGATCGGCGCTTCCGGCGTAGACCTCGATTGCGTCCGCGGGGGCACCGAACACGCAGTGTGCGGCGGTGAGAACGTAACGGCTGTTGATGAGCGTGCCCCCGCAGAACTGCAACTGGGAATCGCTCGTCCGCAGCGCCACCTGGAAGGGAAAGTCCTCGATGTCGGCGTCCTCCCCGTTGACGATCGCGGCCACGCCGGGGGGCAGGCTGCCGGATGCAGTCCCCGAGGGCCCCGCAAACGTACTGCTCCACCCGAACTTGAGGACCTGGGAGACCGAATAGCTGCGGCCGGCGTCGAGACC
>LXNI01001963.1_pt1 | contig 15709 bp, 13 predicted proteins | sample 809091 | NCBI WGS metagenome assembly LXNI01 (sample SAMN04870527, study PRJNA318959) | sponge metagenome | biome: 01000161; feature: marine sponge reef; material: water | host: Sarcotragus foetidus | place: Greece: Milos, Mediterranean Sea | collected 2013-05-29 | depth 5-7 m | reverse complement strand
GTCCACAGCGACAGCAGCAGGACCATGAGCAGGGCGGGTCCCAAGCCGGCCATGAACAACTCGCCGATGCTGAACGGCTCGCCCACGCCCATCTGCTGCGCGACGATCCCGTACAGGATCAACGGCACGGACGGCACGATGAGGAGCCCAAGGCTCCCCGAGGTGGTCACCAGGCCCAGGCTGTAGCGTTCCGTGTAGCCACTTGATTTCAGCATCGGCAGCAGCAGTGCGCCGAGGGCAACGATCGTGACGCCGGAGGCGCCGGTCAGAGCCGTGAACAGCGCGCAGGCCACGAACCCGACGATCGCGAGACCCGCCGGCATCCACCCGAACAGCGCCCGCGTCAGCGCCATCAGGCGCTCGGACGACTTCGCCGCCGCCATGAGGTAGCCGGCCAGGGTGAAGAACGGCAACGCCACCAGAAGCGGCTTGTCCGTCATGTCGTAGATGTTGATGGCGACGACGCTGAGGTCGACGCCGACGGCCAAGAAGCCAAGCATGGCCGCGCCGAGCACGACGGCGAACAACGGCGCCCCGAGTACGGCCATCAGGGCCACCAGGACGACGCCCGCCCAGATCATCGTGGCGTTGGTTCTTGCTTGCGAGGGGCAGGCCCCTCGCGCTCCCCCGCTGAGGGCTCCTGCTTGCGAGGGGCAGGCCCCCCGCGCTCCCCGGCGGCAGGCCATATGGTCCGCGCCAGGTAGCGCGCTGCCATGACGCCGGCGGCCAGCGGAATGATGCTTTCGCAAACCCACGCCGGGACGGCACCGAAGCCGGTCGTCCCGTCGATGAAATCCCAGCGAATGAACTCGATGGATGTCCACCCGAGGGCAGCGCACAGGACAGCCGTGCCCAACGCCGTGACGCGGGCGGCGAGAATGCGCATACGCGGACCGGCAAAACGCGGGACGATGTCGATCTTGATGTGCCGGTCCGCCCCCGAGGCCGCCGATGCACCGACCATCGTGACCCACAGCAGCGCGACCTGGACCAGGCCGTCGGCCCAACTCAAGCCGCCACCGAAGGCGTTCCGCGCGATGATCTGGAAGGCGGCGAAGCCGATCATCGCGCCGAGGAGCGCCACGAGGAACGCCGTCTCAGCGATCTGCAGCCACCGCTCGATGGCTCGGCCGATGTCGGCGAGGCCGTCAGATGTCAGCGCGAATCTCCGCGAGGCGCGCGACGATGGCGTCGTGAATGCCCTCGCTGATCACGCCCTTGTCGACCCAGTCCGCCCTCGCGACAGCGGCCTTGCTGCGCCAATCGGCCAGTTCCGTCGACGTCAGGTCGATGAACGCAAGTCCCTGGTCGGCCAGCACCTGCCGGGCCTGGTCGTGGTCGGCACGGTTCTGGCGGTCGGTCTCGGCCATCGCCGCCCCGACGATGCGCTCAAGCGCCGCCACGTCCTCGGACCTCACGCCGCGCAAGGCGCGTTCGGAAACCACCAGCGTGCCGTAGACGTACATCAGCGGCAGGTCGAGCACGAACTTCAGCCGGGTGTGCCACAACAGGGGCAAGGTGGCCACCGGCGGCGACGCCACCGTATCGATCAACCCGGTGCTCAAGCCGGTAAGCACCTCGCCAATGGGCATTTGAATGGGCGTGATGTTGAACGCCCGCAGCATGCGAACTGCGGCTGCATCGCCCTGCGGCGCCCAGACCCTGAGCTTGCGGGCGTCGGCCACCGACCGTGCCGGGCTTGTCCCCATCGGGTAGGCCATGCCGACCTCGGACAAGCCGAGCGCAAGGAACCCGTGGTCCCGGAACCCCGCCAACAGGACCGGGTCCATGGCCTGGCGCACCGCGTCCACCTCGTCGAGGTTTCGGAACACCATCGGCAGGTTGTAGACCTGGACATCCGGGTAGATGTTGGCGAATGTCGTGGTCAGCACCAGGCCGCCGTGCAGTTGGCCCACCCGCATCCGCTTGAGGACGCTGGCGTCGTCCCCCATCGTGCCCCCGGGATAGAACCTGAGGGTCAGCCGACCGTCCGTCGCCGCGTCGAGGTCGCCAGCCGCTCGCCGCAGGGTTTTCATCCACGACGATCCGTCGGGTGAAACGGTGGCGATCTTCAGCGTCTTGGCGGCGACCGGCGAGGTCAGTCCGCCGGCGCAAACGGCAGCAGCCAGAGCGAGCCAGCGAAGCCATTCCGGTCGGCGGATCACGTAGCCCTCCCGAAGCCGTCTAGAAGTAGTCATCGGCCGATGCCAACAGTTCGCGAGCGCGTTCCTGCGCGATCGCATTCATCAGGGTCAGACCGGGTGCGCGAATGTCGGTTCCAAGCACCTCGCGCAGCAGCCGGTCATGGAGTTCGCGGTCGAAAGCCAGGCGGGCATAGTTGTCCGCGTAGAACACCTTTGCGAGCAGGTGCTTGCCACCGGCGATCTCGATGGCCCGCTCGAAGTGGCCGCGCCCGACTTCCGGCCTGCCGCCCACCGACGGTGGCAGCACCGTCTCGAAAACACCCATGTACAGGTGAGGGCCACCGTTGTCGTAGGTCTCGTCGAGTTCCAGCACGCGCGCCATGATGGGCCGCACGCGGCCGAGGTCCGCCACTGCGGCGAAGTCGTCGGCCCGCGCCTCGATCCATCCCGCCCAGGCCGTCGCCAGCGAATACGCCGCGGGAACGTCACGCGCGCCCATGGCCGCCACCCGCCGCTCCAGGTCCTCGAAGCCAAGCGTCCGCACCTGGCACATCCAGGCGATGTCGACGCAAGCGGCGCGCAGGGCGAGGTCGAGGGCCTTGTCCGCGAACGCCTTGCGGCGCGTCTCGTCGGTCACGAACGCGGTGGAATACGCGCCGTTCAACGACGCTGCCGCCCGCAGCAGGTCCGCGTTGTCGGCACCGCGGCGCAGCAAGGCGTCGAGCATGATCAGGTAGGCGGGCGCGCCGTCTCGAACGACAGCAGGGTCGTTGCTGTCGAGGATCGCCTCCGTCAGATCGGTGGCCAAACCGCTGGTGGCCTGGCCGACGAGGTTGGCGCAACCCGACGCGGCCAGACAAACCAGCGCAACGGCGCCCCATCGCAGCGCACCGCTCTTGGTTCGTGGACCGCGGATCGAGTCCGAACGCGGACGTGAACGTCCGCACACCGCCGCGATGCGCTCATGCAGGCTGCCACTCATGGCGGGCGAGTATAGCCAACGGATGTTGGAGAATACCGACCCCACCCGCGCCAATGATGGAGGTTGTATTGACGGAATCTGAGGAAGCTTGCGGCCCTGCCGACGGTCAATCCGCCGCGGGCGTGTCCGCCGGCGCGAGCAAGGCCCGCACGGCGCGATGCAACTCATCGAGGGGTGGACGATCGCGGTAGCCTGGCACGGCTCGCTTCAACGCGATGACGCCGCTCGCGTCCACGTAGAACACCCTGGATGCGGTATGCCGTAGGCGCTGTGCCCCTCCGCGTAGTCCTCGTTGCGAATGCCGAGGGCGTTGACATGCTTGGCGCCCCTGTCCGACAGGAGCGTGTACCCGATGTCGCGGTCCTCCGCGAATGCGGCGATCGGCTCGACATCGTCGTAGCTCATCGCCGCGATCTTCACGCCCAGGGCGTTGAACCTGTCCTGCCACTCGGTCAACTCGACCAGTTGACGCTTGCAGAACGGTCACCAGTCGGCGCTGCGCACCATGAACAGGAGCAGACCGCGCTCGCCCTGGAGGCTCCCGAGATCGCGCACCGTGCCGGTCTGGTCGGTGGCTTCGATCGCGAGCATCGTCGTGCCGACCGCCGGTCCCCAGTCGTCCTGGTAGTCCGCCGCCGCGCCGAGCGCCAATGCCACGGTCGCGAGCGCCGTTGCCAGTTTGCGTGACCGCGGTTTAGCTTTACAGTCAGGTTGCATTTCTCTGGCCGTCGGCCTCTCGTGCTTCTTGCTGGGGCGGAGCCCCGCTAGTCTTCCCCGAGCCATACCGCCTCCCTTGGCGAGTCGTGGTCTGATCGTCGGACGCCATGGTCCATATGTCAACGGGCACGATGCCCAGCGGTGTTGAGCGCGCCTTGACCGTACGCGGACGTCCTCGTCCGCATTCCGATTACGTGCAAGCATTCTATGGGCGAGGACGGCAAATGCCCCAGCCGGCCGGATGCCTGAAAGAACCCTTGGGACGGGAAACGGATCGGCTAAGATTGCGTTTTTTTGTCACAGGCACGACGCGGACTCGCCATGGCCAGGTTCAAAGCCCGTAGCGGGGAGATCTACTTCGAACATCGCGGCGCTCGCGCCAACCCCCGGGTCGTGCTCATCCACGGCTTGGGGTGCCAACTCGTACAGTGGCCGCAGTCGCTGATCGAGGGTCTCGTGGGCAACGACTTGTGCGTCGTCCTCTTCGACAACCGGGATGCCGGCCTCTCCGACGGGCCTGGCGGCCCGCCACCGTCGCTGGAGGCCTTGCTGGCGGCCAGCGACGCCGTGACGCCGGACTACACGCTGTCCGACATGGCGCAGGACACGGTGGACCTTCTCGACCATCTGGGCCAGGGGGGCGCGCACATCGTGGGCCTGTCCATGGGCGGCATGATCGCGCAGCGGATGGCCATCGAACACCCGCAGCGGGTCTACACCCTGACATCGATCATGTCCTCCACCGGCAATCCCGACCTTCCCGGGCCGCACGCCGATGCCATGGCCGCGGCCGTGGCATTGACCGAGGACAACGCCGAGACGGCGCTGGCGCGCAACATCCATGCTTGGCGGGTGTGGGGCGCCGGCCACTTCGATTCGCGGGAATGCGGCATCGCGCAGTTCGCCGAGCGCGCGGTGGAACGCGCCTGCCGCCCGCACGGCGTCATCCGCCAGTACGCGGCGATCGTCGCCGACGGCGACCGTCGCGGGGAGCTTGCGGGCGTCGACGTTCCGACGCTGGTGATCCACGGCGCGGCCGACCCGCTCGTTCCGGCGGCCGCCGGCAACGACACGGCCAGCGCCATTCCCGACGCGCGCTACAAAGAGATCCCGAAAGTCGGTCACGACCTGCCGGAACCGGCCATTCCCGAGATCGTCGCGGCAATCTCGGAGCACATTCGAGCCATCGAGGTCAGCCGCTGACCACCCCGTAGCGGCTGACCACGTCGGCCGCGAAGGTCTTCTGCTCCGTTGCGATCGCGCGCAGCAAAACCTCGACGCGGACGAGGCCATCGCGTGTCCGCCGCGCCCGTGCCACCGCCTGCTGCATGACCCGGTTGAGGGCGCGCGTCGGCGCGGGCCGACCGGCACCTCGCGGCGTCGTCGCCAGGAAGGCGTCCAGCACGGCACGCATGCCGCGCAGGTCCGACTCCGAGCCGACCTGGTCAGCCGTGAGCAGGCCGGCAACGCCGCGCAACAGGTGCTCGACGCCGAACGCTTCATGATGCTCGGCGTCGGCACGCGAATACGCGGCATGCAAGACGCCTTCGACCGACGCCCCGAGCACGCCCGTCGTATGCGTGCGCGTTGGCGGCAACTTCGCGATGCCGTGCGCGAGGTAGAGGATGACCTCCTGGCGGCGCAAGCCTTGCCGTTCGAGCAGCACCTTCGCCTGGCACTGCTCCGCGAACATCCCCACGAGTGCGCTGGCGGCGTTGGCCCCCTCGCGGCCGAGCACGGAGTACAGGTCGGACCGGACGAGGACACCGAAGAGCTCGCGGGACGTGGCGGGGGCGTCGCCCGCAGGGGCCGATTCCAACGATGCGAGCGCCTCGCGCCGCAGCGCCGCCACATCCGCACCGCACTTGGTCAGCGCATCCTCGGCCGCGGGATCACCGAGGAGTGGGATCAGCAGGTGCTCCACGCCGACCAAAGCATGTCCGCGACTCTCGGCGATGGCGAACGCTTCCTTGATCGCTCGACCCAGGTCGTCCTGGACTTCCAGGAGCGGGGCGCTGAACTCCGTCAACTCGTGGAGGCCAAAGGACTCGCCATGCGTGGCTTGCGCCCGGGCGAAGTAGATGTCGCGCATCCGCGCCCCGTCCTCGGGTGGCTTGGCCTCGGACCATGCGACATGGCCAACAAGCGTTTGCCAGTCGTCGAACCCGAAGGACCTTGCGGTTTCCCGACGGCGCCTCCGCGCATTGCCCGTCTCCAGCCGCTCGGAAAACCAGTGAACGTGCTCGTAGCTCGCGTTGCCCGGCAGCGGCTGGATGGCACCACCGTCGAGCGCGTCGTAGCGCACGGTCAGTTCCCCCGACATGCCGTTGACGTGATCGAAGTTCGTCACGTTGAGCGTCCAGTACCGGTCGCCGATGGCGTCGATGCTTGACTGCGCCAAGGTGACGGCGATAGTCAGTGTCTCGCCGTGCTCGGCATCCTCGCGCGTGAACAGTCGTTGCTTCGGGCCGCCCTGGAACAACAACATCGCCGCATCCGAGCCGCTGTGGCGGAGCGTCGCCGTCAGGACGGTTGGCCGGTCGAAGCGGAAATAGAAGATTCGGCTAGGGTTCCTGTTGTCATCAGTCCATGGTTTCAGCGGCTCGAGTTCGAAACGCACGGTGCCCGCGGGGTGGATCTGCCGCGGCACCACGGCGAGCTTGAAGTCCTCGTGGTCACGCTCGGCAAGTGCATCCACCACGGCACGGAATAACCGGCGATAGTCCGCCGACCAATCATCCGGCGGGGCGATCACACCCGCAAAAACGCAATTCGACTGCCGCGTCACGACTCCCCAACTGTCCTTTTGCGGCAGCGCGACGAGCACCTCGACGAAGCCCTTGCCGTCGACGAGGCGCAACTCGTCGGGCACTTGGCGCCAGGCAAGGTGGCGCCGATCTTGGCGCAACTCGAAGCTCCGTGGCGCTGGGCGCTCGGCGAGCGGTTCCAGCGACTTGTCGGCGTGTTCACCCCGCGGCAGCAGTGCAGCGTCCAGAATGTTGACGGCCTCCACACCGGAGACCATCCCTCCGCCGATGTCGAGGTCGAGTTCGCGACAGACCAGATCCGCATTGCCCCCCGTAACCAGGACTTTGCGAGCCCTCAGGGCCTCGACTTGAGCGGCCGACAGTGCGAGTTGCCGCCGCTCGTCGACGCTGAGCACAAGCACTTCCGCTTCCGACGCAAGCGCCGCCTCCAGAGTCTCCGCGACGGTGACGTTGGTACCGCCGAGGATCTCGGTGAGCGCCGCACTGGTGCCCCCCGTGTCGGCGAACACGGCGCGCGTGAGCCGCCGCAGGTCTCGTTCGCGCGACGCTTGGTCAGCGTTCTCTGGCATGCATGAATCTCCCTTGGCATCCACCTTGTAGCCGCGCCGATCATCCGTCAACCAGGTCGTAGCGGCGGACGACGTCCGCAGCGAACGTATTGCGCTCGGTCGCGATCGCCCGCACCAACGTCTCGACGTCGACGGGCGCCCCGCCAAGCTGGCGGGCCCGCGCTACGGCTTGCTGCATGACGCGGTTCAAAGCGCGCGTCGGCCGGGTCCGACCATCCACCGTCGCCGGCACCGCATCGACGAGCGCCGCGAGTTCCCTGCCCGCCCCGTCGCGGTCGCCCACGGCGTCCAGCACACCAAGCAACAGGTGCTCTACGCCGAACGCTTCGTGGCCGTCGTCGGCGGCGGACGCATAGGCGGCATGCACGATCGCCTCGACCTCCGCCGACAGCACTCGGTTCGGGCGATCCGGGCCGGGCAAGGCCTTGGCGATCCCGTGTGCCAGGTACCTGAGAACGTCGTCGGCGCTTGCGCCGTGCTGCTCGAGCAACTCGCGGGCACCGCTCGGCTCGGCGAAAACGCCGAACAGGACGTTGCCGGCATTGCACTCCTCGAGCCCGAGGGCGCTGCACAACTCGGCCCGGTACAGGACGCCGAAAAGGCCCCGTGAGACGCCCGGTTCGTTGCCTCGCTCCTTGGACTCCAGGCTCTCGGCCAAGCCGCCTCGGAGCCACTCCCGTTCCACCCCGCACTTGGCCAGCACGTCGGCGGTAAGCGGGTTGTCGAGCAGCACGAAGAGCAGGTGCTCCACATCGACCGAGCCGTGCTGCATGGCCTCGGCCAATGCACCCGCTTCCGCCAAAGCAGCCCGCAGGTCGGCGCTCATCTCGACCGAGGAAGCCATGAATTCGGCGATCTCATTGGCGCTGATCGCGCCGCGCCGGTTCGGCGCGTTGCCGAACTGCTCTCGGGCTTGTGCGAAGCGCATGTCGCAGCCCTGCGTGACGCCCCCGAAGACGTCGGCCCCCGCCACGCCACGTGGGTCTGAAGCGTCGCCCAGTCGTCGAAGCCGAACGCCTTGGCCGTGTCCTGGCGCCGCGTGTGGCCATTGCCGGTCTCCAGCCGTTCGGCGAACCAGTGGGTGTGTTCGAAGCTCGCGTCGCTTGGCAGCGGTCGGATCGCGCCGCCCTCGAGCGCGTCGTAGCGGACGGTGAGTTCGGCGGACATTGCGTGTTCCATGTCATGGTTGTCGACAAGAAGCTGCCAGTAACGCCCCTTCATGGCGTCGACTGCCGGTTCCCCGATGGTCAACGCGATCGTCAGCGTCTCGTCCTGTCCGCCGTCTTCGCGTGTCCAGTAGAGCTGCTGGCGACCACCTGAGAATACGAGCGCCACCTCGTCGGATCCATGGTGCTTCAGCGTGGCGGTGAAAACCGTCGGGCGATCAAGCGCGAAGTAGCACTCGCGATTCGCCCAGAAACCCGTGGACGCGGCAAGTGCGAAACGCACTGTCCCGGGGAGATGAAGCGGCATCGGGACGATCGCCGGCCGATATTCGTCGTGGTCGCGGTCCGCCAGCGCCGACACGAACCGCGCAAACACGCGCCGATAGGCGTCGGACCAGCGCCGGGGGTGTGCCGTGACACCAGCGAAAACGCAGTTCGCCTCGCGTGCGACGATGGCGACCTCGTCACCGCGGTCAACCGGGGCGAGTAGGATCTCGACGAACCCGGAGTCCCCGCGCGAGCGCAGTTCCTCCGGAATGTGGCGGAACGCCAAGCACTGATCCCGCCAACCGTCCGGTCCCGTCGGGGCGTCCGGTTCCGCGAACGGCTCGATCGAATTCTCTCCCGAAGCCGACCCGGTGGGCCCGAGCAGCGCGCTGTCGAGGACGCGCAGCGGCTGCCCCGCGATCCGGTTTCCGCCACCGATCTCGAGGTCCAGTTCGCGACACAGTTCATCCGCCCACGGGCCGGTGACGACCAGCTTGCGCGCCTTCAACTCGTCCCGTTTCGACTCCGGCAGCGGCTTGTTCCGCCGGACGTGCAGATCCAGCACGAGCACTTCGTCGGTCGACTCCAACGCTTCCTCGAACGACTCCACGACCGTCACGTTGGATTCGCCGAGCAGTTCCCCGAAGGCTTGTGCTGCGCTTTCGGCATCCGAGAAGACGGTCCGCGTCTGGCGCTGAACATCGCGTTTCAACGCGGGCCAGCTTCGGAAACCGGATTCCCGGGCGATCACGAAGAGCGCCTGCGCATGTGGCAGATTCGTTGGCGTCGGCGAGACGTGTCTCTCAACGCGCGTCCGCGCGCCGGCGTCGGCATCGTCGAAGGCGGCACGCAGCGCCTTGGCTTCGTTCTTCAGGTAGGTGATGGACGCCGCCGCTGGCAACGTCCGTTCGGTTTGCTCCGACATCGGATGCATCTCCCTTCGTAGCTGCCCGATGTCCGCTTTGTCGGGCTGAAAGAAGACTTGTCCTGAGCTTGCGCACTCCGTGCGCTTATGTCGCCTAGTGGACTGTCGATGGTCGATGAAGGTGGGATTGCATCCCTTTCCGCGAACCGGCGGTGCCCTTCGCACTCCCGGCAAAACCTAATCCTGTTACGCCCGGGTGTCAACGTGGAACGTGGAACCGCACACGCCGTTCACGCACAATGGATGCAGTACGAGGCTAGACAGTTCGGCACGCGGCGTACGCCAAGCCGCAAGGCGACTGCGAGCTGCTCGCGTGCGCGGGCCGCCTGTGCCGGCAAAGAGCCCCTTACCAAGCCGAAATGCGGTCGTAGACGTCCGCGCACCACCAGCGCCAACCCCGAACTGCGGACCGGGACGTCCGCGCACCGTGGGGCTCCGTCGCGCGATGGGCGATGTCCTACACCGATTCGAGAGATCGGCCATTTCGCGTCACCGCAGCATCGGCACAGGATGCGTGCTGCCGAAGCCGTTGCAGCGCAACCGTCATGGAACGAATACTCGCCGCCACCGCCGGCACCCAGCGACGAAAGCTGCTGGCGCGCAACCAAGCCGTCGGCGCACAATGCGCGCAGGCCAATGCGGTGCCGGTCGTGCCCGTGGGCCTTCGACAGAATTGGGGAGCTAGACATGGCCGAACCGGTGCAGACGCCCACCCCACCGCCTTTGCGCGTGCTCGATGCGGTGCTGGCCCATCCCTCGCCAACACCAGGTGCTGCACTCGATGCAATTCTCGCCCACAACGAGCAGACGCTGCCCAGTTCGGACGATACGCCGTTGGCTGACGGTCGCGTCCAGCAAGGCCCGCTCGGCTATTCGCGCGACAGCCTGCGTTACCACTTCCGCGGACAACGCGACCGGATCGCGGTGGAGGGCGACATGTTCGTCTACTACGTCGGCCAGGACCGTGGCGGGAAGCCGGCGGCCGCATCCGTCGCCCCGGACATTTTCGTGGTATTCGGCGTTCCGGACCGACCGGACCGGAACTCCTACGTGCTGTATCACGAGCCGGACGCCGAGCTCCGGTTCGTGCTCGAGATCGCCTCGAAGTCGACCCGGGCACGGGACCACGGCCACAAGCGGCGGCTCTATGCATCGCTAGGGGTACCCGAGTACTTCCTCTACGATCCCCCCACCGCGCGCAGACCAGCGCACGTCACGGGCATGACACTCTCGGGTACCCGTTACCAGGAACTGCCGCAGGAAATCCTGCCGAACGGTCGCCGGGGCGTGCGCAGCAACGTGCTCCAACTCGCTGTCTACGTCCGCGACGACGAGCTGCGCTGGTACGACCCGGCAAGCGGCCAGGACCTCGTCGACTACGGCACCGTGCAGCGCCTGCGGGCCGAAGCCGACGCCGAAGCGGCGACAGCCCGCAACGACGCGGCGGCGGCACGCGAAGAAGCGGAGGCGGCACGTAACGAAGCGGCGGCGGCACGCGACGAAGCGGCGCGCGCCGCGGCCCGGGTGGCCGAATTGGAGGCGCTGCTCAAGGACCGCGGCGACGTCTCAAGGCCGTGTTAGCCGGCCCGTTACCCGGTGCACGTCGGGGCAACCCGGTGGTTTGTCTTCAGCCTCGCATGCGCCGTAGCGCGGGCATGACTTCGTCGGCGAGACCGGGCCACGGTCCGACGAAATACAGATGGTTGAGGCCCAGTTCCACGAGCGGTGCCAAGCGCCGTGTCACTGTCTCCGGGCTGCCCACCGCGGCGAACCAGCCCATGAACTCGTCCGTGAGCACGCCCGCGTGTGCGGCATTCCCCTGCGTGTGCTGGTTGGTGTCGTACACCGTGACCAGGCGCTCGGTCACGTCGCGCAGGATTGACGGCTGGTTCTCGAAGTCGGCGCCGACCGACGCGCTGAAGTGCGCGAACGTCGCGATACCACCGCGGATCACCTCGCGCGCCACGCTCTCGTCGTCGTGCACCGACACGTTGACATAGGCACCTACCGGCAATGCGTTCGGGTCGCGCCCGGCCGCGCGCGCTGCATGGCGCACCTGGTCGAGACCCCACTCGATCCGCTGCGGATCGACACCCACGGCCATCGTCACGCGGTCGCCAAGCTCGGCAGCGAGCGCGAGCGACTTCGGCCCGGACCCGACCATGTCGACAGGCACCTTGTCCACGGCACCATGGCCCGCTTCAATCTGGTCGAGCCATCTCAAGCGGCTCGCGAAGCCGTTCTGGTCGACGCTCTCGCCACGCAGGTAGCCCTGTAGCTGGCACACGTAGTCGGCGTATTCACGCATTCGCGCCGGGGTCTTGCCGATATGCAGCACCGCGCTGTCGCCACGGCCGATGCCCAGTATGGCCCGGTTGGCGCATTCCGCCTGGATGCTGATGATGCTGGCCGCGGTCACGGACGGATGCCGGGTCAGGGGATTGGTGACGCCGGTGGCCAGCCTGATCCGGCTCGTGGCCTGCCCGCAGAGCATGAGCTGCGTGTAGACGTCACCCCGCAGACACTGACTGTCGGTGACGTGCAGGATGTCGAAGCCCGCACGTTCCGCGGCGACGGCGACCGGTGCGGCCTTGCCGGGCGTGGCATAGGCCGCGGTGGCGAACTCAATCGGCATGCGCGCTTCTCAATCCAGGTTCCCGATCAGCTCCAGCGTCCGACCCAGCGTGTCCAACCTGGCGGTGGCGTTGGCTCCGGTCGGGGACAGCCGGAGCGTCGTCACGCCCGCGTCCCGGTAGGTCCGCAGCCGCTCGCGAACGGCGCTTTCGTCGCCCAGCAGATTCGCCTGGATGACCATTTCGTCGGGGATCGCCGCCACCGCCTCGTCGCGCTTGCCGGCGACCCACAAGGCCTGGGATTGGCGCGCCACGCCGTCCCAGCCACCGCGCTTGTAGGCGTCGTTGTAGAAGTTGGTCCGTGCCGAGCCCATGGCGCCGAGCGTGAACGCCATGCCCGCCTTCAGCGGCTGCGCCAGCTTCTCGGGATCACCGAACGCCACGGCGCCACCGACCTGGAGGTCGATGTCGCGGAAGTCGCGGCCGGCGGCTTCGGCCCCCTTCCGCAGGAAATCGAGATGCGCATCCGCGTGGTCGGGCGTGAACGACGTGCCGAGCCAGCCGTCGGCGGCCTCGCCCGTGTACTCCAGCGCCTTGGGGCCCAACGTTGCAAGATAGATGGGGATCCGGTCATTGCCCGGCTGTGCGAGACGGAGCGCCTTGCCCTCCCCGCCCGGCAGCGGCAACTGGTGGTACTTGCCCTCGTAGGCGATGCGTTCGCCGGCGAACGCCAGCTTGACGATCTCCACGGTCTCGCGCATGCGCGTCAGCGGCGCCCGAAATGGCCGCCCCTGCAGGCCTTCGACGACTTGCGGGCCACTGGCGCCCAGGCCGAGCAGGAAGCGATCGTTGGAGATGGCGGCCATGGTGAGGGCGGTCATCGCCGTCATGCTGGGCGTGCGCGCGCTGATCTGCATGATGCCGGTGCCGAGCCGGATGCGCTCGGTACGCGCCGCGAGGAAAGCCAACGGCGCAATGGCGTCCTGGCCCCAGGCCTCCGCGGTCCAGACGGTGTCGACGCCGAGCTTTTCGGCTTCGACGACGAAGGCCACCTGCTCCTCGAAGTCGCGCTGGCCGCCGGATGCGGCGCCGCCAATGCCGATGCTGGTCTTCATGCTTCTCCCTACGTTTGGTCTTTACGTTCTGTCGGCCGATGTGTCGCCCGTACTGGCCGCGAGCGCCGCGGCGCCATCCAATGCCGTGTGCGGATCGGCCACGAGATACACCGGCAGATCGCTCAAATAGTCAGCGGCCCACGCGGCATCCTCGAAGCGCCGTCGGAACAGCGGCGTGCGCAGCCTGTCCTGGACGGCGACGGCCACGCCGCCCGCCAAGTATATGCCGCCGAGCGTCAGCGCCGTGACCGCCAGCCCCCCCGCGGCCGTTGCCAGCAGACCCGCCCAGGTCTCCAATGTGGTGTCGCAAACCGGATCCGTCCCGGCGCCGCCGTGCTCGATGACCTCCTCCGGCAACGTCCATGTCGGCTTTGCCCCCCAGACGGCGTTCACGGCGCGGTACAGGGCGACGAGGCCGCGACCGGACAGGTAGTGCTCCCAGGACACGGTCTCGCCGCACTCGCGTTCGGTGACGGCCACAAGCTCCCGTTCGAGGTCACCCGCCGGCGCAACGCGGGCGTGGCCCCCTTCCGACGGCAGGCAGCGGCCGGCCACCACGATGCCCATGCCCAGTCCGGTCCCGGCGGCAAGCACGCCGCGCGTTGCCCGCTTGCGAGAGGCGGGCTCCTCGCCGGCCCGCCCGCTCAAGTGTTCGAACCGACTCGAAGGCAACTCGGCGATGGCCGTGCCAAGGGCGACCATGTCGTTCACCAGCAGGACTCTCGCGCTACCCGTCGCGGCGCCGACGGCGGTCGCCGTGAAAGTGATCTTGGCGTTGGTCAGCTTCGCCTCGGCGCCGAATACCGGACCGGCGACGGCCAGGCAGCAGGCGTCAAAGGCGCACCGGGGCAACGCCTTCACGGCGTCGGCGAGCATGTCTTGGGCGTCCGCGTAGTGCGGCGTCGACAGGTCCACGGAGCCGGTCCTCGTGCCATCGACATAGGACGCGAAACGGGCGTTCGTGCCGCCGATGTCTCCGGCTAGGTGGGCCATGGGGCAAGTACAACAGGGCGATACTCATTGCTCAAGGAGCACTGCTCAAGGAACACTTGAGGTGCGCGGGCAAGCTGGACGGATGGACCTGGTATCGGGAATGCGGACCGGGACGTCCGCGCACCGGCGCCGTCGTGCGATTTCGGGAGAATCTGTCAAGATGTCCGTATGCCGCGCCCTGTTGAACTGCTGCGAGCTTTTCGTCCGCCCGTCGCCGTGCGCGCGTCGGCCGCGCTGCTGCTGGTTCTCGGGACCACCGTCCATGCGGCGGAGTTGCGCATCGGCAACGGCGGCGAGCCGCTGACGCTCGACCCGCATCGCTACAACCTGAACCTCGAAGAGAAGATCCTCGCCGACCTCTTCGAGGGCTTGACGGCCCACGATGCGCATGGGCGGATCGTGCCCGGCGCCGCGATGAGCTGGACGACGTCCCCCGACGGCCTGGTGTGGACGTTCGCGCTGCGCCAGGACGGTCGTTGGTCGGATGGGCAACCCGTGACGGCGCACGACTTCGTATTCGCGTTTCGACGCCTGCTCGACCCGGCAACCGCGGCAAGCCTCGCGTTCTTCATGTACGCCATCGAAGGGGCGGCGGACGCCAACGCCGGCACGGCCGAAGTCGAGGACATCGCCGTGCGCGCTCTCGACGCCCACACCCTGGAAGTCCGCCTCGCGAAACCCTACCCGTTCTTCGCCGAGCGGTTGATCTATCCAACCGGCTTCCCGGTGCCCAAGCACGTCGTCGAGAAACTTGGCGATGACTGGGTGAAGCCCGGCAACATGGTCACCAACGGCGCCTTCACGCTGGCCGACTGGCAGCCGCAGGGCTTCGTGCGCGTGGCGAAAAATGCCCACTTCCATGCCGCGACCAGCGTCTCGCTCGACGCCGTCCGCTACTTTCCGACAGCCGACCGCAATGCCGCCTACAACCGCTACCGCAACGGCGAACTGGACATCATCGGCGACTTTCCGCCCGGCGAGATCGACTGGCTGCGCCGGGAGATGGCCGCGCATCTGCACATCTCCCCGCTGCTCTCGATCATGTACCTCGTGTTCAACGTGACCGAGCCGCCGTTCGACGATCCGCGCGTGCGGCGCGCGCTCGCGTTGGCCATCGACCGCGAAATCATCACCAGCCGCGTCCTCAAGAGCGCCGAGGTGCCGTCGCCGTCCTTCGTGCCGCCGATGGTGGACGACTACCGCAGTGCGGTAGCGCCAGTGGCCGGGGACACCGGCGAAGCGGCGAGACTACTGGCGGGAGCCGGCTACCGCGAAGACAACCCCTTGAGGATCACGCTGCGCTACATCGCCGGGGCCGACAACAAGAAGGTCCACGTCGCCATCGCCGCCATGTGGAAGGCCATCGGCGTGGAGACGACGTTGCACCACGCCGAACTCAACGCCCATTTCGCCGAGTTGCGCCAGGGCGCGTTCCAGGTCGCCCAGGCCGGCTGGTTCGGGGAGAACAACCCCGAGCACTACCTGGAACT